>Ga0074045_10005118_pt1 | contig 11498 bp, 9 predicted proteins | sample BogForMeECP23OM2_FD_94442 | JGI IMG/M metagenome (GOLD analysis project Ga0074045, IMG submission 94442) | Bog forest soil microbial communities from Calvert Island, British Columbia, Canada - Bog Forest MetaG ECP23OM2 | ecosystem: Environmental > Terrestrial > Soil > Wetlands ...
GGATATCGTTCCCCGGCAAAAAACGTGGCGGCTTTACCTTCTTCCGCTCTCATCAAAACCTGCCTGCCGCTGTGGACCAAGGAAAGAGCTTGAGAAAATTGCGCGGAAACAGTCGGAAGGGTAAGCAAAAAGGTACTTTTCCCGCCTCCGAACCCGATGACGTTGGGAAGAGAGGTGGGCGAGGAATTACCGAAAACGGAGGAGAGGAGGGCCAGCGCCGCGGATAAGGTGGAGGCGGCGCGCAACTGAGCCAAAAGAGGCGGATCGAGGTAGTAAACAGTCACACGGGAGGGCGGCGTGATTCCCAGCTGGACGGCATTATTACGATCGACTTCGAGAAACTCGATATCGAGAAGGACCTCGCCATGGGCCTGCTCCAGGTCCTTGATGATTGCTCCAGCGAGGCGAACGCGAGGCACAGTGTCACGAAGAGTCAAGCTGTGGGCGTTGAGAGATTGTTGGACGCGCTGAGCTCCGGTTAAATCGCGAACGGCACGCACAACCTCGGTTATTTCCGTGGGAGTGCTGGAATCCGGGAGCACAAACGTTTGCTCGATGACCGTATCAAAGGCTTTGCGCTTTTCCGCGGTGTCTGCGGCGACGAAAATCATCTTCGAGTTTAATGGCTGCCAAAACGTTCCGGTCTCCGCGGTTAGAACTTTCATGACTGTATCGAAGTCCACATCCTCGAGGCGCAATTTGACGTTGCGAGAAGGCAGGTCGGGATCAAACGAGACTCTCAGGCCGTAGGCCGCCGCCACCTGTTCGTAGGCGCTCTGCAGATTCGTCTGGAGGCGGAAATTCTTCTTTTCCTTGCTTGGAGTGAGTTGAGGCAATCCTTCCGGAGGTTCCTCCTGCGGCGCGTCTTTGGTTTCCGCGCGCATGGCGTTCATCTGCCTTAAGCGCTCGAGCAGTGTTTCATTGGTGGGATCAATTTGGAGGGCGGCGGCGAGTTGTTCGGTGGCTTCCAGAAATTTAGATTCCACTGCCAATAGTTCGGCTTTGTCCACGTAAGCGCGCACCAGTTTGGAACGAAGCGAAGCTGCTTTGCTGACGATGGTGACGTCAAACGGGGCGTACCGCGCGGCCTCGTCATATGCTGCCAAGGCGTCTGCGTAGGAGCCGGCTTCCTCTTCTCCCGTTCCCAGTTCTACGAGCTTCTTGGCACGTTTTGGATCTGGCTTTACCAGGGCATGCGGATCATCACTGCCAGAGACGGTTTGGCGCCCTTGGGCAGGCAAGGGAGGGCACGCCAGTAGCCAGGAGAGCAACAGGGCCAGCAGCGGTCGATAAAGGCTACGATACATAGAAAGGGTTAGACGCAAGTCCCTATTCTACAGTGGCTGGGAAAAAGAAGGAGGGTGTCGGGAGTCCTTGACGAGGAGGAAGGGGAGAGGGTAGACTGGGATTGTAGTTGCAAATCACTTTCAACTGGAGTCCCCGTGCTTTCCGCCTTTTTAATTGCCCTCCGCGAGGGCGTCGAAGCCTCGCTCGTCGTCGGTATTGTACTCGTGTATCTCGCTCGCACTGGGCGGACGCATTTGTCCCGCTACGTTTGGGGAGGAGTAGCGGCCGCGGTGGCGCTGAGCCTTGCGGTGGCCATCGCCCTGGAACGATTCAATATCAGTGAGGATGGCTTTGAAGGATTGATGTACCTGGTGGCCGCGTTTTTCGTGGTAACCATGATTTTCTGGATGAACAGCGTCGCCAAACACCTGAAGAAAGAAATCGAGGAAAAAGTGGAGAAGTATGCGGGGCGCGGAGGCTCCGCGGCGGGATGGGGCATTGGCCTGTTTGTTTTTCTGATGGTGCTGCGCGAAGGCGCGGAACTGGCGCTGGTGTTGCGCGCCGTGGAAATGTCTACAGAGGGATTGCAGACGTGGATTGGAACAGTGGCGGGAATTGCCGCGGCGGTAGCGGTAGGATTGTTTTTCTTTAAGGGCACGTTGAAAGTGCCATTGCACCGGTTTTTTGCGGTGACCAGCTCGATTCTGATTCTGGTGGCGATCCAGTTGGCGGTGACCGGTCTGCACGAACTGAGTGAGGCGCGCTGGATTCCCTCGAGCAAAGCGGAGATGGCCGTTCTGGGGCCGATCGTCCGGAACGAACTGTTCTTTTTCATTTTTGTGTTTGGCGCCGTAATCGTGATGATCTTTCGCGAATGGCAGAACGCGTCGCTGGCGAAGCCACCCCTCGCGGCAATGAATGACGCGGAGCGCCGGTTGGTGGACGCGAAGAATCGGAGGCAGCGTCGCTGGATGATGGCTGCGGCGGTTGCGAGCCTCAGCGTCATCCTGGCACTGACTGCGGATTTTATTTATGCCAAGGTGAATGCCGCACCGCCGCAAGCCCGCCCGGTGCAGGCTGTCGACAATGTTGTGCGAATTCCTGTGGCTGAGGTGCAGGACGGGAACCTGCATTTGTTCACGCTGATTGCCGGTGGGCAATCCATTCGCTTCATGGTGATCAAGAAGCCCAATGGCTACGGAACGGCGCTGGATGCCTGCCTGATTTGTGGTGCGGAGGGTTACCGGCAAGAAGGGCAAAACGTGATCTGCCGGCACTGCGCTTCGGCTATTTATATCCCGTCGATTGGGCAGAAGGGTGGATGCAATCCCATCGGTTTCCCTTCCAAAGTGGAGGCAGACGATATCGTGATCGACGTGTCCTCCGTAACAAAGGCAGCGGAAGAAATCCCGCGATAGGAGCGAGATTCGTTTCACACCTCGGAAAATGTTCCTGCGACTTGTAGCCGATTCCTTTACGCGACGCCCCCGGCGGAAAATACTCAGCATGGCTGCTTTGGCCATGGGCATGGCTGTGGCCACGGCGGCGTTGAGCGTGTCGCTGGATGTGGGGGACAGACTGGCGGAGGAATTTCGCAGCCTGGGCGCGAACTTGCTGGTGACGCCACAGGCGGATTCGTTGCCACTGGAAATTGGGGGCGTGGATTATCGGCCGGCGAATGCGGGGACATATTTGCCGGAAGCGGACCTGGGAAAATTGAAGACGATTTTTTGGCGCTTCAACATTATGGCGTTTGCGCCGATTCTGGAAGTGCCGGTGCAGGCATGGTCGCCGGCTTCGAAGAATTGGTCGAGTCCGGGAACGGTGGGAAACGCGACGCTCATCGGTACCTGGTCGGAGCATTCGGTCCCCATTCCAGATGGCACTTCTTACGTCACGGGGATTCAGAAGACAAATCCCTGGTGGCATGTAGACGGGAATTGGTTTGGGGAAGGCTCGGAGGAATGCTTGGTAGGGACAGGGTTCTCGAAGAATTCTGGCGTGAAAATTGGGGACACACTCAATGTTCAGGCGAGTGATTCTTCGGGGTGGCGTGCGCTGAAGGTGGTGGGGGTGCTTTCGACCGGCGGACCGGAAGACGACGCGGTGGTTGTTTCGCTGGCGATTGCGCAAACTTTGGCCGGCAAACCAGGACAGTATCGGCGGCTGTATGTGAGCGCTTTGACCAAGCCGGAGGATGCATTTGCGCGCAAAGATCCGAAATCAATGACGCCGGCGGAGTTCGATACGTGGTATTGCACGCCGTATATTTCGGCGATCGCGTTGCAGATCAGCGAAGAATTGAAGGGCACGGATGTACGCGTGATCCGGCGCGTAGCCGAAGGCGAAGGCAACGTGCTGACGCGTGTGCGCACGTTGCTATGGCTGGTTACGTTCGCCGCGCTGCTGGCTGCAGCACTGGCGGTGGGAGCTTCCGCGGCGGCTTCGGTAATCGAGCGGCGCACGGAAATTGGGCTGATGAAGGCGCTTGGGGCGAATTCGGGATTGGTGGGCGTGCTGTTGGCCGCGGAACAATTACTGCTTGCGTTTGTTGGAGGCGGGATCGGGTATGCCGTGGGAATTGTGTTGGCGCGGGCGCTGGGTGAAAGGATTTTTGGATTCGCGCCCGAGCCGAAATTGTTTGTGCTGCTGATCATTCTGGCGCTTGCGGCGCTGATCACACTTCTGGGGAGCGCTTTCCCCTTACGCCAGGCGTCGCGCTACGATCCCGCGCCCATCCTGCGAGGCGAATGATGGGCACTTATTCCATGTTCTGGCGGATTGAACGCAGGTTGCTCACAACAAATTACGGGCGACTGTTCGTGATTTTGCTGGCGCTGGGCGCGGGTGCGGCGGTTACCAGCGCGTTGCTGAATCTGCAGATCGATGCGAAAAAGCGGCTAACTACGGAATTCCGCGCGCTAGGAGCGAACGTCATCGTCGCGCCGCGACAGGCCAACAACGAAATCTCGGGCGGCGCGACTCTCGATGAAGGATTGCTGTCACAAGTTCCCACCCAATATGAAGGCAAGCCGATTCCCGCTGTTGGATTCCTCTATGTGATCGGGGAAGTGGCGAAAGCGGATGCGATTCATTTTGAGCCGGCGGTGATCGCCGGTACTGAGGGGCAAGGGCTAACCCAAATTCGCCCGGGACGACGCTCGGAATACATCGCGAATCTCGAAAATGATCCGGACGCGTGCGAAATTGGAGCGAAAGCTGCTGCGCAATTTAGGGTGCATGCAGGGGATTCGCTGCAACTGCGCAATCAGGGAAGGATAGCGTCGTGCAAAGTGTTTGCGGTGGTGGCCACTGGTGGTGCAGAGGACACGCAAATCTTCACCAAGTTGAAGACGGCGCAGGGGCTAGCCGATCTTGATGGACGGCTCAGCCTGATGCAACTGAGCGTGACGGCGACTCCCGATTCCGTGAAATCGTTCATTGTTTCGCTGAGCCAGCGCTTGCCGAGCGCGAACGTGAGTGGCATCAAGCAGTTTGCCGAGGCGGAAGGGCGCATTTATAACCGCATCAGTGGGCTGCTGTCCGCGACGGTTCTGCTGGTGCTTTTTCTCACGTCGTTGTGCGTGATGGCGGGGATGAGCAACGTGGCTGTCGAGCGGAAGAATGATGTTGGCTTAATGAAAGCTATTGGCGGATCAATCCAGCGCGTGGTGCGACTGTTTCTGACCGAGGCTATTCTGTTGGGAATTGGCGGAGGGTTGATTGGGTCGTTCGTCGGGATTCTAACTTCGATCTGGCTGGGAAAAGCGGTGTTTGGTGTGGCGGCTCAACCGCGGTGGATTGTGTATCCTGTTTCTGTAACCCTGACGGTGCTCGTTTCCATTGCGAGTGCGTTTCCGTTGCGGCGGCTGGCTACCATTCGGCCGGCTTCGGTATTTCGAGGTGAAGAGTGACGGCCCAGGTCAAAATCGATTCGTTGGTGAAGGATTACGGCACATTGCGCGCGTTGAATGGCATTTCGCTGCAAATTCAGGCGGGCGAATGGGTGGCGTTGATGGGACCCTCTGGTTCCGGCAAGACCACGCTGATCAATATTCTGGGTGGGTTGGACACGCTTACGTCGGGACACGTGGTGGTGGACGGAGTGGACCTGGCGGATCTGAGTGAGAACGATCTGGTACGTTACAGAGCGGAGAAAGTCGGATTCGTGTTTCAGCAGTTTCACCTGGTGCCGTATCTGAACGCGCTCGAAAACGTGATGCTGGCGCAGTATTTTCACAGCGTGACTGACGAAGGTCAGGCCGCGGAAGCGTTGAAGCGCGTGGGATTGGGCCACCGGCTGACGCACCTGCCGTCACAGCTTTCGGGCGGAGAGCAGCAGCGTGTGGCGATTGCGCGCGCGTTGATCAATCAGCCGAAGATGATTCTGGCCGATGAGCCTACGGGCAACCTGGACGAGGCCAACGAAGAAATTGTGATTGGCCTGTTCCGCGAACTGCACAGCGCGGGCCACACGATCCTGATGGTCACGCACGATCCCGAAATTGCGCAGCAGGCGGATCGTAAGATTGAGTTGGCTCACGGACACTTGGCCATCGATCAGCGCATTTCCATGGACGATGGTATTCACTTCGACCATTTGCTGGAGCAGATCTGGGTTTGCGGTGAAGAAGGAAACCGAGCCGATCTGGAACATATTCGCACACCCGGCGGGGTGGATCCGGTGCGCACGCTGGCGCGCATGGAGGATTTGCGGCTTGTCTGCGTGCAGGAAGATCATGAGGTCATGCTGACCGATCGCGGGAAGAGCCGCGCGCGCGACGTGGTGCGTCGTCATCGGCTGGCGGAACGGTTGTTCAAGGATACGTTTAGAATCGATGAGCACGAGGCGCACACGCAGGCTTGCAAATTCGAACACATCATCAGCCCGGAACTCGACGAGCGGATCTGCAGCTTCCTGGGGCATCCAAAAACGTGCCCGCATGGAAACCCGATTCCGCCGGGAGATTGCTGCAACCACGAGGAAAACAAGCACTGATTGCCGCTGGCGAGATGCTGAGTAAGGCAGATATGGGGTTTCCTCACTACGCAGGTTCCGTTCGGAATGACGGTGTGATTTTCGGATGGAGATGCTAGCAGTAAACTGTGTGTCAGGACTCTTATCTAAGGACATATCACTGAGACGGTCTCACCATGCCGACACCTATTGATCAGCGAAAAAAGCCGAAAGAAGTAAAGGTCCACGTCAAAACAGGTACGGGTGTGGACATTACGTGGGCCGACGGCCACTCCAGCCATTTTGATTTCGCGTTCTTGCGGGAGCACTGTCCGTGCGCGACGTGTAACGATGAGCGGGGCAAGAAAGAGTCTCTCGCGGCGATGAATCTTCCCGCTTCTCCTCTTTTGCCGATGTATAAGCCGAAACCCCGGGCGCAAGCAGCCACGCAAGTAGGGAACTACGCGATACAAATCAGCTTCAATGACGGCCATTCCACCGGGATCTTCAGCTACGACTACTTGCGCACGTTGTGCCCGTGCGAAGAGTGCGCCAAGGCGTTTCGGGACACATCCACTTCGTCTGTTTCCTAGGGATTACAAAAAAACCAGGCCAGAGAGTTTCCTTACTTCGCAGACTCCGCTCGAATGACGAGTGTGCTGTGCTCGGGGAGGTTTCTTGAGTAATGGAAATCGCCTGAATTCAGGCGCTAACTGGACTTGCTGTGGGAAAAGTGGGAGCATTGGTTCCTGCAGGTCGAAATACCCATCAATGAGCAGCTCTCCCCAAAACCCGGCTGCCCCGGGCAGCCAAGGGAACGGAATTCCACGCGTTCTCGTCGCGACTACCGCGCTGCTGAGCTTCATTTCCTTCTGGCGTGCCGCAGCCATCGTCCTGAATGACCTGGCTTCCTCCGCTTATTATGCGGGCGGCGAGGCGGAAGGCTACATCGGCAAGGCGGCGCCCTGGTTCATCCTGGGGATCATGCTGTTTTCCTATGCGGTACGCGCGATTTACGTCGAAAGCTGCAGCATGTTCGTGCGCGGCGGCGTGTACCGGGTGGTCAAAGAAGCGATGGGCAGTACGCTGGCCAAATTCAGCGTTTCCGCCCTGATGTTCGACTACATTCTGACCGGCCCGATCAGCGGCGTGTCGGCCGGGCAATATATCGTTGGACTGTTCAACGAGACCAGCGACTACATTCACATCGGTCTGCACATTTCGCCGGACTTCGGCGCCGCGTGCTTCGCGATTCTGTGCACTCTCTATTTCTGGTGGTACAACATCAAGGGAGTTCACGAATCCAGCCAGAAGGCCATGCGCATCATGCAGATTACGACGGTGATGGTCGTAATTCTGATTGGCTGGTGCATCTATACCGTTTATCTGCGTCACCCCGCATTACCGCCCTTTCCACACCCCCGTAACCTGAAGCTCGGACCCAATGCGATGGGCTGGCTTTATGGCGTGCACTTCGCGCACTTTGCCGGCTTGATCGCCATCTTCGTCGGGCTAGGGCATTCGGTGCTGGCCATGAGCGGAGAAGAGTCGCTGGCGCAGGTGTACCGCGAAATTGAGCACCCGAAGCTGCCCAACCTCAAGAAAACCGGGCTGGTCATTTTCATTTACAGCCTGGTGTTCACCTCGTTGGTGTCTTTCTTCGCGGTAATGATTATTCCCGACGTGCAGCGGCAGAACTTCCTGGAGAACCTGATCGGCGGACTGGCCATGAACCTGGAAGGGCCGTTCATCTTGCGGCTCGTCTTCCATGGGTTTGTGGTCGTGGTGGGCACGATGATTTTGGCCGGGGCCGTGAATACGGCGATTGTGGGCTCCAACGGCGTGCTCAATCGAGTTTCGGAAGACGGAGTGCTGTCGAGTTGGTTCCGGCAGCCCCACCGGCGGTTTGGCACCTCTTACCGCATCATCAACATCATTGCGGCTTTGCAGATCACCACCATCATTATCAGCCGTGGGGATGTCACCTTCCTGGCAAACCTTTATGCCTTCGGGGTCATTTGGAGCTTTGCGATGAAGGGCATGGCGGTGCTGGTGCTGCGTTACACGCACCCGGGCGATCGGGAATATCGCGTGCCGCTGAACTTCCATATTTTCGGCGTGGAGATTCCACTCGGCCTGGGTCTGATTACCTTGACGCTTTTCGGCATTGCAGTGATCAACCTGTTCACCAAAAAAGAGGCGACCATTGCCGGGGGAATTTTCTCGGTCGGACTCTTCATCGTGTTCACGATCTCCGAAAAGATTACCCGTCATGGTCAGACCGCCGCGCAGCATCAAGAAATGGACCAATTCCACCTGGCGATGGAAGGCGAACTTACCCCAGAGGCCGTGGGGGCGCGTCCGGGAAACATTCTCGTGCCGGTCAGCAACATCCACGCTCTCTACCATCTGGGGAGCGTGCTGGATCGGGTGAAGCCGGGCCGGCGGGATGTGGTGGTGTTGCACGTTCGATTGTTGCGACGTTCCGCCTCTGCTGAATACGACCTGGACGCGGAGCAACTCTTCGGCAGCATCGAACAGCAATTATTTACTCAAGCATTGTCCATGGCAGAAAAACGGGGCAAAAGCATCCGGCTGGCGATCGTGGCTGCCAGCGATCTATGGGACGGCATCCTACGCGCTGCAACGGCGTTGCAATCCAGCACCATTGTGCTGGGGCATTCCCCTAAAGAGCCGACAGAGGAACAAGCACGCCATATCGGCGACGCATGGGAAAAGCTGGGAGATCCCAAGCCGCAGTTCAACCTGGAAATTCATCTGCAAAATGGAGATAAGGTTTATAAGGTGCTGGGGCCGCATGCGCCGAACCTGACCGCGAATGAAGTCAACCTGATCCACCGGTTATGGCTGCGCTTCAACGAGTCGATTGCCCCGCTGGAGTTGCATCACCACGATGTGGTTCACTTCGCGCTCGAGGAAGTACAAAAAGAACTGGATGAAGGCCAGGAAGAAGCGCTGGCAGCGCGCCTCCGCGCACACGTGGAGGCGAATCAGAAGAAGAAGCCGGAAAACACCTGAGATTGCCAAAGCCGGCTGGCCGCCATTTTAAGTGCAACAAATCCCTCATTAATGAAAGGTAAGAAAAGAGGGATTCCTCGCTTCGCAGACTTCGGTCTGAATGACGGCACTACGTTTTGACGCCAAACCAATAGCACCCTGAATAGAAAAGGGCGCGCAGCGCCGGCTCCCCTCAAGAAATAAGTGCAAACGGAGGGGCGCCTAGACCGCGCTGGTGCAGTGTCCGCACTTTTTGGCGCTGACCGGAATGGGCATGGCGCACTGCGGGCAGTCTTTGGTGGTTACGGGCGGGGGCGGTTTTGGCAACCACTTGTTGACCGCGCGCACCAGCAAGAAAATCGCAAAGGCCACGATCAGGAAGTTGATGATGGTATTCAGAAAGTTGCCGTAGTTCAGAGTCGGAGCACCGGCGGCCTTGGCAGCGACCAGAGTGTCGTAATGCGTTTCGCCCAAATTGATGAACAGGTTTGAGAAATCCACCTTGCCGATGATGCGTCCAAGTGGCGGCATAAGCACGTCATCGACGAGCGACGAAACCACCTTGCCGAAGGCGGCGCCAATGATCACGCCCACCGCGAGGTCCAGTACACTCCCTCGCATTGCAAATTCTTTAAATTCTTTGAACACTAGTATTCTCCTCGCTTGCTGCGTATGTGGTTCACGTCCAGCCTTGGGCGGACCAACTGGGCAGGAGGTTTGAGATTAGCCGGATTATATAGGAAGTCACTCACCGCCGCTTCAGAATTAGAAGCGAGCCAAGCACGCCGCGAAGGATCAAGACCAGGCCGCAGAGGGCGAGGAATCTTCCCACTTGCCCAAACGGAACGCGTCCAATCGCCAGCATGAGCAGCCCAAGCAGAATCATGGAGCCGCCACGGTTCCACTTCTGCCAACGTGCCCACCACTCACCAGGTTTGGCCAAGGCCAGCGCGCCCCAGGCGATGGCCCCAATGCTTACCGCCAACCAGAGAACGCTGCGAGGATTGAAATTAATTTGTCCATGAAGACCCAGCCAAATGACCAGAGCGCCGAGGAGCACGAAGATGAGCTCGACCGTGAGTTGGGTCAGCCGCGCAGGCGAGAGCATGGTGGTCCTGAAAGTTACGCGACCCGTTCGATGCGAAGTTTCATGGTCACCGGCGTTCGTGGCTTGTCCATGCTGTCCCGCGGCGTGTTCGAAATTTTGTCGGCTACGTCCTGGCCTTCGACCACCTCGCCAAAAATGGTGTGGCGATTGTCGAGGTGAGGCGTAGGGGCGACGGTGATGAAAAATTGGCTGCCATTGGTGTTGGGTCCGGAATTGGCCATGGAAAGCTTTCCAGCTTTGGAATGCTTTAGGGATGGGTGGAATTCATCCGCGAAGGAGTAGCCGGGTCCGCCGCGGCCGTCCCCGCGGGGACATCCGCCCTGGATCATGAATTGCGGGATCACACGGTGGAAGGTCAGACCGTCATAGTAATTACGCTTTTCCTTTTTACCGGTCAGAGGATTGACAAATTCCTTGGTGCCTTCGGCAAGGCCGATAAAGTTCTCGACGGTCTTAGGAGCTTCCTTGTCGAGAAGTTTGATAACGATGTTGCCGAGGGAGGTTTCGAAAATAGCGTAAGTACCAGCCGGTCGCGTCATGTGCTCTCCTTAAATGAGCTTGTTTCATCCTACACGAGGGCCCAAGGTTCGGCTACCTGGCTGGCGCGGCGATTACCATCCACGCTGCTTACGCAGTTCGGTGATATGTCCAGTGTGATGATTCCCGTGCCAGGCATAGAGGAACAACATCCAGTCCAGCGTGCGGACGCCATGCTCAGGATGGCGGAAAGTGCGGGCAAATTCGTCGTCTTTTATCGAGCGCAATAAACTGACCCAGCGCTCATGCAACGGTTCGAGAAGCTTGAGTGAAACCTCCACGGGCGCGTGTGCGGCGTCCTCGAGTTTGGCCCAGGCGCCTTCCTCGTACGGCTTAATGGTCGGCTCGGTCTCCGTGAGCGCCAAACGCCAACGAATGTAGGCATTCATGTGGCTGTCGGCTACATGATGAACCACCTGCCTCAGGGTCCAGCCACCTTCTCGGTAAGGCGTGTCCAGTTGCGCGTCATTCAGACCATTCACGGCTGACCGTATTTTTTGCGGGGCGACAGCAATTTCGCGAATCGCTTCGCTGCGCTTTGCGGGCGAAACATCATCAAGCATTTGGAACTTGCCTACGGGATAGCGCGGA
>Ga0074045_10005119_pt1 | contig 11496 bp, 12 predicted proteins | sample BogForMeECP23OM2_FD_94442 | JGI IMG/M metagenome (GOLD analysis project Ga0074045, IMG submission 94442) | Bog forest soil microbial communities from Calvert Island, British Columbia, Canada - Bog Forest MetaG ECP23OM2 | ecosystem: Environmental > Terrestrial > Soil > Wetlands ...
AGCACCCTCTATCCAGCACAAGCTCGACAGCAACGTTAAGGTTATTGAGGGCGTTGCGAAGATGTTCCCGATTACGGAGATTATCATAGAGGTGGCCGCTTTCGATATCCAGAAGATCAAGGCTGCGGCTGAGGGCAAAACCATTTCCGGCACCGATTACCAGAACGGGGAGCAGGCCGGATTCTGGAACGTGCGCGAGTACGTGCTTTACCGTGATGGCCATAAATGTGCTCACTGTCATGGTAAATCGAAAGATAAACGTCTGCACGTTCATCATATCAAGTCAAGACAGACCGGCGGAGACAGCCCTGCAAACTTAGTGACTCTTTGCCATATCTGCCACGGCAAGCACCACAATGGTGAGGTCAAGCTGAAACTTACGAAGCCTGATAACGGGTTCAAGGCTGCCACCTTTATGTCGATGGTACGCTGGAAACTGATAGACCAACTTCAAGAGAAGGGCTTCAACGTTAAGGCCGCTTATGGCTACCAGACTAAATCCAAGCGCATTACCTTGGGACTTGAAAAGTCTCACCTTAATGACGCCTTCGTTATTGCAGACGGTACAACGCAACCAAGAACCGGTACTTCCTACACCGTAAGGCAGGTACGCAAATGCAACCGCAAACTCTTTAGGGGGCCACGGTCACATATAAGGAACACAGCACTGAGAGAGGTTTTTGGATTCCGGCAGTGGGATAAGGTCAATTATCAGGGACGTGTGCTCTTTGTTAAAGGCAGACGACTCAGAGGGGACTTTGCCCTTTGCGGCATTGATGGTGAATTAGTCTGTGAAGCGTCGTATAAAAAACTCACGCTCCTGGAGCGTGCCACAACTCTATTAGTGAAAAGGACAATGCGGTTCCTCCCCGACCTGAAGGACGGGGTTCCCACCGCACAAGGATAAAAGATGGGTTCACATCGCGGTTCTGTATCAAGGGGCAACAGCCCCCCGAGAAGTCGACATGACGGACTGAGATAAGACCGTCTTTACGGCTCTCAAGAAAGGAGACATTACCGTACGGATCGTAAAATCTAAGAGAACCCTTGGACATGCTATGTAAAAGGCTATACCGAGTCTCATCAAACGTGAGAAAGAATTGAGAAGTATATCTCTGTATAGGCAAATTATACTTTCTAAATAGCAGATCCGCCGGGTAGAAAAGTTTGAAGAAGTCGCGGATGGATAAGATACTTCCTTGCAACTTTTTCAGACCGTGTAAAAAACACCAAGAAGGGAGAAACGAGGTCATGGGCAAGCTTACTAAAAGCGATATGTATCTTAAAGCTGATGTTTCGGATGAGGATGTTTACGCAGCCATGAAAGACATCCCGGGTTATCTGGACATAACTCCAGGAGATTTTAAAGAGATTTACCATCTGGCATTCGAGCGTGCTTGGGAGCGGATTGCCAGTTCTTTCAAGGCAAAAGATATCATGACAAAAGAGGTTTTTAGCGTAAGAAAGGAAACGCCTCTTAAAGAAGTGGCAACCATTATGGCTCTGAAGGGGGTTGCCGGGGTTCCGGTCCTTGAGGCCGACGGAACAGTGGCGGGTATCATATCAGAAAAAGACTTCCTCTTTCGCATGGGCAGCAAGAGCGCTAAGAGCTTTATGGGCATTGTTTCGGAGTGCTTAAAGGGCAAAGGGTGTGTGGCTTTTTCAGTGCGAGCTCAGAAGGCAGAGGACATAATGTCTTCTCCTGCTGTCGTGGTGAGCGAAGAGGCGCCCGTCATGGAAATAGCCGACATTTTTGCTGGGAAGAGCATCAATCGGGTGCCAGTGGTCGATGAAAAAGGCATAATGCTCGGCATAGTTTCGAGGGCAGACATCATAAAAACACTACGACTCAGTGAAGCATCATCCTGGGCTTCAGGGTCTGGCTAGGTAATTTTTTAGGGAAATGCGACTCGCGCGAAGACCTGCGCCAATTGTATCAGACTATAAAGGAAGTGATGAGGAAAAGAGCAGCATTCTGATTGCATTACACTTTTCCCGGAAAGTAATCAGGTACCTAAAGTTATCACAAATTATGAGACACAGGATCGGAGAACGTAGCCAGGAGAGAGAAGACATTCAAGCTCGGTTCACACCATCCGGGCTTTGCGCCATTCAATTGCACGTCGATACCATAATCATTTTTTATGGTATCCCACTGATTGCGCAAGAATGATTCTTTGGTCAGGTCGCAACTTTATCACCTTCGCCAAGGCTTGCTTGTCAATGGATCCCCGCACAACGGTTGCCAATCTTTCGGAAGCACAAAACAGATAAACATTTTCGGCAATGAACCCTGCATCTGCAGCTGAATAAAGCTCTCTGTCCACTTTCGGCGCAGCACCCACTCTGGAAAAATCCGCTACATAGATAAGATTAACAGGAGCCTCCTTTACGAAGTCCTGCCGACCTGTCAAAGCGCGGATGTCATCTGACAGAATTAGTTTCAACGCCTGACTTTTCGCCTCATACAGATATAGACCGTCAGCGGTGGCCACATAGATATCAATTTCTTGCCAATTCATAGCAGAGGGCGCTGTACGCTTTCCTGTTTCTGGACGATTTATCCCAAAGGCCGCCCAAAGGAGGTTTGAAAGCACCTGAGCGGATATCTTGTCCGAGCTAAATGAACGGGAAGAGCTTCTGTCCCTCAACACCTCCATTAGGGGTCTACCACCATAAACCTGCGGGTTAGGTAGCAGGACAAGCTTGATCTCTTCAGCAAAGATTGAGGCCACGCAAATTATCGAAATAGCCCATGACAAAGAAGCAATCACAAAAAAATGGTCTTTTCATGACATTTCTCCCGTAGTGTTTGGAGGCATCTTTCTGTACATGCCCAGTTGTATTTCTTAAATTATAGCAGGCTCTAGAGATCATGTCATAGAAAGGTCCGAATATCATTGCCTGACTAGCTTAGCGCAGGGGTTCTGGTGGAACGCAACATTCTTGGCGAGAGGTCGGAGGTGTTGGTCATCATGGTATAAGAAACATTCTCAAACTGTCAGCTGGGATGAGTGTTACTTTTGGAAACTATTGCACAGAGGCCCGACTATAGGCAAAACCAGTTATGTCCAGAAGCACGCACAGTTTCTGGAGCGCTTATAAAGCAGTCTTACAATCTTGGTTTCACCGACTACTACTCAAAAACCTGGTGCTGACGAGAATAAGGAGTACCGAAAGAAACTGTTAAAATCAGGATGCTCAATTTCAACTTATAACCGAGATTGCACCCAACACGGTTAAGACGCTATGTTTCAACATATAATTCACTAGGGCCATCCAATCAACCCTTCCCGCAGACGGATCCCATGTCCTTGCCGCGACGGAATTTCTCCAACCTTTCTTTGTCCTTCAGCACTCCTTCCCCATTAGCTTTCTCCAGTATGGAAATCACTAGAAATCTCCTAAAGATATCTGATTCTTGGAGACGATAATGACTCCATTTGCCATGCTTTCTGTCATAGACCAAACCTGCATCCTTCAGTGTTGCCAGATGGAAGGAGACCTTCGGTTGAACGATATCAAGAGCGGCAACGATTTCGCAGACGCAGAGCTCACCATGTTCGAGGAGTTTGAGTATCCTGAGCCTTGTCTCATCGGTAAGGGCCTTAAAAACTTGTATCATGTCGTGCATTCTATTTGAAAACCTCCTTAATTATCGTATAATTATATATATATTTAAACTATACCATACTTCTTCAGGCTTTATGAATAAATGTCCAGTAAAACTATAGTTGTCATAGATCATAAGTGCTATCCGATGCATTGACAAAAAGTTATCATATATATGAAAGTATATGTGATAACATGATCACCTTGCTAACTATAAAGGACGTCCAGGGCATGAAAAGGATGTTAATTGTATTGCTATCGGGATGTTGTTGTGCTCCCTCGCATGAGCAAAAATGGGAGGCGATGATATCGGTTTCAATGAAAAAAAGGCTGGCAATGCCTTGGGAGGTAAAATAATTTAATGAGCACAGTGACAAAGAAATTGTCTTTTCTCGACCGCTTTCTCACCCTATGGATATTTGCAGCGATGGTCCTGGGTGTCGGCATTGGTTATTTCATACCTGGCGTGGAGGGACTAATCAACAGCTTTCAGGTCGGCACAACCAATATTCCAATCGCGATCGGCCTTGTCCTCATGATGTACCCCCCTCTTGCGAAAGTTAAATACGAGGAATTGGGGGAGGTATTCAAAAACAGAAGAGTCTTGGGGCTTTCCCTAGTCCAAAACTGGATTATCGGTCCGATACTGATGTTCCTGCTGGCGATCATCTTTCTTCAAGGGTATCCGGAATATATGGTAGGCCTCATTATGATCGGCTTGGCCCGCTGCATTGCTATGGTAATTGTGTGGAACGACCTGGCATGCGGCGACCCTGAGTATGCCGCCGGATTGGTAGCCTTCAATTCAATTTTTCAGGTGCTCTTTTTCTCGGTTTACGCATATATCTTCATTACAGTCCTTCCAGCTTGGTTCGGACTCAAAGGTGCCGTTGTGCATGTGACTATAGGCCAGATCGCAGAAAGCGTCTTTATATACCTCGGCATCCCTTTTCTTGCCGGGATGCTGACCCGGTTCAGCCTGCTCAGGATCAAAAGTCGACAGTGGTATGAACGCGAATTCATTCCGAGAATAAGCCCTTTCACCCTCATATTTCTCCTCTTCACGATTATCGTCATGTTTTCGTTAAAGGGGAATTATATTGTCAGACTTCCTATGGATGTGGTGCACATTGCAATACCGCTGCTGATTTATTTTATCATCATGTTCCTTGTTTCGTTCTATCTTGGCAAAAAGATAGGGGCGGATTATGCGAAGACTGCGACACTTTCATTTACCGCGGCAAGCAATAATTTCGAACTCGCCATTGCGGTTGCTGTAGCAGTCTTCGGGATAAATTCCGGCGCAGCATTTGCGGCGGTCATAGGGCCTCTCGTCGAAGTGCCAGCTCTGATTGGACTTGTAAATGTGGCCCTCTACTTTCAAAGGAAATATTTCTCGGACCAATATTGCAAGGTAGCCGATGTTCAACCTCATTCGTAACTTATAAAGGGAGAGTAGTATGCTCAAGGTCAAGCCGTCACCCGATTATCCGACCGAAGAAGGCCGCTATCTAAGAGGAAACGATTATTCGCCTGCAGCAGTCGCTGTTGTTTTGATCTATGACGACGACAAGATTCCGAAAGACATCGAAATGCTCGTAAGGACTGGCGTCGAGGCGGGGGCAGCGCTATCAGGGACGATACAGACCGAAAACGTCGGAGTCGAAAAGATGATTTGCAATATCATCGGCAACCCGAATATCCGTCATCTCATACTAACTGGACCCGAGTCTCCCGGTCATTCGACGGGCGAAGCCATTATGTCCCTGTTGAAAGACGGCATTGACGAGCGCAGGAGAATCAGGAACACGACGGCCCCGACGCCGTATCTGTTCAACCTCCCTGTGGAATTTGTCGAGCGTTTCAGAAAGCAGATAGTTTCGGTCATCGATCTGCTCAACCGTGGCACTCCCGATCTGCTACGAAAGGCTGTCTTGTCCTGCTACCAGGAAACGCCGACTCTGTTCGATGGACAGACGCTTTACGACACGGGAGCATATCCAGAAGAACCGATAAGCGCCAAACTCACATGGAGAGTTACCAATCCTGTTTTCGAGCCTAAGGATGACCAGGAGCGAAGGCAAAAAGAGGACTTCACAAAGAAGATGGAAGAAATCAGAGTAAAAGTTGCAGCGAAACGCAAATCATAATCACTTTTATGTGCATTAAAGAGGGACTCAAGCGAAAGGGTTTCGGACTGTGGCTACCCATTAAAAACAGAAAAATGGAAAGGAGGATTGCAATGCGAAGGGTGCTTATCTGTTGTATGTGCTTGCTTTTCGCCACAACGGTCATGGCGGCGGGAAAGAACCTCGTTGACCTCCACGCCAACGCGGGAAAGCTGAATAATAAGGAATGTCTTTCATGTCACGCCGATATCAAGAAGGATGTCACGCTTAACAAGAAGTTCAAGACTTTTCACAGGGTGCACCTCGAATCGAAACTCCAGACCCCCAAGAATTGCTCGGACTGTCACCAGTCTGTTGATTTAAGGGAAGGATCCGCGGCTGCACTGCGTAAACAGGTTGATCCGCAGATTTGCGCCGGCTGCCACAGCGGCGGAGTTAAAGGCGCCAATATATTATTTGCACAATAAGGAGGGATGCCGATGAGCCATGAACGAGTTATAGAGAAAAAGGAAAAGGCACTATTTGAAGAAGTCACAGGGAATAAATTCACGAGGCGATCATTTCTAAAATGGACGTCTGCCCTTGCCGGAACAGCTATTGCAAGCGGTTTGCTTTGGGATGATACACTCGGCCTTTTCAGGGAAGCGAGTGCGCAGGAAAAGATGGCGGGTGAAGGCAAATGGGTATATACGACCTGTCATATGTGCGGAGGGTCCACGGGGATAAAGGTCCATGTTGTAGATGGAAGGGTTGTGAAGATCGAGCCGAATGAATACAACCCCATAGGAGTCGCAAATATCTCGTCTGATTATGCCCAATATAGAAACCTCGGCGGTAGAATGTGCGCAAAGGGAAATTCAGGCATGAGGGCACTCTATGACCCTGATCGGCTGAAAAAACCGATGAAAAGGATCGGTCCGAAGGGATCAGGGAAATGGAAGGCTATTACCTGGGAAGAAGCTTTGGATGACGTGGCAAAGAATCTGTTGCGCATTAGGGAGAAATACGGCCCCGAGACGCTGTTCTGGTGCACAGAGGACGCGTCATTTACAGACATGCAAGCTGACTTTAACCTGCTCTACGGTTCTCCTAACTTTTCGATGCACTCAAATACGTGCGATGTGGCAAGAAAGGCATCATTCAAGCTTGTAATGGGGGATGATAGGCCTCTGCCTGACTTCTCCAATACGAAATACGCTCTCGTCTTCGGGTGGAACCTCCTGGCAGCCACAAAATGGGCTCACCTGCCGGGCATCTGGAATTTAGGGAGGGCGAAAGGCGCAAAGATGGTCTATGTTGATCCATTTTACAATCAGACTGCCGCGAAGGCGGATGAATGGATACCCATCAGGCCGGGAACAGATGGAGCATTTGCGCTGGCAATCGGACATGAGATTGTCAAGAACAAGTGGTATGACGAGGAATTCCTAAAGAATTACACTGTGGGGTTTAAGAAGTATGCCGAACTCGTGAAGGATAAAACTCCAGAGTGGGCCGAAAAAATCAGTTCGGTGCCTGCGGAAACCACAAGGAGGATAGCAAAAGAACTGGCATCGACAAAACCCGCGACTGTTGATGTCTGGAGCGGTCCGGGGCATCACACCAATGCCACTGACGGTGGAAGGGCAATTACGATGCTTCCGGCTTTGCTGGGACAATATGATAAGCCAGGCACCATGATGAGTAGGCAGGCTATGGGAGGCAAGCGCCGGGCCTTCAATGTGGATAAGCCGAAGGCGCCAAGGGTTGATGGATTGGGCACAAAGTATCCCTTTGCCCATTCCTCCGGCATCTATACGGAGACGAGGGACGCTATGATATCGGGCAAGCCATACCAGCTCACGGCCGCGGTGTTTATGTTCCAGAACTTTGTAATGTCGGTTCCTAATACGAAAAAGAATATCGAGGCGCTGAAGAAGCTCGATTATATGGTTGTTCTTGACACCATGATGAGTGAAACTGCTGAGCTTGCGGATATCGTGATACCGGGCAGCCATTACCTCGAAAGATGGGAGATTAATGCCAATTGGGTCACGTTCCCCGCAACGGCCATCAGGCAGCCTGCTGTCAAGTCGGTTATAAACGGCATGACCGAGCAAGAGTTCATACTCGCCCTCGCAAGGAAAATGGGGCTAAAGGACAAGGATGGTAAGACACTGCCCGATACCTATCCAGAATATATGTCCGACCAGCTCAAAAACGGCCCGATAGGAAAGACGCTGGATGAGATGCTGGCGCTTCCAGGTGCTGTATTCATCGGGGGAGATACTAATTACGAGAAGTATAAAAAGAGCGGCTTTTCTACCCCTTCAAAGAAGATAGAATTCTACTCGGAACAGATGGAGAAAAAAGGATTGAACCCCCTGCCGGATTATGTCGAGCCGATATACAACCCGACGCCCGACTTTCCGCTATACCTCATAAACTATAAGCAGGCGGAGCACACTCATTCAAGGACTTTCAACAACGACTGGCTGATGGAGATGAAAGCGGATAATCCGCTTCTCATAAATTCAGCCACTGCTGCAAGACTTGGGCTCAAAGACGGAGATGCCATCTGGATCGAGTCCCCCTACGCAAAGGCAAAGGCGACGGTACAGGTGACCGAGAGAATACATCCTGAGGTGGTTGCCCTTCAGCACGGGTATGGCCATTGGGGATTTGGGAAGATAGCGAGAGGAGCGTTGAACAAGATCAACCCGTGGTCCCCTGCAGGCACAAACGACGGGCAGTTCCTTGCCGGGGTATCCGAGAAGACTTCGGGAATGGCTGTCCACAAAGAAATCGGCGTCAGGCTAGTGAAGGCATAGGAGGCTAGATATGGCAAACAATCCGAAACAGATGGCGTGGCTTTATAACGAATTTAACTGCATAGGCTGCCGGGCTTGCGAGGCCGGCTGTAAACAAGAGTTTGATCTTCCGGTGGGGGTCAGACGCAGAAGGGTTATCATAAAAGAAGAAGGGAACTATCCCAACGTCAAGGTGAAATATATCTCTTCAGCCTGCAACCACTGTGAGGAGCCTTCATGCATGAAAGCATGTCCTGCCCAGGCTATCTCCAAGGAGCAGGAATTCGGCGTTGTTTTGATAGACCAGGAGAAATGCATTGGATGCAAACGCTGCGCGGCAGCGTGCCCATACGGAGCGCCGACTTTTAATGAAAAGAAAAAGAAAATGGACAAATGCACTTTCTGCATTCACAGGCTGAAGGTTGGACTCGAACCAGCTTGTGTTAGGACCTGTATGGGATATGCCCTTTCGAACGGGCGTCTTCCGGATGTCGAGGCTGGTAAGGCATTTCCCGATCCTGTGTTCAAGAAAAAAGTCATCGACACAATGCCGGGCTTTGCCGATCCGAAACTCACGATTCCGTCAGTAAGGTTTGCTCAGACTAAATAAGAAGTACATATCGGTGGGGTGGGAATACCCGCCCCACCGGGAGCCACGATGAATGACACTGTAAATATCATAATTTCGAAACCTTTTGAGGTGATTGGCCTGCTGAGCAGCATGTATCTTTGTAAGCCCTCAAAGAAGAGCCTCGAACACTGGAAAGAGCTGCTTTGTGGTGATACCTCGATTTTTCTGCAGGATCTCAAGCGGGAGATCAATGCAATAGACACGAATTCGGACGAAGAGATGGAAAACTTTCTGTGGGAATACACCCGGCTATTCATCGGTCCCTACAGACTTCCCTGTCCGCCTTGGGAGTCTGTTTATGTTTCTCCGAAAAGGCTGATGATGCAGGACGCAGCCTCACAGGTAATGAGTATCTATCGGGAAGCGGGTTTTACACTTGATACTGCGGACGTATTGCCTGATCATATAGGGGCGGAATTGAACTTTCTTGCCCTCATCCTGCGCAAGTCCCATACCGAAGGAGGGCAGAGTGAGCGTTATATCACACTTACTCAAAAATTCCTATCCGAGCACCTTGTGAAATGGGTATCGAGTTTTACAGAAGATATGGAAAATGCCGCTGATCTCATGTTTTATAAAACACTTGCAAGAGTGACGAGGACTATGATAATGGCGGACTTTGTATGAAATCTGCGGAGTGCAGGTATCCGGTGTGTTTTTTCGGTAAGTGGCGGGCTAATATCCAGATCGTATTAGTAGACCATGTCGACTCTTAACATGGTGTCGACAATACATGAGGGAGGTTAGAATGGATAAAAAACGTGTGTTGTTCGTATGCGTTCATAACAGTGCTCGCAGTCAGATAGCGCAGGCATTTCTAAACATGTTAGCAGGCGATCGTTTTGTAGCTGAGAGCGCTGGCCTCGAGGCTGGCACATTGAATCCTCTTGCAGTTGAGGCGATGGCCGAAGTCGGCATTGACATATCGGGGAATACCACGCGGCGAGCGTTCGATTTACTAAAGAGTGGCCAGCGTTTCCGATATGTGATAACAGTTTGTGACGCAGCTCACTCTCAGAAGTGCCCGATATTCCCCAATACCTTGCAGTACCTTAACTGGAGTTTTCCTGATCCTGCCCAATTGCAAGGTACCCATGAGGAGAAAATGAAGGAAGTGAGAAAGATTCGTGATGCCATCAAAGAGCAGCTGCAGGCATGGATATCCGCGCCGGAAGAAGATCGTGGTACCATAGCAAATCTTCCACCCTTCAAATTTGGCATGTGAAGCAAAATATCGATATACACTTATGGCAGAACTTAAACTTATATCTATCAATGAAAAGTCATTAAATGACGCTTTATCTACGGTTACTATACCAGGCGCCTTGCCCCGGCGGGGCGGACCGTAAGGAGCCATGGATAACCGGATTTGTCGAGTTAGGCATCAGCAGCGTCCCGTGTGTCTCGACTGACATCACCCGCACGGACAAATGGGAGCACCTGAAGTGCCAGACAAGTTCCTTCAGAAACAATTATACGGTAATCCCGGGATTGTATGCGGTAGGAAGCCCCTGCTCTGACTCTGATGTAATCGTTACCGCAAATTACAAATACAGTTTTGACGTAGTCCGCCATGCGTTGAAAGGGTTAAATCTATGGATCCTTGTCCTCGATACAAAGGGTATCAATGTCTGGTGTGCTGCCGGGAAGGGGACATTCGGAACTGAGGAATTGGTTAAGCAGATTAATAGTACAAGATTGACACAGGTCGTCAACCATAAAAGGGTTATAGTGCCGCAGCTTGGCGCAGTCGGAGTCAGCGGCTACAAGGTGTCAAAGGCGACGGGATTCAAAGTAGATTTCGGTCCTGTTCATGCTGAAGATATCCTGAGTTTTATAGAGACGGGGTATAAGGCGGGACCTGAAATGCGTACGATCCAATTTTCGATAATGGACAGGCTGGTTCTTACCCCAATGGAGATAAGTCCAGCAATGAAAAAGTTCCCGCTCTTTGCGCTGATTGTACTGTTTATATTCGGGCTGCAGCCTCAGGGGATTATTTTTAAAGATGCCTTGCCAGGGGGATTGCCATTTCTTGCCATGGGACTGGCGGCAATATTGTCCGGCGCATTTCTGACGCCTATCCTGCTGCCCTTTATTCTTTTTCGGTTTTTTGCGGTAAAAGGCTGGCTTGCAGGAATGGCCACAATCTTCGTTGTGATAAGAACCACGGCAATTCTTGATGATGCAAACGCCCTGCTTTTTGCACTGACATACATCTTTTTCCCGTTGTTCTCTTCTTACTGGGCGCTTCAGTTTACAGGCTCGACAACATACACGAGCATGACTGGCGTGAAAAAGGAGATGAGGATCGCCATTCTTATCTATATAGGCT
>Ga0074045_10005120_pt1 | contig 11496 bp, 10 predicted proteins | sample BogForMeECP23OM2_FD_94442 | JGI IMG/M metagenome (GOLD analysis project Ga0074045, IMG submission 94442) | Bog forest soil microbial communities from Calvert Island, British Columbia, Canada - Bog Forest MetaG ECP23OM2 | ecosystem: Environmental > Terrestrial > Soil > Wetlands ...
ACGATGAACAGGGAAGTTACGGTCGAGAAGACTGGACGCTTAATAAAGAAATCAGCAAACAAGCCGGATGCCCCTGAAATTCAAGCCCTGTGATGCGTTCTAACGGGCCCGGCTGAAGCCGTGCCTGCGTGTCGTGCCGTCCCCTGGGGACTCGGATTCTCCAACAATGTCTACCCAGCGCTGAAGCGCTGGGCTATCATCTTTCGTCCCGCAAGCGGGACTCATCTTACCGCAATGCCTGCCGCTGCCTTCTAGTTCGGAGTGCTTTCGCCAGCCTGTTCAGTTGGGCCCGCCAAGACAATAAACTTCGAAAACGCTACCGCTCAATCTTGACGGGCACGCCGTCGGCGAGGCTCTGCCCACCGGAGACGACGACTTCATCCCCAGCTTTCAAGCCACTCAAGACTGTGTAGTCATTGCCCGAGATTTCGCCCAACTGCAGCGGACGCTGGTGGGCCACGGTCTTGCCGTCCTGCTGCTCGGCAACGAAGGCGAAAAATTGACCGCTGATGCGCGACACCGCCACCACCGGCACCGTGATGCCAGAATGTGTGTTCCAGGTGATGCGGGCGCGCACCAATTGCATCGCACGGAGCACGTCTGCCGCCTGGTCAGCCGGGGCCTTGGCCAGCACCGATTGCGTGGCCGTATCGATCTGCGGCGAGATGAAATACACCTTCGTTTGCAGCAATACTTTTCCGCTGTTATCGAGCACATCCACCGGCGCGCCCATCTTGATTTCCCGCGCCCGCTCCGACGGTACGGCGATGTAGACCTCGAGGCCGCGGCGCTCGTCAATGGTGGTCAGGGGCGTGGTGTTGGTCACGCGATCGCCGATGTGGACAGGAATGTCGCCGATGACTCCGTCCGTCGGGGAGAAGACGCTGTAATACTTCAATTGCACCTGTTGCTGATTGACCTGTGCGTCCAGCGACTTGACATCAGCGACGGCGGCATCATAGTTCGATTGCGCCTGGTCCAGGTCCTGCCTGCTGACGACTCCCGACTCATAAAGGGTCTTGTTGCGCTCCAACTGGAGTTTGGCCCACTGGAGTGTGGCCTCCTTGGAAGCGCGTTGCGAGTCAAAACTGGAAACGGTGGCCTGTTGCCGGCGAGGATCGATCTCCATCAGGGTCTGGCCCCTCTTGACGGAGTCACCCGACTTCACGCGAATGTTGAAAATCCAGCCTTCGACGTCGGACATAATGGTGGCTGAGTTTCGTGACTTGATGGTTGCCACATATTCGGAGGTGTCGCCGATCTCGTGGGCGTCAACCTTCTGTACCTTCACCGGCGCTGCCATAACGGCTTGGGGAGCCTCCGCTCTGCCGCGACTGCAAGCCGTGAGCAGAAGCGCGGATGCGATCGCGCACGCCAGAACAATGCCGAATCCTGGCGCGTTCGCGCGGCGCAACCCGGTCCGAACGTTTCCACTAAGATAACCCATACCGATCCTGCTTCTTGCGGAAGGATGACCGATGAACAACGGCTCTGATTTGATATTAGATTCTAATCCCGTTCCGACGACTCGGCACGAATCAGGAATGGAGAAAATGCGAGAAAGCAAGCAGATACAGCCGCCTAGCGGCGACCTTCGAGAGCCGCGGTTGAAAAGGACTTCGCAAAGTTGTGTGGGAGACGACGGAACCGCGAAGCGTCCGTTGTGAACCATCGGCTTCGGTGGTATGGTCGTAAGCGCCCAATTTCATTGCAGTCTGCAGCTCATGTTGTCTCCTCTCCAACGCTTTTCCCTGCTGGTTTTGCTCCTCCTCGGGATGCGCGGCGCAATTGCGGCGCAGCAAACCTTGGGCGAGCTCTACGCGACTGACGCCAGTGTGAAAGGCTCGGTGGTTCTGGCAGGTTCGGGAACCAGCGTGCTGAGCGGCTCTTCCATCGAGGCTGGAGCGCAAACCGCGACCCTGAAACTGGAGCGCGGCGGCAATCTGCTGGTTTGTCCACGCACCAGACTTTCTGTGACTGCGTCGCAGAGCGGACGCGAACTGATGTTCAGCTTGAACAGCGGCAATTTGGAGATGAACTATCCGCTGGGCGCTTCCGCCGACACGCTGCTCACGCCTGATTTGCGACTGCTGATACCCGGCCCTGGAAGCGTGCATGTTGCCGTGCACGTCACGCCGCAAGGCGACACCTGCGTGCAGTCGTTGCCCGGGAATGCCGCGGCGATCGTGGTCTCCGAGACGATGGGCGATGCTACCTACCAGGTGAAGCCCGACGAAGCCGTGCTGTTCAAAGGCGGACATCTCAGCGAGGCAGTTCGCTCGAAGCAGAATTGTGGATGTCCTGTGTCTCCGCCGATCCAGGTGGCCAAAGCCGCCCCGCCACCGCCTCCGCCGGTAGAGTCCAAAGCGGTGCAGCCAACTGCCAAGCCTCTGCCGACGCCCTCTCCGGAGGAACACATCGCCGTTGACGCACCATTGGTTTTTCGTGCCAATGATCCAGCGCCTGAGATTGCCAAACCGATTTTCACCTTGAAGTTGGAGAACAACAAAGTCATGCAGCTCGATCCGGTAGTTCTGCCTCCGCCTGACATAAAGAGCAGCGCGCAGTCCAAGGCCACGGAAACCGCCGGTAAGGCACAGAAGCACAGCTTCTTCAGTAGGATCGGAGCGTTCTTCGCCGCCATATTTCACTGAGGTCGAGCACTCAGCAATCAGCACTTAGCATTCAGCACTTAGCATTCAGCCCAAACCCAATCTGAGGTTTGCCCGCCGGCAACTCGGGCTGAGTGCTGAATGCTGAGTGCTAACTCCGCTTCTGCTAAACTTACGTTTTGCTTATGCCGGAGCAGTCTCGGTCTCGTGTATTTCTTTGGGTGTTGCTGGGCGGCGGAGCTTTCTTTCTCTTCCTGGTGGCTATCTTTGCGCTGGTTTACTTCACTGTGCGCTCCCAGCAGAAGGACACCTTCAGCGGCTTCGGCGACAAGATCGCGATCGTTGACCTGGAAGGCGTGATTACCACGCCAAAGGATGTGGTCGAGCAGCTCAAGAAGTATGCCGATGACAGCTCCATCAAGGCGATCGTCCTGCACGTGAACTCGCCCGGAGGTGGCGCTGCGGCTTCCGAGGAGATTTATCGCGAGGTCCTGCGCATCCGCGATCAAAAGAAGAAGCGCATTGTGGCGTCCATTGAGACCGTCGGCGCCAGTGGCGCGTACTACGTCTCCTCGGCGACGAACAAGATCTTCGCCGACGACGCCAGCATTGTGGGCTCCATCGGCGTGATCGCGCAATGGTACAACTACGAAGAGCTGATCAAGTGGGCCAAATTGAAGGCCATCACCCTGAAAGCAGGCGAATTCAAAGACACCGGTTCTCCCACGCGCGACATGACGCCGGTCGAGCGCGCGTACATGCAGGGCATCATTGATGACATGCATGTGCAATTCATCCATAGTGTCGCCAGCGGACGCCACATGAAAGACGACGACGTGCGCGTGCTGGCGAACGGCAAAGTGTGGACGGGAGAGCAGGCGGTTCCGTTGAAGCTGGTGGACGAAATCGGCGACTTTCGCGCGGCGGTTGAAGACACGGCGAAATCGGTAGGTATCAAAGGTGAGCCGACATTGGTGCATCCTGAGAAGGAGCGCAAGAGCCTGCTCGACCTGCTGTTCGGCGATGTCTCAGAGTACCTACCCAGCCGCGCCAAGCTGATGGAAACCAACGTTGGGTTCTATTACTTGTGGAAATAGTTTCTTGGTTTGATCCAAAGCTTGGAAGTCTAACGAAAACTTAGGCTTGCCAAGGTTGCCGTAATTTGAGAGTATCCGGTTGTGCCGATATGCCAGGGCGATTCGTTTCCTGAGAAGGGGCGTGCGAGATGACCAAAGCAGACTTGATCGATGAGGTTTCCGGGCTGGCGGAGCTCACCCGGAAGGACAGCGAAGTCATTGTGGAAACCATCTTCGAGAGCGTAGTGCGCTCGCTGCGCGCCGGCGATAAGATCGAGATTCGCGGCTTCGGCAGTTTCCGCACCCGCCAACGCAAGCCCCGCGTGGGACGCAATCCCAAGACCGGCGACCGCGTCGAGGTCCCGGCCAAGAAGATTCCCTTCTTCAAGCCGAGTAAAGAGCTGAAAGACATGGTCAACAACTACGTCGAGGAGCCGCACGCCGCTGCGGAAGGGACCTCCGAACCGCAGCCGTAGTCGCCCACAGATTTTGCAGACAATGACCCAGCCCGAGAGGCTGGGTGCTCTTCTCTGGAGCTGCTATTCCGCTCGGATGCCAATGACCGCCATCATGCGCCCTGTCTTCCCAAACTCAGCACGGTGGGAGAAGTAGCGCGTTGTGTCGCACGCGGTGCATCCCTCGATGACGCTGATATGTTCCTCGCGCATTCCGGTGTCTAGCAACTGGCGCCTATTGGCTTCCAAAAGATCGAGGTGGATTTCGGGGCCGAGTTCGCCGTGCCCGGGCGCTCGCTGGTTCAGGAACAACATCGGATAGCGCACATGAATCGCGTCGGCATCGAACACTTCTTCGAGGAGGTCGTCAGCGTACGAGAACTGCGACTCAAACTCGGCGCGGACTTCGGGCCCAACCTGATAACAGCAGCGCCGGATAGATGGCCCGATCGCGGCCCGCAGATTGCGCGGCACACTTCCGAATTGATGCCGCATTTCGCCGATGCCCTTCTCGACCACGCGGGCGACGGTTCCGCGCCAGCCCGCATGGAATGCGCCGACCGCGCGGCGTTTTACGTCCGCGACCAGCACCGGAACGCAATCGGCGGTCTTGATGGCCAGCAGCAAACCGGGCGTGGCGGAGATGAGCCCGTCGCCTGCGAGTAGCTCACCCGGCGCCACATCCACCCGCCGCACGACGGAAGAGTGGACCTGCTTCATCTGCACGACCGGCCATGCACGGCCGTCTTCGTTTGTCGCTCCAACCTTTTCCAGGAACAGGGCGCGGTTGCGCTCGACGTTCTCCCGGCTGTCGTGCTGAGTGAAGCCGAGGTTTAGTGTGCCGCCGCCGTAGCAGGTCGAGACACCGCCCTGCCGCGTACTGAATCCGTGAACCAGCCACGGCAGTTGCGTCAGACTTGGCGCGCGCAGAGTCTCAATCGGCTTGCCTGTTCGAGTTGGAGAACGACGCATTGAGACAGCCGAAATCTTCGTCTGGGTTCGGGCTGGACGCGACACCGTTCCATTCTAGCGAAAAGTCACGGCCTGAACTCCGGCGCGCGCCGGAATACAATCACCTCGGCGATGCTCCTCTACTACATCACCGACCGCAAGAGCTTCGCGGGAACAGATGCACAGCAGCGGGTGGCATTGCTCCGCAGGATCGCCGACGCTGCGCGCGCGGGTGTGGATTACATCCAACTCCGCGAGAAAGACCTCTCGCCGCACGATGTGGAACGCTTGGCATGTGAAGCGGTGCGCGCTGTGCGCGATCATTCGACGACCACCAAGCTGCTGGTCAACAGCCGTACGGATGTTGCGTTCGTAGCTAGCGCCGACGGTGTTCATCTCCCCGCGGGAGAAGTTGACGCGTCAGAAGTGCGCGCGTTGTGGATGCGGTGCAGAGCCAGCCAACCTGTGATCGGTGTGTCAGCTCATTCGATCGCCGACGTTCGCCACGCGCAAGCGCACGGAGCGAACTTCGCGGTGCTCGCGCCGGTTTTTGAGAAGGTGCAAACCGGAACGCCGGGAATTGGCCTCGAGGCGTTGCGTGCCGCCTGCGTGGAAGTGCGAGGCTTTACTATGATGGCGCTGGGCGGCGTCACGCTCTCGAACGCTCGAGCCTGCATCGAGACTGGAGCCGTTGGCGTCGCGGGCATCCGGCTCTTTCAGCAGGGGGATGTGTTCGAGACGGTTCGCCGGCTTCGAGCAATACGGGAACAAGTCAACGCCGCACCTTAGCTATTGCGGCTGCACATACACCGGACTGTTGGGCGAGGGCGGCTCGTAATCCTGGCCGTATTTGTTCTTATGTGAGGAGGACGCCGTTGTCACCTGGACGTGAGTTGATCCGACCGCATGAGATGCCGCGCTGATGTCCACGGCGCGTGATTGCGCCTGCAACGTAGCTGGCAATGCATTTTCGTTCCAGACGTGAAGCGTGTAACGCCCAGCCGGTACGGAGAGAATTGAGAATTCGCCCTGCTTGTCGGGAATTGCGAAGTACTGGCTGGATAGGACGACCACGACCGCGCTCATCTCGGGATGGATGTTACAGAAGATGTAGGAAATTCCCTCGCGATCGAAATGCACAGTGCGCGTCGAGCCGGCTTCATAGAGTCCAAGGTCGAAGCGCTTGCCGTTGAACAAGGAAAACACATTGTGGAACCAGGGATCACGATTCGGAAAATCCACCGTGGATCCCTTGGTGACGACCAGCAGATGAGGTTCGAAAGTCTTGTTCTTCTGCTGCAACACGGCGTGCATCGGAGAGACACCCTGTGCCCCGTTGAGGCCTGTGCCCAGAGGGACGAGCCACACCACTGTCGAGTTCGCTGGGGAGATGTTTGCAGCTCCCTCCAAAACCACGCGACCGGTGACGTTGATCTCTTGAGCCAATAAGCTTGCGGCCACGCAGCAACACAGCGTCACCACGACCACCAGAACGAGTTTTTTCGCGGCAGTCATAGGTTGCGGTTAGAAGAGTATTCCCATCGCCATGTTCAGCTGTCCAGCCGTATAGCTGTTGTTGTAGATGGAGAAAGTTCTTAATCGGCGGTATTCCAGCGACAAGAGCAGGTCGGACCGTGGCCTATAGATCACATTGCCGAAGCCTTCCCGGTTGCGAGTTACCAACGGATCTGCATAGCTCTGCGATTGGTCGCCGAAGTAGCGAACGTCCGCGGCAAACGGATTGTCCTGCCCAAACGCTGCATTGAACTCCAGCTTCGGCAGGGGCTGGTACTTCAGTTGTGCCCAGCCGCCGACGGAGTTCAGGGGAAGCACCGTCGCCGCCGGGTTGGTAAGCGGCCCGTTATAGACAACGCTGCGGCTAAGAGCAGCGCCGAGTCCGCCAATCGCTTGTCCCCGGTAGAAGAAGCCACTCAGGGTGAACTGGCGGCTCAAGGGCAGGTTCCAATCCGCGGTCGCCGCGTAGCCGTTTACGTTTCGGTTGAAGCCCCAGTACTCCCGGCTGTAATAGCCTCCAGCGCCGACCGTGAAGGTGCGTCCGAGCATGGGATGCGAGTAGGCCGCCCGTGCCGCGAAAGCCGGTTGACGTGATTCCTCGCCCGCATCGGGAGCGCGATACCAGACATAGTTGAAGCCATCGGGCGGCTCACCCGTCAGGGGATCGAGTATGCCTCCTTGCAGGCTCACGCTGGAATGGTTAGAGAATTCGAAGCGATGCTCGACCCGCAACTGTGGAGTCCAGGACCAGAGATTGCCCGAGTAAGTAAGAGCCGGAACGATCAGCGAAGCGAACGAAGTTGGAGCTTGCGGTGAAATGAACAACCCGTCCTGTCCGGCGATTACGGATGTGTCCTTCCAGTCCAGACGAACGGTCGCGGTACGCAATCGCACCAAGCCTGAGTTCACCCCGTTGTAGGTCGCAGGAAATCCGCCGCCGAAGTCGAAGTTGATGTTGCCGCTGGAACGGGCCCCGAAGACCTCTGGCCCAAAGACCTCGAACCCGAGGATCGATTGCCGAAGCGTCCCTCCCACCGAGCCCGGAGAGTCCATGGGATCGGGTCTGAGGACCCACGTTGGCACGTCCTGATTATCCGGATAGCCGCTATTGCCGAACAAGTTGAAGAGGACGATTCCCGAAAAGCGCACTCGATATTTCGAAGCACTCTCAACTTTCGTTTGGTATTGCTCATCGACCTTGCCGGAGAGCAATTGCTCGTCTTCCTCAAGGTGCTGCACCCCCTGCTCCAACTGGCCGTTGCCCGGGGCAGAGTTCGCTGCCGATTGGCCAGTGTCCGCCGGACCCGCCGCGGACGTGTTATCGCTCTCGGGGCGTTGCGCTTGCAGCTCCTGGCGAAGCTTCGAGATCTCGGAACGGCTGGCGGTTGTTTCCTGCTGGAGCTGCAACACCATGTTCTTCAATTCCCGCACCTGGGACTGCAGGTCGCCGAGCGCAGCATTCACGCCGGAGTTGGCGGCTGTTGTCTGGGGATCTTGCTGAGTTTGCGCGGCGCACGAAATTCCCGCAGCCAACGCGAGACATACCACCAGCGCCGTGCCGGATATCTGGGAGTGTCTGAATTCCATGTCGCACCTCCGGCAACGATTTGAAGAATCCTTCAACCTTCGCGTTTTGTGGATACATCGTTAGATGCTGAAGTGGCGGGAGGCATCCGCCGCCTGGCCGTTCCCTACCGCGGCCTTCTTGAGCACCCGGGGAAGTACGATCTGCATCACGGTGCGGCCAGGCGCCGAGCTTTCCAGTTGCAGAGTTCCACTGTGGTCCTGCACGATCTTCTGTGCAATCGTAAGCCCCAGCCCGGTGCCGTTTTCCTTGCCGTAGCTGACGAACGGCTGGAACAGTTTGTCACAGATGGAAGATTCTACGCCGGGGCCGTCGTCTATGATGCGAATCTCCAAAGTGTCCGCGTGATTGGCCACAGTGACGGCGACGTTATTGCCATAACCGTGCGCCGCCTGGCAGGCATTCAGCAGTAAGTTGTAAAACACGCGCTCCATTTTCCGCGGGTCGAACTGCGCGTTGTGCAGGCCGGGCGATTCGATGCCGACGCTGATCTTCTGAAATTGCGGATGCGCATGCACCAGTTCGATGGCGCGGCTGATGGTCCGCTCGATAGGGGCATCGGTGACGTTTATTGATTCGGCCGGACGTGACAGCTCCAACAGCGAGTCGATGAGGTCAGTCAGCCGGTTGACTGCAATTCGAATTTCCAGGTAGAGCTCTTCGCGCTGCTGGGGATTGAGATCGGCCTCGGCCAGAAACTCGGCGTTGGCCAGTACCGCCGTCAGCGGATGACGTAAGTCGTGCGAAATGGAACTTGCCATTCTGCCGATGGTGGCGAGGCGTTCGGCGTCCAGCAGACGCTGCTGTGCCTCACGCAGGCTCTCTCTCATGCGACCGAACGCGCTGGTGAGCTCTGCGATCTCCCCTGCGCCGCGCGCCTGCAAGGGATATCGGAAGTCTCCGCTCCCTAACGCCCGCACGCCACCCACCAGCTTCTCCAGAGGACGCGTGAACGTACTAGCGGTGATGTACACCAGTACGCTACCGACAAAAACGGCGCCGAAACCGACCGCCACTAACAGCCGGCTGAGGTGGTTCAAGAAGGCTGTTGCTTCGTCGTACGACTTCATCACGACGATGGTGACCGGCGGCGACTCGCCCGGATTGAGTTCCAGCGAGGAGGCGATGAACCTTTCTTTGCCTAGCTTCCAATCGGCTGGGCTTTGCGGAATGGCCTGTGCAGTGAGATGCGAACGCAGTCCATTGGTTTGATCGGAGTTGAGCGTGCTCACCACCACATCCTGCCCGCAGACGATTGCCACCTGGCTGGCCGCAATCTGGCCCACTCCGCGGGCTACGGCTGCATTCATTTCATCCCCGACGGCCACCACGCCCAGCAGCGAGTTGTCCGCTGGTCGACCAAAGTAGATGGGCGTCAACACGACCTCATACAGATGACCGTCAACAAACCACCACTGCAACGGCTGGTCGAGGAAGTTGCGATACTGGAGAAGCGGTTGGGCTTGCTCGCGCGTGATGCCCGGTGCCTTGGTATGGAAGCCGACAAACTGACTTGCCGGATCGATCAAGGCAAAAAGGTCGCCGCCGGAGAGGCGGAACATCTCGTCCGACGCGTCCTGAATGGTGGGCGCATGATGGGAAGTCATCAACGCCTTCAGATTGGGAAGATCGGCCATCAGTTTGGCCGAACGCATCAACGCGGCCTCGCGCTCTCGCTGGACATTGCGGAAAGTTTCAACGGAATTGGCGAGATCGCTTACAAGTTGGCGCCGGACCTGATTTTCCGCTGTGCGCTGAACGATCAGAAGAGAAACCGCGGTGAGGCCGGCCGAAGTCAGCAGCATGGCAATGAGAAACTTGGTCCGCAGCCGCAAACGACCCATCGGCGACCTCCTTCCCTGCCTCGCTTTACCTGACAAACTTGTAGCCTGTGCCGTGGACTGTCCGGAAGTGCACCGGGTCGGCGGGATCTTTCTCCAGCTTCTGCCGCAGTCGAAGCATGTGCGTATCGACGGTGCGGGTGGTGGGATAGTGGTGGTAGCCCCACACCTCGTTGAGCAGTTCGGTACGAGAAACCACGCGGTCCTGATTGTTCAAGAAGAAGCGGAGCATCTTAAACTCCTGGGGCGTGAGCGGCACCAACTGTCCGTCGCGGTGCAGTTCCATCCTGGAGAAGTTTACTTCCACGTCGTCGAAGCTGAAGGCTTCGACTTTATCCGAGCCCTGGTTCAGGCGCCGCACGGTAGCTCGCACACGCGCCAGCAGTTCGCGCGGGCTGAATGGCTTGGTCACGTAGTCATCGGCACCCAGCTCCAGCAATAGGACTTTGTCCAGAACGTCGCTGGCAGCACTCAGCACGAGTATGGGAACGTTGGAGGCTTCCCGCTTGATTTCGCGGCACAAGTCCTGCCCCGATTTTCCGGGGAGGCGGAGATCAAGAATGACGAGGCGCGGCACCGTGGCGCGGAAGGTTTCCATGGCGACCGCGCCATCGGCAGCAATCGCCACATCGAAGCCCGCCGATTCAAAAGTTCGTCGCAAGGCCCGCTGTACGGCCAGATCGTCTTCGATAACTAGAATTCTTTCCATATCGGCACCGATTTTTTGTCGCCTCTACAGGCTTCTGAGATACAGCTAATAACAGATCAATCTGGCAGTCAACGGCGTGTTAACAATTCTGTGACAAACGCAGGGCGCAAATGCTCGCCTTCGGAAGTTGTCAACAACTTTTGACAACTTAGTAACCGCGCTAGGACAACTCCCCGGTTCCTCCCCGGTAGATTGCATGAAGCTTCTGGCAGCAGAGATTCCCGGAATCGAAGTTGCCGTCAGTAGTTCACGATTCTGAAATCGATGGAGGAACAATGCTTAGCCCACAGAAATTCAATTGTCCACAAACCAACCGGATGTTCCTGAGTGCGATCCTCTTGCTGGTCACGATGGCGCTGGTCAGCCTGCCGTCCGCTGCGCAGAGGGCCACCCCAACCGACTTGACCTCGGACATCCCCAATGTCGGCACCTTCAATGACACAAACCTGGTTAATCCCTGGGGCATGATCGCCAGCCCGGCAGGCCCGTGGTGGATTTCCGACAACGGAACGGGACTGTCCACTCTGTACGACGGAACAGGAAAACCTCAAGCGCTGGTCGTGACCATTCCTTCCGCGAGCGGCTCGGGTGCCGGAAGCCCGGACGGAATTGTTATTAACACCACGGGCGATTTCCAGATTGGTGGCAAGTCCCCAACCTTTATCTATTCCACCGAAGATGGAACCATTTCAGGCTGGACGGGCGGTACCAGCGCAACCATCGCCGTCAACAACAGCCCCGGCGCAGTGTAC
>Ga0074045_10005121_pt1 | contig 11494 bp, 12 predicted proteins | sample BogForMeECP23OM2_FD_94442 | JGI IMG/M metagenome (GOLD analysis project Ga0074045, IMG submission 94442) | Bog forest soil microbial communities from Calvert Island, British Columbia, Canada - Bog Forest MetaG ECP23OM2 | ecosystem: Environmental > Terrestrial > Soil > Wetlands ...
CTCCCACAGCGTTGTACTGCCCGCGATGTCTGTAAACAGGAAGGTAACGGTGTCTGTTACTAACCTGGAGTGGAGAGGAGCTGTCGAGCACATAGCGGGGGAAAGCGGCATCGGCGCGGAGGAAAGCGCATTCTGCGAGCGCGCCCCCCGCTTGCGCAACCGCGTTGACCTCCGCCATTGGCGAGTCGTCCGATCGCTTCACACAATGCTCATCGGGCCGACGACGCGAAAAGCCCCTTCTGACTCGCTGATGGCGCTCGGCACCGGGTCGAAAGGTTGCCGCCAAGCTAAAACAAAGGCGCCAGCATCCATCGATTGACCCCCTGGAGGCGACGGTGTAGTTTCCGTGTGTCCGCTGTGCATCTGCATTTGGAGACCCCAAAATGTGGCGCGGAAGAATTTGCGCGCTGCCATGGCTGCAGACCGCGCTCCGTGCGACTTCGTCGCCCAGAATGTCCCTGCGTTTCCGGCATTTTCTGCTGTTGGGCCTCTGCGCGGTGTTCGGCCGGATCTCTTGCGGATATGCCGCCGAAATTCCGGTCGAGGTGTTCTTCCAGCGACCCGCATTCGGAGCAATGCAGCTGTCCCCGGACGGTATGTACATTGCTGCCATCGTGCGGCTCAAAGGCCGCAACAATCTCGAGATCATCGACTTGCAGAAGCGCGAGGCGCTGGCGCTCACAAGCTTCGACGATACCGACATTCTGCAGGCCACCTGGATTAGCGACACTCGACTGCTGATTGCCGCAGGGGACGCCGAAGAGGCAAGCGGGAAGCCGCGTTTCACCGGTTGGTACGCAGTCGACCGGGACGGGTCCAAATGGAGACGCCTCGGCGCAATCACAGCACTGCTCGGCGCCCAACCAGAGGGAGGCAATGACATCATCGTTGCGCTCAGGGGACGGAGTCTTTGGCATAGCGACGTCTATCGCCTTAACACCGAAACCTTGCGCCAGACGCTATTGAGCTACGACCATCCCGGCGATGTCTTCGGATGGCTGGTGGATCGGAAAGGCATCCCCCGCATCGCCCATTCCTATTTGAAGGGAAAACACGCCTTATGGTACCGCGAGGCAGACGATTTGCCTTGGACGGAAATCGCCGCGGGTACGGAGTTCCGTTTGCCTTTCACGCCCCTCGCTTTCGACTATGACAATAAGACGCTGTATATCGCTGCCAACCGTGAGGAAGACAAGAGGGCAATCTATACGTACGATTTCGCCGCAAAGAAACCCGGTGAACTCATCGCGGGCAGCGCCCAGGTAGACATCGAAACGTTGATCTTCAGCCGTGCCAAGCGCGCCCTGGTTGGTGTGCGTTACCAGGCGGACAAACCCGGCGTCGTGTGGATTGATGCCGACATGGCGCGCCTGCAGAAAGCGGTCGACCAAGCGCTGCCCGATACGGTCAACACGTTGCAAGTACCGGCCGCGAAGGCACACCGGGCATTGGTCCGGGCTTACTCCGATGTGAACCCCGGCACGATTTACTTACTTGACACGGATAAATTGACGCTCGAGGAACTCGGGAAGACCAGACCATGGCTTGACCCGAAGCAGATGGCGGAACGGAAGCCGGTTCACTATATCGCGCGCGACGGGTTGGAAATTCCGGCCTACCTGACGTTGCCGAAGGGGTCGACTGCCGGGAAGCCACCGCTAGTAGTGATCATCCACGGCGGACCATGGGTCCGCGGCTTCGTCTGGGGGTTCGACACCGAAGCGCAGTTCTTTGCGTCCAGGGGATACGCCGTGCTGGAACCCGAGTTCCGAGGATCGGCGGGCCATGGTTGGAAACTGCTCTCCGCCGGCTTCAAGCAGTGGGGGCTGGCGATGCAGGACGACATCACGGATGGGGTTGAGTGGTTGATCAAGGAGGGAGCAATCGACAAAGACCGCGTCTGTCTGTATGGCGGGAGCTATGGCGGCTATGCAACACTGTGGGGGGTGATCAAGACGCCGGATGTCTATAAGTGCGGGGTGGCCTTCCTCGCGGTGACCGATATGCGCATCCCGTTCGAAGCTAGTTGGGGGGAGCTGACGCGGTCGTCCTTTTGGGACTATGGCGCAAAGGATCTTATCGGCGACATCGACAAGGACGCGGAGAAGCTCGCATCCGTTGCGCCCCTCGCGAATGCGGACAAACTCAAGATCCCGGTGCTGCTGGCCTACGGCGGTCAGGATCCACGCGTCGCCCTAAGGCATGGTGAGGAATTTCGTGCCGCGCTCGACAAGTATGGCAAGACTTACGAGTGGGTCCTCTATCGCGAGGAGGGACATGGATTCAACAGGGACGAGAACCGGTTCGACTTCTATCGCCGTGTCGACGCATTCCTGAAGAAATACCTTCAGTAAGCGACTCTCCGCATTGCGCAGTCTTTGCCAGGGTCGCAGCCGAAATGAGTCATCCCCGGCGCGACGAGTCGGACCCTTGCCGATCGCACACTTTCCGTACTTGCCGCCAAACCGTTTGCTTGTTACCATAGTACCATGGTAACAGTTGAAAGAATTCAGACCGGCGTGCGTATGGAAAAACGGCTGGTCAAGGTGCTCAAAGCCGTCGCCGAGTACCACGACATGTCACTTGGCGACCTTCTCGAGGGCATTGTCTTGCACGCATTCGAGGGAAAGGCGCCGTTCAACCTTGAATCAATGCGCCGGATTGCAGAACTCAAGAAGATTTATGCCCTCGACCTGGACAGTTCGATGGCGCACAAACTGATGGAAGCGCGCAAGCCCTCGAAGCGCACGGCACGGAAGTGCCCATGAGGACCGGTGACCCGCATATCGTCCGCCTGAACACGGGCCTTACGCTACTCCTACTCTCGCTTTTCGCATTGCTCCTCGTTACGCTGGAGATCGCCCATGACCGACCGTGAGTTTGTCGAGGCTTTCGAGGCCTGCTCCATCGCAAGCACCGATTTTCATCACGCCGACCATGTCCGCCTTGCCTGGATCTACCTGCGCGAGTGCACGCTAATCGAGGCAATCGAGCGCTTCACCACGTCGCTGCAGCGCTTCGCGGCCCATCACGGCATCGCGGGCCTGTACCACGAAACGATCACCTGGGCCCACCTGCTGCTCATCCATGAACGCTTGCAGCGCGACGGCACGGCGAAGGATTGGGGTACCTTTCGCGAGGCAAACGACGATCTTTTTGCCAGGAAGCCGTCGATCCTCGAGCGGTACTACGCGCCGGAGACACTGAAATCGGAAGCGGCCCGACGCACGTTCGTGTTGCCGGATGCCGGTCTGAGCAAACCCGTCATGAACCGCGCCGCCAAAAAGTTACGGCGCCGCAATCACGGCGCCGTAACGGAATAGGCCCCCCACCTGTGCCGTGCCAACCGTCATCTTGAACCTCGGTTCAAGAGGGTCGCCTGCCAGGACCATTAGGCACTTCCGCGTAGGGAGCGCACACCGGTCCGTTAAGGCGCGGCAACCTCGCTAACGTAGCATTGGTTCAAAGAGTATATGGCCGGCTCGAACACCGCAGGGGACGACTTTTTGCAACCGAACAAGACTGTCGTCCCTACGCCGGAATGCTGACGTCAGAACAACTTTTCCTGCTCCGCCATCGCACGATCGATGGCCGTCTGCATCGAAGAAATTCTACGCTGAATCGCTGCACTGTCAAAACCGTCCGTCGCCGGCGCTCCGCTTCGCGCGCGCAGCAACTCGTGCGTAATATTGAGCGCCGCCATGACCGCAATCCGCTCGGCACCCGCGATCTTTCCCGCGTCCCGGATCTCGCGCATGCGCCGATCGAGAAAATGCACCGCCTGCAGCAACTCTTCACGCTCCGACTCGCGGCAAACGACGCGATATTCGCGGCCAAGCAGCGACACATCGAGCGTAAGCGAACGGTCGTCCATCGATCAGTTCGCTGACTCGGGCAGCTGCTGCAGCAGCGAATCAAGCCGCGCCGTCGCGGCTGCCATCCGCGCCGCGAGGGTGCGATGCTGCTCCTGCGCCCGCCCGAGCTCACGCTTGAGAGACTCGTTTTCGGCGCGTACCCGGTGGTAGTCGGCTAGCAGAAGGGCAAGCTTCTGCTCGAGCTTGGCCAGTTCGGAATCCATCAGCCACTATAGGCGGAACATTTCGGCGCCGTCAACCGGCGACGCCGAACGACCGTCGCATGCATCAGTCCGTGGCGAGCGGCTCGTAGCAGACCAGGAGAATCTCGAGCTGTTCGACGCCCCCCGGCGTGCTCAGCGTAACGCTGTCGCCCTCGCGCGCCTTGATCAGCGCCCGCGCCATAGGCGACACCCAACTGATGTAACCACGGGTGGTGTCGATCTCGTCGACGCCAACGATGCTGATCGTGCGCTCCTCGCCGCGCAGATTGCTGACTTTCACCGTCGCACCAAAGAATACCTGGTCGGAGTTATCCGCGTCGCGCCGCGCGAGCGGATCGACCACTTCGGCGCGATCGAGGCGCTTGATCAGAAAACGAATGCGGCGGTCGATCTCGCGCAGCCGTTTCTTGCCATAAATGTAATCGGCGTTCTCGGAACGATCGCCGTTGCTGGCTGCCCACGCGACAGTCGCGACAACCTCGGGCCGTTCCTTGTCGGTGAGTCGAGTCAGTTCTTCCTTCAGACGCGCGTAGCCGCCCGGCGTCATGTAGTTGCGGCTGCCGGTGGGCAGGGGAGAAGCTTCCTCGAGTTCGTTGTCGAACTCGGCATCTTCTTCACGGGTGAAGGCTTTGCTCATGCGGATCTGTTCGCGATTCGACCCCCGCCGGGCAGGCCACCGCGTGTCGAGACGAAATTATAAGCCCGGGCGCGCCCAAGCGCGGACCGGACGCGGGCTATAATCGCGGCTCTTTCCGGCCCGTCCCTTTTCGGCGCGTTCGCCGCGATGCCCCGGATATCAGCCGTCTTCGCCCTACCCGCGCTCGCCGTCATCGCGTTCGCCGCCTTTGCCTTGGCACTTTCGGTGGGCAGTGTCACGATCGAGCCGGCGGCCGTCTTGCGAGCGCTCTTGGCCTCGGGCGACGAGACGCAGCGCACGATCGTGCGCGAACTGCGCCTGCCGCGTGCGCTCGCCGCCTTCGCAACTGGCGGCGCCCTGGCGCTCGCCGGTGCGCTGCTCCAGGTGCTGCTCAGAAACCCTCTTGCGGATCCGTATGTCCTCGGCGTGTCCGGCGGTGCCGCGGCCGGCGCACTGACCATGATGTTGCTCGGCCTAGCCGCATGGCTCATCCCCGTCGGGGCCTTCGCTGGAGCGTTTGCGTCGACGGTCATCGTCTTTGGCTTGGCACGCGGCAACGGAGCCTGGTCGCCGACACGACTGCTGCTGACCGGTGTCGTCGTCGCCGCCGGTTGGGGCGCAGTCGTCGCACTTATCTTGTCGCTTGCGCAGGACACGCAGCTGCGCGGTATGTTGTTCTGGCTGCTCGGCGATCTTTCCGCACCGCCGGCTGCATGGTCGACGCTGGCTGCGCTGCTGCTCGCCATCGTGGCGGTGCTGCCGTTTGCCGGCGATCTCAACGCCCTGGCTCGCGGCGAAACCAGCGCTGCGGCACTGGGTGTCGACATCGAGCGCCTTCCCTGGCTGGTCTTCGCGCTTGCCGCATTCCTCACCGCCGCCGCCGTCACAACCGCCGGTGCGATCGGGTTCGTCGGACTGATCGTGCCGCACGCGGTGCGCCTGCTCGTCGGCAACGACCAGCGCGTTCTGCTGCCTGCCTCGGCCCTGGCCGGCGGTGCCTTGCTCCTCGTCGCCGACACGCTGGCTCGGCAAGTCACCGCACCCGCTCAAATCCCCACCGGCGTTGTCACCGCCCTCCTCGGCGTGCCGACATTCCTGTATCTGCTGCGTCGCGAGCAGCGATGACCACGTCCTTGCTCGCGACCCGCGGTCTGACCGTCGCCATCGCCGGCGTTCGCGTGTGCAGCGGTCTCGATCTCGTCGTATCACCCGGCCAATGCTGGGCCGTTCTGGGCCGTAACGGTGCCGGCAAGACGACCCTGCTGCATACGCTGGCGGGTCTGCGCAGCCCGGTAGCGGGCACGATCGAGTTCCTCGGACGATCGCTCGCCACCACCGGACGACGGGAGCTCGCGCGCCTGCGCGGCCTCCTGGCTCAGGATGACAGCGACGCGTTTCCCGCGACCGTGCTCGAAACGGTGCTCATTGGACGTCATCCGCATCTATCGCGCTGGCGATGGGAAGGTGCGGAGGACCTGCGCATAGCGCGCGAGGCGCTGGTCGCCGCAGACATGGCCGGTACCGACGCGCGCGACGTTCGCACGCTCTCCGGAGGCGAGCGGCGGCGCGTCGCGCTTGCCGCGCTGCTTGCACAGCAACCGCAGCTTTTCTTGCTTGACGAGCCCTCCAGCCATCTCGATCTCGCGCACCAGATCGCGTTGCTCGATCGCCTCGTCGACGCCGTCCGAGCGGGCGGCAAAGCGTTGGTGATGGTGCTGCACGACATTAACCTCGCGGCACGCTATTGCGACCATGCCCTGCTACTCGCCGATGGCGTTGCACTTGCCGGGCCCGCGCCCGAATTGCTTCGTGCGGAGCGGCTTTCCGCCGTTTTCGGCATTACGCTCCAAGCCGTTCCCGGACCGCGGGGCAGCGTCTTCACGCCCGAATGATCAGCGCAGGTTCTCCCGCGCGCGATCGAGCGCCGCGCAGAGCTGCTCGGCTCCAGCGATGAACTGGGGCCCGGCGCGATGCAGCAGATTGGCGTCGACAACGAACAGGTTGTCGTGGGCAACGGCCGGTAGCGCGCGCCAGCGTCTCCATCCATCGAGCCAGTCTGGCCGCACCGCGTCGTCGGTGCCGGCGACAATCGCCTCGGGTCGCGCTGCAAGGACGTCCTCGACGCCAACCTGCGGCGCCGGTGTCGACAGCCGCTCGAACACGTTATGGCCGCCGCACAGCCGGATCGCCGCACTGATCAGGTGTCCACCGCCGACGGTGTAGAGCGGCTGGTTCCAGATTTCGTAGAAGACCGCGAGTTCCGGCGTTGCGACTGCCCGTCGTTCGAGCGCAGCAAGTCGGGCGCGGAAAGCCGTGGCCGCGTTCTCCGCCTGCGCCCCGGTGCCGGCGAGTGTCCCAAGGCGCTCGAGCTCGGCCGCGATGGCTTCCGGTGTGCGCGGATCGGAGACGAAGATCGCGGTACCGATGCTGCGCAGCCGCGCGATCTGCGACGGGGCGAGATACGGCCAGACGATGACCAAGTCGGGTTTGAGCGCAACGATGCGCTCGAGGTCGATCCCGGCAGCGGTCCCGACCTGCGCGAGCCGGCTTGCCTCGGGCGGCCAGTCGGCCGGTGCCAGAACACCGACGATGCGATCGCCCGCTCCGGCGGCAAACAGAAGTTCCGTTGCATGCGGGGCGAGGCTGACGATGCGGCGCGCCGGCGCGGCGAGCGCGACCGTTGCGCCGGTCGCATCCCGCGCCGCAACCGGCCCGGCAGACGCCGGAGCGCACACTGGGAGAACAAGCGCGAAGAGGAAATTTGCGAGCACGCAGCGATGCACCGGGGAGCGGCAGCGGACACCAGCACCATGGACCCGCCAGCGCGCCCAGCCTGGTCGAACACGAAGCCGGCGCGGGAGAGCGCATCCGGCCGCAGCCGCGCGTAAATTATAGACCGTGCCGTTGCCGCGACGGCACACCCGGCCCGCCGCACCAGGGACTGGTATAATTTTCGGCCCTTTTCCGACCCAAGCCTCGTCCGGATAACCGCCGGCAGCGAGGCACCCAGTGTGACGCAGAAGCTCTACATCCGCACCTTCGGTTGCCAGATGAACGAGTACGACTCGGACAAGATGGCCGACCTGTTGCACGAAACCGAGGGACTCGACCTGACCGATCGCCCCGAACAGGCCGACGTCATACTGTTCAACACCTGCTCGGTGCGAGAAAAGGCGCAGGAGCGGGTTTTTCACGACCTCGGCCGCGTGCGCGCCCTGAAGGCGTCGAACCCGGACCTCATCATTGGCGTCGGTGGCTGCGTTGCCAGCCAGGAGGGCGCGGCGATCGTGCAGCGCGCGCCGTATGTCGACATCGTGTTCGGGCCGCAAACGCTGCATCGACTACCCGGCCTCATCGCCCGCAGGCGAAGCACGGGCCAGCCACAGGTCGACATCAGCTTTCCGGCGATCGAGAAGTTCGACGCGCTTCCTCCGGCCCGCGTTGAAGGCGCAAGCGCCTTCGTGTCAATCATGGAAGGATGCAGCAAGTATTGCACCTTCTGCGTGGTGCCGTATACGCGCGGCGAGGAGGTCTCACGGCCTTTCGACGATGTGCTGACCGAGGTCGCCGACCTGGTTGACCAGGGTGTCAAGGAAGTCACCCTGCTTGGCCAGAACGTCAACGCCTACCGCGGCGCAATGGCCGACGCAGAACGCGCCGGCAACCGCACCGCCGATTTGGCGACGTTGCTCGAATACATGGCCGAGATGCCCGGCCTCGAGCGCATCCGCTACACCACCTCGCACCCGCGCGAGATGACATCGACCCTGATCGACGCCTACGCCAGAATTCCCAAGCTCGTCTCCGCGCTGCATCTGCCGGTCCAGTCCGGGTCCGATCGCGTGCTCGCGGCGATGAAGCGCGGTTACACCACGCTCGAATACAAGGCGATCGTGCGCAGGCTGCGCGCGAATCGGCCACAGCTGTCGCTTACATCCGACTTCATCGTCGGCTTTCCCGGTGAGACCGACGCGGACTTCGAGCAGACGTTGTGCCTTATCGACCAGATCGGCTTCGACGGCAGCTTCAGTTTCATCTACAGCCCGCGACCCGGAACCCCGGCGGCAACTTGTGCCGATCAGGTACCGCGGCCGATCGCCCAGGCCCGGCTGGAGCGGCTGCAGGCGGACCTCGACGCCCAGTACCAGATGCGCAGCGAGCGCATGCTGGGGGCGGACGAACGCGTCCTGGTGACCGGCCGCGCCGCCAAGGATAAGCACGAGTTGCAGGCGCGTACCGAGAACAATCGCGTCGTCAACTTTGTCGGCGATGCCTCGCTCATCGGCAGCTATGCCAAGGTCACGATCACCGCCGCGCTGCGCCATTCGCTGCGCGGTGAATGGCGACCGGACTGAGGTCTTCCAGAGCGCGTCCCCTCAACGCAAACCCTCAACGAGCCCGAATATGTCCCCGCGCTTTCCGCCCCTTGTCTTTTCGCTTCTTCTCGGCACCGCCGCAACCGTGTGTGCAGGGCTCACCGGGTGCGCGAACCTGCCGACCGCCGCGGCCACTCCGGCAGCGGACGCCGCGCCGGGCGCGGCTCCTCCGCCTGCCGCAGGCCAGCCGCGTCCGTTCGCCGAAGTGATCAAGGACGCGAAGCAAACCACGGGTCTGTTCCATGTCTGGCAGAAAGACGAGAAGGTATGGATCGAGATCGCGCCCGAGCAATTCGGGGTCCCCTACCTGTTCACGGCAAACCTCAGTCGCGGTGTGGGTGAGCAGGGCGTCTACGGTGGCATGATGCTGATCGACCAGATCGTCGTGTTCAAGCGCATCGGCAACACGGTGCAGCTGATCGCGAAGAACTACGCCTTCACCGGCGGCGCCGATGCGGCACTCGTCCAGGGCGTGAAGGAAGGCTTCACCGACAGCTTGCTGGGCGCGACCACGGTGGTAAGCCAGCCGCATCCGGAGCGCAAGACGGTGCTGATCGACGCGAACGCGCTGTTGTTGACCGACATCCCGGCCGGCGCCAGTTTCACCGCCGGCATCTACATGCGCAGCTACACGTTCGACGCGAAGAACTCGAGCTTCGACGGCGTGCAGAATTCCGCCGAGCAGTCGTCATTTACCGTTTCGGCGCATTATTCCAATCCGAGGGCCTCGCTCCCGCCCGCCCCCACGCCTACCCCGCAACCGCCCAGTCCGTTCCCGCCGTTTACCACGCTACCCGACGGGCGCAGCCTGTTCCTCGGCTATACGTACAACTTTGCGCAGCTACCCGAGCCGATGGACCCGCGCCGCGCCGATCCACGGGTCGGTCATTTCCAGAGCGAGGTGTGGGACTTCTCCACCGACACCAACTTCAGCCCTAAGACGCACTACGTCAGTCGCTGGCGTCTGGAAAAGAAGGATCCCGATGCGGCGCTGTCGGAGCCGAAAGAGCCGATCGTCTTCTGGATCGACCAGACGGTGCCCGAGAAATACCGCCCCGCGGTCCGTGACGGCATCCTGGAATGGAACAAGGCGTTCGAGAGGATCGGCTTCAAGAACGCGATCGTCGTGCGGCAACAGGATCAGAACACTCCCGACACCTACGACGCGCGGCATTCGACTGTGCGCTGGTTTGTTTCCAAGGATGCCGCGTTCGCGATCGGGCCGCGGACGTGGGACCCGCGGACGGGCGAGATCCTGGACGCCCAGGTCGCCATTCCCGAAACATGGTCGCGCAATGGCCGCACCTTCATCTCCGAACAAGCGCCGCCGGCGGCCCCGTCCGCTGCATTTCAGGCCTCGCTCGGCGTCGAAGGTGAGCAATGCAACTATGCGTCGGAGGCGCTCGATGAGATGCAGTTCGGCCTGGACCTCCTCATCGAGCGCGGTGAAATCGAACCGGGCAGCCCGGAGGCCGACGCGTTTGTCGCGGCGTCGCTCAAAGCGGTGGTCATGCATGAAGTCGGTCACACGCTGGGCCTGCGCCACAATTTTCGCGGCTCGACCGTCTACTCGCTGGCACAGATTTCGGACCCGGAGTTCACCCGCGAACACGGCATCTCCGGCTCGGTGATGGATTACAACCCGCTGAACATCGCGGTCAAGGGCCAAGCGCAGGGCTCCTATGTCGACCCGACCATCGGCCCCTACGATTACTGGGCGATCGAGTACGCCTATCGGCCGCTGCCGAAGGCAACCGAGACCGAGGAGCTGGCCAAGATCGCCGCCCGGGGCGCGAGCGATCCACTGCTCGCCTTCTCCTCCGACGAGGAATCGATCGCCGGCCTCGACCCCGACGCAAGCCAGTTCGACCTCGGCTCCGACCCACTGCTCTACCTTTCGAAGCGGCTCGTTGTCTCGCACGAGCTCTGGCAACGTTTGCAGGATCGCCAGCTCAAGCCGGGAGAATCCTATGACGTGCTGCGACGGTCCTTCGACGCCGGCTTCCGCCAGATCGACCGCGCGGCCGGGCTCACTGCGAAGTACGTGGGCGGCGTGTACTACGTTCGTGACTTTGCCGGCACGTCGAATCTGCCGCTGACGCCGGTCTCACCGGAGCAACAGCGGGCGGCACTGAACCTCATCGCAACCGGCATCTTCTCGGCCGACAGTTTCCGCTTCAAGCCCGAATTCCTGCGCAGCATGGGGATCGACTATCTCGACATCGGTATTGGCGGTGGCAACGGCGGTGTCAGTCGCTTCAACCCCGACTTCAGCCTCCGGAACCGCGTGCTGGCCCTGCAGACTGCGGTCCTGAACCAGCTCCTGAGCGACGCTGTGCTCTCCCGACTGCTCGACTCCGAGATCAAGGTGCGTACGTCAGACCAGGCCCTGACCCTGAACGA
>Ga0074045_10005122_pt1 | contig 11493 bp, 17 predicted proteins | sample BogForMeECP23OM2_FD_94442 | JGI IMG/M metagenome (GOLD analysis project Ga0074045, IMG submission 94442) | Bog forest soil microbial communities from Calvert Island, British Columbia, Canada - Bog Forest MetaG ECP23OM2 | ecosystem: Environmental > Terrestrial > Soil > Wetlands ...
CACTAGAAGCCAAGATAGTAGCCAGTGCTCGTAAGTGATTGAAAGGGCTCGTAGCTCAGCGGTTAGAGCAGCGGACTCATAATCCGTTGGTCCCAGGTTCAAATCCTGGCGGGCCCACCAACATCCCAAAGGTACTTAGCTTCGTTTCTCGTTTTCTGTCTTGAGTGCAGGTCTCGGGAGTTTTCTCGGGGCAGCCGATGACTCGCACGGTGAACAATTCCGCTTTCGTGGCTCATCGTTGGTTTTTCGCTTGCCGTGCTCATCGCGGCCTTTGCGATTCGGAGTTGTGTGTCTATCCCCGCATCGTTGCCGGGAGTGTCGCTGTGAGCGGTCGGACGGTGAAGATGCCCCGTGCGTGGGCGGGCGTGGATTCGGAGGCTCTCCGAATCAGTTGCCCTCTCACCCTCACTCCTTTCAATTTCGTATCTAAAACCGGGGTTTTGCGCCCAAGTTTTTCGCATGTGCGAAGCTCTATTTTTGGTCTGTAGGGGGGAACTATGCCTTACAAGGACGCCGAACAGAAGCGGGAGTGGGAGCGGCTGCACCGTAAAGAAAGACGCGCTCGTCGTCGTGAACTTCGGCGAGAAGAAGCGGCCAGGGAAGAGCCCCGGCCCGAGGCTCCGAGTCTGTTTGGCGATGCAAGTAGTTCGCTGCTTCCTCTTGCCGCCGGGGGCACGCTGGCCACCTACAATCCCAAACTCGCTATCGGGGCCGGTGGTCTCACGTTGGCAGTTGCCATTTTCCATAAGAAGGATTGGAGTTGGTGGATTGTCGGAATGTTCCTGTTAGTGGTTGGCGTATTTATCCACTGGAATCTCAAAATGGAAGGGAAATGATTATTTGAGGATGCTAGTTCACATTAAGTAGGGAAAATATATAAAACAAGGGTCGAGCGTTTTGGCACGACCTAAATTGTATTTTTCTGACTCATCAACTAGGTTTTGATACGGCGTAAAAAGTCCCACAATCGAGGCAAAAATAGATGAATCGCTATAATAAATTAAAAATCCGAACCTTGGACGTGTTCTCATGTGCACCCGGAGCATGGTTTACTCCGGGCGAAGTCGCCAAACGGCTCGATTTTGTGCCTCGACGTGCCGTTTGGACGTACCTAAAGAGATTGTGGAGATTTGGTCTACTTGAAAGACGTTCCACGGGAGTCGGTACGTTGAAGTACAGGATTAGTAACGAAGGGGCGGCTCGGCTCCGCTGGCTGGATGCTCACAAAAGCTAGGATGCTTCGCCCACAGCGTATTTCTGTTCCATGCGCTGTTTGGTATCCAGCCAGCAGTACAACCGCACGCCCCTTTCCTCCCCAATCGAGTACTTCCAACTTCACAAAGAGGACGGTTCAGGACCTTAAAGCCGGGGCCCCAAACGCTCAAATAGTTACCCTGCCCGGAGCCAGCACCTACGTTTTCCTGTCGAATGAGACCGACACAGTTCGCGCGATGCGTTCTTTCATAGTTATGTTGAATTAAATTGAGTTGAGTATTTCCAATCGAAGGTTACAGCATTTGCGTAAGTCCTGAGTTACGGCATAACCGGCTACTTGGGGTACTGGGAGCCATATAGGCGATTACCGGACTTCCGAGGAGTTGACTTTAAAGCGCGGTCCCAGTGACGCACCCCTGGAAGCAAACGGACGATGAGGTCTACAGTGTAGTTCGGATGAATTGCGTTTATTTCGCTTGCACAGACTGCAAAACCTACACAGACGCGGGATACCGCTGGGCGTACTCGCTACTCGAGAAGCCGAGGATTGTTCTTCGGAGCGCTGTCGTTCAGGCCGACCGGTTGCTTTCAGCCGACGAGTATTGGAAACCCAAACCAAAATGAGCAGAACGCTTGGCTCATTACCGTGCTGTCCCACGCAGAGCAGTTTATTTCAAGCCATAAGACTCACCGCATTGTTTACGGTGACCTTGAGCAGGTGATGGGCGCGGAGGCCGACGAATGCAGCAAATTTGCCTGGATGAACGAATATCCCGGCCACGAGGCCGAACTTCTGCCCAGGAACTTTACTGAGCAACTCGGCATGCGAACGTGGGGGGAAGTGACTGCTTATTTTGCATCGCGGCGCGAAAAACCGTGGTGGTACGAATTGCGGTCAGCACGGGTGGTCGCCAGGCGCAAGTTCGACGAATTAATTCTGTCAGCGCCCCGCGCCGGTCGGCCTCAGAAACTATAACTACGAAAATTGGCGACTAGTCGGTCTACCTCCTGGTAAACGGCATAACCGCCGAAGTGGGGTACTGGTCCGGACTTTGCCGTCAATGCTTTCTAAACTCGACGGGAATTGAGCCTCAGCGAGAATAATCGAAGGGCGATTGGACCAAGCATCAGAATCACAGTCACGAGTGCAAGCGGCCAATGGAATAATCGAAACTCGAATGTCGCAACCATCCCGAAGTAGAGTCCACCCCAGACGGCCAACAGCAGAGCAGCTCTAAAGTCCTTCCACGGCGCGAACAGATGTGTGCGAGAGCTAATCCATCTGGGGAGAAAGAACATCCAAGCTCCGAAGAAGATTCCCCTCACCAAGACAAACAACCACTCAACCCATGTCCCCACCGCAACTCCTCTTGCTCCGTGGTTATTTCAAGAAGCTAGGACAACGTATCTCTTCCGATGCTATAGCAAACAAGAAACAATGCGGGCATCTATCGCCCTATTGTGTTCCAAGTTTGGAATAAGTCCTGTGAAACGACATAATCGTCTATTTGACGGACTAGGGGCAACATGGACGGTTTGGGTGCCCGTCAGGTAGTGGTGTGTTCGGCAAGCAATAGACTGGATAGGTTCTCGGAAGTAACGGCAGTCTGGGGCACCAGCCAACGATTCAGTTTGAAGCGTTTCTTCTTTATTCCGTGAAGTTGTTGACCACTCTGTACGAACGGCATTAAACGAGATGCTCGTCGCTCCAATCTCTGACGAGACTCTGCATATCTAGAAGCATTGGCTGGACTGTATTGCGCCCACGCGATGGAATGAACGAAGCCTGTCGCTGCGAACAGGTTGGGTCTGAGAATCTCTTCAACAAACACGCGAATCGGGCCTGGGAAATTATTCAGCGCATCATGAAATGCAATAACACCGTTTTGCGCAACAAATTTAGAGAAGCCATCCAAATCTGCCTTCGCGCCTTCGTAAGTATGGTCGCCATCAATCCACAAGAAGCGAATTTGCCGATTCCAAGTTGAACTGACATCTGTCGACAACGCACGATGAACTTCAACGTGCTCTGAAACTCCCGCGGTTCGCAATGAGGATTGAAACTCATCAAATGTGGACGGGAGCGGCGTACCTCGATGCACCAAAGATAAATTGTGGGAATGGGGGTCGATTGCGATGACAGGGCCAAGTCCATAGTGACTGGTGACCTTGGCTAACATGACCGTCGACCGCCCCTTGAAACTCCCGATTTCCACGATGACGCCCTTAGCAGGAACGCAAGCAGCCATCAAACCAATAAACCGCGCCTCGTTCTCCAATAAATATCCCGGCACATTCTTGGTTGCTTGCCAAGCATCATCGATAACTTTATCGATGTCTGTAGGAACTCGAACCACTTGTTCGGAAACTCCAAGTCAGGATTTTATACTGAGCCGCAAAGTGGTCCTAGTATAACTGAATTCAAACCTGGCCATTTCTCCTCAGGTCCCCGTTAACGACCTAACCGCCCAAGTGGGTACTAGAAGCCACATCTCCGGTTATGGTTCCGGGATTGGTGTTAAAATCGCCAACCTATGGACGTAATCCTCGACGCCAATGCGTTTCTTTCAGACATCAGGTTTCAAAATGTCCCATTCCAGAGCCTGCTTGCATATCTCAAGCGCCTAAAGCACACCATCATCATTCCCGAAGTGGTCTTCCAAGAGGTATTGGGCACGGCACAAAGACAAACTTGTCGAGGCGCGAGACAACGCGAAGAACAAATGGGAAAATCTCCATAGGTGGCGAGTCCTCAAGCAGGAAAAATTCCCTGAGATTGATGTTGAAGCGGAATCTACGGCGCTGGAAAAGCGATTACATCAACCGAGTCCTTGGGTCAAGTCCGTCCGGTATCACGAGAATCCTCCGATTGAAGCAATTGAAGTCGCACTCCGCGGAGTCAATCGAATCAGACCTGCTAGCAACAATGGTGAACAATTGCGCGATGTGTTGTTGTGGCTAAATGTTCTTCAGTGTGCAAAAAACAACGACCAGGAAGTCGCATTCGTAAGCGGAGACAATGAAGCGTTCAAGGGTCAGAAGAACGAATCTTATTTCAATGACCCGCAGAACAAACAGGCGCTCCATCCCCAACTTCTCAAAGACTGCACAGACGTTGGGGTCACGATTCATTTCTACAGAACCGTAAACGAATTCGTTCAGGCGCAAGCCCTTGAAAGTTCTCCGTTGAAGGATACTGAACTTCTCAAAGAACTGACCTTCAGTAATTTGGAGGGGAAGGTCGTCTTTCATATTGCGAATGTCTATTGGAAGTACGGATTCGCGTCCGAGCTTCAGCTAAATGAACTGCATTTTTCAGAAGGGGTCTTGTATAAAATTTCTGAAGAGGCTTCTCTGGCAGAATTGATTTATAAGGGCAAGACAACGCTGACATTCCCAGCGGCAATGAGCGCCTTTCAGTTAGCCCCTCCGGTCCTGTCCCCACCGATATTTTCACCACCACTTTTCTCTAACATCGGTCAAAACACACGCCCCTTGAGTGTATTTGGTTCCCCACTTGAAGCCACACAACCCAACATCGGGGGCATCCTGACTTTTGGCGAGCCACTGAATTACGGCGTCGCATCCACGCAAACCGTTCCAGAATTCAAGAGAGTGTTTGAGGTACACGTGAAGATATCTGCTCGTTTCGTCAAAGGGAAATTGATTGAATGGGACGTTGATTCAACTATGCTCAACGAGATTGAAAAGCAGGCATAGAAAGGCTGTCCCAGGAACGGCCAGGGCTGGCGCGAACCCCCTTCCATAAGGGGTTCGGAATGTATCAAGCCGGGTTCTTTGGTCAGTTGCTGTTCGCGTTGGCATAGAATATCCACACACTTCTGAGAACTGTCAGAACTACCGGTTGTCGATGCTCTTAGGCCCGAACAAACGAATTAGGAGCCCGAGGAAATTCCAACGTTCGGCGTAAGAACAGGTATGCCCGTGTTGATAGTTTTTTAAAAGCTGCGGCTAGTTAGGGTTGGAAATAGCCGGGTTCGCTCTTGTCGCTTCGTCGTGCTGCAGGAACAATTCGTGATTGTCAGCCAACGATTGCCCGTACTGTAAGAAGCATGAGCCGCTTGACTCGCTGTGTTGAGGCAGAATAGCATTCAATTAGTTCAAGTATCGGTACTGGTAGTAGCCAATGAAGATATTAGGAAACTGCTGCCCCGCATGGCGCTCAATAACTACAAGACGGTGTTCCGGGCGGACTACAAGCCGAACCTGAATTACTATTCGCGGATGTTCGATACTGCCGCTCAATTAACAGGATACAAAGATTGGGTCACCACTGGACTAGCTATCACGCTGCAAGACTTCGATGAGCGAACTAGTTTTACCTTGGCGCACAATTTTCTGGCTTATGTCCGTGACGTGTGTCCAAGGGAAGATTTAGGGGACGATGCAAAACGAGTTGCAGAAATTGTGGAAAAGGTACCTAAGCAACTTGATATAGGCAAATTTCAACGGCTAGGCTTTCGTTGTTGGTTCCTCTACCCAGTTGAAATGAATTTCGAGCAACTAGTATTTGTGGTGGCTGACAAGTTTTTGCTTCAAAACAAGGAGATAAAGGAAGGTATTTGCCCGGCCCCGACTGACGCCGCTTACGCCGTTCACTTTACCGAAGGTAGCCTTAAGGTCGTCCTGCGTGTAGGTCCCATGAAGCGCGAGGAGGTCGATGTTCAATTCCAGCCTGACCGAAATTCCAACTTTGCTGTCAAAGAACGAGCACTTCCGAGCGAGGAGTTGTTTAGCAATCTTCCCAAAGCCTCTCTGCTCATAGACATTGACGCCTCTCAAACAGAGGTACAATCAAATTTGCTGAGGAAATTCCTGGATGACGCACAGGCGCTCCAAGTAAAGCTGTCAAAAAACATTGTGCAATACGTTTTCGGCTTACGCGCAAAGGGAAAATAGCGATGGTGACTCTTCAAGCCATAATGATTGGGAATTCTCAGGGTGTCACGCTGAGCTCCTCTACCGCAACGTCAGGCCCTGACCAGGCCAAACGAGATTCAATAGTGTCGAGCATTTCATCGGTGCTCGATTTTTCACCTTATACCATTGCTCAGTCAAGGTATTCACATGTTGCTCCGTCCAAAGTGCTACTTTTTTCGAGCCCATCAATTACGGGGGCCCAGGTGACGCCAGACCTTGGCACTGATGCAAGTGAGGCCGACGTGATGGTCCTTCGTAGTGGCATCTTTTCCGGAGTTGATTTCGCAAGACCGAATCGTCACATGCTAGCTCAACTACCAAAAGTAAAAATCTCAACTCAATTCGAACCCCATTTGCGTCAAAGTTCCGTAAGAAGACTTCAAACTCTGATGACCGAATTTCAGCACTCAATTGGCCAGCCTGAGGTCGCCGTAGTGCGTGAAGAACTCAAAGATGCGCTCCTCGAGACATATAAGCAAGCAGTTGTAATGCCAGAAACTCGTAGTTTTGCGACCGCCATCTCCATGATTCAGGGATTTCTTCGCCCACACTGGAGCACTCTTCCACAGAATCAGATTGCGGGTATTACGGGAGAACTGACTTGGTTGGATTCCCAGCGTGACCTTAGTTCCGCGACTCTGACAAAGTTCTATCGCGACCTCGCAAGCGTGGTCGGCTCTCGTATTTCGCCAGAAGCTCCTCCCATTGAAGATACCGACGGGGACGAAGAAGAAAATGATGAGTGAAGTTGGTCCAGCTAAGAATCTAGCCCCGAAATCTTTCCTCGATACAAGCGTCGTTTATAAGACCCAACTGGGCACATCGCTCATGAAAAAGCATTTGCAGGCTAATGTTCCCAAGGCTTGGTATATAAACAACTATGTCCAGATGGAATTTTTTAGAGGGAATGTAATCTACTGGATTTACCTTTACTTTGAAAGCGCCGCTGAACAATACGAAACTTTTGGAGACGCGTTCAAACTCTATTCGGAAGGTTTCGGAAGGCAGGCAAAGAATGCTGTTGCTGTTCTCACGACCATCGAAATGGACGGGGTTTCTTTCTCGAAGTCGGAAGACAAGCACATCTGCCGGGAGAAACTTCAAGATTTCATTTATGAAATGCTCATAGAATTCGGTGAGTCTTTCACAGACATGGGCACAGACCCAACTTATTGCACACGGATGAAGTTTAAGTTAAAAATACCGAACGTTGCCGAGGAACGCGTCCGTCAGTTACAGAGTTTTGGCCTTCATTTCAGGGACGAAGCTACATGTAGGGCCAAATGTTCTATATCGGAGCTCTTCACTCGCTCGGCCCATCGCGCGAAACTCGACGCCATATCAGGGGCAACTGCTGAAGGTGCTACCAACGATAAGTTGAAGAAAATCCAAGTCGCGATAGAAAAATCTAAGGAAGACCCGGACAAAATAACTTGCAAGCGCTGCGCGAAGATGGGAGATGCTATAATCGCACTGGCACTCGATTCATCTTGGAAACTTCACACGATGGATACAGTGCACCAACCAATTTCGTCGGCACTTCATCTTGAATCCCACACTCACCCATCTGAGCAGGCGCTAGCTAAGGCGTAGACGAAAAGTATACAGAACGCTGCTCCCTGGGGTCCAATTCAAGTAAACTCCCACAGGTCCGTAAATTCTGTGCCTTTCCGGTTCACCCCGCGTAGAGTGCTGCCCGCTTTTCCCAAGCGCGTTTGACCGTTCGCGCGCTGACTACCTTTCCCTTCGTCAGTTTAAGATTCTCTGCAACAGCGTTGAAAATGTCGGGCATTTTCTTCAGCTGCCCGAGTTTAACTATTGAGGCAATTTGCTCACAGACCTCTGCTTTCTCGGTTGCACTAAGTTTTTCGTTGCGTCCTGGCCCCCCTTGCCGCGGGAGTTCCTTCTGTATTTCCTTTAGCTTCTTTCTTAACATTGTTGCTACTTCAGCTTCCGACGCCTTGATTTTGGCTATTTCTGTTTTCAGCTCCTCTTCAGTGTATCTTTTTCCAGTACTCTTGATGAGTTTTGGCTGAAGCCGCTCTGTCGCGTAAAGAAAGCCAGCTCGCAAAAATGCGAGTTCGCTGTCCAGTTCTTCCGGCACCTTGCCAGCCAGTCCGAATAGGTCTGTTGCTACTTCTGTAGCTGCTCTGGACATCCGCGATTTGACCTCCTTTGCCGTTAACAGTTTCCTCTTGGGCTTTTGCATAGGCGCATCCAACCTTTCCAAACCGGCAAAAACATAGCAAGAGGATTATGGCCCTAATAGGCCAGAATGGCCATATTTGTCCCTCACGGGCCAGAAACAATATAGGTTGCGTCCGATAATCTGGCGCCTATAGTTTGGAGCCTATGGAGGGTTCTTGAGTGGCAAGGCACAGACTAACTTTACGCGAGAGATTGTGCGGTGTGGAACGCGCGGCGAAGTCGAAACACACGCCCAATCACATTCGGCCAGGACTTAGGCAATATGCGCGGTTGCTTCGAAAGAAGTTGCGCGGCAAGCGATGAGTTCTGAAAGGGAACGAGCCGGGCAGCGAAGCCTGTCAGGGACGCTAGTCCGGCCCGGTAAAACCTGTATGCGAGCGAAGTATCAGTCAGCATCCCCGAAAAAGTCAAGGCACCCCTTCGCGGTTCCTTTCTCCCCAAAACGCATCCGGGAGATGAGCGAAGCGGAACGATGCGGCCCGGTTGCGTCGCATCGCGCAAGCTGTCGCCGTGGAAAGAAAAACAACCAGGCGGAAATGCGCGAATTCCTGGCGTCGCACGGACTTGCCGTCGCTGTTTGTGAAACGTGCGGCCACGTTGCCGGTTCCAACCTTGATTGCGAGGATTGTTTTTTATGAGTGTGAAAATCATCTGGCTAACGGACGGAGTGCTTCCCTCTGAGCCAGTGCAATACATCCCTGACGGAAAATGGCAATCCGCCAGTGCCTCGCGCTGCTATTCCGGAGGAGAGTTTTCCCGAGCACGCGCACATTGAGCGCGTGAGTGAAGTCAGACCTGTGCTGTTTGAGCCGGGCACTGTGCGTGCAACTCACAACCCGGTGGGGATGCGGCGCAGACCATCTCCCGGCGACGGTACGCGCGTGCTCAGGAAAGCTTAGCGGTAAGCATGAAGGGAAGGGGCGAGCGAGAGTGAGCCGCGAAGCGGCTCACGGCTTCGAGCGAGCGGAAACCGTAGGTTTCCAAGCCTGCGAAGCAGGCGCTCCATCCCCGCAAAAGGGCAGCTCGGACGTGGCGTCGAGTCCGGTTGAGGTTTCGCGCATAGGCCGGACTAGGGCCATAAGGGACACCCCTTTTCTCCATTCCACAGGGTGTCTCTAGGCGATTACGGGTATGGGAGCTAAAACAGCGGAAATGGGAAAAGCACGGGAGCCTGAGATTGTTTACGTCCGGCAGGGAGTTACGCCCGAGTGGGTGCGCCAAAGTTTGGCTGAATCCGGCTGGAAATTTGCGACGGCGCCGAAGCTAGGGCCGAACGTGGTTTATCACGATGGCCGCACTATCCCACGCCCCTGCAAGCGTACAGGAATGCAGCGGGATTTTTGCTGTTGTGTTCCATGCCGGAAGCGGAGGCGCAGAAAACATCATGCGCCCTGCAGGTGTTGGCTGTGCTTCGCGGACCGAACGGGAGCGTACATCGACGACTTAGGCAAACGTACCACGCCTGGAAGGTGGGCGCTGTTTTTGACGGCAACGTACCGCACACGAGCGATTGTAAAACGGTTGAACGCTTCGATGGAGAGGCCGGAGCCGCATCCTGATTTTGTCCGGCATTCAGTGGACCGCATGATTCGCTGGCTCGAAACCGAATTGCACGAAAGAGTTGAGTACTTCGTTGCGGACCAGTACGGCGAGCTTGGCGGGCGGCTACATCAACACATCGGGCTTACTTCCAATTCTCTAGTTGAAGCATCGGAGATGCTGTCTGCAATACGGAAGGCTGACCCGAAAACCACGCGGCTACCTGGAATGCTCAAATCCTTTGCTTCGACACTTTGGACTGAGGCCGGTTTCAATCGGATTCTGCCGTGGGAGACGGACGCGGGCTACTACATTGGGCGCTACATAGGCCGCGATGCGGGGCGCTGCTATTGGGATTTTCGCGTGGGACCGGAACCGGTTCGATTGCTTCAATCGGTCGGGCGCAACGTGGTTGCAGTTTCTCCGGCTCCAGATGATTCGAGTCGGGCATATCGAGGCTGTTTGCGAGGATGGCACAGATGAGAAACAAAAATGGAACGGTACAGATTTACGTGGATGGAAGCGGTGGAGGCCGCATTGCCTGGCTGCGCCAAGACACACTTGAGCAGCACATTGAAAATATCCCCGGCCTGACGAATAACGAGGCTGAGTATCGCGCGATTCTTTCAGCGCTTGCTGCGTTGCCTGGCGGTACGCATGTGGAAGTGATGAGCGATTCGACTGTTTGCGTGATGCAACTCCTACATAAGTACCGTGTTTTGGAGCCGCGCCTTGCCGCTCTGAAAGAAGAGATTCTTGCGCTCGCTGCAAAGAAGAAACTGACGTTCACACCGATATGGATTGCTCGGCGCGAAAACCGTGCGGGGAAATTGCTTGAGTAGAACGCTGCTCACGTCGAAGGAGGCCGCAGCCTTTCTCGGCATTCCCCAGGGGACGCTCGCGCAATGGCGCAGTCAAAGGCGCGGCCCACAGTACATCAAGTTGGAAGGGCGGCTAGTACGCTACCGGCTTTCAGACCTAGAAGCATATTTGTCCGGGCACCTTGTGAAGACGGAGGTTGACAAAAAGGTATGCCTAGCGGTAGGGTCACGCGCATGAAGCAAAAGAAAAACGCAGCAGCGGTAGCACTCGGCAGGCTTGGCGGTACGGCTCGCGCGGAGAAAGCCTCCAAGAATGAATTACGCGAGATTGGCAAGAAGGGTGCGGCGGCTCGCTGGAAGAAAACGAGGGCAAAGACGTGATCGTGTTCAAGGTCAAAAAGTCTCCCTTCTACCAGTACGATTTTTTGTTCATGGGGCGGCGCTGTTGGGGTTCGACGAAACTCACCAACCGGCAGGCGGCATTCCGGTACGAGAACAATTTGCGAGAGCGAATGGCAAAGTCTCGCGGCGGCATTCTTGACCCTGAACCCGCGCCGTTTTTTCGGGATTTCGCCAAAGACTTTTTGGAGCGCGTGAAGTCTGAGATTCGAGAGAAAACATTGTGCCGCTATCGTGTGTCTCTGGGACTCTCGAAAGATGGCAAGAAAGAACGCGACGGCGGGTTGCTTGCCTGGTTTGGTTCTAAGCGGCTCGGTGAGATTGTGGCCGATGAGATTGAACGATTCAAACAGGCGAGGATGGAGGGGAA
>Ga0074045_10005123_pt1 | contig 11491 bp, 14 predicted proteins | sample BogForMeECP23OM2_FD_94442 | JGI IMG/M metagenome (GOLD analysis project Ga0074045, IMG submission 94442) | Bog forest soil microbial communities from Calvert Island, British Columbia, Canada - Bog Forest MetaG ECP23OM2 | ecosystem: Environmental > Terrestrial > Soil > Wetlands ...
GCGCCTCGTATCTGCAGCCCTCTCATCGCGCCTCGCTGCGATCGTGGTGCAACATCCGGGCTAACGGTAATACTCGTACGCGCCGAGCAGTCCGACGGGCGGGATCAGAGCCGCCAGTGAGGTGGCAATCGCCTGCACCGGCTTGAGTTTCACGATGTACATCAGCGCCGGGATGATGATTACCCCGCCGCCGATGCCGAACATCCCCGCCAGGACCCCGGCCGCCAAACCAATCGCCAGCAGAATCACGATGCTCATGGTGAATCGAAGTGTAACATGCGGGCGCTGTAATCCGATCTCTTCAGGTTCTCGTCCTATGAATTAGGATCATGATGATGGCCGAACAGGCGATCGCGGTGAGTGGAGCGCCTGCGCTGCTGGCGCGCTTCGCCTCCTGGATGGCCGCCGAACAACGGCGTATCTTCTTCATTTGTCAGAGGATGTTGAGCGATGCCGACGAGGCCGATTCGGCCGTTCAGGATACTTTTTTCAAGGCTTATCAGGCCCTGGAACGGCACACCGGCGAGCTCGATGATGCCGGCCGCTGGCTGGCCCGGATCGCCGTCAACACGTGCCTGGATCGCCTGCGGTCGAAACGCTGGCAATTCTGGCGCAAACGTCCCGCCGCGGCGGACGAGGAGACGATTCTCGCCATGGCGGCCTCGTCATCGCCCGACGCGGAGGACCAGGCGTTTGGGCGGCAGGTCGGGCAGCGGCTGGCGCGGGGGCTGGAGGGTCTTTCCGGCCGCCAGCGGGCCGTGTTCACGCTGCGTCATTACGAGGACCACAGTCTGGAGGAGATCGCGCAGATTCTCGATCTGGATGTGGGGACGGTCAAGGCGCACCTGAGCCGGGCATTGGCCAAGCTGCGCGAGGAGTTGAAGGACTTGTACGGGATGCGAAAACAAACGCTGGAAAAGCGGAGGCATTGACTGCTTTATGAGGGAAGAAACAGCACACTGGAGCGACGACGATCTGCTGCGGAGACTATACGGGCTCAAATCGGAGAGCGCAGTTGCGGAGGCCCATCTGGACGAGTGCCCCGAGTGCGGCGCCAGGTGGCAGGGGCTGCAGAGCCGGCGCGCCGCTGCGCTCGACGACTCGAGCGCGGAGAGCGTCAGCGCTGAGCAGCTGCAGCGGCAACGGGCGGCGGTGTGGGACAGAATCGAACGGCGGCAGGGTTTGTGGACGTGGAAATGGGTCCCGGCCGCCGCAGCTGCCGGCATTCTGGCGGCAGCGATTCTACTGCTGCACCCGCCGGGGTTCGCACCGGCGCCACGGCGGCTCGCCGCGCAGAGCAGCCCGGCGCAACTGAGCGACGCGCAGTTGTTCAATGACGTCGCGGCGTTGTCGGCGCCCGAGGCTCCGCGTGCCGCCGCGCCGATGCGATCTCTATTCGAGGATCGGAGGGAGACGGAAGAAGAGGAGGTGGTTTTCTGATGCGATCCCTGGGGTTGGTTTTTCTTCTGGCCACGCTGCCGGGCGCGGCGCAGCACATTCCGGGCAGCTCGTGGGCGTGGTGGGCTTCTCCGGTGGTGCGGGATATGAATTTGAGCCAGCAGCAGCTCGAGAAAATCCATACGACGGTGCGCGAGTACCGGCCGCGGCTGATCGATCTCCGCGGCGCCGTCCAAAAGGCCGAGCTGGACGTCGAGGACGCGTTCAATGACGAGAACTTCGACGCCAAGCGCGCCACCGAGGCGGTCGACCACCTGCTCGAGGCGCGCGGCGATTTGGGCAAGGCGCTGGCGCAGTTGAGCCTGCGTCTGCGCGCCACTCTCAGTGCCGATCAATGGCGCGATTTGCAGAGGAGAAAGCCCCGCAACGAGAAATGACGACGGCCCGGGAGGTGGCCGGCCTCCGCCAGAGACGGGGGTAGCTTGGACGGGGCCTTGAAAGGTCCGCCCGGAGGGGCTTGCATTCCGCGCACGCGGCGTTATTCTGAATGACGCTGGAAAGGAGATGTTATGCCCGGCTGGTTGGTTTTTCTGGTCTACGGCGTGGCGTTCTTCCTGGCGGTTTGGATGGACTACGAATTCCCCAGGGTGGGCTGGTACTGGCGTGTCGTGGCCGTGATGGTCGCGCTGGCGATCGGTCTGACGCCGCCTCCGCCTCAGTTCGCCGGGTCGGGATTTGATCTGTCGGTTGGCGCGGTTTTCACTTTCCTATTCGCGTGGGGCGTCAGCGAGGCCTTCTTCCGCCTCTTCCATTTGCCCCACCATGCCGCCCGGCGGCATGCCTAGGGCGGATCTCAACGACGCGCGCGGACCCGGCTCCGTGCGCCCGCCTGACCTCGAGTGGCAGTATCGCGCGAGGTCAGCGCGTGAGGTGAGGAGGGTCCCCCCAAGGGGTCCGCGCGCGTCTGAGAGGTCAAGGCAGCAGCACGCACACGTCCCTGAGGTTGCGATAGCGCTGCTCGAAATCCAGCCCGTAGCCGACGACGAACCGATCCTCGATACGGAAACCCACGTAATCGGCGTGGACCTCGATGCGCCGCCGCGACGGCTTGTCCAGAAAGGCGACGGTGCGCAGCGACGCCGGTCCGCGCTGCGCCAGCATCTGGCGCAGATAGTTCAGCGTGAGACCCGTATCGACGATGTCTTCCACCAGCAGCACGTCCTCGCCTTCGATCGGCTTGTCGAGGTCCTTGGTGAGCTGGACTTCGCCGGAGGTCGAAGTTCCGGCATAGCTCTTGGCGCCGATGAATTCGATGTGCGTTGGGCAGCGGATGTGGCGGATCAGGTCGGCCATAAACATGAAGCTGCCCTTGAGCACGCCGACCAGCACCAGCGGGCGGTCACCGTAGTCGGCGCTGATTTGCGCTCCCATCTCGGCCACGCGCGCGGCAATCATCTCGGCGGATAGAAGAGTCTCCAGACGGGGCTGACCCATGCAGCCATTCTAATGGCGTGCCGGGGAAAACACCCTGGCACGGCCGGCTCGCTCGCCCCTCGATTGAGAAACGGCGGCTTGCAAACAGCGTCGCGGGAGCAGAAGCTCGGAAACAGTTGTGGCTGCCATGTTCCGCTCCGCGGCTGAGAGTTGCCTGGCGGGCGCCACGCAATTGTCACCAAACAGCAAAAAACAAAAGACTTGCACCGTGTACTAATTGAGGCTACGATACTGCTCAGGAGACGTTCAAGCTGATTCAACTGCGCTCTGAACCCACCCCGGGGACTCCGCTCCCCCCCACCACTGAACCCCATTCGTGGCTTACCGTGCTGCGAGCCGCGGAATCCAAGAAAGCAACCTCCTGCCGGGTCCTCGATCTACGCGAGATTTCGACGCTGGCCGACTATTTTCTCATCTGTTCAGCCAACAGCCAGCGCCAGGCCCAGGCGGTCTGGGACGAGATCGCCAAGCAAATGCAGGAGCAGCTCGGCGAAAAGGCGATCCGCGTCGAGGGCTACTCGAACGGCGAGTGGATTGTGGGCGATTTCGGAGATCTGATCGTCCACGTCTTCACGCCGGAAAAGCGGGCGTATTACGACCTGGAGCGGCTGTGGCGCCACGCCAAGGATGCGCCGCTGCCGGGCGAGGCGCGGCCCGCCGCAACGTCGAACTAACCCGGTTGTTTCACCAACAATCGGCTGCGGCGCGCGATAGGGCTGCATCTACTTCGTTGCGCTGGGCCCAGGGGGCACCCCCCGTCCTCGACGTAGCGGCCAAGTACGCCTGGCGGCTCCCGCAAGCGCGCCTTGTGGCATTGCTTGATGTTGGGGCCCTCTCATCGCGCCTCGCTGCGATCGTGGTGCAACGTCCGGGTTAAGAGCGCCCGCCCAGATGGCCGACCCACCCGCGTGGATGCGCGGGCAGCAGTTCATTGGCCGGCCAGACGTGTCCGGCACGCCCGTGCTTACCGTGCCCGCTCGTAGTGCGCAGGCGCGCGCTGATAGCGGATAGAGCATGGCGAAGCCGCTGAATCCGGCGCGCGCGGGAGTGTCTTAGGAACGCGGCGAGAAAATTGAACGCGGCGAGTACAGCGGTCTATCGCCGATCACCTGTAATTCCTGGATTATCGCGTCATACGTGGTCAGCCACCCGCCGGCCGCGGTGACCTCGCGCAACGCGGCCTCACCGTCCTCGCGCTTCAGGGTCTCGACCGCGTCGGTGACGATTTGCACGGTCAGGCCCATTTTCAATAAACCCAGCGCGGCCAGGCGCACGCAATACTCGGTCACCACGCCGTAGAGGATGCAGCGGTGCGCGTTCAGGCGCCGCAGAACTTCGCCGATGTTGGCGTTGGTGAAGCAATCGAGCGCCTGCTTTTCCAGGATCACCTGCTGCGCCCCCGCGAGGTCGAAATCCGCGCGCTGGGAGGGCACTTTGACGCGGCGCTCCAGCAGCGTCTGCTCGACCTTGTGCTGGCCCAGCGTCCCGGCGATGCAGTGCGGGGGCCACAGCCGGAACTCGGGGTCGTCCCCGGCGTGGGCATCCATGGTCGAAACGAGGATCACGCCCTGGCGGCCCGCCCACCGGTTCAGTGAGACGATCATCGGGAGGATGCGGCCCGCGCCAGGCACGGGCAGGGCGCCCGCGGGCAGAATGAAATCGTTCTGTGTATCGACGTCGAACAGGATGGTGCTCATCGCGCTGCCTGCCGTACCTCATTCGTCAGTCGCTCGAGCTCGGGCGAAATCTCGACCGGCCACGGTGGATCGCACTCGAACAAACTCCGCAGCTTTTTCGGCAGACGGTCCAGCGAGCGGCGCGCATGCTCCCGGGCCTGCTGCGGCGAGGGCAACGGCTGCACCAGTTCACCGTGGAGGATGACCGGCTCGAGCAGCGCCTCGCGGGCATCCGGATGCGACTCCGCCGAACAGGCCAGCAGGTCCTTGTGCGCGTAGCGGAAGATCTGCTTGGCGCCGGGAATCGTCGACTTATCGGCGCTGAACTTGGCGACGTAGCGGTGCTCTTCGCCAGAGCGCAGTTCGACCAGTTTATACACCGCGCCGTGACTCGGCGCGTCGTGGGAAGTGGCCAGTTCGGTGCCTACGCCGAATGCATCGATGGGCGCGCCGGCGGCGACGATTTCGAGGATCTTGTACTCGTTGAGATCGCCGGTAGCCATGATCCTGGCCTGCGGCTGGCCGCTCTCGTCCAGGATCGCGCGCACGGCGCGGGAGAGCTCCACGAGGTTGCCGCTGTCCAGCCGCACGCCCCAGAAAGGCGCCCCGAGCGACGCCGCGCGGCGCGCCCCTTCAAGCGTGTCGTAGGTGTCGATCAGATACGCGGTCTCCTCGCCCAGAAGTTGTTGGAGACGCCGGAAGGCCTCCAGTTCCGTGGGGAACGACAGCACCCAGGAGTGTGCGGCGGTCCCGAAAACGGGGATGCCATAGCGCGAGCCGGTGAGCGTATTCGAAGTGCCGAGGCAGCCGCCGATGAAGGCCGCACGGCCGGCCAAAACGCCGGCCTCGGGCGAGTGTGCGCGGCGCGTGCCGAATTCGAACACCGAGCGTCCGCCGGCGGCATCGACGATGCGCGCCGCCTTGGTGGCGATCATGCTTTGGAAGCCGATGGTCGACAACAGGTACGTCTCCGGGATCTGTGCTTCCAGGAGCGGCGCCCGGAGGGTCAGGAATGGCTCGCTGGCAAACAAGGGCGTGCCTTCCCGCGCCGCGAAAAGGTCGCCCGTGAAGCGCCATGAGCGCAACTGATCGAAGAAGCCCGCGCCCACTTGCGCGAAGTGCGGCAGCGCGCGCAGGTAGCGGATCTCCTCCTCGCCGAAGCGCAGGTTGAGCAGGTATTCGACCGACTGTTCAAGTCCCGCCGCGATCAGGAAATTACGATTCGGCGGCAGGCGCCGGACATAGAGTTCGAAAACGGCCGTCTCACCCGTCTTGCCCGCCTGCCAGTAGCCGGCGGCCATGGTCAACTGATAGAGGTCGGTGAGCAGACCGTTGATCACGAATTACTTCTTTGCGGGCGGCTTGGCCTGTTCTTCCTTCAGATCGGCGGCGGCGCGTTGCAGCTCTTCGATGGACTGGGACGGGACAACGTACAGCGCTGGCTCGTTCACGCGCCGCGCCAGAGAGTCAGGGCCCGATTTCGAAAGCGAGACATTCTCCGTTTTCTTGCCGTCTCCGGATACGACGGTAATGTCGATCGTCGCCGCGCCGAAGCCCGTCTCGGCGAACTTGGTCGCGGACAGATCACGCAGCTTATCCAGGAACATCTGCAGAGGGGCCGACTCCAGTGGCTTCCCATTGCGGAACCACTTCTCGCCCCCCTTGGCGACGCTGGTTTGAACCGCGGGACCGTGGAAATCGATGCGGCTCGGATCGGTGAATCCGAAGTCCAACAGCTTCTTGTTGCGGAAATCGTCGGTGGACCTGTCGAAGATCTTCGCCGTGGCCGCCTCCACCGTGTAGGCGCCGTCCACCACGCTCGATCGCGCGTAATACTTGTCGTCCTTGGTCTTGCGGATTTCCAGCCTCTGCGTGCCGGCCGCATCGGTGGCCGTCACCACGGCGAGCGGCGCGGCGGAGCTGAAGGCGGCGGCATTCTTCTTCAGGTCGTCGGCGGAAAGCGTGGCGTCGAGCTTCACGTCCTCCAGGCGGCGCGTCAGATCGTCGACCGTGAAAACATCGGCGCGGTAGGGCTTCGGCTTGAGGATCTGCCACTCACCCTGGGCGTTCTTGCCGAACTCGGTTTCAGTCTTCTTCGCCGCCAGCGTGACGCGCGCCAGCTTCTCTGTGTCGAACGTCAACATGCGTTTGTCGCGCAGGTCGGCCGCGGTCTTATTGAAGCTCTCCTTGGTGTAAGAGGCGACGGTATAGACGTGCGGGTCGCCCTCGGCGGAGGCGTAGGAGGCGGAACCCGCCGGCGCCTCGTCGCCCACACGCAGGCTTTTCGACTTGCCGTCCTTGAGAGTCAGCGTGAGCGTCAACGGCGGTTGCTTCAGGCCGTACTGGCCGGGATCGGCCGTCTTGTCCTCGACAACCTTGTCGGACACGACGCTGGCGGCTGCCGCGACGAACGACTGGACCGTGATCTTATCCACGGGGTAGGAAACCGGCGAGGTCATCTTCCAAGCGCCGGAAGCGTCCTTCTCGATCACCGTCTTCTCACCGTCGCGGCGCGCGACTTCTATGCGCCGGATGTCGCCTTCGGTAACCGACAGGATCTTGGGCGAAGCGTCGGCCGGCGGCTTCGACTCCTTCTCCTTGGCGGCTCGATTCGACCACCAGATGCCACCGGCCAGCAGGATCAGAAGCCCGGCGGCGACCAGCAAACCGCGGATTTGCATTGCGCTACCTCCTCTTGAGCCACACCAGGATCCCGGCCAGAATCACGATGATCGGAACCAGGAATTGGCTCACCAGACGCACCAGCATCATCTGCGCTCGCGTCAACTGGATGCGCCGGTCCTCGGGCTCCTTGGGACGAATCGAGATCAGGTCTTCGTCGTTCGACAGCCAGCTCACGATGTTGAGGAAGAAGTCGCGGTTGGCGGCGAATCCCAGCACATAGTTGGCCGCCCAGTCCGATGAGCCGACCACCACGAAGCGTCCTTCCTTCGGGAGTTCGCTGCCTGCGGCGGGAACTCTGTACGTTCCGGCGGCGGCGACGTCATACGACTTTTTCTCGCCCTTCGAAAGATCGACTTTGCGCTCCCGGCCCGAGAGCTGCTTGGTCGCGAAGCTGTTGCTGGTCGTGGAGACGATCGCCTCCGCGCTCGTGTTCGTGGCCGACTTCGCCTCCAGCGAGCGCACGATGGCGAACGCCGTGGCCGAGCCCTTCATCTCTTTCACGATCGGGTGGCTGCTGTACTTGTTCGCCAGCGCGACCTCCGGCCCCAGGCCGTACAGGCCGCCGATGCCCGACGTGTCCAGCACCTGGTCCTTGTCGAGCGTGACGCCCCAGCCCTCCAGCACCTTCGCCAGCGCTTCGTTGGCCGCGATTTTGTCTTTGCCGGCGTCCAGCGGCGGATCCAGCATGAACAGCCCGCGGCCGCCGTTTTCGACGTACTTCTTCAGCGCATCGACGACGGGCTGCGGATAGTCATACCGCGGACCGGCGACCACCACCACCGTGCACGAGGCCGGAATCTCGGGCTTCTCCAGCAGGCTGATGGTGTCCGTCTTGTAGTTGTTCTTTTCCAGCGCGTCCTTCACGCCCGAGTAATTCTCGGCGCCGGATTCAGCCAGCGAGTGCTCCCCCGCGCCGCCGGCGAAGCACGCCATGCGCTCGCCGCTCTTCAGCACGCGGATCAGCGCGCTGGTGAGTTCTTCCTCGGTCAGGCTGCGCGCCTCGCCGCGCCGCGCGCCGTGCTGCAGGATGATCGTCGGCGCCGCGTGCACGCCGAACTCCCGCGCCATCTGCGGCTTCTTGTAAGGATCGACGTACTGGACCTTCAGCCTGGTCGAGAGATTGTCGTAACGGTCGAGCAGGTCTTTGGCCGCCGGGAACTGTTTCGTCTCGTCGAAGTAGTAAATGTCCACCTCATCCTTCAGGCCCTTAACGATCTTCACGGTCTGATCGGCCAGCGTGTAGCGTTTGCCCGAGGTGAGGTCCAGCGACTTGTTGTGGATACTGGCCAGATAATTCAGCCCTGCCAGCAGCGCCACGACCACCAGAACATAGACCGCCAGGTAGGCCGAGTACTTTGTCTGGCGCGTTTTTATCCAATCGGCTTTCATTGCTTATGACCTCCAGCGGAGCGACTCGAGACTCCGCACCGACAGAAACAGACCCAGGAAAATCAACGACAGAAAGTAGACCGCATCCTTCGAATCGATCACGCCCTTGGCGAACGGCTCGAAGTGCGAGATCACGCTCATGTAGGCCATCACCTTGGCCCAGGCCGCCGTTTCATAACCGCCGACCCACTCGAACACCCACAACAGCAGGCACACCGAGAAGGTCACGATGCCGGCGATGATCTGGTTCTTGGTGAGGGTCGAGATGAACGCGCCCAGCGCCAGCAGCGCGCCGGCCTGCAGCAGCAGGCCCAGGTAACCGGCCAGCAGCGGCTTCCAATCCGGCCGTCCGTAGGCGAACAGGAAAGCCATGTCGAGCGCGCTGATCAGCAGCAGCGTGGCGTACAATCCCATCGCCGCCAGCCATTTGCCGATCACGATCTCGGCGTCGTGCAGCGGCGAGGTGAGCAGCAGCTCGATCGTCATCGAGCGCTTCTCCTCGGAGAACAGGCGCATCGCGATCATCGGGATCAGGAACAGCCCGATCACGCTGGTATTCATCAGCAGCGGACGGATCACCATTTCGTTGACGTCCATCGGGAACGACCGGCCCATCATCTGCGACTGCAGGCTCATCTCCACGAAGTAGGCCACCACGTTCCAGAAGAAGAACCCGAAAATAACGGCGAACATCGCCATGGCGAGGTAGGCAATGGGCGACGCGAAGTAACTCTTCAATTCTTTTTGACAGATCGTCCAGACGTTCCTCATGCCTTTTCTCCTTCCGTGGACTTCTCGGCCGCCGTCAGCTCGAGGAAGACCTCTTCCAGGCTCAGCGCCGTGGCCCGCAGCTCGTTCAGGTTCCACCCCGACTCGACCACCGCGCGCGCCAGATCACCCCGGATGTCCTGTCCCGGCTGCGTCTCCACTTCGAAGCTGTGACGCCCGTTGCGCGTCTCATGCGCGGCCACTTTGCTGACGCCTCCCACCTGTTCCAGCTTGTGCTGGATCTCGGCGGCTTCCAGCGTGCCGCTGCGTCCTTCAATCTCCAGCGCCACCGTGGCCTGTCCCCGCAGCCGGCTGGTGAGGTTCTCCACCGAATCCTTGGCCACCACTTCGCCTTTGGAAATGATGATTACGTGGTCGCACGTCTGCTCGACCTCGCTCAGGATGTGCGTGCTCAGGATGATGGTGTGCTCCCCGGCCAGCGAACGGATCAGTCCGCGCGTCTCGTGGATCTGTTTCGGATCCAACCCGGCGGTTGGCTCGTCCAGGATCAGCACTTCGGGATTGTGGATGATGGCCTGCGCCAGGCCGACCCTCTGCCGGTAGCCCTTGGACAGCTTGGCGATCAGCTTGCCGACGACGTCGGTTACGGCGCAGCGCTCGACAACTTCCTTCACGCGGCGCGCCAGGTCGGCCGACGGGATGCCCTTCAGTTTGCCGACGAAGGTGAGGTATTCCGTCACCTCCATCTCCGGGTACAGCGGCGGCATCTCGGGCAGGTAGCCGATCCGTTTCTTCACTTCGATCGGCCGCTCGAGCACATCGTATCCGGCCACCGACGCCGTGCCTTCCGACGGCGGCATGAAGCACGTCAGGATGCGCATGGTCGTCGTCTTGCCGGCGCCATTAGGCCCCAGGAAGCCGACGATCTGGCCCTTTTCGACTTCAAAATCGATGTTTCGAACGGCGACCGTGCGACCGTAACGCTTAGTCAGTCCTTCGACCTTAATCATGATTCCATCCCTCTTCTGGATGTGGGACGAGAGCCGTCTTCGTGCCATTCATCCCGACGAATCCGTAGTCACGAATCCTTCGGACGAATCCCTTTCGGGCAAGACCACTCTCCGACTCACAGGATAAAGACCCGCCTGCGCCTAAGTCAATCCGCCTCCGGCCGCGCCGTTTGTGGTATAGGCCCTCCCCGGGCCGCCGCAACGCGTTGCCTTTGCACCGAATTCCGGCCGCCGCGGCCCGGGCGTATCGCCCGCATTTGCCGTGGAGATACAATGACCGCATGCGATTCCAGCGTCTTGCGTTCGCACTCGTTCTCGCGGCCTGCGGCCTGTATGCTGCCGAGGAGTTTTCCACTTCGGCCGGAACCGTCAAAATTACTCCCATCTATCACGCCAGCCTGATGATCGAAGCCGGCGGCAAGGTCATCCAAGTCGATCCTTTCAGCCAGGGCACCGAGGCCCGCTACGCGGCTAGCCCCAAGGCGGATCTGATCCTGATCACCGACGTCCACGGCGACCATATGGACCCCCACGCCATCGCCTGGGTCAAGCAGCCCGGCACGAAAATCATCGCGCCCGAGGTGGTCACCTCCAGCCTGAAGACCGGCACGATCATCCGCAACGGCGAGACTCAGAGCTGGGACGGCTGGACCATCGAAGCCGTGCCGATGTACAACTTCACCCCCGGCCGCGGTCCCGCGCCAGGCAAATTCTTCCACGACAAAGGACGCGGCAACGGCTACGTGCTGACCTATGGCGGCAAGCGCTTCTACCTCTCCGGCGACACCGAAGCGACCCCCGAAATGAAGGCGCTGAAGAGCATCGACGTGGCCTTCGTGTGTATGAATCTGCCGTACACGATGACCCCGGCAGAAGCCGCCGCGGGCGTGCGCTCTTTTGCCCCCAAGATCGTCTACCCCTACCACTACCGCGGCAGCGACCTCAAGGTTTTCGAGGACGCGCTGAAGGGCTCGGGCGTCGAAGTGCGCATCCGGAACTGGTACGAGTAGGCGCCCGTCCCGACCCGCATCAGGCCTTGGTGCGAGGCCGCTGGAGCGTTGGGGTGATTTCGTTCCAGTGCCGGCAGGCAGAACCCGCTAAGTGGACCTA
>Ga0074045_10005125_pt1 | contig 11489 bp, 9 predicted proteins | sample BogForMeECP23OM2_FD_94442 | JGI IMG/M metagenome (GOLD analysis project Ga0074045, IMG submission 94442) | Bog forest soil microbial communities from Calvert Island, British Columbia, Canada - Bog Forest MetaG ECP23OM2 | ecosystem: Environmental > Terrestrial > Soil > Wetlands ...
AGCTTCCCCGTGGTCCTTCGCCCTTCCAGGTCGCGGTGCGCCTGTTGCGCTTCGGCCAGCGGATACACGTGTTCGATCCGCAACTTGAGTTTGCCGTCGCGAATCATGCCAAAGACCGCTCCCGCACGCTGCTGCAACTCCTCGGCGGTGATAATGTAATGTCCGAGCGAAGGCCGCGTCAGGAACATCGATCCCTTCTGCGTAAGTGCCAGCGGATCAATCGGCGCGACCGGCCCGCTGGAGGCTCCGTAGAGCACCATCATGCCTCGCGGACGCAGCAGGTTCAGCCCCTTTTCGAACGTCGTCTTGCCCACCGAGTCATACACCACATCCACGCCTTTGCCGCCGGTCAGCCGTTTCGTCTCCGCCTCAAAATCGGCCTGGGTATATAGAATGACTTCGTCGGCTCCGGCCGCTCGCGCCAGTCGGGCTTTTTCCTCGGTCGAAACCGTCGCAATCACCCGCGCTCCAATGTTGTGCGCCATCTGGACCAGCAGCAACCCAACTCCGCCGGCGGCGGCATGGACCAGCGCCGTGTCGCCTTTCTTCAGGGCATAGGTGTCGTGAGAAAGGTAGTGCGCCGTCATCCCCTGTAACATGGCGGCGGCAGCCTCGCGGGCTCCCACTGCGGCCGGGATCTTCACCAGACGGTCAGCCGCCACTGCGGCGTACTCGGCATAGCTTCCGAGCGCCATGGTGTAAGCTACGCGGTCGCCGGCAGTCACATCCTGCACATTGGAGCCGACCGCCGAAACCACTCCCGCCGCTTCTTGTCCCAGAACAAACGGCAACTTCTGCGGGTAACGGCCCTCGCGGTTATAGACGTCAATAAAGTTCACGCCCGAGGCTTCGATTTTCACCACGGCTTCGTTCGATTTCGGCTGTGGAACCGGCAAGTCCGCCAGTTCCATGACTTCCGGCCCACCGGTTTGCTTTACCTGTATGGCTTTCATATTTGGCTTCGATGAATCCGGAATGATGATAGATTCGTCGGCGGCAATCCGCTACCCTTTAGAGTTCCCAGCAAAAGAGCTCACGCAAAGGACCGATGCGCCACCACCCTGGCACTCCTGGCCGGTTTGCCATCCCCGCCAGCCTCGGGTAACATCCCACTCGGTTCCTAAAGTAACGGTGCTCAGGTGTCTTATGTGGCGTTGACCCAGCGAATTTTGCGATAGTACCATCTCATCAGAAAGAATGCTCGCTCTAGCCTGGGAAGCGGTTGCGGTAAGTTTTTGAAAATATGAGGCTTTCTTCTCACTCTTATCTGGCCATCCTGCTCGTTCCCCTTTTGGCGGCGACCCTCGCTTGCCAGAGCGCCCAAAAGGCGGCTTTCATGCCTCCGGCTCAGGCTCAGGCGCCCGCCCTGGTCTCGGCCAGCAGCGCGCCCGATCCGCAAAAGCAGCAACCAGCCGCCACGGAACCCCAGCCGAAGCCGCAGCCGCCGGCATCCGATCCCGTAGCCGACTTGATCGTTCGCGTCGAAAAAGAGTACCAGTCAGGGCAGGATAACTATCGTGCCGGGCACCTCGAAGCCGCCAAACAGAATTTCGACGCGGCTTTCAACCTGCTGCTCGGGAGCGGGTTCGATCTCCGCGCCGATGTTTCTTCAGACGACCGCCTCGCGCGCGAGCTTGACCGCATTCTCGATGGCATCAACGGCCTCGAACTTGCCGCCTTGCAGCAGGGCGACGGCTTTGCCGAGCAAAAGTCGGAACCAGCGCCGATTGACGAAGCCAACGAGCTAACTCCCGCAGTCGACGAAAAGGTAAAAGCCAAAGCCGAAGCCGAAATCAAATCCACGCACTCCGACCTGCCCCTGATGATGACCGACCAGGTGGCGGGCTACATCAATTATTTCTCCACCCGCGGCCGTGGTACCGTCGAGCACGCTCTGGCACGCTCCGGCCGCTACGAAGACATGATCCGCCGCGTCCTGCAGGAAGAAGGCGTACCCCAGGAACTCATCTATCTAGCCCAAGCCGAGTCCGGATTCCACCCCCTGGCCGTTTCCCGCGCTGGCGCTCGCGGCATGTGGCAGTTCATGGGCAGCCGCGCCAAAGGTTACGGACTCGAGCGCAATTGGTGGGTCGATGACCGGCAGGATCCAGAAAAAGCGACTCGCGCCGCCGCTCACCATCTGAAAGACCTCTACAACCAGTTCGGAGACTGGTACCTGGCCATGGCCGCTTACAACTCCGGCCCCGGAACGGTGCAGAGCGCGGTCAAGCGCACCGGCTATGCCGATTTCTGGGAACTTTACCGCCGGAATGTGCTGCCGAAGGAAACCCGGAACTACGTCCCCATCATCGTGGCCGTCACCATTATGGCCAAGAATCCCGCGCAGTACGGACTGGATTCGGTGGTAAAGGAAAAGCCGGTCCCTTACGACACCATCAAGATTGACTATCCCATCGATCTCCGATTAGCGGCCGAGTGCGTGGATGTCACCACCTCTGACTTGCTCGATCTGAACCCTAGCCTGCTCCGGCTGACTACTCCAAGGGTTCCCGGAAAAGGTCACGAATTTGAGCTTCACCTGCCGGCCGGAACTGCGGACAAGTTTCAAACCGCGGTCGCCGCGATTCCCGCCGACAAGCGCGTCTGGTGGCGTTATCACAAGGTGCAAGGCGGAGAAACGCTGGCTTCGATCGCCCGAACCTATCACACGACTTCGAAGGCCATCGCCGAAGCCAACGACCTGAATGACGATGCGCTCGAGCCCGAAAGCCGGCTGATCATCCCCATCGCTCCCGGCAAACAGAGCGATACCAGCACCTACGCGCGCGCCACCACACGCTACAGGGTGCGCAAAGGAGATACAGTAGAATCGGTGGCCGAAAACTTCGGCGTCTCCGCCAAAATGCTGCGGGGATGGAACCGCCTCAAAGGCAACAGCCTCGAGGGAAGAAGGATTTTGTTTCTCCACCTTCCCGTAACCCCGGGCGCGGGCGCAGCGCAGGTCGCCAGCAAGCATTCGAGCCGTTCGAAGCACCATGCCGCAACCCAAACCGCCTCAGCCAGTGGAGTAGTCCATCACAAGGTCAAGGCCGGCGAGACCCTGTATTCGATTGCCAACTCCTATAACACCACCGTTACCGCTCTCCAGCACGACAACCAGAATGTCGCAACCCTGCGGCCGGGCATGATCCTGGTCGTCCGCAGCACCAACTAATTCCGCAAGCCCTGTGTTCCCACTGAGAGTAGCGCCGGCATCTTGCCGGCTGTCCCGAGGGCGTCTCGCCCTCGGCGCGGCGGGCGAAGACGCCCGCCGGACAGCCGCCGGGACGGCGGCGCTACCACGGTATTAGTCGTCAGGGCCGCCTCAGGGACTTCAGGTTTTCGACGAGTTCGCGCTTCCCCTGCGTTGCGATCCCAGGCGCGCCATGCGCGGAACGATAATCAAAGCCACGGCGTAGAGGAAGATCGAGATGGCGATGGATCCGGAGTGGCCGTGCGGCAAATCTTCGAACAGAAGCTTAGCCGTGACAAAGGCTAGTGTGCCGTAGGCGGTCCACACCAGTTCGATGTGCTGCCAGCGCGAGCCCCCGTAGGCGAGGGTGAGCGCTAGCGCGCAAGTAATGAGCGTGCGGATAACGGCAATATGGGAAGCCCCGGGGGTCATGCCAATCGCCGCCAGCCAGACCAAGACCGATACCAGCAGGGTGGCGGCGGCGCTGACCGCCAGAATGGCCGAGAGCAACCGCAGCAGATGCTGATTCCACCGTTCTCCGGGAAAACGCCCTCCGACGGCGTAGCAGAGGAGCACGGAAGCGGCCACCAGCCAGACCATCAACCCAGGGGCGCTGGGAAAGGTTCCGGCCAGGGCGCGGACGGCATATTCCAACAAGCCCGAAGCAAAAGCGGCCGCCGCCAGATACAACAAGCCGTGGAACTCAGGCGTCAGGCGATCCCTCCGGACGCCAATCACCGTGGCAAGAATTGCGGCGGCACTCAGTAACAACGCCACCTGCAGGGGCGGGAGGCAAAGGAAGCTGCCAGCCAGGAGGAGTAAGGCACTCCAGGTGGAATATACGTAGTAGTTGCGCTGTTCCGGCAGGCGGTCGAAGAGGACAAACGCCACCACGTAACCAGCGGCTGAGAGGACCAGGCAGAAGATTCCTAAACTTGTGCGAACGACCGGCCCGAGCTCCACTAAGCTGATGGCCGCCAGCAGGAACGCGATCACGGTCTGCACGATTTCGAAGATGGTGATCCGCTGGCGCAACCACGTGGTCCGAAAAGTAACGTTGGCCCCATAAATCAGAAACAGGACTGACGGGAGCGTGAGCAGCAGCCCGCTCTGGACGGGTGCGTAGTCCAAGCGGGAGCTTTGCGGTAGCGAATAGATGTAGATCGGAATCCAAACGGCAAGGTCCGCCGCAAGGGCCACCAGAAAACGAAGGCCCAGCCAGCGCTTGCGATCCGCCGCGAATTCGCTGATTACAGCCATCATGAGCAGCGCCGAGATGAACGGCTCCAGATCATGCGTGGCAATCAGCAAGGCCAAGGCAGTGAATGCCGCAGTGATGTTGGCGATCCACAGGACCGGCGTGAGATTGCGTTTCCAGGCCAGGGCAGATGCCCCAGCCACAAAGGCGATCAGCACCCCGGCGGTCGCCCAGGCGGGCAGTACCTTGAAACGCAGCGTGAGTTCCCAGAGCATGGGGGAGAGAATCAGGCCTGAGGTAACGGCGTACGCGACGCTGGCAAAAGGAACGGTTGCCGGAACGCGCGCCGCCCATAGCAACCACATTCCCGCATAGGCAAGAGCCAGGGCTACGATCACCGATTGTGGCAATGACCCCGATTCGGCCACGGCTCGCAGCAGGTAGGCGCCTGCAATCCCGAGCATGGCTTTACCCACGACCGGAAACACTCCTCCATCTTGCGAAAGGGCGGACTCTGCCGCAGGCGTTCCGCTCACCGGCGCGGTTGCCGGGGAGGGGCGAGAGTTGGCGGTCTTGGGGGAGTGTTCCAGGGCGGAGACTCGGGTCTCCAGGTGTTCCAGTCGTTCGGAAATCCGCGCTAGAGCCTCGAGAAGATCGTCCATAGTCGCCACCGCTTTGAGGCTGGCAAACGAATACAGGTAGCACATAGTGCGCGAAGATTAGTTCGCGTGTGCGGCGTCGGAGAGCGAACCCGAATTTCTTTCCGGCCAGGGAGGCAGAAGCTTCACCAGCACCCACAAGATGACTAACGGCAGAACGGTCAGAAAAATCGCCACCAGCAGTCCTTCGCGCGTGACCAGGCCCATCTTGTACGTCGTGTATCCCAGAAAGCTCTTGGAGAACAGCTGGCCGCCGATCACTACGTTCCAGCGCATGGCAAAAATACCGATCATGGTCAGGCATCCGGCCACCGCGTAAATGCGTTTGCGGGTCATTTCGCCGAGCTTCAGCACCTGGGTCAAAAGAAGAAGCGCGATGGGAACAACCGTGCCCAGCACAATCTGCACCACGATATGCGACATGTACAGCTTGGTATGGACCATGAAATCCAGGCTGCGGAAGCTTTCATCGGCCTCGTAGATGCGGTGGATCAGGTCGAGCATTTCCAGGCTGAAATCGATGATGAAGGTGTAGCACAGGTAGCGCGCCACGGTGTCTACACAGCGCATGTCGATGGTCTCTCCGCGAAACCACATCATCAGCATGTAGAGCAGCATTACGGCGGCGATCCCCGACACCATGGCCGAGAAGATGAACACCACCGGCATCAGCGGCGACGACCACCACGGGTTGGCTTTGACGGAGCCAAAGATGAACCCGACGTAGCCGTGCAGCAGGAAGGCGGAAGGGATGCCGATGAGTGTAACCGTCCAGCCCACCCGGTCATCAATTTCCAGCGCGCGCTTGCTGATGTTGCTGGAGCCCAGGGTCATCAAGCGATAGATCCAACGCCTCCAGCCGGTGGTGGATTGGGACAGCATCACGATGTCGCGCCGGTAGTCAAGCCAGATTTCCAGGACCAGAACCGCCATCAGATACCACAGGTAAACAAATCCAAACATGGCCATCGCGGACGTCTTGTGCGGCGTCAGGTACATCTCGTACGACCGTTCCGGGTGTCCGAGGTGGAGCTGCAGGGGAAGTGGGGCCACCAGAAGAAAAGCCAGCGCGGTCAGCAGCGCCAGCCGGTAGGTTGGCTTCACTGCCTGGACCTGGAAAACGCGCTCCAGCGAAGCCAGAATGAATGCGCCCGCCACCAAACCTGTGAGGAACGGATACAGCACGATCAGCACGCTCCACTGCAGCTCGATTTCGTTCGGGTACATGAAGCCTTCAACGCCGGTCATATCTGTTACCAGTCTCCTTGCTGGATCAAAGCCTTCACCGCATCGCTCATCGCAGCCTTCATCGCACCGAGCCATCCAGGCCGTTGTAAAACACCTTGGAGTGGGTCGCCATGTAAGGTTTCAGAACTTGCACGCTATGGGTTTTCAGGAACTCATGAATCGGGTCGTTGGGATTCTTCAGGTCGGCCAGTTGCCGCGCACCCGTCGGACAAGATTCGCAGCATGCGGTGGTCAGGCCTTGCGTGATCCGGTGATAACACAGTGTGCACTTCTCGGCCGTCGCGGTTTTCGGATTAATGAAGCGGCAACCGTAGGGGCAGGCCTGCACACAATACCGGCAACCGAGGCAGTATTTCTTGTCGATCAGAACTACGCCATCCGGGCTTATAAAGGTTGCGCCCACCGGACAGACTTGGGTGCAAGGTGATTCGGCGCAGTGGTTGCACAGCTTCGGAACGAAGAAGTTCTTTCCGCTGTCGTCCTTCGCCGGAGGAAATCCCTTCTTGCCGCCGTCGGGAGAATCCACGTGAGGATTCTCAATGTCGTAATCCGAGACGTGGTAGCGCTCCACCCAGGTGCGGAAGTATCCGTCCGGCACGTCATTCTCGGACTGGCAGGCACGGACACAATTCCCGCAGCCGATGCACTTGGTCAGGTCGATCAGCATGCCCCACCAATGCTGGCTCATGGTGTAGTTGGGGGAGGACTCCGGGGTACCAGCCAGAACGTGCTTCCACGAGACGGCGGCGGCAGGCAACAGCAGAAGCATATGGCGCCGGGAGATGCTCATTTCGCGTCTCCGCTGGCCGGACTAACGATGGCCGGACTGTGCGGCTGGTGGCAGCTATCGCAGGGCATGCCGGAGGAATGGTCGGCGGAAGCAACCTGCGGGAAGTTTTTCGGCTTGGCTGCGTTCGCCTCGTGACAGCGCGCGCAGAGTACTGCCGTGTCCAGCTTCGGAGGCTGAACCGAGCCCGGGTCTTCGACATGCTTGGCCTGTGGTCCGTGGCAGGCCTCGCAATTGACGTGGGCATGCTTGCCGTCTTTCTTCTTGTCGAGGACGTCAGTATGGCAGGTCTCGCAGGTCTCATGGCCGGCAAAGCTGACGGGCCGTGCGGCGATGTCGGACATGGCATCCCCGCGGTAGTGCCCGTATTGTCCAAAGCTTTTGGGGACCAGGAAGCTGCGCATGACCACAAACAGCAGGATGCCCACCGCAAAAACTGCCGCCAAGCGGAAAAGGTGTCCGGAATCTTTGAAGGCCTTCATGGTGGTGCCAGCGCTCGCTCGTTTGCGCCGGAGACCCGCCTGCAGCACTCCGGCTGGATGTTGCTCTCCTGTAGATACAGGAGACGGTGCACAGACCGCTGTGTTCCCGATCACGCTCTAGGCTAGCGAAGATCACATATGACTGTGACGCGTGCGCCCGAAGGGCTAACCTCACTCCTGCGGAGTCACACCCGGCAGTGACCGGCCGCACTGCCACTTCCCCAGCGGTGCGAGAACATGGATAGAATGTTAAGTGGGTCTGGCAGGAGGCCATCATGAAGAGGATTTTGATCTTAGGTGCGGCGGGCAGGGACTTTCATAATTTCAACGTGATTTTTCGCAACAATCCTGACTACCAGGTGGTTGCCTTCACTGCCACGCAAATCCCCGACATTGCCGGCCGCCGCTATCCGCCGGAACTGGCAGGCAGTTTACAGTATCCCGTGGGTATCCCGATCTTTGAAGAGAAGGACATGGAAAAACTGATTCGCGAAGAACGGGTGGATGCGGTAATGTTCGCCTACAGCGATATCTCACACCAGAACCTGATGCATCTGGCGTCGCGCGTCGTAGCTGCCGGCGCAGACTTTTGGCTCCTGGGGACCGAGCGCACTCAAATCAAGTCGTCAGTCCCGGTGGTTTCGGTTTGCGCGGTACGAACCGGTTGCGGCAAGAGTCCCCTGTCGAGACATGTGGCCTCCGAGTTGCGGCGCCAGGGCTGGAAGCCCGTCGTCATCCGCCACCCCATGCCCTACGGGGACCTCGTCGCACAGGCGGTGCAGCGCTTTGCCACCATCGACGATCTGGACTTGCAGCAATGCACCATCGAAGAACGCGAGGAGTACGAACCGCACATCCGTCAGGGCACTGTCGTCTATGCCGGCGTGGACTACGAGAGAATCCTGCGCCAGGCCGAGAAGGAAGCGGACATCGTTCTCTGGGATGGAGGGAATAACGATACTTCGTTCTACAAGTCCGATCTCGAAATCGTGGTGGTCGACCCGCTACGCCCTGGGCATGAATTGTCGTATTTTCCCGGAGAGGTCAACCTGCGGCGCGCCGACGTGGTGGTCATCAATAAGGTCGATACTGCCGCACAGCAGGACATCGAGACCGTCCGCCGCAATATCCAATTAAGTAATCCCAAAGCCAAAGTTATTGAGACCGCCTGCCGGCTCTCCGCGCCTACTCCTGAACTCGTGAAGGGAAAGCGCGTGCTGGTGGTGGAAGATGGCCCCACCTTGACCCACGGCGAAATGCCCTATGGCGCTGGAGTCGTGGCCGCTCGCAAGTGGGGAGCGGCAGAGTTGGTGGGTCCTAAGCCTTTTGCGGTCGGCTCCATTCTCAGCACTTTTGAGCGCTACCCGCACCTCGACCATCTTCTCCCCGCCATGGGCTACAGCGTTATGCAACGGCATGAACTGGAAGAGACCATCAACCGCGTGCCCTGCGACCTGGTTTTGATCGCTACGCCCATTGATCTGGCGCGGGTCATCAAGCTCAACAAACCCAGCTTGCGGGTCACTTACGAGGTGGAGGAACTCACCCATCCAGGATTGGCTGAAATCCTCGCGCAAGTTGAGGTGCCGGCGGCGGCGAGACACTGAAGACTAAGGAGCTTTGTTTCGATCCGAGGAAAACCGAAAAACAAACCTTGGCTCCACCGACCTGCTCATAGAAAACGCGCTCGCGTTAGCTCAAATGGCGTCGCCAGTCCTTTCTGGGCGCCGCACCTGGGTCATTCACTTCGGTAAGGGCGCATGGGCGATATTCCGGTTGTACGACCTGTTCGAACCCGGCAAGATAGAGGCACGATGCGCAAGCCAATCTGGATGGTTCCGGTGCTCTTGCTGTGGGCAGTCGCCAGCGCGCTCGCCGCCGATACCGTTCTGACTTGGCCGGCCAACGGCAACGACACGATGTTGCGCTTCACCTTGGGCAAGTTGCGCCAGATCAGTTCTGTCTCCGGCCAGAGCGACTATTTGGGTGAGGCTCTGGCGGAAAACCTCAGCACGAAGGCGATTCCTTCCGCCTCTTTCTATCTCTACCTGCTGGACAAGAACGGCAAGCGGGTGGGCGAAGGATATCTTGAAGTCACCAATTTGGCGGCTGGGCAACGGGCCAAGATCCCGGTTAGCGCGCATGCTTTGGGTTCCTTTGCCAGCATGGAATTGCGGCCGCAGCATCTGCCCTCCGACGAGCCGATGAAGATCAAAATGAGCATCACCAGCGTGCCTTCCGGGGCCAGCCTCAAGCTTGATGCGCAAGAGTCCGGCGTAACCCCGCAGGTGCTCCCGATCGCTCCGGGCAAGCATGTGCTGGAGTTCAGCAAAGAGGGTTATGCCACCGAGAGCGCGCCCGTGGAAATAGCGGAGAACGCCCTGCCCGGTAGCGTCGAACTGGAGTTGAACCCGTTAACGCTCGACACCGTGGTTTTGCGCGACGGAACAGTGCTGTTGGGCAACCTCATCTCGGTGACCGGCACTGGCGTGAACATCAATGTGAAAGGCAAGCCCATGAAACTGGAGCGCAGTCGAGTGGCCCGGATTGTGTTGGGGAAACGCAAAGCATCCGTCGGCACCCCCGCCACAACAGCAGGCAAGAGTTCGTCCCCTAGCAAAAAGTGATTCGAAGCCGTGTCGGAGGCCGGATCATCGCGCCGGTCGGGTCCCTGGTTCCGACCGGATGGACATGGCTAGTGTCCTCTACCCAGTAATACTCACTTTCTCGGGCACAGCATCCATTCTTTGGGACAAATTTGGGGCAAGTGTTTCGGCAGTCTGGAAACCTTGCTGGATTCAACGGCTTAGGAAGGTTTGGTAGCGCTACCGGGAAGTCTGCGTCGCCCAGATAATCGCAGGTATGTCGGCTTCTGAACTATCCGAGTCAAGCTAGCCGGTCAGTCTTGCAACTTGCTACCGTGCATTGCTATACTGTTACAAGGTAGATGGGGTGTAAGTTGCGTAATGGCGAAGAAGGCCGGTTTTCAGGTCGGCGTGTAGTTGTGTTGCTCGCCATTTTCGCGATTTCCCTCAGCGTTGCGACCCGCACGTTCCACAGTATCGATTTCGACCATCCTAGCGTCCAGTCTGATCCGTCGCATGCCATGCGGCAGCACCTTGCGGCAGATGCGTTTGTTCTGACGAATCCCGTCTCGAACTTGGGTGCCATGCTGCTTCCGGTGGCTGCGCCTCATGCTCCGCCGGCCGATCCGCAGGTTCGCAGCGTCGAACTGACGGAATCGCTATACAACCGTCCTCCTCCCTCGATTTCCCTCCTGTAGCCGACTACCAACTCAATCCACTGCTTCTGAAAGCTCACTAAGTGCTTCCGTCTATTTTCGGAGGCTGACACTCCTTGTAGCGCTCGGAAGCCCATTCCAGGGGTAATCCCCAAAGGAGGATCCGTGAAAAACATCGTTGTTGTATTCGCCATGCTGGTTGCCATGTTGGCCGTTATCAGTGCGTCCGCCAAGGAGTCGAAGATCACACAGTACCTCGAAGGAACAGTCGTCCACGTCGATAAGTACGAACCGCAGCAAGTTGTCGCGGGACAAAACCCCAGCGATGCCCCGTTAGCCGATCCCGAAACGTTCGCCTATGACGTCGCCGTGCACGTGAACTGCGGCACTTACGTAGGACGCTATCAGTCCTGGTATGACTACGTGCCCTCGGTGTTTGCCGTGGATCGAAAGATTCAACTTCGGCTGACCCGCAGTGCGATGTACGTAAACGTCCCGAACGAAAAAGAAATCGAATTGTCGATCGTCAGTAAGCACATTGAGCGCGGCCCCTGCGAAATTGCAAAACGCTGATCCAAGACCTTTAGTTTGTTGCTGGTCTGTAGTTTGTTGCTGGACTGCGGCAGAAGCGCGGCGTGATCAAGTTCGGGCCCAGTGGGGAAAGCAAGTCTCTGGACCACG
>Ga0074045_10005126_pt1 | contig 11488 bp, 10 predicted proteins | sample BogForMeECP23OM2_FD_94442 | JGI IMG/M metagenome (GOLD analysis project Ga0074045, IMG submission 94442) | Bog forest soil microbial communities from Calvert Island, British Columbia, Canada - Bog Forest MetaG ECP23OM2 | ecosystem: Environmental > Terrestrial > Soil > Wetlands ...
CCTTCGCGTCCTTGGCGGCCTTGCGCTGCTTGGCGACCTCTTCCTCGTCGAGATAGCGGAAGGTCTTCGCCACCGCATCCATGGTCAACGTGCCTTTGTCGGACGCGATATTGATATCGTTGAGCGTCACGATGCGCGGCAGCTGCGCCACGTCGCTCGCGAACGCGCCCATGTCGTGGTAGTTGCCGGTGACCTTCACGGCGATCGGAAGCTCAGCATAGAACTCGGCCATCCGCTCGGTGGTCGCCGGCTTGAACAGCTCGAACTGCAGGCCGCGGCCGAGGCCGGCCTGATTGATGTCGGTGAGCAGCGCGTCCATCTCGGACTTGTTGGGCAGCTGTTTGAGCAGCGCGCCGAAGGACTGTTCGATCTCCCTTAACTGCTGCACGTAGAGCTCGAGATTGACCGCCTTGGCCTTCTTCGAGGCGTACGCCTCGCGCAGCTTGCCCTCCTCGGCCTGCGCCTGCTCGAGCGAGTCCCACTGGTCGCGCCAGTCGAGCAGTCCGCCGGCGATCAGGATCAACACGAAAACCAAGCCCAGCGCGGCAATCTTCGCCGGCATGGGCCAATTGCCCGCGTCGCGAATGTTGAGGCGGCGAATGTCGTCGAGGGTCATGCGGGCGGTCCCTTGGCGGGCGCAGACGCCGACTTGCCGGCCGGCGCCTTGGGCGGTGGCGGTGCGCCCGGCTTGGCGACGGTGTCGGGCGGCAGCTCGCGCTTGATCTGCAGCGAGAGCGTGAATTCATTGACCTTCTGCTTGTCCAGCGCCACCGATTTGATCTCGATGAGTTCCGGAGACGTGAGCCACGGCGAGTTCTCGATATTGCGCATCAACGTCGACACCCGGGCGTTCGACTGGGCATAACCGTCCAGCGTCACCTTCGCGCCGGACTGCTTCACCGACCTGAGGTAGACCCCGTCGGGCAGCTGCCGGACGAGCTGATCGAGCAGATGCACCGCCTCGGTCCGATTCGCCTGCAGCGTTTCGACCACCTGCTTCCTGGCCAGCAGGGCCTGGGTCTGATCGCGCAGCCGATCGATTTCCTTGATTTGCAAGTCGAGCTTGGCAATCTCGTCCTTCAGCAGGGTGTTGCGGCTGTTCTGATCTTCGATCCGCGCGGCGATGACGATATGGACGAGCCCGACGACGGCGACCCCGAGGATCGCGAGCCCTATTGCCAGCGAGACAAATTGCCGCTGGCGGGCCTGGCGCTTTTGCTCCCGGTGCGGGAGTAGGTTGATGCGGACCATGTGCTACTCGAAGCCGCGCATCGCCAGGCCGCAGCCGATCAGCAGCAGCGGCGCATCGCCGGCGAGCTGCCGCGGTCGGATGCGGTCGGACACCGACATGTTGGCGAACGGGTTGCCGATGATGGTATTGACGCCGGCGCGCTTCCCGACCAGCTCGTCGAGCGCCGGAATGAGCGCGCATCCGCCGGCCAGCACGATCTGGTCGACCTGGTTGTACGAGGTCGACGTGAAGAAGAACTGCAGCGCCCGGGTCACCTCCAGGGCGAGCGTTTCCATGAACGGCTGCAGCACATCGGCGTCATAATTCTCGGGCAGGCCGGCGTTTTTTTTCGCCGACTCGGCTTCCTCGGGCGAGAGGTTGAACGCGCGCTGGATCTCGTGGGTGAGCTGGTTGCCGCCGAAGGCCTGGTCGCGCGAAAACAGGATCTGGTTGTTGCGGATGACGTAAAAATGCATCACGTGTGCACCGATGTCGACCAGGGCGATGTTCTGGTCACGACCGTTGGCCGGCAGCGACGGGGCGATCATCTGGAATGCTTCTTCGGTGGCGTAGGATTCGACGTCCATGACCCGCGGCTTGAGCCCGGCGGCCTCGGCGATCGCCACCCGGTCCTCGACCTTTTCCTTGCGCGAGGCGGCGATCAGGATCTCGACCTCTTCCGGGTTGTTCGGCGCAGGGCCGAGGATCTGGAAGTCGAGGTTGACCTCGTCCAAGGCAAAGGGAATGTACTGGTTGGCCTCGGCCTCGACCTGCAGCTCCAACTCGTCTTCCGACTGGCCGGAAGGTACGATGATCTTCTTGGTGATGACCATCGCCGTGGGCAGCGCCATGGCGACGTTGCGGTTGCGCGAGCCCAGGCGCTTGTGGGCGCGGCGCAACGCCTCGCTCACCTGGTCGAGGTTGGCGATGTTGCCGTCGGTGACCACGTCCTTGGGCAGCGGCTCGACCGTATACCGCTCCAGGCGGTAGGCACCCTTGCCAGCCTCCGACAGCTCGACCAGCTTGAGCGCAGAAGAGCTGATATCGACGCCGATGAGCGGCGGCGAGGTCGTCTCCAGGAACGCGAATGCGGGAGCGAGTTTTTCCTTCAGCATGGGAAGGTTAGCCCGGTTACATATAAACTACATTAAATCCTAGCAGCAAGTATAAACCATGGCAATTTCTTTTTTTCAAGTTTAGTTTGCGTCCTAACCCTGCATATAATCGCGGCTCCTGCCCGGCCCCCCGGTAACTTTCATTCACCCATGCTAAAACGGTGGCTCATCTACCTGGCGTCCGTGCTTTTTGGCCTGGCGCTCGTCGGCACCCTGCTGGTTGCCTTTGTCTTTGCCCTGCTTTACCCCACTTTGCCCTCGCTTGAGGCCCTGACCGACTATCAACCCAAGATCCCCCTGCGGATTGTCTCCGCAGAAGGAGAGCTTTTGGGCGAATTCGGCGAGGAGCGGCGGGCGCTGGTGAACATCAAGGACGTCCCCGCGGTCATGCGCGAGGCCATCCTTGCGGCCGAAGACGAGCGCTTCTATCAGCACGGCGGGGTCGACTACCTGTCGGTGCTGCGCGCCGCGCTCAGCAACGTCGCCGGCGGCAGCCAGCAGGGCGCCGGCACGATCACGATGCAGGTCGCCCGCAACTTCTTCCTCACCCGGGAGAAGACCCTGACGCGCAAGCTGCGCGAGGTGCTGCTCGCCTACAAGATCGAGGCCGATCTTTCCAAGGACCAGATCCTCGAGCTCTACGTCAACCAGATCTTTCTCGGCCAGCGCGCCTACGGCTTCGCCGCCGCATCGCAGATCTATTTCGGCAAGCCGCTCGCCCAGATCGACGTCGCCGAGGCGGCCATGCTGGCCGGCCTGCCGAAAGCGCCCTCGGCGTACAACCCGGTGGCCAATCCGAAGCGGGCGCGCGGCCGCCAGTTCTACGTGCTGCACCGCATGCATGAGCTGCACTTCATCACCGACGCCCAACTCGAGCAGGCGCAGAACGAGCCGCTGGGGGTAAAGCAGGCCCTGCGCGAGACCTCGGGGCACGCCGAATACGTCGCCGAAATGGTCCGCCAGACCCTGTTCGACACCTATGGCGAGGATACCTACACCCGCGGCCTGACCGTGTACACGACCATCCGCAAGTCCGATCAGGAAGCCGCCTATGCTGCAGTGCGGCGAGGGGTGCTCGAGTACGATCGCCGCCACGGCTACCGCGGCCCGGAGGGCTATGTCAGCCTGCCGGACGACCCGGCGGAGTTCGATCAGGCCCTCGACGCCGCCTTCCAGGATCTCGCCGACAGCGACAACCTCGAAGCGGCGATCGTCGTTGCCGCCTCGAGTACCGAGGTGAAGGCGGTATTGAGCGACGGTGACTCGATCGTCCTGAGCGGAGACGCGCTGAAGTTCGCGTCGCGATCGCTGTCGGACAAGGCTGCGGCCGGGAGCCGCATCCGCAGGGGCGCGGTCATTCGCGTCAGCCGCGACGACAAGGGGCACTGGCAGATCGGCCAGATGCCGCAGGTCGAGTCGGCCCTGGTCTCGGCCCGACCCAGCGACGGCGCGATCCTGGCGCTCGTCGGCGGCTTCGATTTCGACCGCAGCAAGTTCAACCACGTCACCCAGGCGTTCCGCCAGCCGGGTTCGTCGTTCAAGCCGTTCATCTATTCGGCGGCGCTGGAAAAGGGTTTCAGCCCGGCCACCGTGGTCAACGACGCACCGCTGTATTTCGATGCGGCGCAGACCGGCAGCGAGGCGTGGGAACCGAAGAACTACGACGGCAAGTTCGAAGGGCCGATGCGCTTGCGCACCGCGCTGATGAAATCGAAGAACCTGGTGACCGTGCGCGTGATGCAGGCCATCGGCCCGCAGTACGCGCAGGATTACATCGCGCGCTTCGGATTCGACCCGAAGCTGCACCCGCCCTACCTGCCGATGGCCCTGGGCGCGGGAAACGCGACCCCCTTGCAGATGCTCGGCGCCTATGCCGTTTTCGCCAACGGCGGGTTCCGGGTCACGCCCTACCTGATCGACCGGGTCGTCGACGGCCACGGCAATGTTCTCTCCAGCGCGCAGCCGAGCGTCGCGGGGGAAGGCGCCGCACGTGCCATCGACCCGCGCAACGCCTTCATCATGACCACCATGCTGCGCGACGTGGTGCGCGCCGGGACCGGCGCCCGGGCCATGCAGCTCGGGCGGCAGGATCTCGCCGGCAAGACCGGCACGACCAATGAAAATGTCGATGCCTGGTTCTGCGGCTTCAACGCCTCCAGGGTCAGCATCGCCTGGGTTGGATTCGACCAGCCGAAGACGCTCGGCAACAACGAGACCGGCGCGGTGGCGGCGCTGCCCACGTGGATGTATTTCATGGCCAAGGTGCTCAAGGGCGTGCCGGAGGTTCCACTGCAGCAACCCGACGGCATCCTGGTGGCCAGGATCAATCCCGAAACGGGCCTGCGCGAGCCCGATGACCGGGGCGGCATCAGCGAGTACTTCTATAGTGAATTCCCGCCCAAGGAGCGCGACGACATGCTCCCGCCGGGAAGCCAGCGGACCCCTGGCGAGGTCCGCAACCAGCTCTTCTAGAGATCGCTCAAGGTGCCTCGCCCCGAGTCGCCGCGCGCACTCCGCAACCGGGCGCGAATCGCTCAGGCCACCGCGCGGCTGATCGCCGAGCATGGCTTGAACGACTGGCAGGCCGCCAAACGCAAGGCCTGCCGCCAGCTCGGACTGCCCGACCACGAAGCCTTGCCGGGGAACGAGGAGGTCGAGCAGGCGTTGCGCGATTACAACACCTTGTTCCTCGGCACGGCCCAGGAGGCGTCTCTGCGCGCCCAGCGGCTCGACGCGCTCGGCTGGATGGAGCGGCTCTCCGAATGGAAGCCGCTGCTCACCGGGGCGGTTGCGGCCGGCTGGGCGACCGAGCATAGCGAGGTCCGCCTCGAGCTCGAGGCCGAGGACGCCAAGGCGGTCGAACTCTCGCTCATCAACGCCGGGGTCGCCTATGCGGCGGTGGCCGCGCCGGGGCGGGAGGCGCAGGCGGCGCAGCTGCGGCTCGAGTCGCGCCAGGCCACGGTGCGGCTGGTCATTCTGTCCCCGCAGCAGCGGCGCAACCGGCCGCGGCGCGACCGCGGCGCGCCGCCGGAGGAACGCCTGACGCTCGAGGCGTTGCGCGCGCTGCTTGCCGTCGAGGGCGACGCCTAGGCCTGCCCGGAGCGCAGCCAGCTCGCCGCGTCGAGCGCGAAATAGGTCAGGATCGCGTCGGCGCCGGCGCGCCTGAAGGCGGTAAGCGTTTCCAGCACGCAGGCCCGCTCGTCCAGCCAGCCGCGCTCGAAAGCTGCCTTGAGCATGGCGAATTCGCCGCTGACCTGGTAGACCGCAGTGGGAACCCCAAAGGTATCCTTGACGCGGCGCACGATGTCGAGGTACGGAAGCCCCGGCTTGATCATCACCATGTCGGCCCCTTCGCGCAGGTCGAGGTAGACCTCCCACAGCGCTTCGTCGGAGTTGCCCGGGTCCATCTGGTAGGTGTACTTGTCGCCACCCTTGAGGTTGGCCGCCGAGCCCACCGCGTCGCGAAACGGCCCATAGAAGCTCGACGCGTACTTGGCCGAATAGGCGAGGATGCGCGCGCGATCGAACCCGGCGTCATCGAGCGCGGCACGCAAGGCGCCGACGCGGCCGTCCATCATGTCCGACGGGGCGACGACGTCCGCGCCGGCGGCCGCGTGGCACAACGCCTGCCGGGTCAATGCCGCCACGGTGGCGTCGTTGACCACGTATCCGCTCTCGTCGATCAGCCCATCCTGACCGTGGCTGGTGTACGGATCGAGCGCCACGTCGGTGATCACGCCGAGCGCGGGGAAGCGGCTCTTCAGAGCCTGCACGGCGCGCGGCACGAGCCCCCGCGCATTCCATGCTTCGGACGCATCGAGCGATTTCAGGTCGCGGTCGACCACCGGAAACAGGGCGATCGCCGGCACCCCGAGCTCGACGCAACGCTCGGCATCGCCGAGCAGCCGATCGATGCTCTTGCGCGCCACGCCCGGCAGGGATGGCACCGCGTCCTCACGGCCCTGACCTTCCTGTACGAATACCGGATAGATCAGGTGGTCGGGACCGAGGCGGTGTTCGCGCATGAGGCGGCGCGAGAAGTCGTCGCGCCGCATGCGGCGCGGTCGTCGTGCGGGGAATTTTCCGGCGAATTGCATGGGGCTGGGCTTGGAAACCTGCGCCGGCGCTCGGGGCCGGCTCGCCGCATCCTAGCGCGCGTACTCCGTCACCGGCAAGCGCAATGGCGAGCGGCGCGCCGCCGGCGCGCATAACCATGCGCGAATCTGGGCCAATTTTTCCGTGTCGCGTGCAAGGAACTCTCGCAGCGCGCCAAGGTCCATGTCTGCAGACGGTTGAACGTCTCCCGCTTTCCTCCCTGAGCGGGTGCCCTACGGTTGTGGGTTTTTCACCAATCGCAGGGCGTTTTCGGCCCCGTGTCACTCCCCTTGATGCCGGGGCCTTTCTTTTTCTGCGCCGCCTGGGTTCGGCGACTCAATCCAGGCGGTAAGCGCGTCCTCGGCCTGCTCGAGGCCGACGCGCTTGGTGGCCGAAAACAGCTGCGCTTCGATCCAGCCGGCGGGAAAATCCCGGGCGATGACAGCTTGCGCCTCGCGCAGCGTATGGCGCTGCTCGCTCGAGCTCAGCTTGTCGGCCTTGGTAAGCAGGATGCGCACCGGGCGGCCGCTGGGCAGGAACCAGTTCAGCAGTTGCCGATCGAGCGTGGTGAACGCATGCCGCGCGTCCATGACCAGCACCAGCCCGATGAGCGGCATGCGTTCTCCTAGGTAGCGGGCGATGAATGCTTCCCAGTGGCGACGGACCTTTACCGGCACGGCGGCGTAGCCGTAGCCCGGCAAATCGGCCAACAGCACAGCCGACGGTGCGCGGAAGAAATTGATGTGCTGGGTGCGCCCCGGGGTGCGGCTGACGTAAGCCAGCCTGGAGCGCTGCGCGAGCGCATTGATCGCCGAGGATTTCCCGGCATTCGAGCGGCCCGCGAACGCGACTTCAGGCAGCCCGCCGTCGGGCAGCTGCTGCCAGTTCGCCGCCGTGGTCACAAACTCGGCGTGGTGAAACGGATGTTTCAAGATCGCGCCTGCTCCGCGTCCTTGGGCTCGGCGCAAGCTGCATTTCGCCGCGGCCGGCCTTTTGGGTAGAATACGCGGCGCGCAAGATTCCGTCCGCCATCAAGCCTCTGCGGCGTGTCGGTCAGTGCGGTGAGCTCGGGCGCGGCGAGGGGAGTTTGGCAATGAGACACACGTGGGTGCTGCTCTTGGCGTGCGCGGCGATCGCGACCGGCGTCTCGGCACAGGAGGGCGGCAGCAAACCCGATCTGGCCAAGGCGCAGAACATCGTCGACACGGTCTGCGCCGCCTGTCACGGCAGCGACGGCAACAGCACCAACGCGGCCAATCCTTCGCTCGCCGGGCAGCTGCCCGAGTATATCAGCCTGCAGTTGACGCACTTTAAGAGCGGGGTTCGCAGCAATCCGGTCATGACCGGAATCGTGGCCAACCTGACGCCGGAAGATATGCAGGCGCTTGGCGCCTACTTCGCCGCCAAGACGCCCAAGGGCGGCGCGGCGAAGGACCCGGACCTTGCGGCGGCGGGACAGAAGCTTTTTCGCGGTGGTGACATGGCCAATGGAACGCCGGCGTGCGCCGCGTGCCACGCCCCGACCGGCAGCGGCATTCCGGTACGCTACCCGCGCCTTTCCGGTCAGTATGCCGATTACACCTTCGCCCAGCTGCAGGCGTTCAAGGCCGGGCAGCGCGGCATGGACAAGGAAGGCAAGGACAGCAACGGCCGGATCATGAACCAGATCGCCGTCCGCATGAGCGAGCATGACATGCGCGCGGTCGCCGAATACGCGGCCGGGCTGCACTAAGCGCGCCTGGCGCGCCAGCCGGCAGGCGGCCTTTCGGGCCGCTTTTTTTCCGCCAGCTCGCCGCCGGCCCAGCGCCGGCGCGGCAGGCGCGCTAGGGCGGCTCGGCCAGGCAGCGCTGCAGCGTGTCGCGCCAGTGCGGCAAGTTGAAACCGAACGCCCGCTCGAATTTCGCCGTCGCCAGCACGGCGTAGGCAGGCCGCGCGGCGGCGGTCGGATAGTCGGCGCTGGTAATCGGCACGAGCCGGGCCTGCGCGGCATCGCCCAAGATCGCCTGGGCGAACTCGAACCAGCTCGCCTGGCCCTGTGCGCTCAAGTGAAACAGGCCCGTGCGAGCGCGGAGCTCCGGCACGCCGCCGGCGACGATCGCGGCCGTCGCTTCGGCGAGCTGCCGGCTCCAGTTGGGGACGCCGAACTGGTCGGCGACGACCCGCAACTCGTCGCGCTGCGCCGAGAGCCGTTGCATCGTGAGCAGGAAATTGCGGCCACGACGCGCGTACACCCAGCTGGTACGCAGGGTGATGGCGGCCGCCCCGCTGGCGGCAACGGCCTGCTCGCCGTGCAGCTTGCTGCGCCCATAGGCGTTGAGCGGCCCGCTCGGGGCCTCTTCGACGTAGGGCGTCGACGCCCTGCCGTCGAAAACATAATCGGTCGAAAAGTGGATGAGCACCGCCCCCAGGCGCCTTGCTTCCTCGGCCAGGACCGCAGGCCCGCGGGCATTGATCGCCTCGGCCACTTCGGGCTCGCGTTCGGCCTGGTCGACGGCGGTGTAGGCTGCGGCATTGACGATGAGCCGGGGCCGGATCGCGCCGACGATGTCGCGGATCGCGCCGACGTCGGCGAGGTCGAGCTGTGCGCGGTCGAGGGCGGTGACCTCGCCATGCGAGGGCAGCAGGCGCGCGAGTTCGCGGCCAAGCTGCCCGCCGGCGCCGGTGATGAGGATGGTCGGCCGCGTCACGCGTTATGCAAAGACGTCGGCGAGCGAGAGCGGTCGGCCCGCAGCATCCTTGGTCGCCAGCGTCGGCGCGCCGGCGAGCGGCCAGGCGATGCCCAGCGCCGGGTCGTTCCAGAGCAGCGTGCGCTCGTGCTCCGGATACCAGTAGTCGGTGGTCTTGTAGAGGAATTCCGCCGTCTCGGAGAGCACGAGGAAGCCGTGCGCAAACCCGGGCGGTATCCAGAGCATCTGCTTGCTTTGCGCCGACAGCGTCATGCCCATCCAGCGGCCGAAGGTCGGCGACGAGAGGCGGATGTCGACGGCCACGTCGAACACCGCGCCGCTGCACACCCGAACCAGCTTGCCTTGGGCATGCGCGACCTGGTAGTGCAGCCCGCGCAGCACGTTGCGCGCCGAGAGCGAGTGATTGTCCTGCACGAAGTCCGCGTCCAGCCCTGCGGCCGCCAGCGTGCGCTTGTTCCAGCTTTCGAAGAAGAATCCGCGTTCGTCGCCGAATACCCGGGGCTCGATGAGCAGCACGTCGGGCAGCGCGGTGGGGGTGACCTTCACGGCGGGGCCAGGAGCGGTACGGATGCGCCAGCGCCGGGCTTTGGCTCAGCGGATCACGGGTTCGCGCAGCAGCCCGAGCAGGTAACGGCCGTATGCGTTCTTGGCCATCGCCTGGCCGAGCGCTTCGAGCGCGGTGGCGTCGATGTAGCCGAGACGATAGGCGATTTCCTCCGGACAGGCGATCTTGAGGCCCTGCCGGCGCTCGATGGTCTCGATGTACTGAGAGGCCTCGAGCAGCGTTTCATGCGTGCCGGTATCGAGCCACGCCATTCCGCGTCCGAGCACCTCGACCGCGAGTTCGCCCTTCGCGAGGTAGATGCGGTTGACGTCGGTGATCTCGAGCTCGCCGCGCGCCGAGGGCTTGAGCGAGGCGGCGATATCGAGCACCTGGTTGTCGTAGAAATACAACCCGGTGACCGCGTAGCGCGATTTCGGCCGCTGCGGCTTCTCCTCCAGGCTCAGCACCCGGCCCTGGCTGTCGAACTCGGCGACGCCGTAGCGTTCCGGGTCGGCGACCGGATAGGCGAAGACGGTGCCGCCGCTGCTGCGCTGGGTGGCCCGCAGCAGCAGCGGCTGCAGCTCGTGGCCGTAGAAGATGTTGTCGCCGAGTACCAGCGCGCAGCCATCGCTGCCGACGAAGCCGCGGCCGATGATGAACGCCTGGGCGAGCCCGTCGGGCGAGGGCTGAACGGCGTAGGAAAGTTCAATGCCCCAGCGCGCGCCATCGCCGAGCAGCTGTTCGAACCGCGGCGTGTCCTGCGGAGTCGAGATGAGCAGGATGTCGCGGATGCCGGCGAGCAGCAATGTCGACAGCGGATAGTAGATCATCGGCTTGTCGTAGACCGGCAACAGCTGCTTGGAGATGACCTGGGTCACCGGGTACAGACGCGTTCCCGAACCGCCGGCGAGGATGATGCCCTTGCGCATGGTCATGCGGCCGTGGAGACGGCGTAGTTAAGGGTGATCCACTGCTGGTACTCCCTGCTCGTCACCGCCGCGAGCCAGGCCTCGTTGTCGAGATACCACGCGACAGTGCGCGAGAGTCCCGAGGCGAAGGTTTCCTGCGGCGACCACCCCAGCTCGCCACGAATCTTGGCGGCATCGATGGCATAACGACGGTCGTGGCCGGGGCGGTCCTTGACGAAGCTGACCTGCGCCTCGTAGTCGCGCCCCGGCTTGAGCTCGCCCAGGACCCGGCAAAGCGCGCGCACGACTTCCAGGTTGGTCATTTCGGCATTGCCGCCGATGTTGTAGGTGGCGCCGGGTGCTCCGCGTTCGAGCACCGTGCGCAGCGCCGCGCAGTGGTCGCCGACGTAGAGCCAGTCGCGCACGTTCAGGCCGTCGCCGTAGACCGGCAGCGGCTTGCCGGCGAGCGCGTTGTGCAGCATCAGCGGAATGAGCTTTTCCGGAAACTGGCGCGGCCCGTAGTTGTTCGAGCAGTTGGTGGTGAGCACCGGCAGGCCGTAGGTGTGGGCGTACGCGCGCACCAGATGATCGGAGCCGGCCTTGGACGCGGCATACGGGCTGTTCGGGGCATACGGAGTGGTTTCCCGGAAACCCGGCGCGTTCGCGTCGAGCGAGCCGTACACCTCGTCGGTCGAGACGTGCAGGAAGCGAAAGCGCGCCCGCTCGGGACCGGGCAGCGCGTCCCAGTAGCCGCGCACTGCCTGGAGCAGACCGAACGTGCCCACGAGGTTGGTGGCGATGAACTCCGCCGGGCCGTGGATGGAGCGGTCGACGTGGCTCTCGGCGGCGAAATTGAGCACCGCTCGCGGCCGGTGGCGCGCGAGCAGGGCTTCGACCTGGGCCGAGTC
>Ga0074045_10005127_pt1 | contig 11487 bp, 6 predicted proteins | sample BogForMeECP23OM2_FD_94442 | JGI IMG/M metagenome (GOLD analysis project Ga0074045, IMG submission 94442) | Bog forest soil microbial communities from Calvert Island, British Columbia, Canada - Bog Forest MetaG ECP23OM2 | ecosystem: Environmental > Terrestrial > Soil > Wetlands ...
AGTCCATGCAGCGAAAAATACACAAAAGCACGCTGCGTCTCGCGCAGGACCATTTTCTCCGGATTGGTGACCAGGCGTACGGAAGTTGTGTGTGGATCCTCCATGATTTCGTCAACGCCTTCTAGTTTCTCAAAAAGATCACGGATATTCGCGAAATAACTGTCGGTGGGCAGTTCAAACGGGGCGACACGGTTGGCAATCGGACGCACGGCTTTAAGTAGGGTGCGCTGGAACGGAAAGATATGCTTCATGTACCAGTCCAGCGTGGTGGGCATGCTAATGAAACGCATGGATTCCGCGGTGGGCGCTGCATCGAGTACGATGACGTCGTAGCGGTTCTCGCGGCGATATTCGTTGATGTACATCATGGCGCTGAGCTCTTCCATGCCCGGCAGAATGGCCAATTCCTCCGCTTCGACGTCACTAATGCCGGTCGTGCGCAACACCGAAATCACATAGGAAGAGATCTGCTGCCAGTGGCGCTTGACCTCTTTCTGAATGTTCAGCTCGAAAATGGACAGGCCGTCCTGAATCGGAAAGGGATCCGAGGTCTGGACCTGAAATAGCTCGACGTCCAAATCGAAAGAATCTGCCAGACTGTGAGCGGGATCAATACTCATGACCAGGGTGCGGTAGCCCAGGTCGGCTAGTCTCATGCCTGTTGCCGCAGCGAGGCTCGTTTTGCCTACGCCGCCTTTGCCGCTGAACAACAAAATCCTCATACACTCATTGTACGCGAAGAGCCTGCGGGACTTAGTTCGCATTTTACTTCTCTTCGTGTCTTCGTTGACTTGCCTCGGGTAACCTACGGTTCCTTGTTTCGGGCTGAACTGGGCAGTACCCACAGGCTGCGGCTGGCGCGGGGTTAAACTGTTTGTTGCACACCACACAGAGCTGCACCGCAATCTATCTAGGAAATGTTGAGTTTCTTGGCTAAGCTAGACAAGCGCCAAACGGATATGCGCCAAGTCAGGATGTTGGACGAGATCTCGGATGATCGACAGGAATCGGCGCTTGGGTCGGGCTGGACAGGCATAGAAAAGTGAGGAACTCGTCATGGCAGGTTTTGATTTTCCTGGGCCAGAAAGGCGTCGTTCCGTAAGGACCAAACTTGTGATCCCTCTGCGTGTCCACGGCCGAACGCGAACCGGGGAGGAATTCGCGGCTGAAGCAGAGACACATACGGTCAGCGATTCTGGGTGTCTGATTCAACTCGAGGCAAGTTTGTTCGCGGACCAGACGCTCATTCTATCGAATGAAAAAACCGGTCACTCGATTCAAGGTAAGGTCGTTTCCACGTGGCGCCATCCGGGGGGCAGAATATTTGCTGGCGTTGAATTTTCGTCACCTACTGAGGATTTTTGGCGGAGCGAGTTTCGTATTCCTCAGACAGACGATCCTCCGCAACCCAAAGCATGATGGCTTTCGGTGATTGTTCGAGTAGTTTCCGAAGAGGGCCACTCTCTGCGCTGGCTGCTACGATTGCCCAATAGAATCAGAATCCGTTGTTTCGGGATGGAAATGGGGAGCCCATCCCCGTGGCTCGCGAGACGAGTGCGTCTTTCTGGCGGGGAGGACTGTCACAGTATTTGTGATTTCCTTGGTGTGCGGATAGTGAAGGTTTTGCGTGTGGCTTCGCGGCCGGAGCTTGCGGACAAAACTTCCGGCTAAGATAAGGCCGACCCCAACCACTATCAGGGCAAAGCGTTCAGACCTGCTGCTAACCAATAGATGTGAGACCAGGCCATTTGCAACAAAACGACAGACATCCAGCAACATCGCGCCACCGTTCAATTAGAAGATGTGCATCCTAAGGCTAACTGCGGAATTCGAGAAATGCTTTGCCACAGAGTTTTCGCTCTGCGGGGCGGTTGCAGATGGACCGGGAGACGGAGTATAGCCCAGAGGGTTAGAAGTTGTGTGAAAGAAACATGAAACTTCAATAGAACGCGCAAATTTCGATTACTTCGATTCCATTGCAATACACAGCCTCAATTCTTATTTCTCGAGACCTGCTAAGCCGATCCGTAGCCGGACTAGATTCTCGAAGCTCCGATGGCGTTAGTGCGCGAAGACCACAACAAAGGGAGCGCACTAAAAATCGAGTGAGCCTAGCAGACGTCATGCCATTAAGTTACGGTGTGCGAAAACCGTCTATGATTGGGGCGCTGTGATTGGCAGCCGACCGCGCTGACTGGGAACGCAAGTATAACCCAAGACGGGGGCAGTATGTTAAAAAACGGTGAATGCACCGTCAGGCTCTCGGAATCGGATCACTCGACACAATGCCGAAAGCCGGAAAGACCTGTGAGGCCCGTTTCTTGATAGGATACGGGAATAGCTTCCGGGAGTGCTCGAACCTGAAAACGGAGCTTGCGGAAAAAACCTCTGAGATTTCGTCCAACCGCGAAGGAATATCCCGCAACGGAGCCTTCCTTCTGCAGTTGGGCATTGTGCTTGCCCTAGTGGCGCTGCTCTATAGCCACGTAGTTGTAAAGCTTGTCCGGCAGTGGCTCGATGACCCGAACTACTCGCACGGGTTTTTCGTTCCGCTATGTGCCGGCTTGCTCCTGTGGATGAGCCGCAAAACGTGGATGGCGAAGCCTCTTAAGCCTTCTGGCGCGGGAATGGTGTTGATTGTGGCCGCCATGGGTCTGCTAGTCGTGGGTACACTGGGCGCGGAACTATTCCTGCCGCGAGTTTCGCTGTGCATTTTGATCGGCGGTCTGATTGTCTACTTCGCAGGATGGGGAATGCTTCGGGTTGTAATCGCACCGTGGCTCGTGCTCTTCCTGATGATTCCTCTGCCAGCAATCATCTTCAACGAGGTCGCTTTCCCGTTGCAACTGCTGGCATCCCGGCTTGCTTGCTCACTGCTCGAATTGATGCGGGTTCCTGTTTTGCGCGACGGCAATGTCATCGTGCTCTCCTCTATGTCCCTAGACATCGTGGAAGCCTGTAGTGGTTTGCGGTCATTGATGTCGCTAATCACCATTGCGGTTATCTACGGACTTTTTTTTGAGCGAAGGGTTTGGATGCGGTTGTTATTGGTGTTCTTCGCCGTACCGGTCGCGGTGTTTGCCAATGCGTTAAGAATTACGGTTTCGGCCCTGCTGGGCCAATATGTCAGTCATCAGCTCGCTGAAGGCTTCTTCCATGCCTTCTCTGGCTTATTGCTTTTCCTGCTTTCCCTGGCAGCGCTCGGGGCTTTTCATATGCTGGGAAGCCGTTTTGGAAGGAGACGGATGGCGACATGAGTGCGACCGGCCGATCCTGGTTACGATTTTCTCTGCTGGCACTTCTGCTGGCGGGGACGTATGGCTTGCTCAAAGCCAGGGACCACGAAGAGGTCCTGCCCCCCCATGACAGTTTGCAGAACTTCCCGATGGCTCTTGGCAACTGGCAGGGGAGAGACATCCCCATAAGTCCTGACGCCTTGGAGGTCCTAGGCCCGGGTGATTTCCTGGCGCGTGACTATTTCAATCCATCGCAGCGCGAAGTGGCGAATCTGTTCATTGCTTTTTTCCCTAGCCAGCGCCAAGGAGACACCATTCACTCTCCGAAGAACTGTCTGCCAGGAGCGGGTTGGGTTCCCACGGAATCCACGCGTATCTGGATGGATGGTCAAAATGGCCGCAAGATTGAGGTCAACCGGTATTTGTTGGAGAAAGAAGGAGAAAGGGCGCTGGTGCTTTACTGGTATCAAGCGCATGGCCAAGTCACACCGAGCGAGTATGCGGCGAAATATCGCCTAGTTGCCGATTCGATCGTAATGAACCGCTCGGATGGGGCGCTTGTTCGAACCGCCACCGGTCTGAAGAAAGGCGAAGGCTCGTCGGAAGCGGAAGCCCGGGCAGTGCGATTTGCGCAGGCTGCGCTACCCCTTCTCGACAGGTACATCCCGCGCTAGCGAATTGGAATTCTTCACCAGATAGATAATTCAAACCTAAATTATGCGTGGATCGTCTTCTTCTTCATTAGAAGCATTGACATACCAAGCATGGCCGCACCGACGAGGAGGAGTGTTGGAGGCTCTGGAGTAAAATTTGCGGTAACGTCTGCGGTGATCGGGGGATCGCTAAATGTGCCATACCCAAATGTTCCCTCCGGCGTTCCCGCCGGAGCAGTGAGACCGATGCCAAGGATCCACGAGTCGGCCCCACAAACTAGCAGTGGGGAAAGAGGAAGACCAGGAAGAGGAGGAGGAGGAAAGGTGCAAGGACCACTTGTCTGAACATTACTTGGAGCAGTGAAATTAATGAATGGCAGCTTTGCTCCACCGAGGTCTGCCGCAGCATTCTGAATGCTGTTGGTTATACAACTCGAATTACCACTGGTAACTGGGTCGGTCGGGTTTGAGCCGGTGTTGAAGCAGCTAACTCCTATTCCGCTCGTACCCTCTTGGAACGTAAGCGTCACGTTTCCACCGCCGGCAGGGATTGGTACTCCACTCGTGCAATTGGAAGATGACCACGTCGGTTCAATGTTGGACACTTGGCATCCCACCGAATCTCCCCCGTCCGCTGCAGTGAAATTCAATGTGATGCTGAGTGAATTAAAAGGAGTGCCGGATTGATTATAAAAGGAGAAAACCTCCTGCACACCTGCGGGGAATGCGCCGCAATCAGGGGACGTAGATACGGGCATGCACGATGAGCCCGTTAAAGTAAAACTATTCGAGGTCTCTAACTGGCTTCGAGCAGGAGCGTGACCACCCACGCCGCCGTCGGGAGGGAGACTTTGCGCATAGGATAGTGCGGCGCAACACGCCATCAAGGTCAGGACCGTTAAGCAGCGCTTTATCATCATCATGGTGTAATGTGCCTCACCGAGATTCTTAGCTAATCCAACGACAATACCGGGCAATTTCCACGCGATACTATCGCGTCTTGGAAGCATACTCGAAGGCGCTGTCCAGTCAAGTACCGATTGGCGTACTAGAAGTACCTTTTTTGGGTCCCTGAGGATAAGAGCTTCTCGCCCCGGGGCCTCCCCGGGAAGGACCAGGTGACGTACAAGTTGGGTGAACATCCGGGTCACTTGAGGGAATCTGGCTTCTTCTGGTTGCCTGCGGTCTTTTGGACCTGGGCAACCAAGGCTTCGAATTCGGGGTTGCCATGCAGTGATTTGAGGTCCGAATCCTCGAGCATGTGCTGCTTGTTCAGGGGGGATAAGCCGTGCTCTATGGCATCCTTTAATAGGGCAAGAGCCTCTGCGCGATGCCCCTCCAGAGCGGCATTGCACGCCATATTGTATTTTGTCTCGGCAGTGTCGGGATGATTGGCTCCCCGGATCCGGGTTTGTATTTCAAGAGTCTGCTGGAGCAAAGCATTGGCCTCCTTGTAGCGCCCTTGGACGCTCAAGGTGTTGGCCAGTTCGTTCATAGTCACCAAAGTCAATGGATGTTCCGGGCCAAGAACGCGCCGCTGCACGTCGACGACGTCACGTCGAAGTTTCTCCGCTTCGTCGTAGTGTTTTTCCGCTTGCAGCGTATTGGCCAGGCTCTCCATGGTCTCCAGGGTATCCGGATGGGTGTCTCCCAACACGTGCCGGCGCACTTTGAGATTGTCGCGTTGCAACTTCTCGGCCTCGTCAAGCTGATTGTCGATACTCAAATAGTCGGCGAGAAAGAATTCGGTTCTCAAGGTTTCCGGGTGATCGGGGCCCAGCACCTTACGCCGGAGGTCGAGCGCTTCACGCAGGAGCGCCTCAGCTTCTTGCAGACGTCCTTGCTCGCCCAACGTGTAGCCTAGATTGGTCAAAGTGCGCAACGTCTCGGGGTTTTCTGGCCCGAGCACGCGCCGCTGTATCTCGAGGGTTTCGCGCTTCAGTTTTTCTGACTCCGCGAAACGGCCTTCTTCGTGCAATACATTTGCCAACTCAATCATGCATTCGAGAGTCACAAAATGCTCTGGTCCAAGGACGCTCCGATCGGTCACCAGCGCATCCCGAAGCGTGCTTTCCGCTGCACTCAACTGCCCTTCCATGCGCATAACGCGGGCCAGTTCATTCAAGGAGCTCAAAAGTTCGGGGTTCTTCGGTCCCAGCACCTGGCGACGGAGTCTGACCGATTGGTCCAGAAGTTTTCGGGATTGCGGATAGAGTCCCAGCGAATCGTAAACGCTTCCGATGGTCTCGAGCAGGCGGGCTTGCACCTCAGGCTGATTGGTCAGCTTAGTTTCGATCTGGTTGGCGCCTTGATCGAGGATTTCCCGTGCGGTAATGCTGTTGCCGCGCGCCTCGCTGGGGTCAGAGACATTGAAAAGATGAATCAAGAAGTCCGAAACATTCTTTGCTTCTGCGGCTTCCCGATTGGCGCGGTCCCGCTCTCGAGCGATGCGGTAAGCCTGAACGGTCATGGAAACCGCCAACGCGATCAGCATGACGAATACAACCGTGGCTGCCAGTACGCCCACGCGGTGCCGTTTGATGAATTTGCTTGTGCGATAGGAAACCGAGGGCGGGGAGGCAAGAACGGGTTCATCCGTCAAATACCGGGTGATGTCGGCGGCCAAGGAAGTCGGCGAATCGTAGCGGCGCGCGCGATCTTTTTCGAGCGCTTTCATGGTGATCCAGTCCAGATCACCCTTGAGAAGGCTTGCAAGTTGGCGCGGCTCGGTTTGCCGCAATCCAGCCTGCTCCGCGGCTGTGTCGTTCAGCGTAATTAACTGCGTACTGGGGCGGGGAGGATCGTCTTCGCGGATTCGGCGTAAGACTTCGTAAAGAGGCTGCTTTTGCCACTGCTTGGGGTCGAAAGGCAGACTGCCCGTGAGTAATTCGTAGAGGATCACGCCGAGGGCGTACACGTCGGCACGTGTATCGATATCCGGGAAACTGGGATCGGTCTGTTCCGGCGCCATGTACCCGGGGGTGCCCACGAGCATGCCTGCTTGAGTCAGTAGCGTCTCGCCTTCTTGCTTATTCTCCGTGGCTTTGGCGATGCCGAAGTCGATGATGTGCGGCGCGGGTTTCCCGTCGATCTCGCTCACCAGAATGTTTCCGGGTTTCAGGTCGCGGTGAATCATCGCCTTTTGGTGGGCGTGTTGTACGCCCTCGCAAACCTTGACGAACAGGTTCAGGCGTTCGCGGGTGCTGAGACGTTTTTCGTCGCAGTATTTCGTGATGGGAGAGCCGGGAACGTACTCCATCACGAAGAAGGGTTGGCCCTCGGAGGTGGTTCCGGCGTCAAACACTTTGGCGATGGCAGGGTGGTCCATGATCGCCAACGACTGCCGCTCCGCCTCGAATCGCTGGATTACCGACTTATCATACTTACCACCCTTAATAAGTTTGAGCGCGACCTTACGCCTGACGGGAAAAGTCTGCTCGGCGAGCCAGACCTGCCCCATGCCCCCTTCACCCAGCATTTTGACGAGCCGATAGGGCCCAATGGTCTGCGCGCCTTCCTCTTCCTCGGTCGTAGAAGGTGAAGCTGGAGTGCCACCGAACGTCGCGTCGCCATAGACGGTACCAATGTCGTCGTCGGCATCCGCGGGTGGTGGCTGCTTTGCGCCCGAAACTCCGTACATGGGAGTTTTGAGGGCTACGGCCGAATCGAGGGTATTCAAAACTTCCGAATCAACACGTGTAGCGGGTTTGGGCGTAGGTGGTTTGGAGGGAACCGGCGCCTTGGGAGGAGCCGACGACTTGGCCGGAGTTGGCGAGCTGGCAGCTGGTGTCGTTGGCCTACCAGCAGCAGGCGGTTTGGTGGGGGGAGCTTGAGGCGACGTGGGCTTGGATACGCTCGGACGAACAGGTCCCTCGAGCGTCGGAAGTTCCTCAGCGCTCGAGGGTTTCCCGGGCACCTCTGGCTCGAGAGGTTTACCTGAATTAGCCATAATATCGTCTACGAAGCCTTCATCCGCGGAGGTGGGCAGTCTACCATTGCTCAATTGGCCCATTCAACGACTTTAAGGTTCAGGCTAACACAGCTTGAGGGAAATTAATTCTCCACGAAGGAAGGTTTGCCATTCTGGTCATTATTGTTGGAAATTGAACATCGTGTTGAATCTAGCGCAAAGAAATGCGCCATGAGTTGACACCTATTATCACTCGTACGGGAGCAACCCGTCAGCCGGGCAGGGCCAAGGTTTTGGCCATGGTCCCGCCTAGAATTAGCCGCTGCGTGCGTGCCGGAACCTTACAAGCTTCGAACAGGGCTCGATACTGACCCAATACTCCCTCGATCCCGTCCAGGCCAGTGTCTGATCCGAAGACTAATTTGACGAAGGCGCTGCGGTCACCTTCGGGCGTTTTGGTTCCCCACTCGGCATCCGACCACCAGAAAATTTTCCGGAAATCAGCGAGACGGTCCTGCATTTTCGTGAGCGTCGAGCCGCTGAGATCGAAAAACACGTTGGGATTCCATCGTGCGACTTCTGCTGCCCACTCGTACTCTGGATTGCCGCAGTGCGCGCCGAGAACAGTGATGTTGGGGAAACGCCGCGCAATTTCCTCCAGGTGAAACGCACGCATCCGATAAGAGGCCACATCCTCAGGCTCATCGAACTTCTTCCGCAGCACGATCCCTGTGTGAAACAAAACGACCCAGCGGTACCTGTTCGCTAGTTCGTAGACGGGCGTGTACGCGGGATCGGTGAAAGGCTTCTTCACGAACTCCAGTTCACCAAGGCCCCGATAGACCTGCCGAACGACGTTGGGTGCGTCCAGATCCACAAACCCGATAGGAACGATCTGCTCGGGATATTGCCCCGCAGCATCGGCAACCACCTTGCGGTTGACATAGGGAGTGAGCACACAGGCGGTCATGTTCAACTCGTGTGACACTTTCAAAAGATCGCTGATGAAATTAGGATTCGTTTCGTCGAAGTGAACGTGAATATCGACAATGCGGTCCGAAAGCTTCTCGAGAGTAGGCGACAAATCTCCGGACAGAATAATGCTGGCAGCGGGTGTGGTAAGGGCGTCCTGAGGGAAGGAGAATGCTGTCGCCGCGCCCGCAGCGATCAAGAACTCTCGGCGTGAAAAGGGGCGTTGCATTTGACTCTCGATTGTTTCCACTTAACCTGGACGATGGCGCGAAGGGCGTGCCGTTGCTACTTGTAGCGATGTAAGTTGATGCTTGTCAAGGGCGTGCACTTAGCCGCTTTTTGAGTCCGTGTGAAGGTAACGATCTGATTTGCGTTCCGGAGTTAGCACTATCCTGCTCCTGGGGAAGGCGCGGGGCACCCCTCTGACTTGTTCCTACGACAAAAAATGAGTTGGATCGCGTGCCCCAACTTCAATGAGGTGGAACGATCAGGAGAGATCAGGCGTGCGATGGTGACGTCAGGGTCGGCGGGCGGGACCAGTGGACTTGCGGATGATGAGTTTCGGGGTGAGGGCGATTTCAGGAATAAAAGCAGCGCGATCTTCGATACGGTCGAGCAGAGTTTGTGCGGCGATGGTGCCCATCTTAAGGAGGGGCTGATGGACGGTGGTAAGGGGAGGGATTGCAAAAGAGGCAACGTCAATGTCGTCGGGGATTTTCAGGCCCGCTTCCTGAAAGACGGTCATAGTGCCCACGGCGGAAATGTCGTTATAGGCGACAAGAGCTGTGAAGGGGAGTTTGGTGGCCAGGAGCGCTTTTGCGGGTAAATAGCCCACATCGGGAGTATTCGGAGGACCTTTAATCTCGAATACGAGCTCCGGGTTTATGGGGAAATTCAACTCCGCGGCAACGATCTGGATGGCCTTCCAGCGGGAGGCGGAGTCCGAGCTGAAAGAGGGGCCGCGGAAAAAGGCGACTTGTCTATGGCCCAGGTCGAGCAGGTGTTGCAGGACGATCCTTGCGGCGCGATGGTGGTCGAGGATGATGTTGGTAACGGCGGGGATGCGTTGATGGCCGGCGATGGCGACGGTGGGAAGAGTGGGCTGGTGATCAATGGAGGTGTCGATGGTAATGATGCCTTCGACGCCCCGTGAGAGAAGCAGCTGGGAATAGGAGTTCATGAGTTTGTGGTCATGGTGATGGGCCACGGTCAGGAAGAAGAAATTGTTCTCGCGGAGAAACCTTTCGATGCCGCTGATGACCATTGCGCCGTAGGCATCACCAATTTCCTCGGCGATTACGCCGACGGTGTAGGTGCGCTGCATGCGGAGAGAACGCGCGAGCAAGTTAGGATGATACTTAAGCTGCCGGGCGGCCTTGAGGATGCGGTCGCGGGTGTGTTCAGGGATGGCGCGCGAGGCAGGCGAATTGTTGAGCACACTGGAAACCGTTCCCACCGAAAGACCGAGATGCAAGGCCAGCGATTTAAGCGTAACGTTCGGCGCCTTTGTGGTCCGATGCGATTTGGCGGCTTCTGTCATCGGGTCATGCCCTCACGCAAGACCCTTCCTGACAAAAAATAACGTTAGAGAGGATGCATCCTCCTCGACGTGAGCCACAATCTGCGCACATTCTATCCCAATTCTTGAAGGAAAAAAACACGTGAACGCGAATTCCCAGTACAGTAACGTTTATCTAGCTTGACAATGCCGCGGGGCCTATTCCAGACTCAGCGCCAGAGAAGCGGAGTCCTGCCATCGAGATGATGAATGCAGACGCTGGTTCGAAGGGGCTGGGCCGGCGGCGAGTAACGAAAAGCACAAAGCGGATCCCTGGAAGTGTCCCTATCATAATAGCCAGACCTGCTTTGAAGTAATGGAACGGCTGGACAAGTTAGCTATCAAAGACCGCTTGAAGAATACGGCCACGAAGCGAAAATCCCCGACCGGAGAATGCGAATGAGCGACGCAGTATACAGGAAAAGAGTTCAAGAATTGTTCCGGCAATACGAGAAGCTGATCACGCGAAAGAACGCAAAAGCCAAGGGCGGGAACGGGGTGTACAGCCGCTACGTAAATCCCGTGCTGACGGCGGATCACACGCCGCCGTTCTGGCGCTATGATTTGGATTCCAAGAGCAACCCACACCTGATGGAGCGCATGGGCGTGAACGCGACATTCAACGCCGGTGCGATGGAATATGCAGGGAAGTTTCTGGTGTTTGCGCGCGTTGAGGGAATGGACCGGAAATCATTCCTTGCGGTCGCAGAGAGCCCGAACGGTGTGGACAACTTCCGGTTTTGGGATTACCCGATATTGATGCCGGAAACCAGCGACCCGGACACCAACGTGTACGACATTCGTGTGGTACGGCACGAGGATGGGTGGATCTACGGGTTGTTCTGCACGGAGCGGAAGGACCCGAAAGCGCCGTCATGGGACACGTCAGCGGCAGTTGCGCACTGCGGGATAGCGCGGACGAAGGACCTGAAAAAGTGGGAGCGCCTTCCGGATTTGCGCACGAAATCGCCGCAGCAGCGGAACGTGGTGCTTCATCCAGAATTCGTGGATGGAAAATATGCTATGTACACGCGGCCGCAAGATGAATTCATTCAGGCGGGAAAAGGCGGAGGAATCGGCTGGGGGCTGTGCACGACGATGGCCGGCGCGAATATTGAAAACGAAATCATCCTTGATAATCGCGAGTACCACACCATC
>Ga0074045_10005128_pt1 | contig 11486 bp, 9 predicted proteins | sample BogForMeECP23OM2_FD_94442 | JGI IMG/M metagenome (GOLD analysis project Ga0074045, IMG submission 94442) | Bog forest soil microbial communities from Calvert Island, British Columbia, Canada - Bog Forest MetaG ECP23OM2 | ecosystem: Environmental > Terrestrial > Soil > Wetlands ...
CGCCTCTTTGATCCTGCTCTCAAACATGTGCTCGTCATGCCGTTTGACCGTATTATGGGAGCGGTTTCACTGGAAAAAGCGATTGCCGGCCTCATCATTCACGAAAGCCGCTTCACTTATCCGCTCTATAATCTTGAAAAAGTGCTGGACCTCGGCGAATGGTGGGAACGTCAGTTTGGCCTGCCGATTCCTCTGGGCGGCATACTCGGAAAACGCAAACTCGGCCGGAGTGTGCTTCTCCGCGTGGAAACAGGCATCCGTGAAAGTCTGCACTATGCCCGGACCCATCCTCATGAAGTCATGGAATACTGCAGAAAGCACAGCCAGGAGCTGGACGAAAAAGTACTGCGCAGTCACATTGACCTTTACGTGAATGACTTTTCGCTGGACCTTGGAAACGAGGGACTTGCTGCGGTCTGCAGACTTTTTACTGAGGCGGAAAACCGGGGCGTATTCCCCCGCTCTGATAAACCCCTCTTGGCGTGACATCCTCCTCAGAATCAATTCGGAGGCATCCTCCGGCCTATAACGAAAAAATAACTGTATGCCGAAATTTCTTTATGGTATAATACCGTCATTACTGACATCACTGCTTTAGATATAGCATCCATGATCCGTCATCATCAATACCTATGATTTCACAATAAGGAGGGCATATGGTAGGTTGGATTGTTTTCGCAATACTCGGTCTCGTCCTGGTCTGGCTTATCCTGATTTATAATGGTCTAATTTCCCTGCGCAACGATGTTCAGGATGCCTGGAAGCAGATTGACGTTCAACTCAAGCGCAGGCATGACCTCATCCCAAACCTGGTCACGACCGTAAAAGGCGCAATGGAGTTCGAGCAGGACACACTTGAAAAAGTGATCTCGGCGCGTGCACGGGCGGTGTCGGCCCCCACAACAGTCACCAAGGCCGAGGCCGAGAATATGCTTACGCAAGCCCTCGGGAAACTTTTTGCACTCGTGGAAAACTATCCGGCGCTCAAAAGCAACCAAAACGTGATGCAGCTGCAAGAAGAACTTACTTCCACGGAAAATAAAATCTCATTCGCCCGACAGCTTTATAACGACCTCGTCGCAAACTATCGAACCAAGCTCCAAGTATTTCCGAACAACTTCGTTTCATCCATGTTTAATTTTAAAACCGAGGAGTACTTTGGAGCTCAAGAAGCGGATCGCACTGTTCCCGATGTCAATTTAAGCCTAAAAAAATGACCGAACACGCAGGTCACGAGGAGTAAGGAGTATAACAGTAACAATAAAAGTTAATCTGATTTTCGGTTCCTGTCTCCTGACTTCTAACTCCTGACTCCCGGTTTACTTCATGCCCTTGACCTTTATTGACATAGAAAAACAGAAGACCTGGCGCATCGGGGTATTTTTTCTGATCCTGGTGCTCATGTATTTCGTCGTTTGCCTGGCATTTGCCTTTCCGTTCATTGGCCATGCCAAGTTCGTATTCTCTCGGTACTGGCCGTTCGGACTATTGATTGCCTGCGTTATAGCCGGAATCCACTTCCTGTTTACCGGCTACAATGCGGTAGATGACGTTGTTGTTCATCTAAGTGCACAAGAACCCGACGCAAAGGATGATGTACACAATGTTCTTCTAGACATAATACAAGAGATCAACATAGCCACGGGAAGCCGGAAAACAATAAAGTGTGTCGTGATACCTACCCTGTCTTTAAACGCACTGGCAGCCGCTGATTTGAAAGGTCAAGCCGTAATTGGTATTACTGAGGGTCTTCTCTCGCGGTTGACCCGTCCTCAGCTTGAGACCGTGATCGCACACGAAGCGCATCACATCATTTCTGGAGATTGTCTGGAATCAACAGTAGCAGCAAGTTTGTTCGGCTCTCTTATTTCTCTGTTGGACAAATCTTCCGAAACACCTCAAGGAAGAAACTTTCCTTATCCTGTTCTCTGGCCTGCATGGATATTGCTTAAGCTGAGCTACATGCTGAATATGCTTATTTCTCGCGAGCGTGAATACCGTGCTGATGCGGGTGCCGTCCAAATGACGAGAAATCCGGTTGCACTCGCGGAGACGCTTTATCTTCTATCGCGAGGCTGGCGGGGTGCGGGCTTCATTGGCAGCGGCTATGAAATGCTCTGCATCATTAATCCGGAAGCAACGGCGCTTGACGAATCGGAGACGTTCTGGGCTGATCTCATTTCAACACATCCGCCAATCCAGAAAAGGATAGATGTCCTACTCAGCATGGCTCACATGAACATCGCAGGACTGATCTCAAAAATTCAGGCGGAAGCTCCAACGACAGCATCTTCCTCCGCTCCAGCCTACTATGCCATGAACCCGCAGCAGCAATGGCAGGGCCCCTTCACCATCGCGGAACTCGGTGCATTGCCCTGGCTGTCGCCGCTTAGCTGGATCAGAACGGGCGATACGGAGGCAATTGATCGCGCATGGAAAGACCCCCTTATCAACACGATATTCATGACACGACTGAATCAAGACCAGACCGTTACTGACTACAGTTGTCCGGCCTGCCGTCAGCCGCTGATTATGGAATCGTACGAAGGCACACAGATTGATCAATGCCGTTTCTGTGCCGGGATCCTTGTGGAAAACAGCAAAATTCCACGCATCCTTGCCCGTACTGACCCGGACCGGTTCTGCTCTGAGCGGGTAAAGGCTCTGGCGATGACAACTATCCAAGAGAATCAGCGCAAGTTCGCAGAACAGAAGCTTATGAATCTCAGCAGGAGTGCCATTCCCCTGCTCGCCTGTCCCAAGTGCAAAAACCCCATGTATCGTGGTTTTTATAGTGCCGCGTACTTGATCGAAATAGACCGCTGCAGTTTCTGCGGTATCACCTGGTTTGACCGGGATGAACTCGCGATGCTGCAGTGTCTCATTGCATCAAAGCCCTCCGGGGGGGACTCCTCAGATGTTCCCTCGAACCAGTAGATCCATCATAAGGTACTTTGTGATAATGAGATGCCATTCCCGAAGGTTTCCATCGGGGATATAGCGCAATGTATGTTGCAATCTAATCGTGTAAAAGCCTATCCCCGACAAGATCATTCAGGGAGGGCAAATTTTACTTGAGGATAGAACTCCTTATGATTACAGTCAAACTCTTTGCTATACTGAAGGATAAAGCGGGCAAAGCGGAACTGGAAATCAATGGCAACCCGGCAACGGTGTCTGAATTACTCAAACAGATTTCCAAGGAATACCCCGCACTCTCGGATATGCTTTCCCGGGGCGGCATCCTGATCGCGATAAACCAGGAATTTGCAAAACCCGATGTTCCGCTCAAGGACGGGGATGAGGTGGCTCTTATGCCGCCCGTCTCAGGAGGCGCGGAACGTTCACACAATGTCCGGGTTCAGGCCGCGCCTTTTTCCCTTGACGATGAAATAGCACGGATTAAAAAATCGTCGACGGCAATCGGAGCGGTTGTCGCCTTCCTCGGAGCGACGCGCGACATCTCGCACAGCAGACAGGTTGCTAAGCTGGAGTTTGAGCATTATCCCGGCATGGCGGAAAAAAAACTTGCGGACATTCGTGGACGGGCACTCAGAGAATATGGAGCAATTGAGGTAACCATCATCCACCGGATCGGTACAATCCCGGTGGGAGAAAACATCGTGCTGATCGCTGTCGCGTCCGGTCACCGCGACGAGGCATTCAAGGCCTGCCGCTTTTGCATCGATGAATTAAAACGGATTACTCCCGTCTGGAAGAAGGAAACCACGTCGGACGGTGAACTCTGGGTAGAGGAACATCCCTGAACTGTGGATTTTAAAATCCGGATTGAACCATCAAGGCTTGGAAATCTTCTTTATTCCGCACATAATAATTATTTCTACCGCGGTATAAGAATTGTCAATTTGTCCATGATTAGCAGCACACCCATGATGATCAGAATGGCCCCGCTCGTTATCTTGACTGCCTTTAAATATTTTTTCAACCTGCTGAATGAAGATAAAAATGCACTGATGGCGACTGCTGAAAGGATAAAAGGGATCCCGAGTCCGAGTGAATAAAACGTCAGCAGCACCATGCCCCTGCCCGCGGTGTTCGTCTCCATGGCGAGGGTCAGCACCGATCCCAGAAAAGGACCCGTGCAGGGGGTCCACCCCGCGGCGAAAACCATACCGACAACGAGCGTTCCCAAATACCCTGAGGGCCGTGTTTTTAGATGCATTCTTGCTTCCCGGTGGAGAAATGGGATATTTACTACATCCATAACAAAAATGCCCATCATGATGACAAACACTCCGCCAACAATCCGTATGCTATCAAGATGTTGCGACAGGATACTGCCGGCCAAAAACGCCGTTGCCCCCATAAGCACAAAAATGACGGTAAAGCCCGCAACAAAAGCAAGGGAATGGAGCAACGATATCTTCATATTCTTTCTGCGCGACTCCGGGCTTACCAGTTCATCATAACTTATGCCGGTGATATAGGAGACATAGGATGGGACCAGGGGGAGAATGCAGGGCGACACAAAAGATGTTAAGCCCATAAGAAGGGAGAACGGCAACGTTGCAACGGTTAATCCTTGAGTGTAGTCCACGGAAATTCCCCTCTCGTATGTGGTATGCCGCCGGTCCGGTTTCTCGGCCTCATCCGAAATAATTTCTAATACTGTCATCCCGGTAAGACAGTATCGGGAACATGGTATTTATTTGGCCGCGCACACGGGAAGGCCGATTCCCGACAACGGCATTCGGGAATGACGGTTTAAAATACAGCAAGCCATTATATGATAGCAAAGCTGATATCTTTCATCAAGAAAAAATTATTTTATTGACAAAAAACACCCATTTCAATACCATTATGCATCTTGAGAATTCAGGAGGGACCTGTGTCATGTATATTGATCAGCCCTTACGGCATTTCATGGACAAATTGGCGGGTAAGTCTCCGGAGCCCGGCGGCGGCAGCGTGGCAGCGCTGGTAGGCTCACTTGGCGCCGCACTCGTCAGCATGGTTGCGAACCTCACCCTCGGCAAGGAAAAATACAGGGACGTTCAGCCGCAGATCGAGCAACTACTCGGGGAGTCCGAACAACTCCGGGCGGCATTGCAGGACCTGATTCAGAAGGACACCGAGGTCTACGGCGAGCTTTCCAGCGTGTATAAAATGCCGAAGAATACCGAAGAGGAAAAATCGGCACGCACCGGGAAGATGCAGGAGATGCTCAAAAAAGCCACCCAGGTCCCTGCCGAGATCGGGTTGCGGTCGCTTGAAATTGCCAGGCTCGCGCGGCGTGCGGCTGATATCGGCAACGTAATGGCGGTGAGTGATGCAGGTATTGCCGTACTGCTAGCGCAAGCGTGTGCGCAGGCCGCCGCACTCAACGTAAAGATCAACCTCAACAGCATTAAAGACGAGGCATATAATAAAGAAACCTGGGACCGCATGCAGGGCATCCTGACCCAGGTAGCTTCTCTTGAAAAGGAAGTTCTAAAAACCATTTATAAAAAAATCTAATGTTGCCACAATAGCCTTAAAAATGCACCGGCTACTTGGGGAGCCGCGTAAAGGTTAGAAGGCGGGAAAAGTCAACGTTCTTTATAAAAAGCGCCGGGCGTTTCGCCAAGACGCAGAGGGAACCCAAAGAAATTTCGGGATTGGATTCTTGAGACGAACGTAATTTTATTTAAAAATCGGATCGTAGCTTTCCTTCTAAAACCTATTTTTTTTATTGAGGAGCAATCGCCATGATGGCAAGACTCTTGACCGGAAAAGAAGTCGCGCAGCAAATTGAACGGGATATTCTCCATGAAGTTCGGGAATTACAAACGCAAGGAATCTCCCCTGCTCTCAGGATCATGATCGTCGGTGATGCTGCTGAATCGGTTGCATACACCGTAAATGCGACAAGGATTGCTGAAAAGCTCGGCGTCTCCTGTTGCATCGAGCGATTGCCTGCTGCTACAAGCCAGGACGAATTTGTCAAGATGCTTAACAAACGGAACGCAGATCAGACCATTCATGGTATTCTCGTTATGCGGCCTCTCCCGAAGCATATCCAGGAAGACATTGTAAAATATGCGATTGCGCCCGAAAAAGACATAGACTGTCTCAACCCTGTAAACGCCGGAAAGGTCATGGTCGGAGACCTTACCGGCTTCCCGCCGGCGACACCGCAGGCGGTGATGAAAATACTCCATTTTTACAAGATTCCCATGAGTGGCAAAGAAGCGGTGATTATTGGACGCTCCATGGTCGTGGGAAAACCATTGGCCTTGCTGCTTCTCAGGGAAAATGCAACGGTAACCGTCTGCCACTCCAGGACGCAGGATCTTCCCGCCGTGTGCAGAAGGGCCGATATTCTCATTGCCGCCATCGGGAAAAAAACCATGATTACACCCGATTATATCAAGAGCGGTGCTTCGGTCATAGACGTAGGCATCAATGTTGTGGGAGATACGCTGTACGGCGACGTAGACACGGAGCAGGCCAAAGAGGTTGCCGGTGCGATTACGCCGGTGCCCGGCGGCGTTGGCGCCGTCACCACGCGCGTAGTGCTGGAGCATGTGGTCAGGGCAGCGAAAATGCAAAATTCTTAACTTTTATTAACATTTTCACTGCACAAAGGACGCAGAGAGAGAGTAAAAAGCCTTACGAAGTAAAGAAAAAAAAGCAGGAAGAGCAAAATGGATATCGTCAAAACAGCAGTTAGATAATCAAAGCAGAGCAATGAACGTACATTCGGCTCAGGAACCCGGGATCGCCGGAACGTAGAATATGAAGCCTGCCTCGTGACTGATCTCTGCGTAAACCTTCAAAAACGATTTCGCACGCTGCCTTGATGTTCCTCTACGATGGCCTGGAAATGGACACAGGATATCGAATCGACCTTGTCGTCCTAGACTCTGTGGTAGTCTCTTAAAATTAAAAGCCATCGAGAAACTATTACCGGTTCATGCAGCCGAAATTCTCTCCCTATACCCGTCACATCTACTTTCCGTGCGCCTTCCGGATGGCTATCGGGCTTTGAATCTTATGGCCTTCTCGCCCAGACGCGGCTGCCTCATATGCGCTTCATGTTTTTTAAGGCCGGGGATTTGCGTTCCCCTTCCTTCAGAGAGACACAGATCCCGCCTCACGACGTCGCCCTCGAACTTCGCTAACTCTTCGCCTCCATCAGGCTGGGGGGTAGAGGGATTTCCGCCTCCACGTTGTCGAACATGCCCGGCACACAAAAAAACCCCGGAGGATCGCTCTCCTCCGGGGTTTCGCTTTTCACAGTATCAGCACATTGTGTTGTATTTGATGCGTTAGAACGTGAGCTTAAGTACGCTCTGGATGCCATACATGTCATCCATGTAACCACCGGTGCCAGATTGAACATTGTTTCCAATCGTAGAACTATTGGTTGTCCTGTAAGCTGCACCAGTTGCCAGCCAAGCAAGCTGCGTCTGCAGGGAAAGATTCGGATAAATCTGCCAGTTGATCTTTGCATCAGTTTCAACACCGATGTCATGTGATTTGGCTGGATTGCCGTTCAGGGCTGCTAACTCAGTCGCCCCGAGCCAGAAGGTATCAAAACCCACTGCAACGCTCTTGCTCACCTGTACCATCACACCACCTTCAAGAAACATGGTATTCTCGAGACCGGAATCCTGACCGAGAGTACCAGCGTTCTTCGTCCGATACTCATAGAGGTAAGTATAGTGCTGGTTGATGTCCAACATTGTCACAACTTCTCCATGATTGGAGCTGCCAGGCCTGTTGCCGCTTCCGTAAGCAGCGCCGAGATCGACCGTTACGATGCCGACCGGAATGTAGGCCTGGATAATGCCCTGGTAGCCGCTATAGTCGATATTGCCACCAACTCTCCCCGGTGCTTGCTGGAGGGATCCTTGCTGACCATCCACTTCACCCTTGATGAATACCGGGCCAGCTTTCACATTCCAGCTCATGCCAAGATTCCAGAGATTGCCACTGGCATTAGGGATAGCGAAGCCGGGGGGGGTTGTGGGAGCAGCGAGGCCTGCCATAATTACACCGGCGTTATCATGAAGATAGGAAAGATCAAAGCTTATGGTAGCAGTATCGGACGGCTTAGCCACCGCGAACAAAGTATAGAGATCCGCTTCGCCGTTGGCTTTATTCGTGACTAACGAAAGAGCGCCGGTCGCGGATGCATAGGCGTACACGGTACCCGAACTTAATTTCACATCCTGCAAACCAACCTGGGCAACTTTACCAATATCCCCGTAAAGTACCCATGCGTCCTGTCCACCGTATTCCGACATCAGGAACCAGCCATTGCCAAGCTGGCCCAGCATGCGTCCGGCCTTTACGCCAATCGGCGTGCCAGGAACTATGAAGTCGATCCATGCCTCGCGGATATAGGCAGTAGAACCGCAACCCGCAGAAGTCCCCCCTGCACCATAAGTTGGACCCGCACCCGCGGCGGAGCTGTCGCCGCTGCCGGCCATGCCGCAATAGCCTTCCCACTTATCCATTGCACCCCTGTTTCCATCGGCGCCCCACAAATTCCAGTCGTTCATGAGAGCCAGTTTACCCCTTACGCCGTCGCCCTGGACGTTAATGTCAAGAACGAAGCGTGTGTAGGTAACATGCTCATTGTCGCCATTGGCATGGCTATTGGCCAACCCATTAAATTGGTTTATATTGGGCGCAGTACCAGGATAATAATAATTCGCACCTGCTCCTGGGCCGTTCTCGCTGTAACGTCCACGGACCGCGATTTCACCGTCAACCGATACGTCGAGAGCATAGGCTACGCCGCTGATGCAAAAAGCTGCGATTGCTATAGCTATTATCAGATACTTCTTCATCGTTTATCCTCCCTTAACATTGATTTTGCCCCGCAAGGATCCGGAGCGACATGAGTAACTTTCTGATTGTCAAAAGAAGCAATGCTCTGAATTCATTTACAACTACAATACCACACACTTGTAGATGGTGCAGTAATTCAATCTATGTCTTTCAAGCTTTAATGCATCTGGTTCGTGTTTACTGAGATTCTTATTCCACCATCATAACCACAATATGGGAATGTCGCTGCATCTCTTATGCCAGGCTTTTCAGGAATAAACGCTTGCAAGGCACAGGAACTAGTAATTAATCCACCCATTTCCCCGCGTTTAGCTTGATAATACGAAGCACAAGACGAACTTGCCACAGCAAAAGCAACAACCAATACAACTAACAGAATCTTCTTCATCGTTTATCCTCCCTTAACATTGATTTTGCCCCGCAAGGATCCGGAGCGATAACACTAACTTCTGATTGTCAAAAGGAAAATATATGTTCTACAATATCAGCGTATCCCCCCTTTCATCATAAAATATGAACATACTGTTGACCGCAATGGAACTGACCAGATACTGGAGACAAAGCCAAGCTTACTATCGAATAGTACGTCTGGATTGTACGTCGAGTGAGGAATCCCGTGAACATGCAACTGACTGGGATCGGCATGCATTTCAGCGAGATCAGGGAAACAATCGTGATATGTAGGTCTGATAGTGGTTATCATAGACTGTTTGAATCGTTTATTCTGCCACTATTACAAACTGCTACAAACTACGGTCATTCATTACTACCTACGTGAAAAAAAACAAACTGTTATGAAGGCTTTATCAAAATGTAAGGCAAACTATAGCAAACTCGTATATCCAAGTCAAGTGTTTTTTACATATAAAAAACGGCCGTTTTAATTGCCATTTTTATGAGACTATGATCTGTCCAAACACGGTTTCTTCATACCATCAAAAGGAATAGCAACCTGCCTCTGTTGTAATTAAATCCCGGATGAGGGGCGAACTACAGGCTGCTTCTATCGTAATTAACGTTAGCCTCTTTTCCCCTTCCCGGGAAGGAGAAAAAGAGGCTACGGTAAAAACATCAGAATTTATACGCAACCGACACGCCGAGACATTGAGCGTTGGTATGGTACGAACCCGCCACATAATTCCCTGGTGGATTCATGCCGTAGTATGTGTTGTCACCGACATTTCTCGTCTCAAACAGCAAATAAAGGTAAGCAACGTCAATGGTCAGGTTCCCGATGGAATATCCTGTGCCGACTGATACGCCATACCTGTCAGAATCAGGGACTAGTGTTTCGAAGTAATTATCTGGAACCGGGTTCTGATCATACTGGAGTCCCGCGCGAAGCTTCCAATTGTCCGTCAGTGCATACTGGCCGCCAATCCGGACGTTCATGACATCTTTCCAATTTTTGGGTAAAGATTGAGTGGGGAGATTGGGATTGTTGGATGTCACGGTAAGCGTATTATAGGTTGACCACCAGGTATAGCCAAGATCAATGTTTAGGGTAAGTTTATCGGAAGGTTTAACCGAAAATCCCCAGGTCAGCATGTCTGGAAGCGTAATTCTTGTTTTTGCATTACCAGCCGTCGTACCGGTGAGCGGGTTGCTGACCGACTCGTTGCCTAATATGTCGATTTGAACACGACTTCTATACGAGAGGCCTGTGCTTACAGTATCAGAAATTTTATACAGTGCAGCTAAATTTCCACCCCAGCCATCTCCGGATCCGTTCATTTGGGCATTGGCTATGACACCGGGAGGAAATGGTGGAGACGGCATAACTGGCATGTTAGCCAACGTTGCAGCCAGGTACACGTACGTAACGCCCGCCGAGATCGAGAGCTTATCGGTTATCTTAAAGGCAACATTGGGATTAAATTCCGTCGATAATAATTGGGTCAATGTAGCCACCTGAGTAGTTTCGCTGTTCAGGTGCCAATCCGTAGCCAGGCCGAAAGGATTGTTGATACCCAGCCCTAACGCAACCCAGTCATTCAGCTTGTATGTGGCATAGAAAAGAGCAGGCGAATGAATGTTTCGGGAGGCGGTGTTCGTGGTGCCGTCATTGTTGTCGTGCGAGAAAGTCGGATAGATGAAAACCGCACCTGCCATTGCCCTTATGCCATCGAGCTGGGTGATGCCCGCGGGATTGTACCACACGGCCGAGGCGTCGTCAGCCTGGCCCACAAACGCGCTTCCCATGCCCATTGCGGCCGCCCCCTGCTCGGGCAGCGCGAACCCTGCAGCTGAGGCATGCGATACCATCAACAGCAGGACGATTGCGGCTGATGCTACAACGTGCAGAATTTTCTTCATGCTTGTTCCCCCCCTTATAATATGTCTAGAGCAATATTTTGCGATGTTGAAGATGACGGGTAGTATAGAGATAAATAATGCGCGAGTCAAGACAGAAATGTGCAGTCAGAAATTTGCAGAGAGAAATTTGCAAATGTCATGCGGCATCAGGCACGGCGTGCGCCGTTCTGTGGAAAGGTGCATTCTCGACTAGAAATGTCTGCTTTTTGTTTTGGTAAAGTATCTTTATTTTTATTACACAAGTTGCAGCTTCCCTTACCTCTTATACTCTGTGTCTTCGGTAAATATATTTTTTGCTTCATCAGCTCTGCATCTGCTTCAAAAAAGCCCTTATCCGTTTCGCGTTCGTACCCACATCGGTCCTTCCC
>Ga0074045_10005129_pt1 | contig 11484 bp, 7 predicted proteins | sample BogForMeECP23OM2_FD_94442 | JGI IMG/M metagenome (GOLD analysis project Ga0074045, IMG submission 94442) | Bog forest soil microbial communities from Calvert Island, British Columbia, Canada - Bog Forest MetaG ECP23OM2 | ecosystem: Environmental > Terrestrial > Soil > Wetlands ...
CCTCTTGGCCAGATCGAGCCCGACGCGCGTGACACCCGATGTATCGATGATAGACTTGCCCATGGACGGCCTCCTTCCAGATGGCGCCTTCAACAACCACCATCTTGGCACGCTTGATGCCGTGGGGCGCCGTCCACCTCATCAGCAAAGGCTCGGATATGACCCATTCGCAAAGCCGGCTGTGAATGACCCCCCTTGCGCATTGCCGCCGTCATGGTTGCCGCTCGCTACGCCGCCCCGTCCAGCAACCCCGCCAAGTTCGCCGCCCGCTTCGCCGCGCGCACCTTGACCTTCCCGTCCCGTCCCCGCGCGTCCACCTCGCGGACGGGCAGCGCGTCGGGCGCAAGGCCGGCGCGGCGGCAGACCTCCTCCGATATCAGCACCTCGCAGTCGAGCGTCCGGGTCAGGTCCTGCAGGCGGGAGGCGACGTTGACCGCGTCGCCGATCACGGTGAACTGGGCGTGGCGCTCGTAGCCGATGTCGCCCGCGACCACGATGCCGGCGTTGACCCCGACGCCGAAACGGACGGGCTCGACGGGCCCGTGCGCCAGCGCGGCGTTGAGCTTCTCGACGTTCGCGGCGATGACGCCGCACGCAGCGACCGCCGCCCGGCAGGCCTCGTCCGGGGTCGACTTCAAGCCGAACACGGCGAGAAGCCCGTCGCCGAGCACCTGGTTCGGCTGTCCGCCCGCCTCGATGACGGCGCTGGAGACCGCATTGAGGAACTGGTTGATCAGGAACACGGTATCGTAGGGAAGCCGTCTCTCCGCGCGACGGGTCGAACCGCGCATGTCGACGAACATGACGGCGGCGTAGCGCTCCTCGCCGCTTCGCGAGGGCCCACGTCGGACGTCGGCGAGCGTCGCGTGCGGCGGCAGCAGCGGAAGCAGGGCGAGGTCGTGCGCGGGCCTGAGCTGGCAGCCGAGGCGGACCCCGGTCTCCGCGTGGACGCGATCGAGCAACGCCTGCTCGGCCTCACTCGGCTCCGGCAGGTCGTCGAGGTCCCCCAGCACGCGGACGCGGCAGGTGGAGCACCGCCCGCGCCCGCCGCACACGTGCGCCAGGGGGACGCCGGCGATGAGGCTCGCCTCCAGCACGCTGAGGCCGCGTTTCGCCCGGATCGTCCGGTCGGGAAAGGTCAGCCGGATCGAGCCGACCCAATGCTCGCGCCAGCGGCGAAGGCCGCGGACGAGGATCACGCCCACGAGTATCCCCGCAAGGAAAATCAGCGTGTCCCCGCGGTCGGCGAGCAGACGTGCGTTGTCGGCGGCCGTTCCGACATGCGCGGGGCTGAGGTTCACCGCCCGCCATGCCGGGTCGCCGAACAGAGGCGAGACTTGGCGCTCGCCCTGGAGGAATCCGAGAAGCGCCAGCGTCGGCAGGAGCACGGCGCCCGACAGCAGGAGGTTCCTCATCCTCGAGTAGAAAGGCTTGAGCGCAAGCCAGAAGTGGATTCCGATGCAACCGTGGATCCACACGATGAGCAGCATCGCCGCCTGAAGAAACCCGGCCGTCGGTGACGAGCCGAACTTGTACAGCTCCTGCGCGTAGCCCTTGTCGGCGCCGAACAGACTGAGGGCGACCCGCGTGCCAAACACGTGGTCCGCGAGCAGAAACGGGATCGTCAGGCCGAGAACGAGCTGCGTCGCCTCGAGCTTCGTCCAGCGGAACTGCCTCCGCTCGTAGAGCGCCCAGAAGCCGAGGCTCATGTGAGTCAGGAGCGCGGCGTAGAGGACGAGCGCGCCCGGAACGGATTGCCAGATCAGCTTCTGGATCAGGAGCCCGCGCTCCATTGCTTCGACGGAGAGGTTGCCGAGGGCATGGTTCAGGTAATGCAGGGTCACATAGGTGAACAGGACCAGCCCGCAGGCGAGACGGACCTGACGGACGCTCGGGGTCCGGAAGCGCAGGGGCGTCCCCTTCGTCGGTCGGTCGAGGATCGGAACGGTCATCTTTCGCCGAATCAGGGTGAACATGACGCCGCCAGGGTGAACGCTCCGAACGAGCTTTCTGACGACGCTGAGCGGCGATAGCACGAAAAGGCGCCGCGCGCGTCCGCCGTCCGATCGCGCCGCACTTCAGGAAGCACGAATTTCTATCGTCTTGTCAGTCGGATAGCCAGTCAGACGTTGGAAGCGCGGGCGCTTCGCCCGCAGCGCGTCCGGATGCGGCGCCGCGCCGCGGTCGCGTTCAGCAGACGTTCAGCCGTTTGAGCGCAGATGTCGCGTCGCTAACGGTCGGATGCCGCCTAACGCGTGCGTGGGCGGCGGGGACCCGACCGGAAGCGCGGAAAGCGCCCGCAGGAAGGGGCGCCGCCGCTGAAGCGAATGAGGGCGGGCGTTTACCATGTTGAATCATGATTTTGGCGTTGGCGAGCGGAGCCTCGAGGCCGATCCGCTGGCCGAACTGCGGCGACTGCAGGAGGCGCGTCCCGCCTCGATCCTGAGCGACGGCTCGCCCTTGCGCTGGCGGTTCGGCGAGCGGCTCGACGACGTCCTCGAGGAGGCGTGCCACCGGTTCGCCGAGCGGATCGCCGTTTCGACCGACGGCGCCGAGATCAGCTATCGCGAGTTCGCCGCCCGCGCGAGCCAGATGGCGCGGTTCCTCCGCGCCCGCGGCGTGAAGCCGGGCGACCGTGTCGGCGTGCTGCTCGACCGCGGAGTCGAGACCTATGTCGTGCTGTTCGGGCTCCTGAAGGCGGGTGCCGCCTATGCGCCGCTCGACCCGAACCATCCGGCAGACCGCGTGCGCTATATTCTCGCCGACGCGGGCGCGACCCTCGTCGTGACGCACATGCGCTTCGCGGACCGTTTCGTCGACGCGGGCGTTGAGACCCTGGTTCTCGACTCCGCGCGCGAAACCGTCGCCGGGTTCGACGACGCGCCACTCTCTGAAGCGGAGAAGGCCGGGCGCGGCGAGGGCCTTTGCTACGTCCTCTATACGTCGGGCACGACCGGCAATCCGAAGGGCGTCGCGATCGCGCATCCGAGTATCTGCAATTTCGTCCGCGTCGCCGCCGAAACTTACGGATTCGGCCCCGGCGACCGGGTCTACCAGGGCATGTCGATCGCCTTCGACTTCTCGATCGAGGAGGTCTGGGTCCCGCTCGTCGCCGGCGCGACGCTCGTCCCCAACACCGCCGCCACGAGCCTCTTCGGCGAGGAGCTTGCCGAGTTCCTCGAGACCCGCGCCATCACCTGCTTCGCCTGCGTGCCGACTCTGCTCGCCTCGATCGACCGCGAATTGCCCAAGCTGCGCGTCTTTTTGATCGGCGGCGAGGCCTGTCCGCCGGCGCTGGTGAGGCGCTGGAGCCGGCCCGGCCGCACGCTGCTGAACAGCTACGGGCCGACCGAGACCACCGTCACCGCCACGCTCGGCGTCCTCATGTCCGACAGCCCCGTGACTATCGGCAAGCCGCTGCCGACCTATTCGATCGTCATCCTCGACGCCGAGGAGGACGCAGCGGTCGAGTTCGGCGAGCAGGGCGAGATCGGCATCGCCGGCATCGGCGTCGCCGAAGGCTATCTCAACCGTCCCGATCTTACCAGCAAGAGGTTCGTCAGGGACTTTCTCGCCCTGCCGAACAACCCGTCAGGGCGCATCTACCGCACTGGCGACCTTGGCCGCCTCACTGACGACGGCGAGATCGAATATCTTGGCCGCATCGACACCCAGATCAAGCTGCGCGGCTACCGCATCGAGCTGACCGAGATCGAGTCGGTCGTCATCGAGATCCCGGAGATCGCGCAGGCCGTCGCCGCCACCTTCGAGCCCGAGCCGGGCGCGCCCGAACTCGTCGCCTATTATTCGGTCAAGCACGGCGCAGCCGCGCCGGACCCGGCTGCGATCGTCGCGCACATGCGCGCTCGCCTGCCGGCCTATATGACGCCCGCCTATCTCGAGCGCCTGCCGTTCATCCCGACCCTGGTCAGCAACAAGGCCGACCGCAAGCTGTTGCCCAAGCCGAAGTCGGCGCGCCTCCGGCTCAGCGACAAGGTCGTTCCGCCCGAGACGGAGACCGAACGCGATCTGTGCGAGGCGCTCGAGGACGTGCTCGGTCTCGAGGCGGCGTCGATCGATGCGGACATGTTCGCCGAATACGGCGCGCATTCGCTCCTGATGGCGCGGTTTTGCGCGCGCGTCCGCGCGCTCGAGCCATCGCTTCAGGTCGCCATGCGCGACATCTACGCCAACCCGACGATCCGCCGGCTCGCCCGCGCGCTCGACGCGCAAAAGCCGGCGGAGACGGCGAATCTCGCGGTCGCGCCGGCTCACCGGCCGTCGAACTTGGCCTATTGGGCCTGCGGCGCGGCGCAGACGGCGTTCTACGTCGTCGTCGGCGCGTTCGCGGTCGCATGCGCCCAAGCCGCGTTCAACTGGGTCTATGAAGACGCCGACACGCCGGTTACGCTCTATGGGCGCGCGCTCGCCGTCGCCACCCTCTGGTTCTTCGGCCACAACGCCGTCGCGATCCTTGCGAAATGGCTGCTGATCGGCCGCGCCCGCGCCGGGGCGATCCCGATCTGGAGCCTGAGCTATTTCCGATTCTGGGTGGCGAAGAGCCTGGCGCGCTCCGCTCCGGCGATGGCCTTCGCCGGGACGCCGCTCTACAACCTGTACCTGCGGCTGCTCGGCGCGAAGATCGGGGCGAACGCAGTGATCGTCTCGCGCGCCGTGCCTTTCGTCTCGGCGGACCTGTTCGAGGTCGGCGAGGACGCGCTCGTCATGCACAGCGCGCTCATGCCGGGCTATACGGCCTACGGCAACCGCATTCAGCTCGACGCGATCCGTATCGGCCGCAACGCTTATGTCGGCGAGCACAGCGTGCTGGAAATCGGCTCGACAATCGGCGACTTTGGCGAGCTTGGCCATGCCTCCTCGCTGCAGTGCGGACAGCGCGTGCCGGACGGCAAGCGCTACGCCGGCTCGCCGGCCGAGGAGACGACGACGAGCTTCCGTCTCGCCGACGAGACGCCGGCGCAGCCGCTCCGGCGCGCACTCTTTACCGCCTTCCGGCTCGCCTTCGTCATCGCGGTCGCCGGCGCGCTCGCGGACGCCGTCGTCTACTATCTCATGGGGGCGCTGACCGAAGGCGACGACGCGCTTGCACTGAAGCCTTGGGACGCGACCTTCGCGGTGCTGCCGCTGGCGGCCGGGACCGCGCTCGTCGTGACTCTCGGCTCGCTCGTCGCTGGACTTGTCGCGATTTACGCCATACCGCGGCTCGCCAATCGCTTCCTGGCCGAAGGCAAGGTCTACCCGCTCTACGGCTTCCACCACGGGATGCAGGATCTCGTCGGGCTCGTCAGCAACTCGGCGTTCTTCAACCTGATGTTCGGCGACAGCGTCTTCATCGAGCCCTATCTGCGCTGGGTCGGCTGGAAGCTCGACCGTGGCGTTGAGACCGGCTCGAACTTCGGCAGCGAACAGGGTCAGGACAATCCGTTCCTGTGCTCCGTCGGCGCCAACACGGTCGCCTCCGACAGCCTGTGGCTCGGCAACCTGACGATGTCGAGCCGCGCCTTCCGGCTCGGCCAATGCCGGATCGGCGAGAACAACTTCCTCGGCACCGTGATCTACGTGCCGCCCGGCGCGCGCACCGGCGACAACGTGATGTTCGCCACCAAGGTGATGGCGCCGATCGACGGACCGGTGCGCGAGAACGTCGGCCTCCTGGGCTCGCCCGCCTTCGAGATCCCGCGCGCCTCCGCGCGCGACCTCGAGATGCTGGCCGCGATCGGGTCGAAGGAACGGGCGCGCCGGCTCGTCCGCAAGACCTGGTTCAACATCGCCGCGATCGCCGGGCTCGTCGCGTCGCGCTGGTTGATCGTGTTCCTGGCCGTCTACCTGTTCGGCTGGACGGCGGCGGTCTATGGCGTCAACGACGCGCCGCCGATGATGGCGGCGGCGGCCCTCGTGATCCTGCTGTCGATCGCCGTGTTCATTCTGGTCGAGCGCGCCTCGCTCGGCTTCGGGCGCCTGCGACCGGAGATTGCGACCGTCTACGATCCGGCCTTCTGGCGGGTCGAGCGGCACTGGAAACTCTCGGACTCGCCGCTCGCCAGCGCTTTCGCCGGCACGCCGATGCGCAACGTCATCTCGCGGCTGCTTGGCGTCAAGGTCGGCAAGCGGGTGTTCGACGACGGATGCACTTTGTCGGAGCGGACGCTGGTCGAGATCGGCGACGAGGCCAACCTCAACGAGGGGAGCATCGTCCAGGCGCATTCGCTGGAAGAGGGCGTGTTCAAGTCGGACACCGTCCGCATCGGCGCCGACGCGTCGATCGGAATCGGCTGCCTCGTCCATTACGGCGTGACGATGGGCGAGCGGACCCACCTGGACGCCGACTCCTTCCTGATGAAGGGCGAGATCACCCCAACCGACTCCCGCTGGCGCGGCAACCCGGCCAAGCTCGTGCATCAGGAGTCGTAGGGCGCGTCGGCCCTTCCGCCCGAGAAGGGGTGGGGCCAGCGCGGTCCTCGGGGTCGCTTGGGCGCGTGTGCGCGATCAGCGCAATCTGGTAGTTGTGTTGTCGGCACTAACATGAACATTACAGAATTTCGCTTGACTCCTGGTATCCCTTGTCAACAATAGGCCTACGCCTTAAGGTCGATTGAGGGGGTGGCGTTGTTATGTCTAAAGGTCGATCAATTAGGCGTATTCCTTGACCTGAAGTTGGTGAGAAGGCCGTGGGGCGTGGTTGAGACCATGATCATGATGACGGGGGCGTTACGATATTCGGCAAACCCTGGCGCCGGCGGCGAATGGGACGTCGTCGACCAGGACCGCAACGACGAGACTGTGGCGCGCTGCTCGGACGCCCACGGCGCAAAGCTGATCGCAGCTTTGATGAACGGCGACGTGTCGCAACTGGCGAGCGCGAGCCCGGAAGCGCTGGCGCTCTGCCATGTCGCGATCGGCCGCGCGCTGCGCGTCCGCATGTCCTACGGCCGGCCCGCTGTTGCCGGCGAGGCGTTCGCGCAGTTTTAGCGCTGGCGGACGGGCGCCGTTCCTTGCAGGTTCCGGGTCGCCGCGCCCTGGAGTGAGACCCTGCGCATGCCGGGCAAAACGAGAGGCGCCGTTCAAGGGCGCGCGCTTGGCGTGATTTGGGCCGCCGCTTTCACGCTGTCGCCGCTGGTCGCCGCACGCGACCACGTCGGCCTTCGGCCGGTCGATCAGAAATCGACCGTCGTTCGAATGCCCAGCACAAATGCATTGCGATCGGTCGGGGTCGTATACCCACCCGGACAGATGACGTATTGCGCGTCGAATTTTAAATTCATCCAGCCCGTCGCCTGCCATCCATACCAGGCTTCCGTGGCATACTCGTTGTGCTGCACATAGCCGGGGCCGACCCCGAGGCTGTTGGCCTCGGCCTGCGCATTGGCAATATTTGGATTGACGTGCGTCGTGCCGACGGCGACGCCAAATCCATCCTTGGGCCGTGCCCCAACACCCTGTTGGAAGAGCCCGAGCGCGACCTGATAGTCCTCGGCGGACGTACGCCGATCGGCGTAGGTGGCGTTGAAAAAGGCGTAGAGGCCGTTCCTAGGGTCGGCGTTCGCGGAATCATGGGTCAGTTGCTGCTGCAACTCCGTCGAAAAGCCATATCGACCATGGCCCGGGAGTCCGGGCAGTCCCGAAACCAATATCGGCTCGCCGTTCAGACTGGTGGCGACGTTGGGGGCCGCCGAACTGTTGGTCGAGCCGCCGACCTTGTATTCGCCCATGAGGGCGCCGAATTTCGGGGTCCAGCCGAGTTCGACGGGAACGATCGCGCCCTGGGAGTCGGCGGGTACGCTCGGCAAGAGGGCGATGTTGGGCGACGTGTCGAGATAGGCGGGATTCGAATCGTAGACAGCGGCCTTGAGGTAGACGTCGGAGGGGAGATTCAGCTTGCCGACGGCCGCCCACTGGCTGACCGGCCAGTTGTAAATATAGTTGCCGACGATGTTGCCGGGCGGCGCGCCGCAGAAGGTCAGGTTGATGAAATCGCAGGAAAAAGAGAAAAACTCGTCGCCGAACGCCAGACGGCCGAGGGTGATTTCCAGCCGGTCGTCGAACAGATGTTGTTTGTATTTAAATTCCTCCAGCCGAACGATGTTGCCGCGCCCGTAGACTTCGTTGATCAACTGCAGGGCCGGGATGCCGGCGTCTGCGGCGAAGTTCCGGCCCCAGCGATCCACCAGCGTCACTCCGAACGAACCGCCCTCGAGACCGATGATCTTTTGCAGGTCGAACCTGACCTGCAAAGCAACCTGCCCAGCCTCTTGGACCGTCCGCTGTAGGCCGCCGGAGAGATTCGCGAGCGCCTCATCCACGCCCTGTATGTTCAAATCGACGCCAAGGTCGTGGAGACGAGGGCGGAGGCCGCCCAAATCGCCAAAGAAATGCGTCTGGGTCCAGGTGTTCCAGTAATCTTGAGTCGGCGCGAAGAAGGGGGCGGGCGTAAGGATCGGAAGCGCGAGTTCGTCTGCGGAGGCGCTGGGAGACAGAGCGGCAAACAGGCCGGCCGCCGCCAGGGACGCCGAGAGGGCGCTCGGCCGCGGGCGCGGGCGTGACGATGCCGTCCGCCGGGACGAGCAACTGACGAGCGCCATGTTTGCCTCCCCGTGACGTCGGCGGTCCTTGCACGCTCTTTTCGGGCGGCGAATCACGCGACTTAGAGAACAATGGCGTTCTGCGCTGAACGCAAGACTTGAATGCAATAACGGCTCTGCGCCTCGGCCCGAGGCTCCGACCGACCCTATTCGATATTCGCCATCGGAGCTTTCCGGACTTTCAACAGCGGAAGACGGCGATCGGGCGCGGCTCGGGGCCGCAGTTTTTTCCGTCGCCGGCTGAAACCTGCCGCCCGGCTCTCCGTAACGGTTCTGTCCCGATCGTGAACCCGGTCGGCCGAAACAAGTAAGGAGACGCGCATGAACGCCAGGATTCCGCTTCTCGCCGCCGCGCTCGCCGCCGGCGTCGCCTTCATCGCCCCCGCCCTCGCCGAGATGACCACGATGGTCGGCGGCGCGCCCATGTATCCCAGCAGGAACATCGTCGAGAACGCAGTCCACTCGAAGGATCACACCACCCTCGTCGCCGCGGTCAAGGCGGCGGGCCTCGTCGACACCCTCGCAGGGGCGGGGCCCTTCACTGTGTTCGCGCCGACCAACGAGGCCTTCGCCCGCCTGCCCGCCGGCACGGTCGAGACTCTTCTGAAACCCGAGAACAAGGCGCAGCTCACCTCCGTCCTCACCTATCACGTCGTCCCCGGCCGGATGACCGCGGCGGACATCGACGCCTTGATCAAGCAAGGCGGCGGCAAGGCCATGCTGAAGACGGTCGAGGGCGAGGACCTGACCTTCGAGCATAGGGACGGCCATCTCTGGGTGATCGACGCCAAGGGCGACAAGGCCGAGGTGACGATCCCGAACGTGATGCAGTCGAACGGCGTCATCCAGGTCATCAACAAGGTGCTGTTGCCGGGCTGAGCGGCAGTTCTGGGGCGGGCGCGTTTGATTGGCGCGCGCCACCGCATAAGATCGTTGCATGACTTTTGGGGCCAACGCGCCGGGCGGGGATTGGACGGCCGGAGAGAGCAATCTCTCCGGCCTCATCCGTCGCGTGGCCGCCGGCGACGAGGCGGCGTTCGCGGCGCTCTACCGGGCGACCAGCGGCAGGCTCAACGGCGTCGTCGCGCGAATCCTGCCGGCCAAGGACATGGCCGCCGAGGCGCTTCAGGACGCTTACGTCCGCATCTGGCAAAGGGCCGGCGATTTCGATCCGGCCAAGGGCTCGCCGCTCGGCTGGATGGCGACGATCGCGCGCAACCGAGCGCTCGACGAGGCGCGCCGGGTCCGCCCGGTCTCGCTCGAAGATTTGCCCCAAAACTTCGAGCCGGAGGCCGACACGGTCGATCCGCTCGCGGCGCGCGAGAAATCCGAGGGCCTCGCAGCGCTCATCGCCTGCCTCGAGGCGCTCGACGAAGAGAAGCGCGCCATTCTGATGCTGGCCTATTACCGCGGCGCGAGCCGGGAGGCGCTCGCCAAGCGGTTCGGCAGGCCTGTGCCGACGATCAAGACCTGGCTGCATCGCAGCCTCACGCAACTTAGGATGTGTCTTGGGTCATGACGCCTGACGACGACCTGGCCGCCGCCGAATACGCGCTCGGGACGCTCTCGCCGGCCGAGCGCGCGGTCATCGCCGCGCGCCGGCTTCGCGAGCCCGATCTCGACGCGGCGATCCGCGGCTGGGAGCTGCGCCTTCAGCCGCTCGTCGAAGCGGCGCCGCCGATCGAGCCGGCCGACGATTTCTGGCCGGCGATCCAGGCGCGCATCCGTGCGGCGGCCCCCGCGGCGGCCGAGACCGCCCCAACGCCTGAGAGCCTGATCGCCGATTGGCGCCGGCGCGCGTCGCGCTGGCGCCTCGCCGCGATCGCCGCCTCCTGCCTCGCCGCCCTTCTGGCGGTGGGGCTCGCCGTCCGCGAAACGCAGCGGCCGGCGGGCCCGCGCGAATATGTGGCGATCCTGCAGAAGGACGCGGCTTCCCCCGCGTTCGAGGTGACGGTCGACCTCGATCGCCAGGAATTCTCCGTCCGCCCTGTCGCGGTCGCGGCGCGGCCCGGAAAATCCTACGAGCTGTGGATCATCGACCCGCGGCTCGGGCCGCCGCGGTCGCTGGGCGTGATCGACGAAGCCCGTCGGCGGGCGAGCCTTGCCGCTTACGATCGGACGGTCGTCGAGGACGCGACCTACGCCGTCACCGTGGAGCCGCCCGGCGGCTCGCCCGACGGCAAACCGTCCGGTCCGCCGGTCTTCGTCGGGAAGCTGATCCCGGTCGGGCCGTAGCAGCGGGTCGGCGGGTCGCAAGGGGCGGCGACTGACACTCGCGAGCTAGCGCGGCGCTTCGCGTTTCGGACGCTCCGCGACTCATGCCCGAGCGGGAGCGCAACGGGCGCGGGCCAGTCTGGTCCAACGGTCGACCGGCTCCGGGATGGAGATCTCGTATGGCCGCGGGCGAAAGACGAAGTTGTCCCGTATGTTATCCATCCTGGCGGGAACGTCACCGAAGACAAGCGAGCCTGGGAGTCGCGAAAAGAACCGTTCTTCCGGCAGCTGAAAGAAGCGCCAACCTTTTTCTCTGAAGAGCAGTTGAAACGACTTCGGCATCTCACTTACGAAGATTTTCGGAAAGCCTGTGACACGGCGCCCAACCCGGCCGGACCGAGCAACTTGGCTCTCCGGGTGCAGGTCGCCGTGGGACATGCGACAATTGTGGAAATAAGGGACGGAGGGCGTGCGAACGTCATCGAGGCCGTGTGGGGAGACATCGGCCGAGTGCGCCGCATCGCCTATACGGATTGGTCGGTTTTCTATTCAGCCTAGAAACGGCAGTTGGCCGATGTGAGGTTCATTCGGTCAGCGAGATTTCGCGTTTGGGTTGCATCAGGTTGGGGCGAGGCGGGGCGGGGCGCGGAGGAGGCGTCCGTTGAGGAAG
>Ga0074045_10005132_pt1 | contig 11478 bp, 4 predicted proteins | sample BogForMeECP23OM2_FD_94442 | JGI IMG/M metagenome (GOLD analysis project Ga0074045, IMG submission 94442) | Bog forest soil microbial communities from Calvert Island, British Columbia, Canada - Bog Forest MetaG ECP23OM2 | ecosystem: Environmental > Terrestrial > Soil > Wetlands ...
ACGCAGCGCAAACCGCCTTCAGGCCAGACAACAGCGACGCCAAAATCTCCATCCCTAGCGTGAATCATGTTTCCCCTGATTTGTGAATCCCAAAAAATGCCCTTCTTTTAGAATTGCTGGCGCGTCGTCGAAGCGGTGGTTCAGGCCGAGGGCGCCCGGATCAAGGACATCGCCGGCGATGGGGTGATGGTGGTGTTCGGCGTGCCGGTCGCGCAGGAGGACGCGCCGCTCCGGGCGTGCCGGGCGGCTCTCGCCATCCTCGAGAACCTCGAGGGCGAATGGGCCGAGATCGAGCAGAAATTCGGTTTTCGCGGCGACGTGCGGATCGGGATCAACGCGGGGCCGGCTGTGTTCGGCCATTTGCAGGCGGGCGGCGCGGCCGGTCTCGCGGTCCTCGGCGACACGGTGAACCTCGCCTCCCGCGTGCAGGGGCTGGCGGCGCCCGGAACGGTCCTTCTCAGCGAGCACGCGGCTCGTCTCGTCGAGGGATTGGTCGAGGTCGAGTTTGTCGGAGACCATCCGATCAAGGGGCGCAGCGCAACCGAAAAGGTCTATCGGCTCAAGGCCGTTCGGAGCGACGCATCGCGATTCGACGCCTCGCGCACTCATGGGCTGACGACGTTTGTCGGACGCGAACGAGAACTCGGCGGACTCGAAAAAGCCCTTCGCGAAATCGGCGGCGGCGTTCGCGCGTTTGACATCGCCGGCGAGCCCGGCATCGGGAAGTCGCGGCTGCTGCATGAATTCCGTGAGCGCGCGGACAAATATCGGGCGCTCGTCTTGACCGGGGGGTGTACGTCCGACGGCCGCGAGACGGCCTTCCGCGCCTTCATCGACGTCGCGCGCGGCCTGTTGCGCATCGCGCGCGGCGACAATCGCGCGACGATCGAGAATAAGGTCGACGAAGGCCTGCGGGCGCTCAGTCTCCGGACGGACGAAAACTGCGGGCTTCTCCTCAACCTCCTTGGCCACGAGCCCTCAAATAGCGCCCTGGCGGGGCTGGACGGAGTTTTGATCGGACTCCGAACCCGCGAGGTCTTGCGCAGGATCATTCACGCGCGCGCGAGACTCGCGCCGCTCGTCCTCGCCATCGAAGACACCCACTGGATCGACAGCGCCTCGGAGCAATTGCTCGCGAGCGTCATCGCGACCGAGACCTCGGTCCCGCTGCTGCTGCTTTTGACGCGACGGCCGATCTATTCGCCGCCGTGGCTCGGCAAGGCCCGGGTGGTCGAGATCGCGCTGGATCCGCTTTCGGATCGCGAGACCTCCCGGATTGCTCAGGCGAGGCTCGGGGTCGAGCGCCTTCCTGACGCCCTCTACGTGCTGATTGCGGAAAAGGCCGAAGGAAACGCCCTGTTCGCCGAGGAAATCGTGGCGTTTCTCATGGAGAGGCGCATCGTCTCCTTCCGCGGGAACGTGTTCGAGTTCGACGCCGAGGCGGTCGGCGTGGCGCTGCCTCAGAGCGTTCAATCGATTCTCGCCGCGCGCGTCGATCAGTTGCCGCAGGAGGCGCGCCGTCTCCTCCAGACCGCCGCGGTGATCGGGCGCAGGTTCGACCCGCATGTCGTGCTCGCCCTGACCGACGGCGGCGATCGTCTCGACGCCTATTTCGCCGACCTCGAGGCGCAGGATTTCATTCATCGCGACGAGGCCTCGGGCGTCTACGTCTTCAAGCACATCCTCCTGCGCGACGCGATCTATGACGGGCTGCTCAGCGCGCAGCGGGTCGCATTGCACCGGAAAGTCGCCGAAGAGCTCGAGCGGCGGAGCAGCAATTCGCTGCTCGAGCGGGCCGAGTCGTTGGCGCAGCACTTCGCCGCCGCCGAGGATGCGCCGAAGGCGTTCCGTTACCTCGTCATGGCCGCGCGCAAGAGCCTGAATGTCTATGCGATCCCGGAAGCGGAAAGCGGCTTCCGGAAGGCGTTGACGATTCTGGAGAGCGGCCTCGCCAGCGTCGCCCCGCGCGAGGGCGCGTCCATCGTCGTCGGCCTGCTCGAGACGATGATGCTGAAGAGCGACTATCGGGAAGCCGGACGAATCGCCGAGACCTACATGCCGGTCGTGAAAGCGGCGGGCGAAACGCCTGAGCTCGTCGTCGCGTATTACTATCAGACGCTTTCTCTCGTGCAGCGCTATGAACTTCGCGCCGGCCTTGAGCTGATGACGGACGCCCTCGCTGTCGCCGAAAAAATCGGCGACCCGCGGGCGCTCGCATTCGCACAGGCCGGGTTGCTGCATTGCCGGACGCGCCTCGGGCTCGACACGCGGGAGGAGGCCGAACGACGCCGGAAGGACGTCATGGAGAGCTGCCTCAGCCTCAACGACAACTTTTTACGGAATTCCGCCTATTTCTTCGTGGTCTGGGATTGCCTCTATCGTGGGCTCCTCAAGGAGGCGCGGGCGTTGGCGATCCAGCAGATCGCCTCGGGCGAGGCCACCGGCGACCCGCGCGCGATCAGCTTCGCCAACTGGATTCTCGGCTGGATCAACGTTGTCGCGGACTCTCCCGGCGAAGCGATCGCCTATGCCGACGAATGTCTGCGCCTCGCCGTCGCCCCGCTCGACCGGCTCCAGGGCGAGAACATCAAGACGGTCGCCGCCATCCTGTCGGGCCGCGGGCGCGAAGCGCTGCCGCGGATCGAAGCGCTCAACCTCGAGTTTGAGCGGCTGGGAACGCTTTACAATATTCTCGACGGTCCGCGCGGCGTCGCGCTAATCGAGACCGGGCGCATTTCCGAAGGTGTGCGCGTCATCAAGCAGTCGATCGCTGCGCGCGAGGCGGCCGGCGACCGGACGGCCGCCGGATTTTTCCGCCTTCTGCTCGCGGAAATCTACATCCGGATCCTGAACGGAGGCCAGCGGCCTCCACTTGGGGTCATCCTCCGAAACCTGCCGACCCTCGTGGCGGCGCGGCTGCGGGGCGCCCGCCGGGCGAGCGCGCTCATCGAGGCGACCGCCTCGCATCCGCAATTTGACGCCGAGGGCGTGGCCTTCGCTAGAATCGACTTCAACCGCGGTCAGCTCTGGCGGCTGCGCCGGCGGCCAGCTAAGGCGCGCGCCTGTTTCGAGCGCGCCTGTCGCGCCGCCGAGGCGCAGGGGCTCGATGCGCTCAGGCGCCGCAGCGAAGAGGCGCTGGCCCTGCTCGCCTGAGGAATTGAGGACCTTAGAAAATTCGCATCGCGGCTGGGAAAGTCCATTGCGGGTCCGTTCGGCGGATGCTAGCTTTTCAATGTTCAAGGTTTTGTTTTTCCAAGTCTATTGTTCAGACTGTTGGGAAGATGGTCTCGCGCTGGGTACGACGCGAATGCCGATCTTTGACGACATCATTGCCAAGGAGGCCGTCTGGCCGGTCGAGGCGCCTTGGCCGTTGCGGCGCGCAAGCCTTCTGCTTGAACGTTTTCGCGCCTGCTTTCCGACGATCTCCTACGACATCTACTGGGAAACGCGCCTGATGAACGCCCAGGCGTACATCGGCGAGAAGGGCCGCTCGGTCCGCCTCTACGGCGGCCTCGGCCGCCACCGTGAGGTCGGTGTCGAGGGCATCGCCTTTGCGCTCGCGCACGAGACTGGCCACCATCTCGGCGGCCCGCCGCACCACGAGTTCTACACGACCATCAGCAGCGAAGAGCGCGCCAACGAATGGGCCGAAGAGACTGGCTTGCCGGTCGTGTTCGGAGACGAGGTCGCGCGCCGCTATGTCCGCCGCGGCCTGGCGCAATTGGCCGCAGTCTGGAAGAAATATCGCGAACGTTACGAGACCATGCGGGAAGTTGAACAAGCCCGCGGGTAAGCGCTACATATAAAGGCAGGAGGGCGCGATGGGTATGTTGTTTAATACACCTGATACAATTGAAATGTGTAGGCTGGCCCACGCAGCGTTTGCTGCGCATTGGGCAACTTTCCAAGGGGCGCCAAGAACCTATGAGCCGATTTTTCGAGCTTTGGGTACCGGCGGCGTCAGTTCATATACCACTCTTAGTGGTAGACCATTACTTCTTACTCATCCAACAAAAAACTCCAGATGGCAAACCTGGTTGGGTCTCTTGGACACTGCCGGGGTATCACAAACTATTGGAGGACATATAGCGGATGCGATCCACAACAATGCGCGATACTCTGGTGTTGAATTCCACCTTCTTCCAGATGCCAATATAACGGCAAGCCAGTTTGATTTACCAGATCAAGATCCAACTAGAGTTCCTGGTACGACATACACGAGTGTCATATTAATAAAAACAGTTACTTGGGATAACGTCCATCCGTAGTCGTATCGTATGTGGAGGCCGAACTCTTAGCGCCTATAAGTAGTGGCGTCGTGCAGCGACTCGACGCAGTTCGTGGCGCGGCGCAACGTGTATGACCACAAACAGATAGGGCATCTAAAAAGAGCGGTATCCCCCGGGCAGGCGATGGTCGATCCTCCTTTGGATGTGGTGAGGTCGATCAAATCAAATCCTAAGCTCGGTCTCGGCTACCGCTCCGTACTGCGAGATATGGCTCAAGAGCCTCACGCCTTGCGCTTCCGCGCGACGCGCTTCCCCTTGGCGGGGGCGCGCGCTGCGCCCTTGCTCTTCGGCTTCGCCTTGGCGGGCGAGGCAAATTCGGCGGCCAGCGCCTCCACCCGCGCCTCGATGTCGGCCCCCGAGGTTTTTAGACGCTCGCCGATGCGGAACGCCTCCTGGTCCGACAGCACCCGCGGCCGTCCGACCGTGAGCGCAATCGCAGTGAGCCGGGCGAGAATCTCGAGTTCGAAGGCGCGAGCGAGGGCGGCGTGCAGCGTGCCGCCGGTCGTGAGCGCGCCGTAATTGCCGAGCAGCGCGGCATGGCCGGCCCCGAGCGCCTCGAGCGCCAGCTCGGCCAGGTCCTTCGAGCCCATCGGCGCGTATTTGGCGCATTTGATCTCGGCCGCGCCGAAGAGCGCGATCATCGGATGGGCGGCCGGGATCGCCTTGTGCGCCATCGCGAGCGCGGTAGCGTAGGGCGACTGGAATCGCACGACGGCGCCGACGTCCGGACGGGCGCGCGCGATGTCGAGATGAATCCGCCATTCGCTGGCGGGCTTCGACGGTCCCTTCCAGGCCCCGTATTCGCCGGCGAGCGGCATCAGCGCCAGCATCGACGGGCGAAGGGCGCGATAGGGCGCGCCGCTCGGCGTGATCAGGATCGAGTCCGCAAAGCGGGTCGAAATGTCGCCGCTCGACGCGCCGCCGAACCCGGCGTCGGCGATCCGTCCCGCCGTGACGACGATCGCCTCCCGCAGCGCTTTCTCCGTTGTCGCCATGCCCCTCGCCTCGTCCGCCATTGCGCCGACTTACGCGCCCGCGACCGGGTTTGACAAGGAGAATGGACCTTTGTGGTCGATCGGAGGGTGCGCGTCTCGCGCTCCGTGGGCGGCGATACGCCGCCGCTCCGATAGAGCGGGAACCAATCGCGCCTCTGCTTGAGGTGAGATAAATTGCCCGGACAGGCGGTCCCGGGATTCTGCCCGGGGGCCGAACATCGAGGACGCCGTGCCGCACGTTTCAGCAAACCTGTTCGACCTCATTGTCGCGCGCGCGGGCGAGCCCCGCCAGATGGCGCTCGAGACATCCGACCCGACGGCCCTGACCTACGCCGCCTTGTTCGAGCGGTCGGCGCGGGCTGCGAACGCGCTCGTGAGCCTCGGCGTCGAGCCCGGCGATCGCGTCGCCGCCCAGGTCGACAAGTCGACCGACGTGATCGTGCTGGCGCTCGCGTGCCTGCGCGCCGGCGCGGCGTTGCTGCCGCTCAACACCGCCTACACGCTCGCCGAACTCGAGTATTACTTGAGCGACGCCCAGCCGGCGCTCACCGTTTGCCGGCCCGCGTCGCTCGCCGCCGTGCGGACGCTGACCCATCGGCTCGGCCTCGCGGCGGCCGAGAGCCTCGGCGTCGCCCATGATGGGACCTTCGCCGAGCGGATCGCGGCAGAGCCTCCGGAATTCGAGACGGTTCCGCGCGCCGCCGACGACCTTGCGGCGATCCTCTACACCTCTGGGACAACGGGCCGCTCCAAGGGGGCGATGCTGACGCATGAGAATCTGTCGTCGAATGCGCTGACGCTGGTCGACTTTTGGCGGTTCGGCGCCGCGGACCGGCTGATCCACGCGCTGCCCGTCTTCCATACCCACGGGCTCTTCGTCGCGATCAACGTGGCGCTTCTCGCCGGCGCCACGATGATCTACCAGAACCGATTCGACCCGGACGCCGTGATCGCCGCCATGCATGGCGCAACGTCGCTGATGGGCGTGCCGACCTTCTACACGCGGCTCCTCGATCATCCGGGCCTGACGCGGGAGGCCTGCGCGGGCATGCGGCTCTTCATCTCCGGTTCGGCGCCGCTGCTCGCCGAGACGCACGCGGCGTGGCGCGAGCGGACCGGCTTCGCTATCCTCGAGCGCTACGGGATGACCGAGACCAACATGATCACGTCGAACCCCTATGACGGGGAGCGCCGGGCGGGGACGGTCGGCTTTCCGCTTCCCGGCGTCAGCGTCCGGATTTCTGAGGCGGAGACCGGCGCGCCTGTCCCCGCCGGCGAGATCGGCGTCATCGAGGTCAAGGGGCCGAACGTCTTTCGCGGCTACTGGCGCATGCCGGAGAAGACGGCGCAGGAATTCCGCCCCGACGGCTTCTTAATCACCGGAGACCTGGGGCGGATCGACGCCGACGGCTACATTCACATCGTCGGCCGCGCCAAGGACCTCGTCATCTCCGGCGGGTTCAACGTCTACCCCAAGGAAGTGGAGGGCGAGATCGACGCGATCGACGGGGTGCTGGAGAGCGCGGTGATCGGCCTTGCCCATCCCGACTTCGGCGAGGGGGTGACGGCGGTGGTGGTCACGCGTCCCGGCGCGACGGTGACCGAGGCGGCCGTGCTTTCCGCGCTCGACGGCCGGCTGGCGAAATTCAAGGCGCCGAAGCGGGTGTTCTTCGTCGACGCGCTGCCGCGCAACAGCATGGGCAAGGTGCAGAAGGCGCTTTTGCGCGAGACCTACAAGGATACGTACCGCTGACGGGACCGGCAGGGGCGCTGCGAGCTTGAGAGCAAGATAACGCAAGCTCGCGCCGGCGTAGCCTCACCCGGCGGCCTGCGGCCGCTTCCCTCTCCCTGTGGGAGAGGGGCGGGCGGGCGCCGCCGATCCCTTCCCCCTCCGAGGGAAGGTGGCCAAAGGGCCGGATGAGGGCGCCGCGCGATTCGATCCCCATTTGTTTCGCTAAAAGAGCTTCAGCCGAGCCGGCCGGAGGCATGGGCGAGCAGCGTGTAGACCTTTCCGGTGTTCGACAGCAGATAGGCGCGCCACTGCGACCCGTCGCGGTCGTTCTGTCCGACCTTCGCCAGCAGGCGCTCGAACTCCTGCACGTAGCGCGTGACCGTCTCGCGGAACTGCGGTTCGGTCTTGTAGCGGCGCTGGATTTCGTCGAACGCCTGCTGTCCGGCCTCGGTGTAGAGCCGGCGTGAGACGGCGGAGGGGTCGCCGCGACGCCAGCGATCCCAGGTTTCGGCTGCAGCGGCGCTATCGACGAGGCTGGCGATGCTCTGCGTCAGGGCTTCGAGTGACTCGGGCGCTTGCGGCGCCGGGGTGTTGGGCTCCTCGCGCGACGCTGCGGCGAGCAGATTCGACAGCCAACCGGACTGCGATCTGTCGGTCGACGGGGTCGGCGGCAGGGGATGCGGCGCCGGCTGCACGGGATGCGGCGCCGACTGCACAGGATGCGGCGCCGGCCACGACGGGCTGGTGTCGAAACGGAAGGCGGGCTTTTCGGAACCGGCGACCGGTTCGGGCGGCAGGATCACCGGCTCGACCACAGGCGGCGGCGCAGGTTCCGCGGCCTTCGCCACGACGGTCGTGCGCGGCGCGGGCGCTTCGGTCCGGCGCGGCGCCTCGGCGGCGCGCGCGACCGGCTGGTGGACGCGCGCCGGCGCAGCCGCAGCCGCAACCGCTTGCGCCGGCTCGGCGACGTCGAAGTCGACGCCCGACTCGGAGACAAGCGCCGCAAGCTCCTTCAGCGCGCGGATCTGGTCCGAGACGACGCGACGCATCGCCTCCGCCGTCTCGCTCGTCTCCTTCGGGAGCTCGAGCACCCCGCGCTTGAGCTCCTGCCGGGTCGAATCGAGCTCGCGCTGGACCTGGCTCGCCATCTCCTTCACCTCCGCCACCGATTGGCGGAACCGTTCGGCCGACTGATCGAGCGCGGACGAAAGATGGGCGTTGGTCTGGTCGATGGCCGCCTGGAGGCTCTGCGCGGTCTTCTCGCGCTCCTTGGCGGCCTGGTCGCGGATCGACTCGAACTGTCCGGCGACCGCGACCGAAGCGCCTCGCGTCGCGGAACTCAGCGTCGCGCCGATCTCCTGCGCGCGCGCCTGCGCCCGGCCGAAACTCTCCTCGACGTTCGACGCGAAGCGTTCCAGAACCGCGTCGAACGCGGCGCTGCGCTGCGACAGGTCGCCGATCAGCCCTTGCAGGCTCTGCTGCCGATGCTCGAGCGCATGGTCGATCGAGTGCTGTTGAGCCGACAGCTCCTGCGCCGCTTGGGACAGCGCTTCGGCTTGCTCGGACAACTGATGCGCGAGAGCGCTGGCGTCGGCCTGGGTGGTCGTGCTGAGGCGGCCGAGCGTCGCGACCTGGGAGGCGATGCCTCCCAACGCGCGCTGGAACTCCTCGACCCGGGCCGCCAGTCCACTCTGGACTCCGGAGAGGCGCTCTGCGGCGCCGGCCACGGTCTCGTCGATGGCCGAACTCGTCTTGCCGAGATTGTCGATCACCAATCTCAGCTCATTACGCAGCCTGTCGCCCGCGCCTGCAAGCGCGCCGACCGACCGATCCGCGCTCAGCGCGACGGAGTCGGTCAGCGAGGCGCTCGACGCTTCGACCTGTTCGGTCATCCGCTTCAAGAGCCCCTCGATCGTCTCGCTCGATCGCTGCGCGGCCTCTTCGGCGGCGCTGCGGAGGGTCTCGCTCGAATTGAGAACCTCGGCCCGCACTTGCCCGGCAAGCGCGCTGAGCGCGCGCACCGGGTCGGCGGCCGCGCCGTTCACCGCCGTGATCAAGTCGTCCGTGCGACGCGTCAGGAGCGCCGCCAGCCCAGCCATCTGCTGGTCGAGTGCGAGGATCGCGCGATCCCCGGCTTCGGCGATCTGGCCGGACACGTCCTGGCCGCGATCGCCGAGCGCCGAGAGGACCCGGTCGAGCGACTCGGCCGCGCGCTCTCCGGCGAGGGCGATCTGGCTCGATACGTCCTCACCGCGGCCGCCGAGCGTCGCGACGACCTGGTCCAGCGAATGCGCAGCGCGTTCTCCGGCGCTGGCGATCTGGCTCGACACGTCCTGTCCGCGGCCGCCGAGCGCCGCGACGACCTCATCGAGCGCTTCGGCCGCGCGTTCTCCGGCGCTGGCGATCTGCCTCGACAAATCCTGGCCTCTGCCGCCGAGCGCCTCGACGACCTGGTCCAGCGACCGCGCAGCGAGTTCGCCGGCGCTGGCGATCTGGCTCGACACATCCTGTCCGCGGCCGCCGAGCGCCTCGACGACCTGGTCCAGCGACCGTACAGCGCGTTCGCCGGCGATCGCGATCTGGCTCGACAAACCTTGGCCGCGGCCGTCGAGCACGGCGACGACCTGGTCGAGGGCCTCGGCCGCGCGCTCTCCGGCGCTGGCGATCTGGCTCGACACGTCCTGTCCGCGGTTGCCGAGCGCCTCGACGACCTGGTCCAGCGATCGCGCAGCGCGTTCGCCGGCGATGACGATCTGGCTCGACAAACCCTGGCCGCGGCCGTCGAGCGCGACGAAGACCTGGTCGAGCGCCTCGGCCGCGCGCTCTCCGGCGCTGGCGATCTGGCTCGACAGATCCTGGCCGCGGCCATCGAGCACGGCGACGACCTGGTCGAGCGCCTCGGCCGCGCGCTCTCCGGCGCTGGCGATCTGGCTCGACACGTCCTGTCCGCGGCTGCCGAGCGCCTCGACGACCTGGTCCAGCGACCGCGCAGCGCGTTCTCCGGCGATGACGATCTGGCTCGACAAACCCTGGCCGCGGCCGTCGAGCGCCGCGACGACCTGGTCGAGCGCCTCGGCCGCGCGCTCTCCGGCGCTGGCGATCCGGCTCGACAAACCCTCGCCGCGGCCGTCGAGCGCCGCGACGACCTGGTCGAGGGCCTCGGCCGCGCGCTCTCCGGCGCTGGCGATCCGACTCGACAAATCCTCGCCGCGGCCGTCGAACGCCGCGACGATCTGGTCGAGCGCCTCAGTTGCGCGCTCTCCGGCGCTGGCGATCTGGCTCGACAGATCCTCGCCGCGGCCGTCGAGCGCCGCGACGACCTGGTCGAGCGCCTCGGCCGCGCGCTCTCCGGCGCTGACGATCTGGCTCGACAGATCCTGGCCGCGGCCGTCGAGCGCCGCGACGACCTGGTCGAGCGCCTCGGCCGCGCGCTCTCCGGCGCTGGCGATCCGGCTCGACAGATCCTGGCCACGACCGTCGAGCGCCGCGACGACCTGGTCGAGCGACCGCGCAGCGCGTTCCCCGGCGATGACGATCTGGCTCGACAAACCCTGGCCACGGCCGTCGAGCGCCGCGACGACCTGATCGAGCGCCTCGGCCGCGCGCGCTCCGGCCCTGGCGATCCGGCTCGACAGATCCTGGCCGCGGCCGTCGAGCGCCGCGACGACTTGGTCGAGCGCCTCGGCCGCGCGTTCGCCGGCGATGACGATCTGGCTCGACAAACCCTGGCCGCGGCCGTCAAGCGCCGCGACGACCTGGTCGAGCGCCTCGGCCGCGCGCTCTCCGGCGCTGGCGATCCGGTTCGACACATCCTGGCCGCGGCCGTCGAACGCCGCGACGACCTGGTCGAGCGCCTCAGCTGCGCGCTCCCCGGCGCTGGCGATCTGGCTGGACACGTCCTGTCCGCGGCCGCCGAGCGCCTCGACGACTTGGTCCAGCGACCTTGCAGCGCGTTCGCCGGCGATGACGATCTGGCTCGACAAGCCTTGGCCGCGGCTGTCGAGCGCCGCGACGACCTGGTCCAGCGACCGTGCAGCGCGTTCGCCGGCGATGACGATCTGGCTCGATAGATCCTGGCCGCGGCCATCGAGCGCCGCGACGACCTGGTTGAGCGCGTCGGCCGCGCGCTCTCCGGCGCTGGCGATCCGGCTCGACAGATCCTGGCCGCGGCCGTCGAGCGCCGCGACGACCTCATCGAGCGCCTCGGTCGCGCGCTCTCCGGCGCCTGCGATCAGGTTCGACACATCCTGGCCGCGGCCGCCGAGCGCCTCGACGACCTGGTCCAGCGACCGCGCCGCGCGTTCGCCGGCGATGACGATCTGGCTCGACAAACCCTGGCCGCGGCCGTCGAGCGCCGCGACGACCTCATCGAGCGCTTCGGTCGCGCGCTCTCCGGCGCCGGCGATCAGGTTCGACACATCCTGGCCGCGGCCGCCGAGCGCCTCGACGACCTGGTCCAGCG
>Ga0074045_10005134_pt1 | contig 11476 bp, 11 predicted proteins | sample BogForMeECP23OM2_FD_94442 | JGI IMG/M metagenome (GOLD analysis project Ga0074045, IMG submission 94442) | Bog forest soil microbial communities from Calvert Island, British Columbia, Canada - Bog Forest MetaG ECP23OM2 | ecosystem: Environmental > Terrestrial > Soil > Wetlands ...
TGCTCGTAGAGTAGATCGCGGATGCGCCGAATGAGCAGCACCTCGTGGTGCTGGTAATAGCGGCGGTTACCCCGGCGCTTGACGGGCTTGAGTTGCGTGAATTCATGCTCCCAGTAGCGGAGCACGTGCGGCTTGACCGCGCACAGATCGCTGACCTCGCCAATCGTGAAGTAGCGCTTGGCGGGAATCGGCGGCAGGTCCGCCTTAATCTGCCTGGGTACGGCCATGGTTCGCAGCTTCGACCATTGCCTTCAGTTTCTGACTGGCGTGAAAGGTGACCACACGGCGGGCGGTGATCGGAATCTCCTCCCCCGTCTTTGGATTGCGCCCCGGCCGCTGCGGCTTTTCCCGAAGCTGGAAGTTGCCGAACCCCGAGAGCTTGACGCTATCGCCGGACTCCAGGGCGATGCGGACCTCCTCAAAGAATCGCTCGACCATGTCCTTGGCTTCGCGCTTGTTGAGGCCGAGCTGCTCGAACAGCAGGTCGGCAAGTTCGGCTTTGGTAAGCGTCATCGAGGTCCCCGGAGTCCCTACTGGCGTAGTGCGCCACCGAACCGATCTTGGATCACCTGCAGCAACGAAGCCACCGCGGCGTCGATTTCGGCGTCCGTCAAAGTACGTGCAGTATCTTGCATAAGCACCAGAATTGCAAGGCTTTTTTTACCCACTCCGATTCGGGGCCCGCGGAACACGTCAAACAGCGCCAGGCGCTCGACCCAAGCCGGCTTGGCCGCCGAGAGCGCGTCGAGGACGTCCTGCACCGGGACCTTCTCGTCGAGGACGACCGCCAGATCGCGGCGCACCACGGGGAGCCTCGAGACCGGGCGGGCAAGCGCCTTCGGTCGGCAGCCCAAGACCCCGAGGTCGAGTTCGAAGACCACCGGCGCCTGCGGCAGCTCGAAGGCCCGGACCAACCGCGGATGCAATTCCCCGAGCCAACCGGCCGCCTCGGCGTCGAGCAACACCCGGGCGGAGCGACCCGGGTGCAGGGCAGGGTGGGCGGCAGCCTCGGTCCTGACCACCCGTGGTGCGCCGAGCGCCTCGACGTCGCCCTTGAGATCGAAGAAGTCGACTGCTCGCTTCGCCTCGCCCCACTGCTCGGGCAGCGCGGTTCCGCAAGCGAGTGCGGCGATGCGCAGCGGTTGGTCGTAGCCTTCCGGACCGCGCGCGAAGCAGCGCCCGATTTCAAAGATCCGCACCCGTTCCTGCCTGCGGTTGGCGTTGGTGCGCAGGGTATCGAGCAGCCCGCCGAGAAGGCTGCTGCGCATGACGTCGAGGTTGCTCGCGATCGGGTTAAGGACGCGGATGGGATTGCTCTCGATGCCCAGCGCCTGCTCCCATGCGGAACTCACGAAGCTGAAGGTGATGATTTCCTGGTAATCGCGGCCGGTGAGCAGGGCCTTAAGCGCCCGCGCAGGGCGGATCTGCTCAGGTTCCGCCAACATCGTCTGCGGCTGGACCGGCGGCGACGAAGGGATGCGGTCGTAGCCGTAGAGGCGCGCCACCTCCTCGACAAAATCTTCCTCGATGGCCAGATCGAAGCGGTACGAAGGCGGGGTGCAGACGAAGTCGGCGCCTTCCTGCTTCGGCTCGAGCTGCAGCCGGGCGAAGATGTCGGCCACCGTATCGGCCGGGATGCTCACCCCGAGCAGGCGCGCGATTCGCGATCCGCGCACGCGGACCGGGTCGCGCCGCGGCATTTCGCCGCAAACGTCGATCATTGGCCCGGCAGCCCCCCCGCAAAGCTCGATGATCAGCCGGCTCGCGCGCTCGACGGCGGTGGGCACGTTGGCGAAATCGACCCCGCGCTCGAAGCGGAAGCCGGCATCGGTGGCGAACCCCAGGCGGCGAGCCTTGCCCTGGATCACCGCGGTGTTCCAGAACGCGCCCTCGAGAAAGACGTTGCGCGTGGTTGCGGCGATGCCGCTGTGCTCGCCACCCATGATTCCGGCGAGGCCCAGGGGTTTGTTCTCGTCGGTCACCAGCAGCAGATCGGGATCGAGCTCGAGCGTCTGCCCGTTGAGCAGGGTAAGCTTTTCGCCGCGGCGCGCGAAGCGCACCACGATGTCGCCCTCGAGCAGCGCGTCGTCGTAGGCGTGCAGCGGCTGGCCGAGCTCGAGCATGACGTAATTGGTGACATCGACCACGGCCGATATCGAGCGGATGCCGGAGCGCTCGAGACGGCGCCGCATCCATTCCGGCGTCGGCGCCCGCGCATCGATGCCCTCGATCACCCGGGCGCAGAAGCGCGGGCAGGCGATCGGGTCCTCGATGCGCACGTTGCGCCGCGACTTCGCCTCGACCGGAGCCGGGACCAGCGGCGGGGGCGTCAGGCGGGAGGTCGTGATCGCGGCCACCTCGCGCGCGACCCCGAGCACGGACAGGCAATCGGCGCGGTTGGGCGTGAGCTTGAGCGTGAGCAGCGGGTCATCGAGGTCGAGCGCGGCGCGCAGATCCTTCCCCGCCTCCAGATTCGGCTCCAGCAGAAGCAGGCCCGACTCGTCCTCGCCCATGCCCAGTTCCCTTGCCGAGCAGAGCATTCCCTGCGATTCGATGCCGCGCATGGAGGCCTTGTCGATGACGAGTCCGCCGGGGAGCCTGGCGCCGACGAGCGCGCAGGGAACGGTCACGCCAGGGGCCACGTTGGGCGCGCCACAGACGATGGCCAGCGGCTGGCCACGGCCGACGTCGACCTGGCAGACGGTCAGCCGCTCGGCGTTGGGGTGGGGGGCCACCTCGAGCACGCGGCCGACGACCACGCCGGAGAACGCGGGCGCTGCCGGCGCGCGCTGCTCGACCTCCAGGCCGGCCATCGTCAGTTGATGCGCGAGCTCGTCGCTGTCGAGCGGCGGGTCGACCAGCGTGCGCAGCCAATGCTCGGAGAATTTCATCGCTGTCGGTGTTCAGACGAACTGGCGCAGGAAGCGCAGGTCGTTCTCGTAGAACAGGCGCAGGTCATCAACGCCGTAGCGCAGCATGGTCAGCCGATCCGGTCCCATGCCGAAGGCGAAGCCCTGGTAGCGCTCCGGATCGATACCTACTGCGCGCAGCACGTTCGGATGCACCTGTCCGGCGCCGGAGATCTCGAGCCAGCCGTCGCCAAAACTCATGTCGATCTCGGCCGAGGGTTCGGTAAACGGGAAGAACGAGGGGCGGAAGCGCACCTTCAGATCGTCGCGCTCGAAGAAGCGGCGCAGGAAATCGGTGAAAACGCCCTTCAGATCGGCGAAGGTCACGTGCTCGTCGATCCACAGCCCCTCGACCTGGTGGAACATCGGCGAGTGGGTCGCGTCGCTGTCGACGCGATACACGCGTCCTGGCGCGATGATCTTGATCGGCGGCGGGTGTGTTTCCATGTACCGCACCTGAATGGGCGAGGTGTGCGTGCGCAGCACCATGCCGCCTTCGACGTAGAAGGTATCCTGCATCGACCGCGCCGGGTGGTTCTCCGGCGTGTTGAGGGCGGTGAAGTTGTGGAAGTCGTCCTCGATTTCCGGACCGTCGGCGACAGAGAAGCCCAGCGAGTGGAAGAGCGCCTCGATGCGCTGCAGGGTGCGGGTAACCGGATGCAGGCCGCCGACCCCCGGGCCGCGGCCCGGCAATGACACGTCGAGCGCGTCGGCGGCCAGTTGCCGCGCCAGGTTGGCCTCGGCGAGCTCCTCGCGCCGTCGCTCGAGCGCCGCCTCCAGCCTGGCCTTCGCAGCGTTGATGCGGCTGCCCTCGGCCGGGCGCTCGGCCGCCGGCAGCCGGCCAAGACCCTTCAGCAGCTCGGTGAGCCGTCCGGTCTTGCCGAGGTAGCTAGCCTTGCTGTCCTCGAGCGCCGCCGCGTCGGCACAGCCGGCGAACTCGGCCAGCGCCGCGGCAACGATCGATTCGAGTTCGGGCATCGCGGGAACAAAAAAAGGGAGGCGCTTGTCGCCTCCCTCGTTGGATTGCTGCGCTCAGGCCAGAGAGGCTTTGGCCTGCTCTGCGATCTTGTTAAATGCCGTCTTGTCGTGCACGGCCAGATCGGCCAGGACCTTGCGGTCGATGTCGATCGATGCCTTCTTCAGGCCGTTCATGAACACGCTGTAGCTCATGCCCAGCTCGCGCACGGCGGCGTTGATGCGGGCGATCCACAGCGCGCGGAATTCGCGCTTGCGGTTGCGGCGGTCGCGGTACTGGTACTGTCCCGCCTTCATCACCGCTTCCTTGGCGATGCGATAGACGTTGCCGCGGCGGCCGCGATAACCCTTCGCCTTGGCGAGAATCTTCTTGTGCCGCGCCTTGGCGGTAACGCCTCTTTTGACTCGTGGCATGACCGGCTCCCTTTAGGCGTACGGCAGCATGGCCTTCACCGAGGCCGCATTGGTGCGGTCAACGCCGGTGGGGCCGCGCAGGTGCCGTTTGTTCTTGGTCGTCTTCTTGGTCAGGATGTGGCGCTTGAACGCCTGCGAGCGCTTGATGCTGCCGCTGCCGCGCACGCGGAAGCGCTTTTTCGCGCCGCTCTTGGTCTTCATCTTGGGCATGATGCTTCATCGTCCTATTTGCTGCCTACGGCGGTGCTCTCCGGCGGAGAGGCTTTCTGCGCCTTGGGTGCGGGCGCCTGACCGGCCTCGGGCTTGTTCGGGTGATGCTTCGGTACCACTTTCTTCGGAGCCAGCAGCATCACCATCTGCCGGCCCTCCAGCCTCGGAAACTGCTCGACCACGCAGAACGGCTCGAGGTCGCCGCGGATGCGCTCCAGCAGGCGCACGCCGAACTCCTGGTGCGCCATCTCCCGGCCGCGGAAACGCAGCGTTACCTTGGCCTTGTCGCCTTCGCCCAGGAACCGGATCAGGTTCCGGAGCTTGATCTTGTAGTCGCCCTCGTCGGTGCCCGGGCGGAATTTCACTTCCTTGACCTGGATCTGCTTGAGCTTGAGCTTCGCCTCGTGCGCTCGCTTGGCCTCCCGGTACTTGAACTTGCCGAAATCCATGATCCGGCACACCGGGGGCTTGGCCAGCGGGGCGATCTCGACCAGATCGAGTTCTGCCGCCTCCGCGCGCGCCATCGCATCCGCGACCGGCACGACGCCGATTTGCTCACCGTCTTCACCTACCAGGCGAACCTCGGGGGCGGTGATCTCCCCGTTGATCCGCTGCGCTCTTTCCTGGGCGATTGCGTTCTCCCGTAATCTGAAAAATCCGGCCGTGTCGCCCGTCCGTGCCCGTGCGCCGCCCCGAAGGGTCAGCGCCGGGTCTGTGCCTCGCGGTCAAGACGAGACACCAAGGCCTCAAGGGGCATCGCCCCGAGGTCTTCGCCGGTGCGGGTGCGCACGGCCACCTGTCGCGCCTGCACTTCCTTGTCGCCCAAGATCACCTGGTACGGCAGCTTTTGCAGGCTATGTTCCCGAATTTTATAAGTTATCTTCTCATTGCGCAAATCGGCCAGTACCCGGTACCCGGCGGCGCGCAGGCTCGCCGCGACCTCCCGGGCGTAGTCCGCCTGGCGGTCGGTGATGGTCAATACCGCGACCTGCAGCGGCGAGAGCCACAGCGGCAGCGCGCCGGCATGGTTTTCGATGAGGATGCCGATGAAGCGCTCGAGGGAGCCTACGATCGCCCGGTGCAGCATCACCGGCACCTTGCGCGTGTTGTCCTCGGCGACGTATTCGGCGCCCAGGCGCTCGGGCATCGAAAAGTCGACCTGCATGGTGCCGCACTGCCAGGAGCGCCCCAGGGAATCCTTCAGGCTGTAGTCGATCTTCGGCCCGTAGAAAGCCCCGTCTCCCGGGAGGTCGGTCCAGCTAACGCCGCAGGCTGACAGCGCCGCGCGCAGCGCGCCCTCCGCGCGATCCCAGACAGCATCGGTGCCGATGCGCTTTTCCGGGCGCAGCGACAGCCGGATGGCGATGTCCTCGAAGCCGAAGTCCCGGTAGACGGACAGCGCCAGGCGATTGAAGGCGGTGACTTCGTGCTCGATCTGCTCGGGAGTGCAGAAGATATGGCCGTCGTCCTGGGTGAAGGCGCGCACGCGCATGAGCCCGTGCAGCGCGCCGGAGGCCTCGTTGCGGTGGCAGAAGCCGAACTCTCCGTAACGCAGCGGCAGATCGCGATAGCTCCGCAGGTCGGAATTGAAGATGAGCACGTGCCCGGGGCAATTCATCGGCTTGACCGCGAAGTCGCGTTTTTCCGATTCGGTGAAGAACATGTTCTCCTTGTAGTTCTCCCAGTGCCCCGAGCGCTCCCACAGGCTGCGGTCGAGGATCATCGGCGCGCGCACCTCCTGGTAGCCGTTGTCGCGGTAGACGCGGCGCATGTACTGCTCGACCTGCTGCCAGATCGTCCAGCCCTTGGGGTGCCAGAAGACCATCCCCGGCGCCTCGTCCTGGAGGTGGAACAGGTCGAGCGCTCGGCCGAGCTTGCGGTGGTCGCGCTTCTCGGCTTCCTCGAGCCGCTGCAGGTACAGCTCGAGGTCTTCCTTCTTCGCCCACGCCGTACCGTAGATCCGCTGCAGCATCTCGTTGCGCGAATCGCCGCGCCAGTACGCGCCGGCGAGCTTGGTGAGCTTGAATACCTTGAGCTTGCCCGTCGAGGGCACGTGCGGACCGCGGCACAGGTCGGTGAAACTGCCCTCGCTGTAGAGTGAAATCGGCTCGTCGGCCGGGATCGAGGCGATGATCTCGGCCTTGTAGTGCTCGCCGATGGACTCGAAGTAGCGCAGCGCTGCATCGCGCGCCATCACCTTGCGCACCACCGGCTCGTCGCGCCGCGCGAGCTCGGCCATCTTTGCCTCGATCGCCGCGAGATCGTCGGGGGTGAACGGCCGCTTGAAGGAAAAGTCGTAATAGAACCCGTCCTCGATGACCGGGCCGATGGTCACTTGCGCCTCGGGGAAGAGCTCCTTGACCGCGTAGGCGAGAAGGTGCGCCGTGGAATGGCGCAGCACCTCGAGCCCTTCCGGGTCCTTGTCGGTGACGATCGCGACTTGCGCGTCGCGATCGATGACGTAGGAGGTATCGACGAGCTCCCCGTTGACCTTGGCGGCGAGCGCGGCCTTGGCCAGTCCCGGGCCGATGGACTGGGCGACGGCAATGACCGGGACCGGGCCGTCGAAGTGCTTCACGGCACCGTCGGGCAGGCTGATGTCAGGCATGGCGGATCCTCAATAAAAAAGTGCGGACGAGCCGCACTTTTTCACCGTACACCGGCGTGCGAACTCGCGCTTCGATCAATCGGGCTCCTGACGCGTTCGCGGTGTCATAACGCTGCCTTTCCGTGCCTCGTGGCTGTGCGTGACTGGTAGGCGCGATTGGACTCGAACCAACGACCCCCACCATGTCAAGGTGGTGCTCTAACCAGCTGAGCTACGCGCCTGCAAGCAATCGATTATACGGGAGGGGACCACCGCAGGCCAAGGCGCGCTTCACTGCGTTACGCGCAGAATGCCGACCAATACCGGCTGATGCAGCAGGTAGACGAGCAGGCTGTGGCGGCCCAGCCAGGCGAGCCAGGCCGGAGCAGAGCGACCCAGTGCCGCGACCGGACCGAGTTCGCGCGAAAACAGCCAGTGGCCCAGCGCGACACCGAGCAGCACCACACCGGTCCAGGGCAGCAGCGGCACGTAATCTTCGGTCGGCGGCTTGTGCGTCATCAGCCCGATCCAGTTGAGCCATGGCGTGTCGAACAGCGGCAGCTGCAGCGTATTGCCGACGGCGATGACCGCGATCCCCAAGAGCAGGGCGGCGCGTGGCGAGTCGACGAGCGGCCGCGCCAATACCGAACTCAAGGCGATGCAATGCAGGACGCCGAAGGTGATGAAAGACTGCGGAAAGGTCACGTAGCTCGCCGCGGTTACCAGCGCCGCGCAGGCGGCGATGATTCCGACCCTTCGCCAGAACGCACCGTTCCCCTGGTGCGCGCGGCGCGCGAGCACCAGGCTCACCCCGACGAGCGACAGGAACAGCGTCACGATGATTCCCCGAAAGGCCAGCCAGAACGGATCGTGGTTGAAATCGGCGCGAAACCCCCGTAACCAGACCAGGTCGAACACCATGTGGTAGACGAGCATCAGGCACAGCGCGAAGCCGCGCAGAGCGTCGATGAGCGCCAGGCGAGGCGCGGGAGCCGCAGCGGCGGCGCGGGGGCGCTCCCGGGTCGCCCGCCTGGGATGGCGACGGCGGCTCATCGCCAGGCGCCGGCCCAGCGTATCCGGTAGCCGCCCTGGCCATCGCCGGCGGCGATGGTCGACAGCGCGGCCGCGACCGCCTCGGCGCGCTCCCGATCGCCGGGTCGAGGCCGCAAGGCGACCTCGAGATTGGTCGCGCCGGCGGCGCTGAGCGTGAGCTGCCCGGTTATCTCCACGTCTCCTCCGCTGTTGCGCACCGGTCCGGTCAGCTCGGCACCGCGGCCGCTCAGCTCGATGCGCACGTCGCCCAAGGCGATGCGTGCGTCGGCGCCCGGCCCGGGCACGCTGGCGTCCTTCCATTGCAGCGTCAGCTGCCCGTCGATGGCGTTGCCCTGCCAGCTCAGGCGGGTTACCTGCAGCGAGACCGTGCCGCCAAGCGCGATCTTGGCCGACGTGGCGAGCGGCACAATGCTCTCGACCGGCAACGCAACGTCGAGCGCGCGCAGGTCGAAATGGTCGCGACCGTACACCAGGGTCGCGCCGCTCGCGTCGGCGCCGCTGCCGACGGTGGCGCGAACCTCGCCGCCGAGCAGCGGCCACGCCTCGAGGTGCCAGTGCAGCGGCTGGCGCGCTCTTGTCGGCAGCACGACGAGCTCGCCAGACCCGCGCCAGATCGTTCCCGACGCATTGGCCATGCGCAGGCGTCCGTCGGACAGCGCGGCCACGCGCGTATCGACCAGTGTCGCGGGGGCCGTGGCGAGCAATGCGCCGGCAAGCATCACCGCGCCGAGGACCACGGCCAGCCAGGGGCGCATCAGCGTGCCAGGGTAAGGTCGGCGCGGACCTGCCCGGGCTCGACGCGGGCGGTGGCAATGACTTCGACCGCGCGCAGCTGCGCGGTGCGCTGCAGCGCGTCCAGAAAGGCCGTCAGCGCGTCGAAGCTAATGTGGTCGAACGTCAGGCGCAGCCGGTCGTTGTCGCTGCGCTCGACCGTGGTGGCCGCGCCCTTGAGGCCCTGCTGGGCAAGCATCGAGTCGAGCGCGGCGCGCGCTTCGCCCGCCGCCACCGCGGGCGCGCTGCGCGCCAGTCCGGCTATCGCGTCGGCCTGGCGGTGCGCTTCGACCAGGGCGAGCCGATCGCCGGCGAGCTGTCGTGTCGCCCGCTCGCTGTCACTCTGCAGCGGCTGCCAGATGAACAGCCAGGCCAGCGCGAGGGTGGCGAGCGCAGCCCCGGCCGAGAGCACGATTCGCTCGCCGCGGCTGCGCAATTGCCACCACTGGGCCATCGCGTCGCGCCGGCTGGAGGCGGTCGTTGTCATCAGTTGAGGCCTATCCGCAGCCGCGCCCCGGTGGCGGTGGGCGCGCTGATGGCAACCAGGCCGGCGCGCTGCAGTTCGCGTTGCAAGCCTGCCGCCTGCGCGGCGTCGACCTTCTGCAGATCGAGCAGCAGGTGGCCGTCGGCATAGGACAGGGAGCGGGTCGCTGCCACCGGCAATGCGCCGAGCGCGGGCGCGGCGCGGGCGAGCAACGGCAGAAAGTCGTCGGCGGCGACCAGGCCCGCGCGGTGCCTGAGGTCGCGCTCGCGCCGCGCCAGGGCCGCTGCCGGCGAGACGCCGGCCGCCGCAGCGGCATTGAACTCGGGGTCTGCCGCAGCCGCCAGGGCGGTGAGCTCGCGACCCGCGGCGGCGATTTCCCAGCGCAGCCAGAGCCACTGGCCGAACGTCGCCGTGACGTGGATGGCGAGGGCCAGGGCGGCGATCCAGAGGGCCGGTCGCAGCAGCCGGCCGATATCCAGAGCCGGGCGGGCGGCCTTGGCGCCGAAGCGCCCGCTCAGCAGATCGATGGCGCCGGCAAACGCCGCCGGCGCGGCGTCCGCCCAGCGCCAGGGTGTCCCGGCCACGAACTCGACCCCGGTTGATGCCCGGGCGGCGGCGAGCAGCGCCGCCGAGGCGCCCTGCGCGTCGACGCGGACGGTCGGCGGGGCATCGGCACCGCCGCGGGCGAGCGCCAGGGCGAGCTCCGGCGGTGGCGCATCGGCTTGCGCCGGGCCCACGGCGATGGTTGCGCCGCGCTGCGTGCGCACGAATCCGGGCCGGGTGACCGAGTCGGCGCACCAGCGCCAGCCGCGCGCGGGGGCGGGCGCGAGATCGCTTTCGAGCACGGCACGATCCCAGTCGACGCCGCAGCGTTGCGACGCGGCCACGAAGGCGGCCATCCAGCTGCCGGCCACGATTGCCACCCGCAGACTGCCGCCGCTGCGCTCGCTGCCAAAGGCCACGTGACTCTCCTCCGGCGCGTCGGCAAGCTGGTCCTCGAGCGCGAACCGGGCTGCGGCTTCGATGCGCGCCGGCGGCAACGGTGGCAGGTTCAGCGCGACGATGCGCCCGTGGCGTGCGGCGACGACTGCTTCCCTGCGCTCGGCGGCCGGCCACGCCCGGGGCGCACCGCGGCCGCTTTGCAGCGCTTTGCCGGTCGCGTCGAACAGCGCCCAGGCTTCATCGCGTCCCGGCTCGGGCGGGTTGTCGACGAATACGCGCAGTGTGGTTGCCGTGAGTGCCATCGCGAGAGTCTTGCTGCCTGGGTCGCGCGAGGGTGCGACACGCATCGCGCGCGAAGGCGCTTCCCGGGCGACCGAGGTTGCCTCGATCGGCGCCGATTGTACTCGACCCGATAGCCCGGCCCTGGCCGAGCGCGACAGCTTCGCTACTCCACGGTTTGCCATATGACGTCCGGCCATGCGCGCAGAACGGCGGAGCGTTTGAGCAGTGCCCGGCAGCGCGCCACGGTATCGCCTTGCCGCGCTTCGATGGTCACCACGAACCAATTGCTGGTCACGGAAAGCGTGGTTTCATCGACGTTCAGGACGGCGTGGGGCAGCCGTCCGCGGAAATCGCTGAGGCTCGCGAACGGCGTCGCAGCCCGGCTCGCGACCAGCTCCGCGGCGCCGGCGGCATCGAGTCCGCCGATCGCCGCGACGAGCACTTCGGGCGGCGCGGTGTTGACGTTGATCGGGGTCGGGGGATCGAGCGCGGCGACAAACGGTGCGAGGCGAGCGATGAGCACCGGGTCGGCGCCGCGCACCGCCAAGAGCTCGGCGACGCGGCGCACCGGTGCGTTGGCGGCAAGTCCCGGCGGATCCTGGGCCAGGTAGTAGGCGTCTTCGGCCCCGCCGTTGGCGGTCGTCTGGGCGTCGGCATTGATCCAGTCGGCAATCGCATTGAGCAGGGCATTGGGAACGCCGAACTCGGCCCCGAGGCGCTGCAGCAGGGCCTGCGCGGCCGTCGCCGCGGTGCCGCTGGTGGCGAGGTTGTTGACGTTGAAGCCGCCCTGCGCGTCGATGATGTAGCCGCTGATCGAGCCGTTCTCGATCGGCGTGGTCGGCATATGAA
>Ga0074045_10005135_pt1 | contig 11475 bp, 12 predicted proteins | sample BogForMeECP23OM2_FD_94442 | JGI IMG/M metagenome (GOLD analysis project Ga0074045, IMG submission 94442) | Bog forest soil microbial communities from Calvert Island, British Columbia, Canada - Bog Forest MetaG ECP23OM2 | ecosystem: Environmental > Terrestrial > Soil > Wetlands ...
GAACCCGAGTGCTGCAGCATCGCTGAAGGAGGGACTTGAGGAGACGTTGACGATACACAAGCTCGGAGTTACGGGACTCTTGATTAAGACGCTCTCAACGACCAATCCGATAGAGTCCTGCTTCTCAGTCACAAGGACGATTACCGGCAGAGTTAAACGATGGAGGGGCGATGATATGGTCCAGAGGTGGGCGGTAGCTTCTCTCTTAAGGGCCGAAAAGAAAGTTAGGCGTGTGAAGGGCTACAGGGAAATCCCAAAACTCATTGCTGCCTTGCAGCGAAAATCCATTGACAGAAAGGAGGCTGCAGCTTAGGATATGAACCGGGGTCCTTTCTACTTCAACGAAAGGACGGGACAACTTCGGCAAGATAACAACCATCACGACTGCCATTTTAATGAAACTTTATTGTTTGCAGAAAGACGTTCTTACCGCTAAATATTAAGAACTTTGTTGTCTAAGCGAAACTTTATTGTCTAAGCGAAACTTTGTTGTTTTCAGATAATACAATAATAAAAAGAGCGGAGGGGGTGAGATTCGAACTCACGGTAAGGGTCGCCCCCTACAACGATTTTCAAGACCGCCGCTTTCAACCGCTCAGCCACCCCTCCATTGAAGATCGACAACCCCAGTCGATGATTAGTGACAAAAACCAAGTAACAGGCAACACGAAGGCAGGCCTATGTTATCAAATGCGGGCAATAATATTCTACTTACAGCTTCAATAATGCCAAGCCGGATGCAGGGTCAAATGCCCTGACAGCGGTTACCCCTTTTATCTCAATGACTATTGCCTCAAGCACGAGGAAGGTTTCCGACATCTCTCTCAGACACCCGACTCTCACGTCATCACGCTTCCCAAAGGCGCCGTGAAAATGAATTTTAGGTTCATCGTTCTGCCAGAAGATAGTTCCAAGACCAAGGACCTCATGACTCTCCCTTATTTCCCTCCATATCGGCACAGGTGGAAAGTCCTCTTTCTCTGGGCCCACCACGAACCTACCGCCCTTCATACCTCCAACAAGATAGATGACACCCGCCCTGATATCCTCTTTTTTCGCGATGTCAATGAGTCCCTGCAACACATTTTCTCCGTCCTCAAACCTTGCCACGGCAATTCTCCCTGCCTCACCAAGTTGATATTTCATTGTTCCTCCATAATTTTGTTAGCCTCGCATAAATCGAGTCCATGAGATAATATTTGATCTTCCAAACGCTATGATTCACAAGTGATGGATTTAACGGCATTATAGACCACTTCTACTGATATGCCACTCATACATCTAATATCTTTACACTTCTTCTTATAACAGGGAGCGCAGGGAATATCAGGCGTAATGATTACGTGTTTACCACCATAAGGGCCAGTCCTGACAGGGTTTGTCGGTCCAAATAGGGCAATCACAGGAATCCCCAGCGCAGCAGCTATGTGCATCGGCCCTGAGTCGTTGCTTATGACATAACTGGCTCCCCTTATTATAGATATGAGTTCCTTCAGATCAGTCTTGCCCGCCATGGATAGGGTTTTCCCCTTTGACTCAGTTTGTATGTAGTGAGCTATTGTCGCATCAGAAGGACTCCCTACCACGACGCTTTTCATGTTGAGCATTGATGCAAGACTGCCGAATCTTTCTTTAGGCCATCTCTTTGTTTTCCATCTGGCACCTGGAATTAGCACTGCATATTTGCCCAAGACCTTTTTAAGTTTCTTAATGTTTTCGCTCTCCTTTATAAGTGGCAATGGGAACCATACCCCTTGGGAGTCGCAGCCGAGGGTACAGGCGATCTTCAAATATCTGTCTACCGCATGAATATTCCCCCCCCCTTCAACCTTATGAGTGTAAAACAGGTTACCACCCTCCCTCGCCTCATTGAACCCGATTCTTACCGGCGCTCCCGTAGCGTATGCAATCAAGCCACTTCTTAGCAGTCCTTGCAGGTCTATGACTAAATCGTATGATTCCTTTTTAAGGTCTCTTAGAAGAGTTCTCATTTCCAGCAGAGTATCGGATATTTTCCCCTTCCTTTTCCACTGATCTTTATTGATAATCAAAAGCTTAGCCACCATCGGATGGTGTTCGAGTATTTCTTCAAATCCTTTCGCAATAACCCAATGGATTTTGGCATGAGGGAAAGTCTCCCATAAAGCCAGGAGAACCGGTAGACTATGGATAATGTCACCGAGAGAACTTGGCTTTATAACAAGAATTTTATCAGGATTTTTCTTAAGACTGATTTGTTGCATCTGAAATTATAACCCTTGCTGCATCTGTTAAGTTTTTGACAATGAAGTCAGCATTTATCGAGTCTCGGTCTCTTCCTGTGGTAACCAGTATGCTTTTGGCGCCAACAGCTTTTGCCAGGAGCATATCCTCATTTTTGTCGCCGACTACATATGATCTCCTAGGATTAATCTTGTATTTTCCCCTTGCCCAGGATACCATGCCTGGTTCAGGCTTTCTGCAGGGGCAATGATCATAGGGCGAGTGGGGACAATAGTAAAAATCATCAAATCCGTATTCCCTGATAAAAACCTTGTTAACCTCTTTAACAAATGATTCATCTATGATCCCCCGGAAAATACCTGACTGATTTGAAACACCTATCAGCAGAAACCCTTGCTCCTTCAACAATTGTAGACTAGTTATTTCAGGGAATACCTCAAAATCCTCCCATCTGCTGAGGTAGTTAGAATCCTTGCATAATGTCCCGTCCCTGTCAAAAAAAACTGCCTTTGTTGTAGGTAGTATCTTTTTAACCTCGAGAAAGACTTCATCTGATGTAATACCGTACATACACTGCATATCATTTTTCTTGCAGGTACGCTGAAAACAGGGACTGCATGAAACATTTGATCTCACAACCACATTTCCATTTCCAACTGGACCTGTCAATCGCGGATCGGTAGAACCGAAGAGGGCCACTAAGGGAGTGCCAACCGCATAGGAAACATGCATTGGACCTGAATCATTACTGAGGAACGCATCACTTTCCGATATCAATGAGATGAGTTCCCTAAGGGATGTTTTTCCTGCGAGGAGCAATTTATTCTCGAGAATGTTCTTACCAATCTCCTGCACAATATCCAGTTCTTTTGTGCTGCCAAAGATTACCACGCTGCCACCAGTGTCCTTTGTGAACCAGTTAGCAACATCGGCAAACCTCTCAGGAAACCACCTTTTTGCAGAACCATAGGTGGCCCCAGGATTTATTCCCAGAAGAGGTCTTCTTAATCCAGACAGTCTGTCCCTAGCCCACAGGCGCTCTTCAATTGACAGATAAATCCATGGATAGGCATGTGGCGCTTTTATCCCAACGGCCTCTAAAAGGTTCAGGTAGTATTCAATGTGGTGAACTTTTCTATCGTCATTGTTAAAGGGAACTCGTTTCGTAAGAAGATATCCCCTACTATCCCTGTCATAGCCAATCCTTTCCGGGATCCTGGCAAGAAAAGAGATTAATGCTGCATCAAATGCATTCTGTAAGAGAATGGCCTCTGAAAAAGACATTTTTCTCAACGTGTTCACAAGCCGCAGTTTGCCTAGAAGTTTTCTAAAACGATCTTCATATAGTATCACCTCGTCTATATTGGGATTTCTGACAAACAATGGAGCTACAGAAGGGTTTACGAGCAGGCTCATCGCCGACCCCGGATAGGCCTGTCTTATCGCCCTTAATGCGGGCATCGTCATCACTGCGTCACCTATCCAGTTAACGCCACGAACGAGGATCTTATGGTAACTTTTCGCATCCATTTTCAATTAGTTTAACATTTTGGGCTTTCGTATCACTAAGAGCCTCAAATACCTCTTGACAGAGGGCATATTATTTTGTAGTATTTCTTTATTAATAATCGTTCTAACACCATAACAGAGTTCCACGGGTTTACCCGTGGGTGAATGGGGCCCGGAGCGAAGCGGAGGCTTTCCGGCGCAGCGGGTCAAGCGAAGCTTGCACTCCGTTGAAGTACCACGGGCTTGCCCGTGGGTATCTATTCTAAGATAAACCAATAGGCTGGGGGAGTTATAAAATATTGAGGACGGCCATGGAGACAGCTATTCGCATTGAGACAGATGATATGAAGTTTTACCGAGAAGCTGCCCAACAGACTGCACCCTTTTTGGCAAGAAGATGTATGAAAGGTTTATCAAAGATGAGGTGAAACATTTGGAGAGGTGAAATATCTATCGAAAGGGCTCAATATCAAGATGACACAAGCTCATCCAGAAGACGAGATCAAGACAATCCTTGCGGAATTGAAAGACCATATGATGGATCATGTGAAGGCGTCCTCTGACGAGTTCCAAGCCGTATCAATTGCGCTTGATTCTGAAAAGGCAGCCTCTGAATTCTATAAAGCACCGGTTGACGAAGCAATAGATGAGAAGGAGAGATCCAGGCTCTCAAAGCTATGTGAGGAGCAACGAGAACATCATGCAATATTGCTTAATACCCATTCATTCATAAAAGATACCGGTGACTGGCTTAGTGGCAAGAGCACGGTATAAGAAAAGGATAAGAGGGCTATGAGATGGAAGAGATGCAAAGAGAATCAGAACAGTTTGTGTGTCTGCGATATGGCCAGATCTATAGTCTTGAAAAGTGAGTGAAGAAGGCAGACGTACAGCCGGGTATTTCTTTTGAAGAGTTGTCAGAAGAATGGAAATGCCCGCTCCGTGGTGCCAGAAAATCGAGGTTTGCATTTATGTGGGAGCCATAACCATTTTGAAGGTACTGAAACAATAATGATTGATGGTAATTATGAATATAGCTTTAAAAAAATATAAGGATCTTGGTCTCAAATTAACCCCGCAGAGACTCGCAATACTCAATTACCTGGACGGCAATGTCAATCACCCTTCTGCAGATGAGATATACAAGGCAATCTCTAAAGCTTTCCCTACGATGTCTTTTGCGACAGTTTATAATACTTTAGAAACCCTTAGGAAAATAGGGAGCATTACTGAACTCTCTGTAGATTCTCATAGGAAGCGCTTTGATCCTAATACCGAGCTTCATCACCATTTGATGTGCATAAAATGTGGAAGAATATTGGATATCAAAATCGCTTTTGAAATTGCGCTGCCTGATGGCCAGGGGAGCGATTACGAGATCACCGGAAATCATGTTGAATTTTATGGCAAATGTCCTGAGTGCAAGTCCGCAGGTAACAGACAGTGATAAGTATGCTTTTCATGCGGAGCGATGTTGAATGATTTTTTGATTTTTCAGGTAAGGAGGTGATTCGATGGCGATCTTTAAGTGCAGCAAATGTGGATGCACAAAAGAAGGCAGATGCAAACCCCAGAAATGCCCAGCATGCAGTGAGAAAGGCACGATGCAGAAAGCGTAACCATTTGTTCAACAATGAGTCATGGACTCTAAAATAATAATTTCAACAGAGGAGAGTTGATCATGAGTGAAATTTGTTGTGGCATAAAGGTGGGACAAACAGTCCCAGATTTTGAACTCGAAACGTATGAGCCAGGAGTGGGTAAATTCGGAAAATTCAGCCTCGCAAAGGCGATAAAGGGCAAGAAATGGACAATATTGGTATTTTATCCTGCTGATTTTACTTTTATTTGTCCGACGGAGCTTGCCGATCTTGCAGCCAAGTATGAAGAGCTGAAAAAGCTCGGGTGTGAGGTTATCTCGGTGAGTACAGATACAAAATTTGTGCATTATGGCTGGTATAACCAAGAAAAACTCCTCGAAAAAGTAAAGTACCACATGGGAGCTGACCCGAAGGGAACAGTGTCAAAAATATTTGGGGTTTATGATGAGAAGGAAGGCCTTGACCTGAGGGGTACCTTTATTGTGAGTCCTAATGGAGTCCTTGTCGGTTCTGAGGTCAACTACTTCAATGTGGGAAGAGAGATGGATGAGCTTGTGCGCAAGGTGAGGGCGTTTCAATACGTCAGCAATAACCCCACGGAGGTATGTCCTGCGAAGTGGAAGCCTGGTGCGAAAACTCTAAAACCATCGGAACAGATTGTGGGAAGGGTTTATGAGGCGTTGAAATAATCGAAGAAGATCGAAGACGGCACCGTTCATAAGTTTATTGACAATGAATTGGCTATGGAATATCATTAAGGAGCTGTATTGCAGTGTGTCCCTTTGGGGCGCGTAACAAGATAAAAAGGGGGTCTTATGGCGAACAATGCTTTATTTGACAAGCTTAACGATGCTATAGCGAGGGAACTGCAGGTCAGCGTCCAATATATGTGGCAGCATGTAATGGTGAGAGGCATCAACGCCGAATCAGTGGGAGGCATTTTCAAGAAATTTGCCATCACAGAAATGAAGCACGCAGAGGCCATAGCAGAAAGGCTTGATTATTTGGGAGGGGTGCCAACCACGAAGCCCACAACCATAACCATCGGCAAGAATTTGAAGGCAATGCTGATGATCGATAAGAAGGTGGAAGAAGAAGCAATTACGCTTTATAATCAAATTATCTCTATGGCTGACAAAGCGGGTGACGTGGTGACAAGAAAGCTCTTTGAGGGTATACTCATTGATGAAACAGAACACCACAATTCGTTTTCGACGTTGCTCGAGGATTGAGGTGGAGATATCTATAGAGAAAATACCTGGTGGCTTCAAGATTGATGGGCTCGAAATAAAGGGAGGGAAGTGTGGATGCACTTCCGTCCTGACCTGCTGTCATAGCTGGTCCAAGCTCAGGAGAAGAGGCGACAACTTTACCTATACAGGCAAGACCACCACACCTGAAACGAAAGATTTTTTTGACTGGTCCTACAAAGTCAAGAAAGGGAACTTTACCGTTGAAGTGACGATGGAAGATGCCCGAGACAAGACTATCTATTCCGGATTTTACCCGCCACGACTAGAGGACTGGGTTGAGAAGGGTTGGGAGGTGGAGGCAAAACAAGGTGACAGAGGAGATTTTAACCTTTGGAGGTGTGCAGCCTGCAGATGGCTCTATAAAGAGAGTGAGCATGAGGTTCATTTGGAAGATCTGCCACAGGATTGGAGATGTCCTGTTTGCAAGGCAGGAAAGGACTCATTTGAGAGGGTTGGATAAGAGCAAATATTATAACGCCTCTAAACCAAAATATACTTACACAATTTTGTTGCATTCTTTGCCCACGATAAAGCTATGTGTTTTTACACCTGCTAGTACAAAAAAAATGGAAGGAGTGAAAAAGATGACTCAAATTGGACAGAAATACAAGTGCAATATCTGTGGTAATGAGGCAGTGATAACAAATCCAGGGGCTGGGGCACTTATCTGCTGTGGAAGGCCGATGGAAGTGCTTGGCGAAGGGTTTGAATGCTAATGATGAGAATACTGCAGGGAACATCGCCTGACAAATGGAGGTCTTATGAAGGCTGTTGAGATAAAGAACGGCATATATTGGGTGGGAGCCATTGACTGGGCTGTGAGGGATTTTCACGGGTATGAAACGCCTCGTGGCACTACCTATAATAACTATCTGATTATAGATGATGAAATTGCCCTTGTCGATACCGTTAAACATGAATTCGGGGACATCATGATAAAAAATATTAAGAGCATGGTTGACCCTTCAAAGATAAGGCACATTGTCATCAACCACATTGAAAATGACCATTCAACAAGCATTGACAAGATTATGGCATTGACTCCCAGTGCTACGATATATATAACTGAGAAAGGCAAGAAGGGCTATGAAAGATTCTTTGACTTGTCCAGATGGAATGTTAGAGTGGTAAAGACAGGAGACACTCTCTGCTTAGGCAAAAAAACATTAACCTTTCTGGAAACGCCTATGCTCCATTGGCCTGACTCCATGATGACCTATATAAAAGAGGACAAGGTTCTCATAAGCCAGGATGCATTTGGCCAGCATATTGCATCTGCAGCGCGATTTGATGATGAGTTCATCACCTGTCAATCTATGTCAGAACTTGAAGATGCCGTAGTGGATTACTATGCAAATATCCTTATGCCCTTTGGCCAGTTAATAAAGAATAAGATTGCTGAGATCACTAAATTAGGGCTGGAAATTGAGATGATCGCTCCTGATCACGGGATAATCTGGAGGAACGCCCCTCAGAAGGTGCTCCAGATGTACCTTGATATGGCAGGAGGTAGAAGCGACCTCAGTATCGCCATTATTTATGACACCATGTGGCACAGCACTGAACATATGGCATTACCCTTAATGCAGGGGATAAAGGATGCAGGGGTTGAGTGCAAGGTGATCAAATTGAGAGCCACTCCGATGAGCGGTGCGATCAAGGAGTTTTGGAAGTCACGTGGCTGCCTTATCGGAACTCCTACACTCAATAATATTATGTTTCCGTCTATAGCAAACTTTCTAACCCATCTTCGTGGTCTAAGACCAAAGAACAGGATCATCGGGGCGTTTGGGAGCTATGGATGGGGAGGCGGTGCTGTCAAGGAGGCGTATGGAGAGTTCAAAAGGATGGGGCTTGAAGTCTTTGAGCCGGGGTTGCAGGTATTATACAGACCATCATTAGATGATGAGACAAAGTGCTACGAATATGGGCAAGCCTTTGCTGAAAAAGTAAAGGAATACCATAAGAAATTCGAATATCAGAATGCATAAAAAGGACAATTAGAGAAAAGGAGGAAATTCAGTATGTCAAAATCTGAGAAGAATCTTCAGAATGCATTTGCTGGCGAGTCGCAGGCAAATAGAAAGTATCTTGCATTTGCTCAAAAGGCTGAGGCGGAAGGATATCACCAGGTTGCCAAACTCTTCAGGGCTGCTGCAGACGCAGAGACGGTCCACGCGCATAACCATCTCCGAGAGCTTGGAGCAATTAAGGGAACGAAGGAAAATCTGGAGGTGGCGATTAGAGGAGAAGTGCATGAATTTGAACAGATGTATCCCCAGATGATTGAAGATGCAAAGGCTGAAGAAAATAAAGGTGCGCTTCGGACCTTTACGTATGCAAACGCAGTAGAGAAGCTTCATGCCGCTTTATACTCGAGAGCACTTGAAAATATTGGCAAGAACCCTGAAGTTGATTACTATGTGTGCCAAGTCTGTGGCAATACTGTCGAAGGTGAACCGCCAGATGAATGCCCTGTGTGCAAGGCAAAAAAACAAGCATTCAGAAAGGTCGAGTGAAGTCAATCTTTGTCTGGGTTTTTATTATTTAAAGCTGCGGGGAAAGTAATCTTACTTCGAAAGATGTCGCAGCTTCTGACGAAAGGTGCATTAAGGACTCTGAGACAATATTAATCCAGCAACCTTAGGCATGCATTTTGCGCCATCGCTTATACATGTGTGGTTTTATCCGAAGCTGGCACTCCAGCAAACAGTCAAAGACTATGCTGGGGGATGAGATTTAGACCGCTGTTATTGTGAGGAGGGTTCTTTTCGACGAGGAACTGTTGGGCTCTCGGACAATGTACTTGGCTGTCATGGATATCATAGCATGAACCCTGACCAACACAGAGATAAAATTGAGCATAGGACCGTTAGAATCAGTCTCGTAAAGAGCTCAACAGGTTGCAATCCCTGTCATCTTACAGAGGTCAAAGTATATGCCCGTGACAGTGAGGCTCACTCGATGAAGATACCCTATGAGTAACCCTGATCATTACTTAAATGCGTTACGGTTTAGCCATAAACGGTGCACCTGCGGCTGACCTTTGAAATACGGGCGTAGGGGTTGACACGTAATTTAGTGATTATCAAAGACGCGACAGAATTCAAATCGATGTTACCTAAAAAATGAGGAATTAGGCTATGAAAATTATTGCCTTTCTAGGCAGCCCAAGACTAAACGGCAATACCGAGATCCTCTTAGAAAACGCCGTGAAGCCCGCTATAACATCTGGCCATGAACTGTTGTTGTTTAAGCTCAATTTCATGAATATCAAGCCTTGTCAAAACTGTGGAGGCTGCGAAAAAACAGGCAACTGTATCATCATCGATGATATGACAGACGTTTATCAGGCAATAAAGGAGGCGGACAGGTTGATTATCGCCTCTCCCATCTTCTTCTTCGCACTCAGTGCCCAGACAAAGGCCATGATCGACAGGTGCCAGTCATTTTGGTGTGAGAAATATCTCTTAAGAAAACCTTTGCCTGAAGGTCCTTATGGGAGAAAAGGACTTTTATTGTTAGTAGGTGGAATGAAAAAAGAGATCGGGATTAAGTGCGCGGAGGCTACTGCAAGGGCGTTCTTCAGGACTGTAAGTGTCCCCGCACATGATACATTGAGCTTCTTGGGCATTGATGCTAAAGGTGCAATCATGGAGCATCCAACTGCTGTGGAGGATGCCTATAACGCAGGAAAGAATCTGATAAAGTAAGGAGGGGTTTATGTCTGAATTACCAGAGCAATATCTAAGCATTAAAAGAAGGTTTAAATCTTATTTCAAAGCTGCGGATAATCTTGGCAAGGCTGCGCGGGCAGCGGGACCTCTAGATGATAAGACCTCACAGTTGATCCAGCTGGGGGCTGCCGCTGCCATAAGATCTGAGGGGGCCGTCCATTCCCATGCGAGAAGGGCCATAGAGGCAGGTGCTCAACCCGAAGAAATTTATCATGCCATAATCTTGCTTGCAAGCACGATAGGATTTCCGACGGTATCCGCTGCGTTGAGTTGGGCGGATGATGTCATAAGAGGTAAACAGGGCTGATTGTATTCTAATATTCCTGAGTACATACAGTTTTTTCCGACCTTCCGGTGTAATCAGCACTGTACGTTCTGTTTTAATCGGGGGATTTCGTTAGATAAAGAAATTAGTAACAGTGCTTTTGAAAGAATCATAAACATTCTTTTAAATATCGGGACTAACGAGATTGATATACTTGGAGGTGAACCCACACTGCATATAGGTTTGACCGCCATGGTGGATATGGCTTGTAAGAGCGGGATGCGCATCACGATCAGTTCCAATGGGTCAAACACCAGATTACTGAGTTCTCTGTCAGAAACCTATCGGAGCAAAGGGTTAGAGATAGGGATCTCCCTCAACACGCATAAACTTCGGGATGAACTGCATGACTACATACTCACATACAAGCCTTTATTAAAAGGGGTCTGCACAAACAAACAGTTGTTCCCGAAAGCCGTGAGACCGTATTTGGAAGTGCCTGATATAACTTATAATTTGCTTTTTCTTGACACCCCATACCGTGAAGACCTCAGAAATAGCATACCTTTCTATAAATTCCTTAAGGCGTTAGAGAACCTCAAGAGGAAATTTACCAATGTTGAAGGGGTGTTTTGCTCCGGGTTCATTCCTGATGTCAAAAAAAGTCCCTTGTTACAATGCGTCAGGTGCCCTGCGGGGACAACGAAACTTTCGATTATGCCTGATGGCTCGGTATATCCCTGTTATCTTTTTTTTAGGCATAAAGAATTCAGGCTTGGAAATCTATTCGGGGACGACTTTAAGAAGATGTGGAATAATCCGATTCTTGATTATTTCAGACGATTTGAGAAAAATCCATGTATACACAAAAAATGCGAACTCTCCTC
>Ga0074045_10005136_pt1 | contig 11474 bp, 13 predicted proteins | sample BogForMeECP23OM2_FD_94442 | JGI IMG/M metagenome (GOLD analysis project Ga0074045, IMG submission 94442) | Bog forest soil microbial communities from Calvert Island, British Columbia, Canada - Bog Forest MetaG ECP23OM2 | ecosystem: Environmental > Terrestrial > Soil > Wetlands ...
TAAGTGCAACCTGCGGCGTCTCGTCGATTATCCCAATCTATGGGCCTACACGCGCGATCTCTTTCAGACGCTGGGAATTGGCGAGACAGTCAATCTCGACCACGCGAAGCGACACTATTACGAGAGCCATCGCACGATAAATCCGACTGGGATCGTGCCCTTGGGCCCTATCCTCGATTTTGCGGCCCCGCACGATCGAGCCAATCTCGGCCGCGCTTCTGCTGCGGCTTAACCCTCGGCGAGAATTACATCCCAGGACAAAAGTTGGCGACGCCGGCGATGTGGTCATCCGGAATTTCTTGTCGAGCGAGACCTCTCGTCCAGCGATCCTGGTCTAGGAGGTTTACGGCTCGCAGATCGCTTCTGCGTACATGCTGACCCGATCCCGATCAGCGACTCCAAAACGGCTCGAGTAGCTTATCAAGCGTGATCGGTAGGCTGCGCACGCGCTTTCCGGTCGCATGGTAGACCGCGTTCGCAATCGCCGCCGCAACGCCGACAATGCCGATCTCGCCGAGCCCCTTGATGCCGAGCGGATTGCTGTCGTCTGGCTCGTCGACGAAGATGACCCTGATGTCATGTACATCGGCATTTACCGGCACATGATACTCGGCGAAATTGCGGTTCACGAAACGGCCATATCGGTGGTCGATCACGCTCTCTTCGTGCAGCGCCATGCCGATACCCCAGATCACGCCGCCCAGGATCTGGCTGCTCGCGGTCTTGGTGTTCAGGATACGCCCGGCGGCAACCGCGCTGACGACGCGCGTGACGCGAATCACGCCAAGCTGCTCGTCAACCTTAACCTCAGCAAAGATTGCTGCGTGAGTGTTGTGAGCCCGCGAGGTGTCATTAGCGGGATTTGTAGTTTTTTCCTGCTCGATGCGATCTACCGAACCCTGCCGCATGGCGTCAGCGATCGAAACCGATCGAGATGGCTCGGGCCTGCTCACCAGCTTGCCATCCACGAGTACGACCTCGTTGGAGGCTGCGTTGGCAAGTGGGGAATTTGGCGCCTGCTTGGCCAGACGCAGCAGCCCGTCGCGGATCGCCTCGGCAGTCGTCGCGATCCCGTTCGACACTGAAGCTGCAATCCACGATCCGCCTTCGACCGGCGATCGCGGAAGGCTCGAGTCGCCAAGCTTGATGCTGATATTGTCCAGCGGCAGCCCAAGCATGTCCGCCGCGACCTGCGCCATGATGGTGTAGGTGCCGGTGCCGATATCGGAGGTTGCGCATGCGACCTCCGCATGCCCGTTGGCGCTCAGCACAATACGCACAGTGATCGGCATCTGCAATGCTTCCCACATGCCGGTCGCCATGCCCCAGCCGACCAGGTCGCCGGCGTCCCGCATCGAGCGCGCCTCGGGATTGCGTTTGTCCCAGCCGAAAGCCTCGGAGCCGTGGCGGTAGCATTCACGTAGCGCCTTACTGCTGAACGGCCGATCGTTGTGCTGATCGCGCTCAGAATAACATCGCAGACGGAGTTCGAGCGGATCGAGCTTGAGCGCAATCGCAAGCTCATCCATCGCGGATTCGAGCGCAAAGTGGGCGGTTGGGGCACTTGGCGCGCGCATGTCGCATGGGGTCGCAAGATCGAGCCGCGCGAGCTTGTGCTCGTATTTTGCATTGGCGCATTTGTAGAGCAGGCCCGACCAGCCGGTCTCCTGCCGGAAGTAGTCCTCGTATTGCGAGGTCACGGTGATCGCGTCATGCACGATCGCGTCAAGAGTTCCGCCGGTGTTGGCGCCGAGCTCAATCCGCTGAATCATCGCTGGTCGGTAGCCCAGCACGTACATCTGCGGCCGTGTCAACACGACACGGACCGAGCGCTGCAGCGCGCGCGCTGCGAGCACCGCCAGCACCACCTCAAACTGCGGACGCAGGCCCGAGCCGAATCCGCCGCCCACGAACGGCGACATGACACGCACATCCTCCGGCTTTATGCCGAACACGCCGCACAGATAGTGCTGGACGTTCTGTACACCTTGCGTCTTGTCATAGACCGTGAGCTTACCGTTGCCATCGTAGATCACCGTTGAGGCATAGAGCTCCATTGGGTTGTGATGCTCGATCGGAACGTAATATTCGCCGGCGTGGCGCACTGCCGCGGCGGCGAGTGCCTGCTCGGGCGTACCGCGCGTCTTCGGCGGCGTGAACAGCGCCTCGATCGGATTGGCTGGAGGTTTCACCGGAATGGCGGCCTCGCGCCGACGATAGACATCCGTAATGTGCGCATCTGTCTCGTACTCCACCCGCACCAACGACACTGCAAAACGCGCGATCTCCGACGTTTCGGCGACGACGAGTGCGATCGGCTGCCCGTTGAACATGATCCTGCTGTCGTAGAGCGGCCGGAACGGCGATCCTGCGGGCGCCACCTCATCGTGGTAGGCCTGATCGTTGTCCGCCATAGCTGGGCGGTGCTCATGTGTAAGCACGTCGAGCACACCCTTGACGCGCAGGGCGGCGCTGAGATCGATGCGTACGATGCGACCCTTTGCGATTGTCGACGTTACAACGCTGCCATAAACAAGGCCTGGCACGTTGAACTCGGCGGCATATTTTGCGGCGCCGGTGACCTTCGCGAAGCCGTCGACGCGGGAAGTAGAAGTGCCGATGTAAGGTGCCATGGCCGTGCTCAGACGATTTTCTTGGACGACTGCGACTGCGGCGTTCCAGCCGCAGCCTGCTCGAGAGCGCGGACAATCGCCCGCCGTGCAAGTTCGATCTTGAAGCTGTTATGCGCAAAGCCCATGGCATCCTGCAAAATGACATCGGCCGCCTCACCGAACGCCGTTCGGCTTGGTTGCCGGCCCTCGAGAGTCTGCTCGGCTTCAGGAACGCGCCAAGGCTTATGGGCGACGCCGCCCAACGCTACGCGTGCATCCTTTATCGCGCCCGCCTCAATCCTTAGAGCAGCGGCGACAGAAACCAGGGCGAAAGCATAGGACAGCCGATCCCTGATCTTGAGATAGCTGTAATTGCGAGAAAATCCCTCAGCCGGCAGCTCGATCGCGGTGATGATTTCGTCATGAGCGAGATTGGTGTCGATTTCTGGGGTGTCGCCCGGGAGACGATGAAAATCGGCGAATGGGATGGCGCGGCCGCCTCTTGGGCCAACTACATGAACCGTGGCCTCAAGCGCGGCAAGCGCCACGGACATATCGGAAGGGTGCACAGCGATGCAGGACTTGCTCCAACCCAGAATTGCGTTCAGGCGATTGAAGCCATCTAGGGCGCCGCAGCCGGAGCCTGGCTCCCGCTTGTTGCAGGGAGTGGTGATGTCGTAAAAGTAGAGACAACGCGTCCGCTGCAAAAGATTGCCGCCGGTCGAGGCCATATTGCGTAACTGGGCAGAGGCGCCTGCAAGAATGGCGCTCGAAAGGAGTGGATAGTGCGTGGTAATCCGTTCGTCATAAGCGAGATCGCTGTTGGGGACGAGCGCACCGATCCTCAGGCCCCCGGCTTGTGTCTCCTCGATTTCTTTAAGCGGCAAGCCCGTGATATCGATCAATCTTGTGGGACGCTCGACATTTTCCTTCATCAGATCGATGAGATTGGTGCCCCCTGCGATGAATCTCGCAGCCAAGTGCTTCGTGATTTGGCTGACAGCATCATTGACGTCCCGTGCCTTGACATAATCGAAATCGTTCATGGCGAAGCTCCGCGCATGACCGCCTCGACAGCCGCAAGGATGTTGGGGTAGCAACCGCAGCGGCAGATATTGCCGCTCATCAATTCGCGAATTTCGTCAGCCGTCTTGGCGTGGCCTTCGGCGATCAGTCCGACGGCCGAGCAGATCTGTCCGGGTGTGCAATAGCCGCATTGGAAGGCGTCATGGCAAATGAAGGCCTTCTGCAAGGGATGTAGCTCGCCATTGGTGGCTAGCCCTTCGATGGTCGTGATCTCGGCGCCGTCCTTCATGACGGCAAGAGTAAGGCATGAAAGGATGCGCCGTCCGTTGATGAGCACGGTGCAGGCGCCGCATTGGCCGTGGTCGCAACCCTTCTTAGTTCCGGTGAGGTCGAGATATTCGCGAAGTGCATCGAGCAAGGTGGACCAAGGCCGAAGCAACAACCGGCGCTCGACGCCATTTACGTGCAAGCGCACCTCGAGCTTTGGCGTCAGGCCCCGCTCCGATGGCTCGTGTCTTGCCTGCGGTTTCCCCTGCATTGCCTCACCCTTGATCGGAGGCGCGCTGCGCATGAACGGCCCACGTAAAGATTGGTTCCCGCGGCTCTTTCGAACTTTCAAAGGCCAGATCAATCAATAGAGTGGGGGGCGTGTAAGTCATTTCGATCGCCTGTCCAGAAACATGCGTGCCCCAGTCTCCACAGCTAACATGCTCCTCAAAACGCACACTCACGTAGAAGGTCCTCGATTTTCGAATCCAGATCCCGAGCAACAGCGAGAGCGTCCTCGCTTGCGTAGGGGGCCAGAAGAGCAGTCATCTTGTCGTATGACAAATGCACCCCGTCCGGCCGCTCATCCACCAGAATCGTGACCGGAGCGTAAGATCCAGCGTCGGGGACGTGCTTTGCCATTTCTTTCATGATTAGGGGATTGCCGATCAAGAAGCGCACGATTTTAGGCGTGTCGAGCCCCGTCTCCTTACGCAGAATCGCGCCGTGATCGAATTTCATGAACATCATCAGCCCGGTCCTGCCCAGACCATTATCAACCACGCTTTGCAGTTCAGCTAAGGTCCGTGCACCCCTGGTTGCTTCGAAGAACTCGACCATATCCGGATGTCCTATGGCCGCTTCGAGTGACGCTACGACCATATCGAACGGTTTTGAAGATGTCACCCTGAGCCGTTCGATCTCGATCTTTAGGATCGTTAATTCGACATCGAGAACTTCGCTCATGTTTGAATCTCCATAGTTGGATTTGGCTTGTTAACCTCCACATGGATTAAGAAGTTTTTGCATGGTTACATTTTGAGGTATTTCGCCGTGAGGAATCAAAGCGCGACTGATAGAAAGTCCGGGAGCTTGGGATGCCAGCGTAAGCGGCGGTCCACGCTCACTTCGGAAACTGTTCTCCGAACATTGGAAGGCCGCTCTTGGACTGGTCGCGCGAGGCCTCGTCCTGAATCACATCCCAGTGCTCGATGAAAATGCCATCCTTTATCCGGAGAATGTCGGCCGCAATCCAGTTGGCAGGCTGGCCAAAGCCCGAAAATCGCCCATGGAGGATCACAAAATCTCCCTCTGCCACAATCACTCCCGGTTCATACCTCAGTGTTTGTGGCAGACCTTTGACGAGATTGAACAGGCCTTCGCGTCCGGGCGCGATGTGAGCGCTGTGCTGGATATAGTTGGGCGACCAGAAGCGCTCGGCGGCAGCGTAATCGCGTTTGTTGAATAGCGTTTCGAAGGCTTCAAGAACGAGCGCTCTGTTCTTTTCCTGGCTCGTCTCACTCATTTTCATCCTCTACGTTCCGAAGGGTCGCCTTCTCATCTCCGGCTTGCTCGATTGCAGGCTCTCGGATGTCTCACTCACTCAAGAACAGCTTCACGTGCTCCAGGAATAGCTTTGCATTCTGAAACTGGGCCCCGTGACTTGAATCGGAGTACACGATGAGTTGAGCATTCGGCAGGTGCTCCGCCAGAATGAGCGCGTTGATCGGTGGAACCACAATATCCTTATTGCCGTGAACGATAAGGGCCGGATGTATGATGTTCTTCAGGGTGGCGTAACGGCCGATTGGTGGGACGGTTCCCCATTCTCTGATCGCGGCAAGCTGTGCCACGGCCGAGTCCCTGGACACAGGAAAGTCACGATCCTCCTTGCGAGACTCGAGTCGCTTTATATATTCCCTCCCAGCCGCTTGGCTGGCTTCGGAGGGAGAGAAGAACGCCCCCAATAAGAACGCAACCGGGTCGGCTTGTTCTTCGGGCGATAGTTCGGTGAAGGTCATGTCTTCTCCACCGCGGGGTCCTGTCCCCAACAAAATCAGACGCTGAACGAGGTGAGGATGGTCCTGGGCTAGCTGCTGCGCAATCATCCCACCTAGGGAGAAGCCCACGACATGAGTCGCCTTTAGGCCGAGTGCACAGCAGAAAGCAACGCAATGGTGCGTCATCTCCACGACCGTGTAAGGCGTTTCGCCTCCCGAAGCCCCAACACCCGCATTGTCAAACAGAATGACCTCATGATCCGCTGCGAGGCTGTTCGTTACCGCCGGGTCCCAGCCATCCATGTTGGAGTTGAAGTACTCCAGAAAGAGCAGCGGAACCGTCCCTGCCTTGCCGAAACGGCGGTAGGCATAACGAATGCCCTCGGCCTCAAGCAATTGTGTCGGCACCGTTTCGTGTGTGAAATTGCTTGTAGCCTGGTCTCTCAACTCTCCTTGCAGCCCAGGCGCCAACGCGACCGCCGTAGCAGAGGTTGTTTCGGGGGCGGACATGGTAATGTCCTTTTTGTGCGGGCATATACCCGTTTCAGGCTCATTTCAAAGCGCCCCGAAGGCGCCAAGTTCACTTTACTTGTATATACCCATTCTTCTGGGATACAAACCCGATTCGGGGGCTTGAGTTTCACACTTCTGTGTTCAAGAGCGCTGCGTTTTCCGACGTTCCTGGTCTCTTCTCAGGTGCGTCTCTCCCGGTCTTCCTCAGACACCGCAAACGCGTCGAGTTGATCGACGAGCTCGGCGATAGCCGAAGGCTGCACCAAGGTCGCGATCCGCTGCTGAGCCTTGCGCCAGTGCGGCAGTGCCGCCTTCATCGCGGCCTCGCCTGCGGCTGTTAGATAGGCGATGCGCTCGCGTTGGTCGGCGTCCCCAACCTCAATTCGAACCAGGCCGCGGCGCTCCAGCGGATTGAGGTTGCGTCCCATCGTGGAGCGATCGAGCGCGGCCTCGGCCGCTAGGCGCGTAACGGGCAGAGGGCCAAGGCGAGCGAGCCTGCGCAGGATGGAGAACTGGGTGATGCGCAGCCCCGACGGAGCTAGAGCTGCATCGTAAGCGGCGGTGACCGCGCGCGCAGCCCGGCGGAGCGTTGTGCAAGCGCAAAGTGTTTCGAATTCCATTGCCGGGCATATACCCGTTTTGGTTGGCTATTGGAACGAGAAATGACAGTTCATCAAGCGGGCACGCTTCTCCCGACCGAAGCGCGGCTATCCGGCCGCGAGCACCCTATAAACTTGCGTCACGACGGTAGCACTGTCAATGGCGGAGACAAATTGTGCCAAGTAGCGGCGTGAAAGTGTACCGATCTGGTTAAGAGAAAAGGGGCTATGAAGCCCCGGTGGCGCTGTCACGCTATCGAAAAAAGAACGCGTGAAATCTGCGTCTCGAACAGTTTCAGGCGACCGCGACCGCCTCGCGCCATATGTTCATATCCGACGCGCGAAAGGCTCGGTGCGTCCTTGCAGAAGTGAGATGACGTTGGACGTTGAACGTGTTGTAGGTGGCTGCGTGAGTTGAGAGAAATCTCTGGGATGATCCCGGACATTTGAATCCCTGCATCTTGTATTCTCGTCGCCGGGTCGGTTGATGCGAATTCTCGGCTCGGTTGTTGCGCCATCGACCCCGCTCATGTAGTCTCGCGATTCCAAGATCACTGGCAGCGCCAGGATAAGATCTTAAGTCATCCGTGATCAATTTGTCTGGGACAAACCCGTATTTCTTCAGCAACTTTCGCATGAGTTTCAGCGCCGCCTGCTTGTTCCTCCTGCTCTGGACCAGCACATCAAGCACTTCGCCCTCGGCGTCCACGGCGCGCCAAAGATAGACCATGCGACCGGCGATTTTCAGATAGACCTCATCAAGATGCCAGTTGGCGTGTGGCTTGGGTCTACGTTTGCGCAGGTCCGCAGCGATTTTGGGCCCGAAATGATTCACCCAGCGCCGAATGGTCTCGTAGGAGACCAAAATGCCCCGTTCTGCCAACAAGTCTTCGACGTCACGGAGGCTCAAGTTGAACCGGAAATAGAGCCAGATCGCCTGCTGGATGACCTCCGGCGGAAAGCGGTAGCCGCGATAGCTGATTTTCTTCATCCCCTTGGCTACCGAACCGCCAGCGGGACCGCAAGCCCGAACCGGCGTGACAAGGCCGGGCCATGAGTGGGTAGCTCGATTGGAAGGCTGGGAACGGATAGAAGGAAGCTGACACCCAAATGAAGCTACGGAAATTTACTCCGCCCTAAAGCGCTTTGGGCTAGGCTCAGATACGCCTTAAGGCGCGACGGGAATGGCCAAACTGTTACGGCGAGATAAACAAGTATTGGTATGAGCCAAACCCGCCGCATCTAGAATTTACCATCACCCAGGCCGTCGAATGTGACGCGACAAAAATTCGCCACAGCTGTGGCAATTGCGCCACAATTTTCGGAAGCCGCTAATTGGTTGGGGCGTCGCCTCGTCAACCCTAGCGAGCCGCTTTCTATATCGTGACGGGCGCGGCAGACCGGCTCGGGCTAACCGATGAAAAACGGGAACGCCAATTGCTGAGGCATCATGCTTGTTCCGCGACGTCTTCTGGCTCGTCATCGATTCCAAGAATTCCGCAAACGACTTGCCGCACGTGATGGCGGCAACCCGCATAGAGCGCCGGGTGAGAAATCCGCTCCGGATCGAGAGCTTCCATTACCTCCGCGACAATCCTAGCAGGGATAAGAGCGAGCCCTCGTTCGTCGTCCTGGGTGATGATTAACTCGATAAGACTTTCGAGTCTCGCCAGTTCCGCCGCTTGCACTTCGTCGTCTTCGTTCGTCATATCTTTACTCCGGGCTGCAGTTAACCGTGACGAAGCGGCCCGCGGGTCCTAAACAGCGTGCAACGGAATTGCACATGGTGCCCATGGGTTCAACTTTTCGTTGCGCGGATAAAGAAAAGCCCCGGATGCGCTCCAGGGCTTTTTCGATAAGAGGCTGGCCTTATGGCCCTAATCCTTCCAAAAGTCCTTGAACCGATTTGGGGATAATTCCGTATAGCGGACGGTGTGCTGAATATTCTTATGCCCAAGGTAGCTTTGCAGCGAGCGCGTATCGACTCCATCATTCGCGAGTTTGAAGCCGCAAGCGTGCCGGAGCATGTGCGCATGGACCTTGATGCCGAGCCCGGCCTTGTCAGCGGCACGTTTCAGCATTTGAGAGAATCCCATTGTCGTGAATGGCGTGCCAAGCTCGGACACGAAGACAAACGGGCTTGCCGCATTTTCACTCTTTAGCTTGCGCAGGGCTCGCATCTCATTTCCTGTGAGAGGGTGCGTTGCTGGCGTGCCGCGCTTCACGCGCCGAATGTGGATTGCCGCGCTTTGGAAGTCGATTTGGTTCCACTGTAAATCGCAAAGCTCCGAAACTCTCAACGGCATCGTCACGTTGGCCAAGAATAGGCGATTTCCGAGCCAACTCTGGTCGGCGACGAGTGTCCTAAGGCATTGAAATATAGACATGCGGGTTGAAAGCGCCCCGCTCTATTGACAAGTAAAACCCACGAACGTGACAAGGCCGTTAGGAGCACATGCTCGATATATTTCGGCTTGTTCACCATGATGGGGTGGAGGAAGAGAATGTGATTATAGATGAGATTGCGGTGAAAGACTGCCGGCGCAAGAAGCGAAAGTCGGTCCTCGCGCAAGCGACGAACAAATTCGATGAGACCAAATCGCCGCGCAAGATGGGCATTTTCGCGCCCCGGGAGCCGCGACAGAGGAAATCCTCCGAGCCAAGCTCGTCTCCTTTCTTGATTTATGTAACATAAGCGCTGTCCGTGAATAATCGAAGAGGCCGTCTCAAATATGGGGGTTTAAATCCAAAGAACTGACAATTAATTCCCCGTTAGACGACGAAGACAAATTTGATCCAATAGCGGTCTGAGGCCAAGAACAGTATGCCAAGGATGGATGGTCCGACAGTCAAGCGCTTCTTGCCATGGGTCGTCGCCACGGCGCTGTTCATGGAGCAGCTCGACTCGACCATCGTTAACACCGCTGTGCCGTCGATGGCGGCGAGTCTGCATGTGACCCCGCTCAGCCTTAAGGCCGTGGCTGCCAGCTATATTCTCAGTCTCGCGGTCTGCATTCCGGTGAGCGGCTGGACCGCCGATCGATACGGCACGCGGCGCGTGTTTGCCCTCGCCATTGCTGTCTTTACGATTTCCTCGGTGTTTTGCGGGCTCGCCATGAACGTGCAGCAGATGGTGGCGGCGCGTATTTTACAAGGGATCGGCGCGGCCATGATGGTGCCGGTTGGGCGACTCACCGTGATCCGCACCTTTCCCAAGGCGGAACTGCTTCAAGCAATGAATTTCGTCATCATCCCCGCGCTGATCGGGCCGTTGCTTGGCCCGACGGTCGGCGGCTTGATCGTCCACTGGTTGTCGTGGCGGGAGATTTTCTTCGTGAATGTTCCGGCGGGGATCGTCGCGCTGTGGCTCATTCATCGTTATATGCCGGATTATTATGGCGACACCTCGCGCCCACTCGATGTGATCGGGCTGGCGCTGTTTGGAGCCGGGACCGCGCTGCTGTCCTGGCTGCTGGAGATTTTCGGTGAACACGAGATCAACATCGCGGTGGAGGCGGCGCTGTTGCTGCTCGCGCTGACCTTGCTCGCCGCCTATTGGCGTCATGCGCGCCAAACGCCCTATCCGCTGTTGCAGCTGGCGCTGTTCAAGGTGCGAACCTTTCGCGTTTCGGTGATCGGCGGCTTCATCACGCGGCTCGGGGTTGGCGGATTGCCCTTTTTAACGCCTTTGCTGTTTCAGATCGGGCTGGGTCTGCCGGCGTGGCAATCGGGCATGCTGATGATGCCCACCGCCGCCGCCGCGATGGGAATGAAGTTTATTTCCACGCGCGTGCTGGGGCTTTTCGGATATCGCAAAGTGCTGATCGTCAACACGGTGATGATCGGCTTGACCATCTGTCTTTACGCGCTGGTGACGGCGCACACATCGCTGGCGGCAATCATAGCCATTGGCCTCGCTCTGGGCTTTTTCAATTCACTGCAGTTTTCCAGCATGAACAGCATGGCCTATGCGGACATCGAGACGAGTGAGTCGAGCATGGCGAGCACGATAGCCAGCTCGTTTCAGCAAATCTCCATGAGCTTCGGCCTGGCCTGCGGATCGTTGGTGGCAGCATGGTATCTTGGAGATCTGCCGCAGTCCGATCGCCTCGCGGTCATCACGGCGCTACATCGCGCTTTCGTGACCTTGGGCGGGTTGACCATCGTCTCCTCACTGTCCTTTTGGACCCTACGCGCCAGGGATGGCGAGAGCGTCAGCCGTGCGACACCGGATCTGGCATGACGCCGCCCGCGGCGAATTCTTCGGTGACGTGTTCGCCGACAACAAGCCGTGGCGCGAGGCTGTGTGGCATGCGTCCCATTTCCGGTGCATGCCCGCCAAACCGTTAGACAAATCCAACGTAACTCATTGATTTCCATTCGACGGTTAGACAATTTTCGATGAGACAAGTTCTTGATATCTCTTGCATAGAATCAGCCTTTTAATCAGGAGGTCA
>Ga0074045_10005137_pt1 | contig 11473 bp, 9 predicted proteins | sample BogForMeECP23OM2_FD_94442 | JGI IMG/M metagenome (GOLD analysis project Ga0074045, IMG submission 94442) | Bog forest soil microbial communities from Calvert Island, British Columbia, Canada - Bog Forest MetaG ECP23OM2 | ecosystem: Environmental > Terrestrial > Soil > Wetlands ...
ACCCGCTGGGCCATGGCCCACTTCAATTCATCGATTCCCTCGCCTGTGACCGCTGAAATGGGGAACAGCTCCAGCTTCTTGCGCTTGCAATAGCGCTTGAGTTTAGCGAGCTTGTCTTTGTTGACTGCGTCCATCTTCGAGGCGACGACGACGGTCGGCTTTGAATCGAGTCCGGCGCCGAAGTTCGCCAGCTCGCGCGTGATGACCTCGTAGTCCTTTGCCGGGTCGGGACGGCCGCTGGCGTCGGAAACGTCAACCAGATGGACAAGAAATCGCGTGCGCTCGATGTGCCGCAGGAATTGCGTGCCCAGGCCTGCACCTTGGCTTGCGCCCTCAATGAGGCCGGGAATGTCGGCAACCACGAAGCTGATTTCGTCCGGCGGCTCGCCCGCCACTACCACGCCGAGGTTCGGCTGCAACGTCGTGAAGGGGTAATCCGCGATCTTGGGACGCGCCGCCGAGATGCGCGAAATCAGCGTGCTCTTGCCGGCGTTGGGATAGCCGACGAGCCCGACATCGGCCAGCAGCTTCAACTCCAGCCGCAGTGCGCGCTCCTCGCCCGGATGCCCCTCTTCGTGCTCGCGGGGAGCCTGATGGGTCGAAGTGGCGAAGCGGGCGTTGCCGCGACCGCCGCGTCCGCCGCGCGCCACAACGATGCGCTCGTCGGGATGCGAGAAGTCGTGCACCAGCTCGCCTGTGATCTCGTCGTAAACGATCGTGCCGACCGGCACTTTCAGCACGATGCTTTCGCCCTCGCGTCCGGTCTTGTTGGAGCCCTCGCCGTGGCGTCCGCGCTCAGCCTTGTATTCGGGATTGAAGCGGAAGTGCACCAGCGTGTTGTGGCGCTCGCTGGACTCCATGATGACGTCGCCACCGCGTCCGCCATCGCCGCCCGACGGACCGCCACGCGGCACGAACTTCTCGCGCCGGAAGGCCATGCAACCGTTGCCGCCGTCGCCCGCTTTTATACGAATTTTGGCTTCGTCAACGAACATCAGCGATTAGCAATTAGCAACTAGTCTTCTGGTATCGCAAATCCCTCTGTCCAGTGAAGCTTTCCCAGTTCGTACGGGCAAATGAGAAAGCGATCTGAATAATCCACAAAGCCCGGCTTATTGGCGAGTGCGCTGATCGCATCTTTGGCCTCTTCTTCAGTCCGAAATACTCCGATCAGCATGCCTTCATCTTCGATGTCTGGAGGACCGGTATGCCATAGAAGAAAAACTGTATCCATAATGATGCTCTGGAAACACAATGAGAAAAGGCCTCGGATGAAGAGGCCTTTACCAGTGCTCGGAACTCGTGGCCCGCAGGTAGTTACTAGTTGCTAGTCGCTAGTTGCTTTCCCGCGGAGTCACCGACACAAACTTGCCCATCTGGCCGCGGTCCTTGAACTCGACGACGCCGGTGATCTTCGCGAAAAGCGTGTCATCTTTGCCGCGACCAACGTTGGTGCCTGGCTTGATGCGGGTGCCGCGTTGCCGCACGATGATGGAGCCGCCCGACACAAGCTGGCCTCCAAACGACTTCACGCCCAGCCGCTGCGCATTCGAGTCGCGGCCGTTTCGCGAGCTGCCTAAACCTTTTTTGTGTGCCATAAATATTCTCTTTCCGCCGACTACGCCGTGTGGTCCGTGCCGTCCACGTTGATGCCAGTGATTTTTACGGCGGTGTACGGCTGGCGATGTCCATTCAACTTCTTGTATTGCTTCTTGCGCTTGTAGTGGAAGACCAGGATCTTGCCGTTACGGCCCTGCTCGACCACCTGGCCGGTGACAAACGCCTTCGACGGCTTGCCGATCTCGCCCGCGGCGGCGCTGATGGCCAGCACATCGTCGAACTGCACATTCTCGCCGCCGGCCTGCGGCACCTTCTCGATCTCAATTACGTCTCCGGGCGCGACGCGATACTGCTTTCCCCCGGCGCGGATCACCGCGTACATGGCAATTCCTCCATAAACTTGCCCGCGCACACTGCGGCGCGAACGGCTTAAACTCTTTGTGCGCTTGCACTTCCCCGAGCCAGGAAGGAGACCTTCACGAAAAGGCTGGGTGTCCCTGACGGGACCTGCTAGTACAGGCAAACCATAGAAGTGTAACGTGTCTTGGCGGGTCAGGTCAAACGGATTGTTAATCCAAGCCACAGCTTCCTTCGGCCTGCGGCATTCAGCATTCCGCTGGGAAGAGCTTTTCGCTCTTCGTCTTTCGCTGTTCGCCAAAAAGGCACCATTCAACTTTGTCATCCCGAGCGAGGACTTCAGTCCGAGTCGAGGAACCTGCGGTTCGCCTCAGTTCAGCCTTGTTACTGTTTACCACTCTGTAATACGAACCGGGCATTTTCCGATTTTCCCGTTTTGGGACGATTGTACTGGTTGGTTACTACCCCTCCCCCCTCCCCCTGTCTTGTGAAATCAATGGGTTGGCCCGAATTTCCTCGCAAAATATTCCACCCAAGGGAGTTACACGTATAATATGACATCCAAAGGACTTACCGGCAAGAATTCCGCCCGTTTTGGAATTCACGTGGAGATTGCATTAACCAAATAGTACACAGAGACGATTCGTTCTTGCCCCTGGAACCCGGCCCCTATCCCCTGTTTTCAAAGACCGCTCCCTCCTTCTTCGGGGCATAGAGACACTTAGCCCCCAGTGGCCAGCGTACAGATTCGGGCCGCCGTCGTCAGTGAACCCGGTCACAGGTGTTGGTGACCCCTGACCGTCAGAGCGGTTCCACAATACTCTTTATGTTCTACTTTTCCGGCTCGCGCACTGAGTGCGGCTCTTGAGAACGCGACTAAGGCTCGTCCCCGTGCTGCAGGCAAGTTTTTTCTTCTTTGCCCTAGGAATTATGTAAACCGCTGCGCAGTATGGGCCGTGATTCCTGTCTGAAATCTGATTTGAAGCCAAGACAAACGAATCGGCCGAAATTTAATTTCAGCAATGGATTCAGTAGCTAGCAATAGAGCTCAAGAGTGACTCTACTACTAAAGTGGGGCTGCCGAGCGAAAAATGGTGCGAAAATTGCGAGAGCTCAGCTGATTCCACTCAATCAGGAGGATACGTTGCACTTCGTCTAGACTCGAGAAACGCAGCGAACACTTCCTTGGCCGAAAGGATTAGGGGTTCCGCATGAATAGAATGCTTTTGCCTCTCCTCGTCTTAGCGCTTTCTGCATTCGCCTTTGCAGGGTCAGAAAGCTTTAGCATCAACTTCGAGCAATATCCGGAGTACACCCAAATCACCAATCAGTACGCCGGCCAGTATGCGACGTTTACCAACTCGTTGCAACTGGTGGCCCCTGGCTACGACTATTTTGACTATCCCCCCCACTCCGGCAATGGGGTCATCACCAACGATCCCAACGACCCCATCCAGATCAACTTCGCCCTCGCCATTCCAAATGGTATCGGGGGAGTCGACAAGGTTACGGGCTGGTACACGGATCCCAACGGGGTCACGGTTAATGCCTACAACAGCCGGGGGAGCCTGATCACGACATTTGCTGGCGCCCCTATCTATCAAGCTAACGCTGAATTCACCGTGTCCAATCCAAGTGGGGGCATCGCTTACATCACCATCAGCGACAACGGCGGGAACCCCGACAATGAGACGGTCGATGACATCTCCTACGATTACATCCCGGAGCCCAATGGGCTGCTGGCCGTGGGTTCGGGGTTGCTGGGCGCGCTGGGACTGTTGCGCCTCAAGGCCCGATTGAGCACGTAGCAAGTCGGGGCCCGGGAACCAGGCGTGCGCTCCAGGCAAACTGGGCGCGACGTTTAACTTCGTCTATTGCTAACTGCATCCCGCAGCGCCCGATGACGCTGGCTGGGAACTCCGGAAGGAGAGCCAATGACTGGCCGATTTAAGAGTGTTCTGTTTCTATTCGCTGCCGTTGCATTTGTCCTCACCTTCAATCTTGCTTCCAATGCAGAAGCCAAGCGTGCCTTGATCACGCAAAAGATTGACGAATCCCAGTTGACCACACTCGCGGGCAATACGCGCCCCGAAGCCAATGAACTTAACGACCGCGGACCGGTTTCCGCCGATCTTCAGATGGACATGTGGCTGCTGCTCAAGCGGCCAGCCGAGCTGGATAAGGCGCTGGCGCAATTTATTGAAGACCAGCACAACCCCAAGTCGACGAGCTATCAGCAATGGCTGAGCGCGGCTCAGTTCGGTGAGCGATACGGTCTGGTGCAGTCCGACATTGCCAAGATTACAGAGTGGCTGGAGGGCAATGGCTTCAAGGTCAACGTAGTCTATTCCAACAACATTTTGATCGATTTCTCGGGCACGGCGAGCCAGGTGGAGAACGCCTTCCACACCCAAATCCGTAACTACCAGGTGAAGGGTGAGATGCGCTTTGCCAACGCCAGCGATCCCAAGATTCCAACTGCGCTGGCGCCGGCGGTCGTCGGTGTGGTTTCTCTGAATAACTTCCCACCGCGTGCCATGCATAAACAAATCATGCAAGCGCACATCGATCCGCATTCCGGAAGCGAGGCGCCCGACTACACCGCCGGCGGAGGTTATCCGCTCGTGCCCTGGGATCTGGCGAAAATCTACAACATCTCGCCTCTGTTTAGCGCCGGCATTTCTGGACAGGGCATGACGATTGTGGTGCTGGAAGATACCAATCAGTGGAACTGCAATCCCACGAACCAACTCGGAGCGTGCAGCTCCACCACCAGTGACTGGGCCATTTTCCGTAACACCTTCGGCCTGGGCAAGTACACGGCGGGCAGTTTTTCGCAAGAGAACCCGAAGCCGCAGACGGGCGCGAATAACTGCGCCACTCCATCAACTGGGCGCGGCTATCCCGCCGGCTCGGGCATCAACAGCGATGACGTTGAAGCCGCGATTGATGTTCAGTGGGCTTCCGCGGCTTCACCTAACGCTGCGCTGGTGAACGCAGCCTGTGCGTCCACGACCATTTTCGGCGGTACGATCGCGCTTCAGAACATTCTCTCCCACCCCAATGCCGATAACGTTGATGTTGTCAGCATGAGCTATGGCGAGTCGGAGGCCTCGAGCGGCGCGGCGCTTAACGCATCCTTCAACTCCACCCACCAGCAGGCGGTGGCCCAAGGCATCGGTGTCTTCGTTTCCTCCGGTGACGAACTTGCGGCCAGCAGCGGCGACAGAGACGGCATCGGCATCAGCGGCTGGATGTCTTCTCAGTACGATGTTTCCGTCGGTGGCCTGGACTTCGCCGATACGTACCTCGGCGAGAACAGCAGCTACTGGAATGCCACCAACAACGTCTTCTACGGCTCCGCCAAGTCGTACATCATGGAGCAGCCGTGGAATGATTCCTGCGCCGGCACGTTGCTGGCGCATTACGCGACCGGCTCGTACATCACCTACGGCGCAGGCAGCTTCTGCCAAACCAATAGCAGTTACCGCAATGCTACTGGTGGCAGCGGCGGCCCCAGCGGCTGCGCCACGGGAGCGGCGAACGTCTCCGGCGTGGTCAGCGGTACGTGCGCGGGTTATCCAAAACCCTCTTACCAGAGCATGTACCTGGGCAAAATGGCGGGCCTGGTGAACGATAATGTTCGTGACACGCCAGATGTGTCTCTGATGGCCGCCAACGGCCTGTGGGGACACTATTACCTGATTTGCTATACGGACAGGACCAGCTCTGGCATATCCAATGGCGGAATTGTTTCTTGCACCGCCGTGCAGCCGATTGACTGGCCCGGCTACGGCGGAACATCGGTTTCGTCACCCATCATGGCTGCCATTCAGTCGCTGGTGGTGCAGCACAAGGGGAGCCTACAGGGAAATCCGAATCCCCGCTACTACGCACTCGCCGCGGCCGAGTACGGTCCGACCGGAAACTCCGCCTGCGACTCGACTAAGGGGAACGGCGTCTCCAACTCCTGCATCTTCTATGACATCACGCTGGGCGACATCGATGGCTACTGCATAGCCAACCGCAATGGCACCTATTACAACTGTTACCACCCGGGGACAACGAGTGGGGTGCTTTCGACGAGTAACAGTGCGTATCAGCCGGCTTATCCCACTGGACCACAACCACCGTTTCCAAGCAACGGCCCCGGTTGGGATTTTGGCTCAGGCATTGGCAGCGTCAACGCCTATAACCTGGTAATGGGGTACTAGGAGTGGATCGCGAAACCAGGCGTGACTAAACTCTGACTGCAACTACTCCCTTCAGGGACCCCATCCGAGCTACGGCCCGGGTGGGGATTTTTGGTGGGACGGCCTTCAACTCGGGTTTTGGACAAATCACGAGCAGGTCCCTCCGCTCGGACTAAAGTCCTCGGTCGGGCTGCTACGATAGAACCTGTGTCTCCGCTGCTCGAGGTCCGCAATCTCACCGTCGAATTTGCCACTGCCCAGGGAAGCGTCACCGCCGTTCGCGATGTGAGCTTCCAGATTGCGACGGGGGAAGTGCTGGGGTTGGTGGGCGAATCGGGATCGGGGAAGTCGGTCAGTGCGCTTGCGATCCTGCGCCTGCTGCCGCCACAAGCGCGGATTCAAGGCATGATTCAGTTCCGTGGCGAGAATCTGCTTGCCCTTTCCGAACCGCAGATGCGGCACATCCGCGGCGCCGGAATCAGTATGATCTTCCAGGAGCCGATGACGGCGCTCAATCCCGTGATGCGCGTGGGCGACCAGATCGCAGAGGCGGTGCTGGCGCACGCGGACAGTGGAACCTCCGGGGCTAAAGCCCCGGAAGATTTTGACCACCTGAACGCGGGCCTGAAGGCCCGCTCTACCACCCGCGGCAGGATCAGCAAGACCGAAGCCTGGCGGCTTGCGGTCGAGGCGCTGCGCACCGTTGCCATTGCTGACGCCGAGCGGCGCGCGCGCGATTATCCGCACCAGCTCTCCGGCGGTCAGCGGCAGCGCGTGATGATTGCCATGGCCGTGGTGAACCGGCCGTCGCTGCTGATTGCCGACGAGCCGACCACCGCTCTCGATGTCACTATTCAGGCGCAAGTGCTCGACCTGCTCAGCGAGCTGCGCGAGAAGTTCTCCCTGGCGATGCTGTTCATCTCCCACGATCTTGCCGTCGTCTCGCAAGTGTCGCGCCGTATTGGAGTGATGTACGCCGGCAGCCTGGTCGAGATGGGCACGGTGCAGGAGGTTTTCACGCATCCGGCTCACCCTTACACGCGCGGCCTGTTACACTCTGTGCCGACGCTGCGCAGCGAGCGCAGCCGGCCACTACAGACCATCGAGGGAACTGTGCCTGTCATCACTGCGCTGCCGCCGGGTTGTGCTTTCGAGCCGCGCTGCGCGTCGCGCATCGCAACCTGTGCCGAGGCGCTGCCGCCGCTGGTGGAAGTTGCGCCCGGTCATCTTGCGCGCTGCCCCGTGGTATCGGCGGAGGTGCGCTGAACGATGCGGCTGCTCGTGCTGAGCGACATCCACGCCAACCTTGAAGCGATGGAGGCTTGTCTGGCCGTCGCTCCCGCTCATGATGTTCTCGTGAATCTGGGAGACGTTGTCGGCTACAACGCGTCGCCCAACGAGGTCTGCGAGCGGGTCCGCGCGATGGGAGGGACAATCGTGCGCGGCAATCATGACCGCGCCTGCTCCGGGCTGACCGATCTGGCGGAGTTCAACCTGATAGCGGCGATGTCGGCGCGCTGGACGCAGGTCACGCTGCTGCCAGAACATCTGGAATGGTTGCGGGCGTTGCCGCAGGGACCGTTGCGCCGCGACGAAGCGCCCGCAGCCGAATTCGTGCATGGCTCGCCGCGCGACGAAGACGAGTACGTGTTAAACGCATCCGCCGCCAGCGCGAATCTGCGAGCGCCTGGTCACGCAGACAGGATTTTCTTTGGGCATACTCATTTGCAAGGCGGCTTCGCTTACGAGAATGGACGTGTGCGCCCTCTGACGCCGATCTTCCCAACAGGAGAAGACGTTGTCGAGTACACCATGCCGCTGGCGCGCACTGAACGGTATCTCATCAATCCCGGCTCGGTGGGCCAGCCTCGGGACGGCGATTGGCGCGCGGCCTTCGCACTCTACGTGCGCGACGGAGATGCGCCCGGGGCAGTGACGTTCTATCGCGTTCCGTACGACGTTGATGCAACGCAGCAGCGAATCATCGCCGCAAATCTTCCCGAACGGCTGGCCACCCGATTGAAGCTGGGGCGTTGATGCAGACTCGCGACGGGCGTAAGCCTGGCCGCATCCAAAATTTGGGGTAAACTACACGTCATGCCGTTCCGCCCGTTTCCTTTGAAGTCTCCGTTTCGTTCGCAAGAATTTGATGGCGGCCACATCGACAGGTCGCCCGAAGGATATCTCGTCGCCAACATCGACGGCGGCGCCCGCGGCAATCCCGGTCCCGCGGGATACGGCGTTGTCTTCGAAGACGAAGTTGGCCGCCCCATCGCCGAACTCAGCGAGTTCCTCGGCCGCCAGACCAACAACTACGCCGAGTATTCAGCTTTGCTGGCCGCGCTTAACTACACGCTGCGGCACGGCTTCAAGGCGCTGAAGGTGATTAGCGATTCCGAGCTTCTGGTGAAGCAGATCAAAGGCGAGTACAAGGTCAGCAGTCCCACATTGAAGGAGTTGCACGTCCGGGCGATAAAGATGCTTGATGAGCTCGACTACTTCGAGATCAGGCACGTGCTGCGCGAAAAGAACCGTGACGCCGACCGGCTGGCAAATCTGGCGATGGACCGCGGGATCGCCAGGAAGGCCCCCGCCGTCGCCGCCACAGATGTAGGCGGTGTTGCCTCGGTCATGCCCGAGGTCAATGGCGTGGTGCGCAACGGAGTCGTCGAGTTCCTCGGAAAGCCGCTGCCGGATGGAACACTAGTCAAGATTCGAGCAGCCGAGCCGATTCATGCCGATGCCGCTTCGCGCGTGGCAGGCGCAGGCTCCTAGCCCACAGCGGCTTGGATGGCACTCTTCAGATCCGGATGGACAAACTGATATCCGGCCGCCTTCAGCTTCACTGGTTCCACGCGGGCCGACCCCAGCAGCGCCGCGTCCCCCATCTCTCCGAGCAGCGTGCGCACGACGAAGGCCGGCAACGGGAAGATGGTTGGCCGGTTTAGCTGCTCGCCCAGCGCGCGCACGAATTCCTCATTGCGGGCCGGCTCGGGGCTGACAACGCTAACCGGCCCGCTCAAGCTGTCATTCTGCAACGCGAAAAGAACGGCCCCCACTACATCGTCGAGCGAGACCCAGCTCCAATACTGTTTCCCGCTGCCAATCCGCCCGCCCAGCCCAAGCTTGAACGGCAGCAGCATCGGTTGCAGCGCGCCTCCGCTGCCGGCGAGCACGACGCCGATACGCAGGTTCACCACGCGCATGCCTGCATCGCGCGCGGGACTGGTAGCGGCCTCCCATCGCTGCGCCAGGTCAGCGAGAAATCCCTGTCCAGGGCCGCTCTCCTCGGTCAGCAACTCTTCGCCGCGATCGCCGTAGTAGCCAATCGCCGATGCCGAAATGAATAAGCGCGGTAGGCCGCTCTGGCGATACGATTGGGCAGCGGCCGTCGCCAGGGTTTGAGTGCCTCGCACCCGGCTGTCGCGGACTTCCTGCTTGAACTTCTCCGTCCAGTAGCCCGCGATGTTCTTCCCGGCCAGATGTACGACTGCATCGATGCCGGCCAGCTTACCCGGATCGAGGGGTTCGGCCGGGTTCCATTGCACCTCGCCTTCGCTTGCAACGCGGCGGACCAAGGCAACCGGCTCGTGATCATGTGCAGCCAGGGCGCGAGTGAGCGCCCGCCCAATCAATCCAGAAGCGCCGCTGACCATCACGCGCATCAATGCCTGCTCTAATGAGTAGCAGTACCATATCCCGCGCAATTTCGGAAACCTGGCGCGCCAAAAGGGAAGCGCAAGATCGTCGTATAATCGGACATGGCGACTTTGCGCCAACAGATCGCGACCAACGTTCTCTCCGTGACTCGCTTTCGCGATCTCCTGCGCAAAGTTCGCGCCTACCGGCCCGTCGAAGACCAGGCCCTGGTAAAAAAGGCCTACGAATTTTCCGAACAACATCACAAGGGACAGCAGCGCGAGTCGGGCGAGCCCTACCTCGTCCATCCTCTCGAGGTCGCCATCCTTCTGGCCGATATGCGGCTGGACGCCACCGCCATCGTCGCCGGGTTGCTGCACGACGCGGTGGAAGACACCTCGGTGACGGTTGACGAGATCAAGGCGGAATTCGGCGAACAGGTCGCCCACATCGTCGAGGGCGTTACCAAGATCAGCAAAATTGACTTCGCGTCCTCCGAGGAGGCGCAGGCCGAGAACGTGCGCAAAATGGTGCTGGCCATGATGGATGACATCCGCGTGGTGCTCATCAAGTTGGCCGACCGCCTGCACAACATGCGCACCTTGAAGTACCTGTCGGAAGACCGCCAGCAGAAGATTGCGCGCGAAACCCTGGACATCTACGCGCCCATCGCCCACCGCCTCGGCATGGGCAAGATCCGCGGTGAACTGGAAGACCTGGCATTTCAGTACGTCGATCCCATCGCCTTCAAGCAGGTAAAGGACGCCATCGAATCCCGCCGGAAGGAGGGCGAAGCATTCCTGGCTGAGGTGCAGGGCGTCATCCAGCAGAAACTGCGCGCCAACAAAATCCAGGCGAGGGTGGAAGCCCGCATCAAGCGCATTTACAGCATCTGGCAGAAGCTGCAGCGGCAGCGCATTTCGGTGGACCAAATCTACGATATGCTGGCGCTGCGCATCATCACGCAATCGGAATCCGATTGCTACGCCGTGCTGGGCATCCTCCACGGCCAGTGGCGCCCGGTGCCGGGGCGCATCAAGGACTTCATCGCCATCCCGCGCAACAATTTCTACAAGTCACTGCACACCACAGTCATCTCCCAGAAGGGGCACGCCTTCGAGGTGCAGATCCGCACCGAAGAAATGCACAAGATGGCCGAGGAAGGCATTGCGGCCCACTGGAAATATAAGGACGGCCCGGTCTCCGCGCGCGACGAGCAGCGCCTAGCCTGGCTGCGGGAGGTTGTGGACCGCCAGCGCGACGAGAAGAACCCCGATGACTTTCTCGCCAACCTGAAAATCGATCTTTACCCGGAGGAGGTTTATACCTTCACGCCGAAGGGCAAGATCATCGTGTTGGCGCGCGACGCCACCCCGATTGACTTTGCCTACACCGTTCACACCGAAGTGGGACACACCTGCGTGGGAGCCAAGGTCAATGGGCGGATTGTTCCGCTGGTTTACAAGCTGCGCTCCGGCGACATTGTCGAAATCCTGACCCAACCCGGACACAACCCCAGCCGGGACTGGCTGCAACTGGCGAAGTCATCGAAGGCCCGCCAGAAGATCAAGCATTGGCTGAATATTCACCAGCGCGAGCGCGCCATCGAAATCGGGCGCAAGCTGATCGAGAAGGAAGCCCGCAAGTACCGCATTCCGCTAAAGAGCATCAGTGAAGCGGAACTGACGCGAGTTGCCAGCGAGAATGGCCTGGCGAAGCCCGAC
>Ga0074045_10005138_pt1 | contig 11473 bp, 11 predicted proteins | sample BogForMeECP23OM2_FD_94442 | JGI IMG/M metagenome (GOLD analysis project Ga0074045, IMG submission 94442) | Bog forest soil microbial communities from Calvert Island, British Columbia, Canada - Bog Forest MetaG ECP23OM2 | ecosystem: Environmental > Terrestrial > Soil > Wetlands ...
CGCGATAGAAGACATATTGACTTCCCATGAGGCAAAGTAATCATCTGTCAACTGGCCATACTTGTGGCTATACCAGGCGATTTCGAACAAGCTCAACTGCATAAGGCTGTAGTAGTAACCCCGCACTTCCTTTGAGGGAGCCTCCTCAGGTCGCAAAGTGGGATCGTCAACGACCATCTACCGGAGTTTTAACTGGAGCTCAATAAGTTTGGTGAGATTCGCGACGTACTGGGAGGTTCGCCACCCCCGAAACTGCAAAGCCGCATACACCAAGCCACCTGCCGCCGCCAGAAGAGGAATGGCTTGCACGATTTCATGGAGTATCGAGTTGTTCACGGCCTTGTGTCTCCATGCAGGGCGTTGGGGGTTTCCGCATAGAGAACCATCAAAACATACGTCATGCAAAAAGCCACTCTTATCTTCATGACTTCCTCCTTTTATTTCTGTTCCCTCTTCCTGAAAGTCCAGCCTTTCCTTCAACGCGTGGTTACTAAAGAGACCGTTACCCTCTGACTATAGATTATTGACGCTTGGGTCTTCCCGACGTTTTGCCTGTGTGCCTATGCCCTAGTCCATTAGATGTTAAATTGCCCGAGTTTGTGCAACCACGCTCTTAAGGTTTCATTTTCCTTTGTGCCGACTGATCGACATGGCAGTTTAAGGAAGAAGCAAACACACTGGCAAAGAAAAATATTGAACTCTAACGATCCTTATCTCTCAAAAACCGACAACATCACCGAGACCGCTGCGAAGTGAAAACCATACAAGCTGAAGAAACGTGTCGTCCCGCTTCCGCATGTAGTTCACTTCACCGATTTTCATTGAACCAGACTTGTCCGGCATATTAGTCCTGCGGATCTTCAACGCGTTGGTTATGAAAGAGGTGATCCGGTTGAAGGCTCCCCTTTCGCTTCCCGTACGCCTGTTGAGAACTGCGATGTTTAGGTCCCTGTATATCGCCCGCACAGTACCGCTTGCGTGACCCGCAATCATATTGATGTCAAATGTTGCGCTTTGAAGGATACCGGATTTGATACGCAAGCTTTCGCCAATTTCAAGGAAGGAATTGAGTCTGGTCGCGTCCATTAGGTCCAGTGAGCCGGAGTATCGGAATGAGATTTTTGGCGAAATGACTGGAAGAACCATGAGGATTTTCATCGTACTGGTCTTCATAAATTTCCCCTGAGCGTGAATGACTGTAGTAGCACCAGGGTCGGCATGATTGGTAATCCCTTCTGCCAACAAGTGTATTGAATCAAATGTCACCACGGCCGGCTCCCTGCCGATTATATACCTCTCTGCGTATTTCAACCGCCCATTTATGATGTTCAAGCTATTGACCTGTGTAATTTTGTTTATCGATGAAAGACTTTCGTTCGGCATCAGGGGTCTTGAAGAGTTCTTGTTGTACGGCGTGTCCATGTTAACCAGAATATCGAAGGACGCATCATTGACTTTAACCGAACTAGCACGGTATGTCTTCCCTTGCAGCAGTCCACGGCAGTCTGCACCCGTCACTCTGCATTGAGGAAGAACTATCCGCAATCGGGTTCTTCTGAACTTGCTACTTGCAAAGAATTTGTCATCTCCAACCAAGGGATGAAGCTCCAGTGCCTCAGCCAAAATCTCTGAATCTGGTACCGATACGCGTAGCCGTCCACAACGAAGTTCATACTGTGACTGCCGAAAGGTCAGCACTATTTCTCGTGCATCTGCAAGTGAGCCGTTAAAGCCTTTAGAAACAATGTCTCCCTGCCAAAGAATCTGTAACCAGGAAATACCGCTCACAGAGAACTTACCAATATTGCACGAAAAGGTAGAATCACTCGATGCTAGCGCTATACCGTCACATCCGATGCGGTTTTCCCATATATTGTAATGCACGCCTGCAATCCGTATCGAGTATGCTGGATACGCCCTTGTGAATGCCTTTATGATTTGGTTTTTGATGTACCCGTTGATATATGTTTCCGGGAAGAAAAGGAATACCAGTACACAAACGAGTACAATGGCTCCGACAGCAAGACTCGCATACGCCGCGACTTTTCGCAATAACAACTTACTCCGGTTGGCCGGTCCATGATTAGTCTGCTTCGGCAGCATCAACCCTCTCGTTTTTTTTCCGACACCGACGGGGTACTTTTAGTGGACGGAGAAGCACCTTTTTAGTCTCTACTATTTTTTTCAAATTTAATTAATTCATTGTCTCAATCTGAATCGATAATGATGGAAAATCAATCTCCATGTGAAAATTCCCTTTGGGATTAAATTTAAAAATAGTTTCTCTCAATTTTATAATTAATGCTTTAGTTAAGTCGATAAATCTGTAGTTTGCAATAAAAGCCAATGTCAAAAAACCTAAAAGATCAACAAGTAACGTCTTAAATATTCGCATAATTCAAGATGTATAACGACAGCCCTAACCAGCGCGGTCAACCATCTTAGCCAATACCAAACTAACGTTAAGGCGCGCCTGGGGTGATGGCGTTGTTATATGTGGAAGCATTTCTTAATTGTCTGCCTCAGCAACCGCTTTCGCAACGGCCTTGTCAATTTCAGAACTATTTATTGATCTTGGGAATCCAGACCGATAATCTTTTAAGCTCTTTAGTGCCGTTTTAATGTTCTTTTTTATGCTTTCGGATCCGCCAATGCCCGTAGAAAAGCAAATAAGATCGCCATCGAGAGGCATTTCGTGATGTTCTAAGGCTTTCTCCGTTCGTCCCTCGTAATTTACTGAGTGTGAAGATTTTATCTTTGATTGCCACTATTTCCGATGAGGTTGAACCATGACTAAAAAATGAACCAAGAAAATGTGATGCTCCGTATGCCCCTATAGCGCCCCCATAATGAAGATGCCTATTACTGAGAAGATTTTGCGCCGATTTATACGCCTTTCTTATTTCCTTGTATTCCCCTCCAATCTTTAGAAGAATCTCCCCTCAGATACCCTGCTTATTTCTGGTTGAACTATACACCATTGGAGCTGGGCTTTCAAGTGCAGACTACAAGGAAGTATTCGAAAAACCGGTCCAACCCTGGCGGAGCAAGGCATGCCGGAAGAGTACGGGGCGTAACACGACAACTGGGGTGTCGACATTGGCCACCATCTGATCCTTCCTGTACTACTCAATAGTTTCGGATTGTAATAAATGTTTTATACCGCTTGAAACCTTCATGCAGTTGCGCCTTTTGACAACTCTTTGTTTGTCGGTGTACCCAAGAGCGCAGGACCGCCTTACTCACATTGAGACGTTGTGCGTACTTCGGGACAAAACTATCTTTCCCGAGGAATGGGGCGATTGACTGTCGTGTGCCAAAAGTAACCAACACCGCCAGCCATCACGTTAGAAGCGCAGGACGATAAATGGGAGGAATTTTCGTTACGATTGCGGGGTGCGTAGTTCAGCATAAGCTCTTTGAAAGACTCACCTATTGACAACTGTCGGAGGTGTTACTTGCACCAGTCTCTGAAAACACTGTCCTATTTCTTTTAGCTCTGCCATCAATGAAGGTTTGTCCCGGCATTACGCACCGAAGAAAATGGGTTCAAAGACCAGTCGACGCAAGACTGCATTTTGAACACCGAAAGAACTGGTGAAGCTACGGGGTGAACCCCGCAGTTATCGTGAATCGATACTCGCACTTGGTTACTTCTATGTCATTCTGCGATGAATACCTAATAACCCTCACTTTATTCAGCACATGGTTTTTAACGATTTCCGTTTGATAACTATCACCGCAAGGAGAAGGGCGTCTTCCAAGAGAACTTCCAGCATCGTTTCTTGAATCCTCGAATATCTGCTATCATTAGAGACTTGCAATGAAGACCGGACAGGGATACCTCTCCTGTGACGGCCGGGAGAATACGATGCATTTCCCTCATATCTTTCAAGAAGGAAGGATCGGCAGCGTCGCCCTTAGGAACCGTCTCATCATGTCTCTCTATCCCACGAAGTATGCCACCGACAGTGAAGTGAACGAAAGGATGATTGAGTTCTACCGCGAGCGGGCGCGCGGAGGCGTCGCCATGATCGTCCTGGATTGTCCCTGCCTCGACTATCCGAATGCATATAAAGGGCCGAACGAGCTTCGCTTCGACACTCCGGAGTCTGCGAATGCTGTCAAAAATCTTCTTGCCACAATCCACGCTGAGGGCGCCAAGGCATTCATGCAGCTCAATTATCCGAAAGAGCGTGTCTTTGACAGAGAAGTTTCTGGATCGAAACAGAAGGGCAACACGTGGGTCGCACCTCTGGTGAGGATCATGACTGCGGCGGAGGCGTACGAAGTGATCGGGGTCATGGCAAATGGAGCAAAGATGGCGCGTGAATTAGGTTATGACGGGATCGAGGTTCAGGCGAGTTACGGTGATTTCATCTCGCAGCTACTTTCGCCTCTTTCAAACAAAAGGATGGACGAATTCGGCGGCAGTCTCGAAAACCGTGCGCGTTTTCTCATAGAGCTCATCAAAGCGGTCAAAGACAAGGTGGCCAAGGACTATCCGGTGATGGTGAAGCTGGTATGTGACGAATTTGTCGAGGGAGGGCTGACGCTGAATGATACGACGGTGATCGCCCGACTCGCTGAGCAGGCGGGCGCCGATGCCATCCTTGCATCGGGAGGGAATAAGGCGACCAAACACATGACGATTCCCTCGCACTATCTTGCACCCGGTGTTCTCATTCACCTTGCGAGAGGAATAAGAGAGGCGGTCACCATACCGGTCATCGCGGTCGGGAAGATCAACACACCTGACTTGGCGGAAAAGGTGATCCGAGACGGCGACGCCGATTTTGTGGCCATGGCGCGTCCACTCCTCGCCGATCCCCATTTCCCCATTAAGGCTCAAGCAGGAATGACCGAAGAGATACGCAAATGCCTCTACGACCTTGAAGATTGTGCCGATGGAGGTATCAAAGGCATCGGCAGAACCTGCACCGTGAACCCTTTCTCGGGGCAAGAATACCGATTGAAGCTCACGAGCGCTCAAAGGAAGAAGAGAGTCGTTGTCGTAGGCGGAGGCCCCGCAGGCATGCAGGCTGCTCTTCTGGCGAGCCAACGAGGGCATGAGGTGATTTTGTATGAAAGGGATGATACCCTTGGAGGGCAGTTGAGAATCTCCGCTATCGCTCCATGCAAGGAGGAGATGGAAGCGGCGTTGCAGCACATAAAATATATGCTTAGTAAGACAAACGCGAAGGTTATTTTGCACAAAGCTCCCACAAATAAGGAGATCCTTTCTCACAATCCCGAAGCAGTAATCATCGCCCTGGGGTCGAAGCCTTCTTTACCGAATGTGCCTGGCATAGACCTGCCCTCAGTGTATGACGTCAATACTGTCTATGAGGGCGCCATTAATCTCGGAAAGAACGTAGTCATCGTCGGCGGCGGTGACATTGGTTGCGAGACAGCGGACCTTCTTGCAGAGAAAGGCATGAGCGTCACCATCGTCGAAGCCCTCGAAGAGCCGCTCCATAGGATGAAAGATATCCCGAAACAAGAACTACTCAAAAGACTTAAGAGCAAGAACGTCACGATCCTGACGAGCACAAAGGTGATGGCCATCGGGACCGGAAAGGTCATTGTCGAGACCAAAGACGGCAGCCGGAAAGAGTTGGCGACTGACTCGGTGATTTTCTCCACTGGCTCCATCTCTGTCGATTCTTTCGCTGATACTCTCAAAGGCTCTGTCGAAGAGGTATATGTCGTCGGAGACGCCAAGGAACCAGGCAACCTCGGCTCAGCGCTGAGAAGCGCAACCGCCGTCGCGATAACTCTGTGAAGTCTGAAATGGATGGAACCGCTCCGCATGTCACAGGCCACAGATTTTATCTCCTACCGCAGTTTCGGGTTTTTGCAAGAAGTGTTAGATACCGAAAAGAACTGTCACAGCTTTCCAACATGTTAGTCTTGTCTTTAGAAACATCGCTCGTCTCCATATACCCGATATAAAAGACGTACACAGACTTCATCGTTAGAGAAAGAACGATTAGGAATGATTTGGTGGCAATGTTATCATATGATAAGTCTGCAGATGATTAGTAAGAAGACAGGGATGGAAGAAAATAGGATAGAAATTGACGGAGATCTGTGCAACGGCTGCGGGTTATGCATCACCGTCTGCCCGACAGGAACTATCTCACTTATAGAAGGCAAGGCGACTGTCTCGGGAGGGGAGTCGATCTTTTGCGGACATTGCGAGGCAGTATGCCCCCAGAAGGCAATCCATGTCACCACAATTGATGAAGAGATGTCGCGGTATGAGACTTTCACCAGCGAGAAACAATGGCTTCCCCCTGGGAAATACAGCGTATCGGCTTTGGTACAGCTTATGGCTTCGCGCCGGTCCTGCCGTTGCTTCACAGACGAACCCGTGGACCGCGCTATGCTCGAAGATCTTGTAAAGATCGGCATCACTGCACCATCCGGAACCAACAGCCAATCCTGGACGTTCACCATTCTACCAACGAGAAAGTCGGTGGCGTACTTTGCAAAACAGATTTCGTCCTTTTTCGAAAAATTAAACACTACCGCGGAGAAGACCATGCTTCGTTTGTTCCTCAAGCTGATAGGCAAAGGAGAACTCGATGTCTATTATCACAGTTATTACCCAAAGGTGAAGGACGCGCTTGAAGAATGGCATCGATCAGGTAAAGACCAACTTTTTCACGGTAGCACGGCCGCCATTCTTGTCGGATCTAAACCGGGAGCAAGCTGTGCCGTTGAGGATGCCTTGCTCGCAACACAAAATATCCTGCTTGCGGCCCACAGCATGGGACTTGGCTCATGTCTCATCGGATATGCCGTTGCAGCGATGAAGAACGATCCATCGGTCCAGCAGTCAATCGGAATCCCGTCAGAAGAGGAAATTCACGCAGCTATCGCCCTCGGATATCCCGACGAGGTCTATCAGCGGGTGGCTGGGCGCAAGAAAGTAACGCCGCGATATTTCGAAGGATTGTAACCGTGCCAAAGAATTTGCATTTTAGGGAGGTTGCCGCACCTGTAAGTCTGCACCGGAGACGTCTCGCCAAGGCTATAGATCTTTCATTATGTGACTGAGGGTCACGACAAATATGTCGTGAATCGGCATAGCCTGCCGCCAGCTATGAGGTGAACTGCGGTAATTAACGGTGGATGTAGCTTTTCGATTTTAATGTTCAAAGAGAATACTGATAGAGAGGAGAGCTTCGCCATGATAGAGTTTACCACTGAAAACCTTAATGCCTTTCTGGAGACGCTGGGGCTAGATGAGGAGCCCATGGGAATGTATTACACGGATCGACAGCCTGAGGAGGGCTTTTGTCCCAAGAGAGAACTACTTCCTACCGTTCAGCAGGAGGCAAGGGGGGAAGTCGACTTTGCTTCGCTGTTCCAAAGCTTTTCCTGTGTCGTCGGCAATCTCTGGCTTGCGAGAAGGAAGAAAACCATCGCTTATTTTGATAGAGAACGCTTCGGTTGCCTGGGTGGTGCGTTCTACCTTGGTTTTTTGAAGCCACAGATGGACTTCGTCGCGCATTATGTTTCCTCCGGCATCTCCGGGAAGGTGGAAGGGGAACATTATCTGGAGTCGCCGGAGGTCACCCGTGAATTCTTCAGAACAATCGATCCGCGTCCTGCCCCGGCCCGCTTTTGTGTCTTCATGCCTGTCAGCAGGTTTTCGGAGAAGGATAAGCCCGAAGTTCTGACCTTTTTTGCGAGGGCTGAGGTCATCGCCGGCCTCAATCAGTTGGCCACTTTTGTCACCAACGACTTTGAGGTGGTATCTTCGCCTTTTGGAGCAGGTTGCACCAACATCGTCGCATGGCCGCTCAAATATTTATCAGAGGGAAAACTTAAGGCGGTAATAGGAGGATGGGATCCCTCAGACCGGAAATTTCTCAAGCCCGATGAGATCACCTTTAGCGTTCCCTATGAAATGTTCAAACGTATGATCGACCGCTGGCCTGAATCGTTCTTGACAGGAAAAGCTTGGTCGATTGTGAAGAAAAAGATTGAGCTGAGCAAGAAGGCGTGGGGAGAAACATCGAAAACATAATGTTTCGAATCAGGAATTCCATGGTGTTAAGTCATAATGCTGGATACGAGTTTTTCCCCAAAGGACGGGCCTTTCGCTTCGTTCGCTTACTTCGTTGTTGCCGTTCTTCACGCGCTGCCAGACCAATGAAGAGCGCGCTTTTTCCCCTCGTCAACACGGATCTTCGGAGCGTTCATTCCCCATGGCCAGTGAGCGAAACATACGAGCCTTTCGGGAATTTCTTCATGACAGCCGTAGCAGTGTCGAAGTTCATGGGTGAACCAAGCACAATAGCGTCTGAACCCTCGATTGCCTCTATAATGGCGCCCATTTCGTCACCTATGATGCATCTGCCCCGCTGTGGTCCCGGCTGCTGAGAGCAGGTACGGCAGTTCGTGCAAAATTCGATGTGTTTGTTGATCAGGTAAATCTTCGATACCTCAGCTCCTTCTTCTCTGGCGCCATCGAGGATCTCATCAATCGCAGTATCAATGATACCGCCTTTGCGGTGGGTGCCGACGACAGCTATCACCTTTATCGTCTTCTTCATTGTCTCCTCTCATGAAGCATTCTGCCTACTTCATTCTGCCGTATAGTTGTGTCTAGTTTAGGCTTTGACTGAGAATTTGTTCAATCACAAAAGGAGGATGTGGCCTTCGAAAGAACGCCTGATAACCATTCGCTATAGACAGGCGAAACAGATGCGGATTAATGAAATAAGCAGTGCCTGAATGCCATTACGCGGCCGGTCGCCCTATCTTCATAAAGTCCGCAGAATGGAATGGAACCAAGTGCAGATTAGTATAGGAAATTTATAACGCCTTTGATAGCTGCGTGGTTGGGTAGGCAAAGGATTCTCCAGCAGAGTAGCCGTTCGATCTTATCTTTTCTCCACCTGTGATACTCTACCGTGCTCAAAGCTGTAAATCTTTTCCACCGCCTTCTGCGTCAGCGTAAACGTCGAGACAGCGCGATCTGCGATGTGTTGAGCACGCGCAGGGCTTATCAACAATTGCAAGCCCACGAATGCCAAAGGCATCAGACTTTGCCAATCCGTTGTAATCGGGGTGAGGTCTTCCTGACTGCCTTTATAAACGTCACGCTTGAACACTGCCCTCGATGCCTCGCTAAGAAGCTGACGCCGTGATCCCCCACGTCCGGCAAGCCCTAAGAGCGTTGCCATGATGCTATGACTGCGAACGCCGAAGCGGCCCATCTGAAGCGGCGCTTGGCTGAAGGATTCCCCCAATGACAGCTTGACGAGCATCTCCGCAAGATTTACACCACTCATCACAGCGTTCATGGGCTCCACGAGGCGAGGGTTGGCTTCAATGTAAGCGGGCCGTCCAGTGGCAGAATCGAAGAGATAATCTAACGCCAGAGCGCCATGCCACCGAAGACAGTCACCCAACTTTTCCAGGTGCATCCGCACGGTGGAATGATCGACGCTGAGGCGTGCGCTGTGGCTTCCGCCCATCCCTTCGGCCTGCTGGCTCGTACAGTGGACGGCGATCAGTCGTCCATGCTCGAACACTGCCTGCGCTTGACTCAACACGCCTATGGCAGCGCTTTGCACCACAATATCCGTCCTTCCGCTGAGCAAGCCCTGTTTATCCAGGGCGCTTATTGCCGCGGAGCGATCGTCAGCATTTTGGATCCAGCGCACACCGCGACCCGCTGTACTATAGGGTACTTTGATGTAGTAGGGGAAATTGTTCATGGCCTCCAATTGCGCTGGGTTTTGAATCAACCGCGTTGGCGGATGAGGAAGGCCGAGAGATGCGAGGAGCTGTGCGAAAGTCGCCTTACTCTGGAGCAACGCTAAATTGCTGAATTCGGTAAGGGCGATCCCGACTTTTGACACGAGTTGATCTTGCGCGGCAGCAAATAAAAATGCCTGGTCATGGACTGGGAGCAACACATTGTATCGATCACATTCGAGTCGATTGAGAATAAATGACAGGTAATCCATAGGGTGCTCCGACCAAGCCGGGCAACGAAAGAACCGACGTACAAAGCGCGAAAAACGGCCAATACACAACAGATTGGAGTCACAAACATCGATCTGGTAGCCTAGCGGCCCCAATGCCGTAATAGTTTGTCGTGATGAAAGACTTGATCCTTCTGACAAGAGCAACGAGACCATGTCTGGCCTCTGCTGGCGAGGTGAAGTCTCAGAATACATAGCAATTAACTTTCAAGAATAACTTGCGGTTTGTTCATTTGAGATGATTTTTCTATAGACAGTTTAGCACTTAAATACGGATAGTGGAAGTGATTTATTTTCTTCGTTGAATCAAAGGCAAGATGGTTAATTTTGGAGACCAACTTCATACCCAGTTCACCTAATAACCCTCATGCATGCCAAAATGAAACTCATGAAAAGTATATGCCGAAACATGCATCACTCAAATTTTACATGAAAGCCTGGCATTCACCATTCTATGTTTGCGGCAGACCACTCAGCGATGTTAGTTTCGTTCGGAATTCAACAGTCAGAGGCTTAAATGGTCGTAAAAGTAATTCTTCCCGAAACACTCGTCATCCGACTGCTCGTGCAGAACAGATAAATTCTGATACCGCGATCTGCTATCCGCGCAATTCAATTTGTTGCAACGGTGAAGATTTGCGGCCGTATTCAATAGGTCAACGGCGGGTGTGTCAACCGCGTGGAAGAAACAGAAAATAGTTTCAGTGCATTTTTTGATTGACGAACCCACGCTTTGCTCCTATAATTCATCAACAAGACACTTGCGACATCAAAAGCAATGTTAGCTGGAACAATAGGACAGTGTAATAAAAAAATAAAACCCAAGAGGAGGGGTGCCATGAGATACTTAGTCATAGCGTCCGGTGGACCTGGATTCGCGTCGAAAGAGGAGGCAGTCGAAGTCTTGGAAAGTATAATTCTTCCAAGTTTTGCTGAGTTAATAAGGCTTGAAAAAGAAAATAAAATCATTGCTGGAGGACTTCCTGTTGGAGATCGTTCATTTGTTTTCATCTTGGAAGCTAAATCCAACGATGAATTGGACAGGATGTTGAGAAAAATACCAATGTGGGGAACTATTGATTGGGACGTAACAGCGCTTCAAACATTTTCGGGACGGGCCGAACAAGAGCGCCACGCTGTAAAAGAGTTAAAAAAGAAATAAACACACCCAGCAAAGACCAGCTGACACGTCGCTCAAGAGGGGGCGTGGCGAAACTGCCGCCATGCTCCCTCTTGAACATTATATGTAAATATGACTAAAGTGACGCAATTCTCGTCTATGGCATTTCGCCGGGCGGTCTACCTTTGGCATTAACGATTTTCAATATGTAATCTGCATTGCAACCTTGCCATTCTATTTTGCTGACTTCAGGAATGTTGTGCATAGCTCCATGCTTTTTCGCGTTGCGTCTTTCGTCCCGAAGAACTCTCCAGAGGCTTTTTGTTTCTTCCACCCGACGAAG
>Ga0074045_10005141_pt1 | contig 11468 bp, 8 predicted proteins | sample BogForMeECP23OM2_FD_94442 | JGI IMG/M metagenome (GOLD analysis project Ga0074045, IMG submission 94442) | Bog forest soil microbial communities from Calvert Island, British Columbia, Canada - Bog Forest MetaG ECP23OM2 | ecosystem: Environmental > Terrestrial > Soil > Wetlands ...
CCACAGCAACACTCCGTCACGCATCGGCTGGTTCGTCAGCTATGCCGACGAGACGCACCCGAAGATTGCCCTGGCCGTGCTGCTCCGCGGGAATACGCGGCGGGTGAAGGGTCCCACAGCGGCGCAGGTGGCAGGCCATATTTATCGGAAATTGCGCCAAGAGAATTATTTCTCGGACAGTCCCAAGGGAATTTCCATCCCGGCCAATTCCACAGGCAAATAATCGGCTTCATAGAGATCTGGAGTGAGTTGCGGACAACGCCACCAGGATGGGTGTCGTTACAGGGCGACGGGCCGGCAGGGACGCGGCTTCACGTGCACACTGAGGACCGGTTGGCGAAGCTGGCGTATGGCGTCAAAGCAGGAATCGCAGAGCTCCACGCACAACTGATCCTCGCTCTTCGCTCTGAAACTCCGGTGACATTCATAGCAGGTGGAAAAGGCCGGGCATTCGCGCAGTTCGCGAACGTGAATTTCGGGATGAACTTCCAACGCGATCATGAGAACTCCCTTTAATCTGCTCATGGCACTTGGGATGCCACGATTTCGCAGGTTGAATAGAAAGGACTTAAAACAATCGCTTTCGCTTGCTGTGGGTGAATTTGCGCATGGGGTCCTGCGAATCTCGCGGAATGACCCTTGGTTGATTGAGCGCACCTCTCGCGACATTGATTTGACCTGCGCCCCGGTTTGAGACAAAAGGTAGGCGTGCGGTATTCTCGTTAGTTTGGGTACGGCGTGCCGTTCTTCCTTGTGCGCACCTTCCAAACGAGTACAGCATCTTGGGGGCGCAGTGAACCGACGATTCTTGATAGGGATGCCAGTCCTTCTGGCGGCTGGAATTGTTGTCGATGGGTATGCGATCCACAAATACCTGAGCGCCGCGAAAGAAACGCAACACCAAACGGAGTTGGCCAAGGCTGAAGGAGCGCGCCTGCGCGCGGAATGGGTGCGTCCCACGGCGAAGCAGATGCCCAGCGGCGAGAATCTTACCGGAATGTTGTTGCAGTTCGGCCTGTCCGCTGCCGAGGCAGCGGATGCGACTGCGGCCGCGCAACACGCCTTCAACCTGCGCCAAGTGCGGGCTGGGAATACGGTCACCGTGGGGCGCTCTGTGGAAGGAAGTCTGCGCGAAATCGACTACAAAATTGACTCCGGGCGCGTGCTGCACATCGCGCCACAGACGCCGGGCTTTGCCGCCGAAGTTCGCGAGATTCCCGTGCGCTCGGAAGTCGCGATGGTCAGCGGCAAGCTGGAAGATTCGCTGTTCAACGCCGTCGAAGAAGCAGGTGAAAGCGCCGAAGTAGCCATGCGCCTGGCGCAGATTTTTGGGTATGACCTGGATTTCTACACCGACCCGCGCAGGGGAGACACTTTCCGCGTCGTGCTGGAGAAGCGCAAGTATGCCAGCGGCGAAACCGCGGGATACGGCAAAATCCTCTCCGCCGAATACAACAACGACGGCAGAAAGTACCAGGCGCTGCTCTTTCACGATCCCGAGGGCCGCCCCGCCTACTACACCGCGGACGGCAAAAGCCTTCAGAAGGCCTTCCTGAGGTCGCCGCTGAAATTCGGGGCGCCCGTGACGTCACACTTCAGCCAGTCGCGCTTTCATCCGATTCTGAAGACCTACCGCCCCCACCTGGGCACGGATTACGGCGCGCCAGTTGGCACCCCCGTGCAGACCATCGGGAGCGGCCGAGTGGCTTTCGCGGGCCGCAAGGGCGGCGACGGCAACATGGTGCACATCGTCCATTCCAATGGCTACGAAACGATGTATCTCCACTTGTCCCGGATGTTCGTGCATGCCGGCGAGCACGTGGAAATCGGCAAGACCATCGGTCTGGTGGGCATGACCGGCCTGGCAACTGGTCCCCATCTCGATTTCCGCATCATGCAGAAGGGGCAATTCAAGAATTTCGAGCGGCTGGGCCTGCCGCCCTCGGATCCTGTCTCCAAAAAGAACTGGCCCGAATTTGCCGGCGTGCGGGAGAAATGGCTGCCCGTGCTGAACGGGGAAAAGCAACTGGAAACGGCTAGTGCCGTTCCAACTATTTCGACTAAATGACGCTCCAGGCATTTGACGCCAACACGGCTAGAGGGAGTGTCCTGCGGGACTTTGCCGGGCGTTTCGACGATAATTTCCGAGTAGCCGAGCATCTGGGAGAGTAACCGAGCTACGGCTCAGACCGAAATATCGAGCGCGGCCGATTCTAAGAGCAACTCGTTTCCCGTAACTGGCACAACGCACTGAACCGTAGATTCCAGAGCCAGGTTTTATTTTTGTGTTCCTGCGGCGCGCTCCTTCGCCCGTGCGGCGAGCGCGTCAAAGCGAGGATCTCCATGCAACGACTTAAGATCGGGATCCTTCTCAATGCCCTTGAGGGCATAGCCGGGTAGTCCGTGATCCACGGCTTCGCTCAATAACGAAAACGCCTTATCACGCTGGCCCCTGCGGGCCGCGATAGTGCCAAGGCCGTACCTGGAAAGGGCGGTCTCCGGATTATCTGGCCCCAGGATGCGTTGACGGATGGCAAGCGTATCTCCATGCAACTTCTCCGCTTCGTCATAGTGCCCTTCGTGGGCCAAGACATCCGCCAAATTGTTCATGGATTCGAGGGTGTTGGGATGCTCCGGCCCGAGGACGCGGCTGCGGATGTGGAGCGACTCCCGGCACAACTTTTCGGCTTCGGCGTACTGGCCCTCGTTATCCAGAGCGTTTGCCAGATTGCTCATGGAGCCCAGCGTGACTGGATGTTCGGGCCCGAGAACCCGGCGCTGGATGTCGAGGGTTTCCCGGTACAGCTTCTCCGCATCGCCATAGTGGCCCTGGTCATTCAGAACGCTGGCCAGGTTATTCATCGAACTTAATGTATCCGGGTGGTCTGGGCCGAGGACGCGGCGGCGGATGTCGAGGAGTTCGCGATCCAGTTTCTCCGCATCGGCATCCTTGCCTTCGTGCCACAAAACGTTGGCCAAAGTCATGATGGCCTTCAAAGTGTTGGGATGCTCGGGCCCGAGGACGCGGCGGCTGATGTCAAGCGCTTCGCGATCCAACTGCTCCGCTTCGGCGGGGCGGCCTTCATGGTCAAGAATGATTGCCAGGTTACTCATCGAACCGAGCGTCAACGGATTCTCCGGGCCCAGGACTCGGCGGCTGGTATCAAGCGTTTCGCGAACCAACTTCTCCGCCTCGGGGAAATGGCCTCCCCGGGCCAAGAGGACCGCCAGGTTATTTTCCGACTTCATCGTGTCCGTATTCTCGGGACCGAGGACACGCTTGCGAATTTCCACGCTCTTCTGCTCCAGAGGCATAGCTCGCGCGTAGAGGCCGAGGTTGTCGTATACATCTCCCATCACGTGCATCATCTGGGCCTGGAGCTCCGGATCTTTCGCCAGGCCGGTGTCGATGTCCGCAGAGGCTTTGTCCAGAATTTCGCGGGCGGTAACGGAATTGCCTCGTGCTTGGCTCGGATCTGAAACTCTGAACATATTGGTCATGAAGTCGGTAATCCGATTGGCACGGTCGCGTTCGCGAGTGGCCTGATTTCGCTGCTCTGTAATTCGCCGCAATTCGACAGCTTGCGTGACGGCAAATCCGGCCAAGAGAAGCAGCAAGGCCGCGGCCGCGGCTAAAGCAAAGCGATGCCGGGCGGCATATTTTTTCAAACGGTAGCTAGCGGTTGCAGGGCCGGCTACGACAGGTTCGTTACGCAGGTACCTTGAGATATCGGCCGCGAGTTCAGAAGCGGTGCCATAGCGCCGGACGCGGTCCTTCTCGAGCGCTTTCATGGTGATCCAATCCAATTCCCCCTGGAGCTGACGTGCAAAGGATTGCGGCTCGGCCCTGCGGTTCTGCGCGGAAATGTTGGAAGCCTCTCCCATGGAACGAATCCTGGTGCTTGGCTTGGGTGGCTCCTGCTCACGAATGACGCGCAGAACCGCCTCGAGACCCGCAGCCTGCAGAGCTTTTGGTTCAAACGGAAGTGCGCCCACCAGCAATTGATAGAGGATCACACCCAGCGAGTAGACGTCCGTTCGCGTATCGATGTTCTGTTCGCGCTGATCGGCTTGCTCTGGGCTCATGTACGCCGGCGTGCCCAGCATCATGCCGAGTTCGGTAAACATCGTATGATCGGTGAGCCGCTGCGCGGTGGCTTTCGCCAACCCAAAATCGATAATCTTCGGCACCGCCTTGTTGTTCTGCTCTATCACAAGTATGTTCGTGGGCTTTAAGTCGCGGTGAATGATCGCTTTTTGATGCGCATGCTGCACGCCCTCACAAACTTGCGTGAATAATTCCAGCCGCTCTCGGATAGTGAGCCGGCGCTTGTCGCAATATTCGGTGATCGGCAATCCAGGTACATACTCCATTACGAAATAGGGCCGTCCTTCGGCCGTAGAACCCGCGTCGAACACCCGCGCGATGCACGGATGCTCCATCAGGGCCAGCGCCTGGCGTTCAGACTCGAACCGTGCCACCACGGCTTTCGTATCCATGCCCGCTTTGATGAGCTTGAGCGCCACTGTCCGATGAATCGGCGCAGTTTGTTCGGCCAGCCATACCTCGCCCATGCCGCCTTCGCCTATGACCTGCAGCAGCCGGTAGGGACCAACGTGTCTGGCGCCCGCACCGCCGGATGCTCCTGCCGTCAGCGTAGGATTGGATGACGGTTCGAACGATGAATTCCCTGGCTCTTTTGGCGGGTCCTGCGTTCCCATTGCCTTTTGTCTCCTTAAACGGGGGATTTCTATCTGGCAAGCCGATGCGAGCGTACCTAGAATGCTCAGATTTGGACATCCTTATACCACAGCCGTCACCTGCTGATGGCATTCAAAATTGGCCTTGCCGAATGGTATGCAACACTACACGGCGATTTAAGCGCCTGATTAACCACCCCGCCAACACGGAGAGGGTGTTCTCGGACGGGTTTGCTGGAACGGGTTGAAGCGGCACTAGTAAATAATCGGCAATTTGCTGAAGTCGGCGGCGCCTTCGTCGGTTACGCGCAGAATCAGCAGCGTGCGGTCATCATGGGGTGGGCGGCCGGCGCCGGCGAACTCGTCCGTGGCCTTCACGATGCGTTGCGCAATGGTATAACCCGGATCGGCAATCGCAACCTTGGACAACAAGTCTTTCAATCGGTCGGCCCCAAACTCCTCAAGATCAGTATTCATGGATTCATGGACACCGTCCGAAGCAAAAACCACGATGTCGCCCGGACTTAGAGCGAGCCGGATTTCGTCGTATTCGGTGTTGGGCAATAACCCGAGGGGAACTCCCCGAACATCAATTTCCGTGACTTCACCGCCGCGAATCAACATCGGCAAAGTGCCCCCGGCATTCGCGATGCTCAGCTCTCTCAGGGCCGCATCGTAAATCGCAAAATGCATGGCAATAAAACGCGCATCCAGCCGCGCGGCCAGCAGCCTGCCATTCAGAAGACTCAGCATTTCAGCGGGAGTTGCCTCCCGGTCCACAACAAGCTCCCGCAGTATGCCGATGGCCAGCGAACCATACAGCGCAGCCGCTGTACCTTTTCCGGAGACATCCCCGATGGCGATGGCCAGGCGCCCCACGCCATAGGGAAGTAAATCGTAGAAGTCCCCACCGAGCTCCCGCGCCGGGACGTACGCGGTGGCCAGGTCCAGGCCGGGCACATCGCGCGCGCCGCTGGGAAGAAGCTGCCGCTGAATCTCCCTGGCGGTCTCCAGGTCATTCTGCAGGCGGAGTTGCGTTTCCCGCGATTCTTCAAACAAGCGTGCATTTTCCAGGGCCACGGCCACGTAAGTACCCAGGATATTCAGCAGCCGTTCGTGCTCCGCCGAAAAGGCATTCGGCACCGTGCTTTCCAGATCCAGCACGCCCACCAAACGGTCCTGCCGAAGCAGGGGCACGACGAGTTCCGAGCGCACTTCCACACCTGATTCGCCTTGCAGGTAGCGCGGATCCAGCCGCACGTCAATCACACGGATGGTCCGGCGCTCCGCCGCCGCGCTTCCGGTAATGCCTTGATGCAGGGGGATGCTCGCGCGAGAGGGGATGGCGTCCTCGTAGCGCTGGGCAAAAACGCTCTCGAGCATCTGGGTGGACTCGTTCCAGAGCATGACCGTGAATACGTCATAGTCCACCAGGCTTTTGACACGCTCCGCGATGCGCCGCAGGAGCTCGCCGCGGTCCAGGATTCCGGTGATTTCATGGGTGACTTCGTACAACAGGGCGAGCGTTTCCGCCTGCTTCGGTTCAGTCACAAAGGTGGTCGGAGGCACGGGATCCGCATCTCCGAGCAGGGAAAACGGGATAAGTTTGGGGCTCTGATCCATGGTTCAAGGCCGACTACTACCCCTTAGATGTAGCGAACTGCGGTTGGTTTCCCGCGCAAACCATTTTATCGTGAATGGGGGGGGAATGGGTTGCAGGTGCGATGAAGAAACATGATCGCGAGTATCCGGCAAAAAAGGTGTGGCCGTCTTGCTGGTCAGAGGGACGGGCTGAAATAGGCGCAGAGACCCGGCAAGATGGGGCAGGTTGCCTCAAAATGGGCGTAGATTCATAGGCCCCGGCACATGTAATAACCCCGTTTGTCATTCCGAGCGGAGCGAGGAATCTGCTTTTCCCTCGTGCGAACAGGACATGACTTAGACAGGTGTCAACGGCCTACTTCACTTCCCAGGTATCGCCCGCTTGCAGCAGCCGGCCCAGATCCCCCGGACCCTTCTTGCTGATGACTTCGCGTACCTGGTCGTTGATGACATCCTCGTAGCGCGGCAGATCGTCCCAGGCGCGGAACACTCCAATTGGAGTGGGAAAGCCGGGGCGATGCTCCATGTGCGAAAGCAGAAAAGCGTACGACGGCCGCGAGTGGTGCGCATCATGCACGACCAGGTCCGACTCCGCGATGCCATTGCCGAGCGGCACGACCTCGATGTCGCCGTCGGATTTGCGGCGGATGCCTTTGTCGCGATTCTTGCCGAACACCAGAGGTTTGCCATGCTCCAATTGCATGACTTGTTCGCTGCGCGCGTCTTTTTCCGTCAGGCCCGTCCATGCGCCATCATTAAAAATGTTGCAATTCTGCAGAATCTCGATGAACGAGGAACCCTTATGCGCCGCCGCGGCCTTCAACGTATCTTTCAAGTGCGCCTGAAAAACGTCAACGGAACGCGCCACAAACGTGGCTTCGGCTCCTATGGCCAACGACACTGGATTGAAAGGCCGGTCCGGCGAGCCGAAGGGAGTGGACTTCGTAACTTTGTGGAATTCCGAAGTGGGCGAATACTGGCCTTTCGTCAAGCCATAGATGCGGTTGTTGAAAAGCAGCACCTTGATGCCGACGTTCCGACGCAGCATATGAATGGTGTGGTTCCCGCCAATGGCGAGAGCATCCCCGTCTCCCGTGGCCAACCAGACTTCCAGCTCCGGATGGGCAATCTTGATGCCGGAGGCCACCGCGGGCGCCCGGCCGTGAATGGAGTGGAACCCATACGTATTCATGTAATACGGAAAGCGGCTGGAGCAGCCGATGCCGGAGACCACGACAAAATTCTCGCGTGGCACGCCCAGTTCCGGGAAAATGGCCTGCACAGCGGCGAGGATGGCGTAGTCGCCGCAGCCCGGGCACCAGCGCACGTCCTGGTCCGTCTGAAAATCCTTCTTTGTGAGTGGCGGAAGAGCAGTCGTCGTCATCGCGCCTCCTTGCGTCCGAGCATTTCTTCAATCTTCTGTTCGAGCTCGTTCTGTTTGAAGGGACGCCCCTGAATTTTGTTCAAGCCGACGGCATCCACCAGATACTTCGCGCGCAGCACCCAGAGCAGTTGCCCCATGTTGAGCTCCGGCACCAATACTTTTCGATAGCGTTTCAAAATATCGCCGAGGTTGGCCGGCAATGGATTCAAGTAGCGCAAGTGCAGGTGGCCGAGCTTGCGGCCCTTGGCGCGCTCCGCATTTACGGCTTGCGTGATCGAACCATATGTCGAACCCCAGGATACGAGGAGCAGGTCGCCTTCCGAGTCGCCGCTGGGGAGCACATTCGGCACATCCTGCACGATGGCATCGATCTTGGCGGCGCGTATTCGCACCATATTCTCGTGATTCAGTGGTTCGTAGTTCACGTTGCCGGTGACGTCCTGTTTCTCCAGGCCGCCGATGCGATGTTCGAGCCCGGGTGTCCCCGGAACGGCCCACGGTCGTGCGAGTGTCTCCGGGTCGCGCTTGTAGGGCAGAAATCCTTCGGCGTCCGTGGCAAAACGCACGGGGAAGCTCGGAATATCGTCGACGCTGGGGATGCGCCAGGGTTCCGCGCCGTTGGCCAGGTAGCCGTCCGAGAGTATGATCACCGGCACCATGTACTTCAATGCGATGCGGCAAGCTTCCACGGCGATCCAGAAACAATCCCCAGGAGTAGCGGCGGCAAGTACGGGAATCGGCGCTTCGGAATTACGTCCAAAGAGCGCCTGCAGCAGGTCGGCCTGTTCTGTCTTCGTAGGCAAACCTGTCGAAGGGCCGCCGCGCTGGATATCGCAAATCACCAACGGAAGCTCCGTCATCACTGCGAGTCCCAAGGCTTCCGTCTTCAGCGCCATGCCCGGGCCGGAAGTCGTGGTGATGGCCAGCGATCCTGCGTAAGAAGCGCCAATCGAGGAAGTGATCGCCGCGATTTCATCTTCCGCCTGAAAGGTCAGCACTCCAAAATCCTTGTACTGGGAAAGCTCGTGCAGGATGTCCGAGGCGGGCGTAATTGGATAACTTCCCAGGAACAACTTGAGCCCGGCTTTCTTCGCCGCCGTGACGAACCCAAGCGCCAGGGCCTGATTGCCGCTTAAATTTCGATACAACCCGGGAGATAGCTGTGCCGGAGGGATCTCATAGCTGATCTGGAACGCCTCGGTGGCTTCGCAATAGGAGTAGCCGGCCTTCAGCGCCAGTTTGTTGGCCTCCGCCAGCAGAGGTTTCTTCTTGAACTTGTCATCGATGAAGCGAACGGTCGGCTCCATCGAGCGGTTGTACAGCCAGTAGCACATGCCCAGCGCAAAGAAGTTCTTGCAACGGTCCATGGCCTTTGCGTCGAGGCCCAGATGCTGCAGGGCCGCACGCGTCAGACGCTGCAGTTCCACCGGAAATACCCGGAATTTGTCGAGTGAATGGTCCTCCAGAGGATTGCTGGTAAGGTGCGCCTTGCGCAGGTCGCCTTCCTTGAAGCTGTCGGAATTGATGATGGCGATGCCGTTCGCTTTGAGGTCGCCAATATTGACTTTTAAGGCCGCCGGGTTCATGGCGATCAAAACGTCCACCGAATCGCCCGGGGTGTGCACTTCACCGGAAGAAAAATTCAATTGAAAGCCGCTCACGCCCGGAACGGTGCCGGCAGGAGCGCGAATCTCCGCCGGATAGTCCGGAAAAGTGGCGATATCGTTTCCATAAAGCGCGACAGTGTTCGTAAACTGGCTGCCGGTGATTTGCATGCCATCGCCCGAATCTCCAGCGAAACGGATCACCGCCTGTTCAATCACTTCGCGTTTTGTTTTCCCTGCGGGAACTTCCATGAGCGTGGACATCGTGCGACTTACCCCCGTCTTCAAGTGACTCCTCCCGGGAGCCGGAAGGAGTCCGGTTTGCAACGAATCGGCCGCCCTATATCTTTCCAGCGGCAAGGAGCGATAGACCACCAAAAACCAGCTTAGCAAGAATACCACAGGAGTGCAGTGGCGACAGCCGACCGCGGCAGCCCAGGCGTCACAAAGTACCTTCCCCCGCGCGCCTTCGGAGTTCCACGGATTTCCCCGGGCCTTGCTCGGGTGGAAAACCCGTTGTTTCCATGGCAGGAAAAGAGTAGGCTGAGGCAACGGAGGTCTAAACCGAGAGGTTCCGGTTACTACCATGTTTGAATCACCTCTAAAGCAGGAGAAAGAAAGCAGCAAGACGGGGCTGTGGATCGGCATTGGGATAGTTGTGGTCCTGGCAGTGGTGGCGCTGGTCTACGTGACGTCAAAGCACAGCGCGAAAGGCCCGGCCCCTGCTGCCACGCTCACCAACGTGAAGGGCGATCCAGTCCATGACTTGCGTGTAGTTAGCGCCAAGATGGATAAAGATTTCAGCGGCACGACCGCTATGTGGTCGGTCGACATTAAGAACTCGTCTGCTGCGCTTACCTACAGCAATATCGCGTACGAGACGACTTATATCGGCGCGGAGAATCGGGTTTTGCTTGTCAACCAAGGCAAGATCCCCGTCACCATCGGCCCCGGCGATGACCAGAGCTCGCAGTTTCGGGATACGCTGTACCCGACTGGCACGATCTGGTTCAAGATCAAGATCACGGACGCCACGGCCACGAAATAGTAGCCTGCAAAGGGCTGCCACCGATCACAACATTGTCACCGAGGCTTCAGCTCGGCCTCGCAGAGGGGTATTGTCCCTTGGCGGGACGCTGGAGGTCCGCGCAGGCAGTTGAGCCTCCGGGGTGCATTCCGCTTCGCGTTGATCCGCTGCTTCCGGTGCGGGCACGCTCTGCCGTACTCCCAACCATCATTCGTCCACCAATATCGTTCCGGGAGCCATTCGCCTCTTGGACGGCGAGGGACTCTTCACCACGCGCGCTTTTTGCGCGATGCACTCTTTTCCATTACACGCTTTTCCTGCGACGAATCTTTTCTACCGGTCATTTGCGGGAACCAGAATAGGGCTTAGGTTTCCGATGAACGTGCCGTCGTTCTTCGGCTTTCAAACTGTTCCACCACACTCTTGCGCCGGAAGAAAAATAGCCACCAGATGCTGATCGGGAGCAGCATGAGTACGGCGGAGACTGCCAGGAGCTGCCACATTGATTCGGCATCAGTGACAAAATGCTCGGGTATTGCAAACGTCTCGAAGGGCCGCAGCGCGATCATGCTCAAGCAGAACACCAGGGCGATCGAAGCCCACAAAAGCGCAGCCTTCCGTGACCACGGTCGAAGCCCGAACAGCCCGATTCCCGTGCCCATTCCCAACGCCACAAGAAACGGCGGAACCAGCGCAATCAGAGCAAAAGGCAACGCATGAGTTTGGTATGCGTATTTGCCGTTCGAGTCCGGCGGGAGGTTCAACAAGGGAAGGAAAAACCAGCCCCACAGGAAGAAGACGATCACGCCGCCCAGTACGGCGAGCGTGGCGGCGGCGGTTACGCCTGCCGAACGATTTCTTGCGGGCACCATGTCTTTAGGCATAACAACACACCGCAGTACTCCTGAAAAGGGTGAGTTGCGGGCGCGGGTTTCCAAAATGCCACTTGACGTTCGCTTTCTTTTCGCCTAAAGTGGCGGTGGATGGCTGAGCAGGTCCCCGATCGTGGCGCAGCCATCGGCGGCCTCGAAATTTGATTCACGTCCCGCACCAGCACGCACACGGAGGAACTCATGGCCCTGACAAAACGCCAAAAAGAAGTTCTTGATTTTCTCGTCGCGTTTGAGACCAAGCACGGTTACGCGCCGAG
>Ga0074045_10005143_pt1 | contig 11463 bp, 9 predicted proteins | sample BogForMeECP23OM2_FD_94442 | JGI IMG/M metagenome (GOLD analysis project Ga0074045, IMG submission 94442) | Bog forest soil microbial communities from Calvert Island, British Columbia, Canada - Bog Forest MetaG ECP23OM2 | ecosystem: Environmental > Terrestrial > Soil > Wetlands ...
AAACTCGTGTCGCTGGTTCTTGATTCGCTGGTGAATCTTTTCAAGCAGTGCAACCGCTTTACCACCACGATGCGAACCCTTCTTACGACGGGCAACTTTGCGTTGCGCACGACGCAGTTGCGCTTCTGCTCGTTGATACCAACGAGGGTTGGGAACCGACTGGTGGTCCGACATGGTTGCAAATTTCTCCAAACCAACGTCCATTCCGATTTCCTTGCTGTTTGCAGAAAGAGGCTTCGCTGCACACGCGACAGAGAAACAGGCGTACCACTCGCCACACTCTCGCTTGATGGTGACGGTCTTAATCTTGCCGCCGACAGGACGATGCAGCTTCACTTCGACTGGTCCGATGCCTTGCATGCGCAGCATGTTGTCATGCAACTTGATGCCATCCCCGTAACTTGGGAACGTGATGCTACGGAAGCGACGACAACTTTTGAATCGCGAGTAGCCAGCTTTCTCACCACGTTTCACTCGGCGAAAGAACGCTTCGTAAGTCTTGTTCACACGCCGGAGAATATCTTGGCAGCAGGAAAAGTTTGCCAACCCCAGGTCGCCAGCGGCACGAATCTCTTTCAACTGATTGGCTTGGGTGTAGTAGTTGACAGAAACTCTCTGTTCCCACGCATCACGACGTTCTTGCAACGCCGCATTGTACAAGCGACAGGCTTCGTCGATATCTGTCACTCATCAACTTAACTAAAGGAGAAGACGCGATTCCCCGCAACCTAAAGCAGACGGTCCCCTCGCGCCGCAGATTATGGCGGCGGCGTCCCAGCCTAACGACATTTGGGCACGTTTTGCGGCGGGGCGATCGCCTTCCCACGGGCGGGAGGAGAAGGCAAACTTCTGACGGATGCGCCGGACTCGTTCGGAGACCTTCTTGCGGTAGTCTTCCGGGGCGTAACCGTTTTTGGCGTACCAGTGATCATATTGCTTCGCGAGGCGCGGGAATTTCTCGCGAATGAAGGGGAGAAAGGTTTTTGCGGAGGATGGCATCAGGAACAACACTCCGGAGAAGAACCATTGCGCGCCCGCTCCCTTGGCGGCCGCAGCAACTGCTTCGAGTTCGCCTTCGCCATCGGTAATTCCGGGAATGAGCGGCGATGCAGACACGCCGACATTGAGCCCGGCATCGCGCAATTCCTTCACGGCGGCCAGGCGCAAATCCGGGCGCGGAGCACGCGGCTCCAGCAAGCGAGCGAGGCGCGGCTTCAGGGTGGTAACAGTGATATTCAGCGAGAGAGCGGATTTCGCGGCTATGGCCTTCAAGATGTCGATGTCGCGCACGATCTGGTTGGACTTCGTGATCACAGAAACGCTCAGTCCTTCGCGGCGGCCCAGCTCTTCCAGGCAGGCGCGAGTGACGCCGTAGTCCTTCTCCGCAGGCTGATAAGGATCCGTGGCAGTGCCGATCGCGATGTGCTCCGCTTGGGTGTAGCCGCTGGCCTTGGATTCGTAGGAATATTTTTGCGAGACATCGCGGGCCAAGAGCGCCGCGGCATCCTGTTTCACGAAAATCTTCTGCTCGAATTCGCCGCCATCGATTTCCATGTATTCGTGGGTGTAGCGGGCATAGCAGTATTTGCAGCCAAACTCGCAGCCGCGATATGGATTGATGGTCCATTCGAAGGGGACACGGTTGGATTCACAGCGGTTCAAGATGGATTTAACGGGCAAAAGGAAATATTCGGGTTTCTCGCGCGATTTGCGTTTCGTTTCGCAGGCCGGCGAATTGGCAGCGAGGCGAGCAATGCCCACCAGTGGCGCAGGAGAAGTCTGGAGTTGTGGCGGGGGGCAATCCGCCGAGGGGCACTCCGGACTTCCCTCGCGCCAGCCAGCTTGACCCCGGGCAAGGGGCGCGGCTTCTGGTTTTGGGCTTGGCTCATCAGGGCAAAAAGGTAGGAAAGGAACAGCGGGGCGACCTACGGGGCGCCGGCGCGACGAGTGTCGAGTCGACGAAAGTGGGAGAACTGGGGACATAGCTCACCTCGAGCGCAGCCAGTATTTCGCTTTTTATTCGCCATGTCAAGCAGTTTCCCTTTTTCTTCGCCTTGGCAAATCCTTCAGGGCTTGCGCGCGGTTTCTGCCTTTGCTCTAATCCGCTGGGATAAACTAGGATTGCTGCACGCGATTATTGCATCCTATTATTTGGAAGATTTTTCAGACTCGAGGAGAATTCTTACGGATCCCTTGCGCTCCCAACTCGTTTGTCTTAGTTTGTGCGCTCTAAGTGGCTTCCCCGTTTTCCCCGCGCGGGCGCAGACTCCCGCGCAAAACCCGGCTCAGAAACCGGCGGCCAAACCTCCGGCGCAAACGCCTGAAGCACAGCCGGCGGTGGTGGGGCCGCAACAGACGAAACATTATCCGATTCTGGTGATTGCTCACGGCAACGAGCCCTTCTGGAGCCTTCGGCTGGGGATGAAGGGACCGGAGCGGCTGGATCGCGCGGGATATCCGCCCATCGTTCTGGAACCGTCGGACGTGGTGCGGGACGAGTCCGGCACATTCTGGACATATCACGCGAAGGATACGACGACCGGGGCGCTGCTGTCGGTGAAGCTGGTGCGCGAGCCTTGTTCCGACGGGATGAGCGACACGCAGTACACGTTCAAAGTGATCGTCGAGCACGCGCAGATTGGCACGCTGAACGGCTGCGGGCAGAGCGCGCCGGACAAGTTTCCGGAGTTCCGGAAGAAGAACCAGTTGGACCCGGACGACAACGCCGACGACAAAGACAAAGATAAGAAAGGTGTTCTCGACCCCATAACGAATTTCAAGCCGCCGGTGGCGGTTGCGTATCTGAACGCCGCGGGCCGAGTGGTGCTGAGCCGAGGTGAGATCAAGAAAATCGTGGGGCCGTCCGGGCTGGAACTTGCGCTGTCGCACGATGGGAAGAAGCTGCTGTACACGCGGTCCAATTCCACGAACGGGCCGGAGCGAAGCATTGCCCTCTATGACGCGGACACCGGCCAGGCGAAGGATCTTGTTAGCGGCGGCGTTCACCAGGCGTTCTGGTCGCCGGATGATTCGCGCATCGCGTTCCTGAAATTCGACGGACAGCAATGGCATGTATGGACGATGTTGGTTGCGGATGCGGACCAAGCGACGCAGTTGTCTCCACTGGACGTGACGGCGCTGCACGGGTGGGTCTCCTCTGGCGTGGTTCTGGCAACGAACGCGGAGAATGCTTACTGGATTGGTGAAGATAGCAACGCGCAGCAAACGGTGGCACTGAAGGAAATTTACGGGGACCAGTTCCAGATCATGAGCAGTGACACCATCCGCGTGAATCCGGTGAATGCGGATCTTCTGCTGGTTTCAGCGTACTACCTGAACGCTCCCGCGGGTGCGCCGGTGGATGCGATGGGGCTGGCATCGACATTTTTTCTGTACGAAGTGCGAGCGAAGCGCCGCGTGGATTTGGGTCCGGCGGATGCATTTGCGCGCGGGGCGGAATGGTCGAGCGACGGGCTACAGATTTTCTTCACGCGCGGGGTGCCCGGGAAGGGACTGCTGGTTACGAACCGTGTTTTTTGGGATGGCACCGGCGTGAAGAAAACCGAGAGCGGCAGCGGCCTTGTGATTGGGAAGTGAGCACGGGAGGAGAGTAGAAGCAGTCCCAACGAACCCGGACTTACCCCACACGTAACATCGACGTGTGGGGCACCCGCGAAAAACCCCAAGAGCCGTCGCTAAGGATTGACAAGAGGATGAGTGTTCCACAGAATTTCAGATAGGACGCCCGATTGAGGCTTCTCATGTTCCTGATGACCGTTCTACTTGCACTTGCGCCTGTTGCATTCTTAGCCCAGGAACCTCCTGCTCCTGCATCTCCGGCAACACCCGCGCCAGCCGCGCCTGCAGCACCTGCGATGAAACGAGCCATCGAATGGAAGCAGTTCGAATATACATGTGAAGGCGGGGCGAAGTTGCGGGTGTACCAGCACAACGAGACCGCGAAGGTGATGTACAAGGACAAAGTATACCTGATGAAGCAGACGCGCTCCGCGGACGGGGGCCGTTACTCAGACGGGAAAGTGGTGTGGTGGAGCAAAGGAAACGGGGGATTCCTGCAACAGGACGCTCCGGATGGCAACGGCGAGATGATCGTGAAGGGCTGCGAACTGGACCAGCCGAGGAGCGCAGAGGCGGCGGCAGGAACGGTGAGTGGCACGGTGAGCTACCTTTCGCGGGTGGCGTTGCCAGCCAGCGCGATCATTGAGGTGAAGCTGCGAGATGTTTCCCTGGCGGATGCACCGGCGAAAGTGATTGCTAAGGAAGAGATTGCGATGGGTGAGCGACAGGTGCCAGTGCCGTTCGAGTTGCAGTTCGACCCAGCGAAGATTGACCCGAAGCATACGTACACGGTAAGCGCGAGCATCCTTGTGGATGGCGAGCTAAGGTTCATGAGCGACAAAGCGTATCCGGTGCTGACTCGGGGGAATCCGGGGCTCGTGGAAGTGATCGTGAGACCTTTGACCCGGCCCGCACCGCCGGTAAAACCCGGACCCTAGCGCCCGTCCTTTCGGACAGGTGCCCCTTACGACTCCACGAATTGGTGAGCCATTCCCGTGACATTGCGGGCCACTATACTTCCTAAATGGCGACCCTTCCTAGTTCGGAACAGCGGCAGGTAGGACTCCTCGTTTTGGAAAGCGATCCAGGGGGCGCTGCCGCGCTGAAACAGATTCTGGATTCAGAAGGCTGGCGGGTGCGCATCGTGGAAGACCTGCAGATGCTGCACGTGGAACTGAAGACCGCGGAGTATTCCTTATTAATCGCTAATATTGCGCTGATCGGTCTGGATTCTCCCACCTTCCACGTATTGAAGGAGTTGGGGGGCGTCTCGGCGGAAGACGGCGGAAAGATCCGCACGCTGTTTGTGATACCGGAGACCAACGGGAGCCAGTTCATCGGGCATCTGGAGGCCGCGCGGTTGCCGTATGTGCTGAGGCCGTTCCACCTGCACGACTTCCTGGAAAAAGTGAGCGACCTGCTGGTGGAGGTGAGGGCCATCGCCGCGCCCCTGCGCATGACGCGCTACGAGTTTGGAGAGGCGCGAAAAAAGAAGAAGCAGGCCAGCCGGACGACGTCGATGTTCGCATCGCGAGATTCGTACTCGTACACGGAAGAAGAGATTGCGGAGTATGAGAAGGCGGAGTCGGAATCATCGCGACTGAGACGGAACAAGCCGCGCACGAACCTGGGCGATCCGCGCGGGTGATGGCGCGGCGGTTTGCGAGTAGTGGTTTGACCTGCAAGGTCTCACTGAACCTTGTAACGTGTATTCGTTGAGGTCCTTCGCGCCGCAAACTGCTCGGCGCTCAGGATGACAACGAGTTGTTGGGGCGAGTGTGAGCAGCGCTCAAAACGCGCCTTGAAAGAGTAGTTCGTACGGATCCGAACGATTCCCTGCTTTCACGATTCCCTGCCGCCGGCAATTCGGCCCGTCCCACGCTGCAAGAAAATCCTGCTGGCGCGTTCTAACAACTGAGCCGTGCCCTCCGCACGGATAGGAGGATGGAATGGACCGTTCGCTGTTCAGCCTGATTGGCCATGGATTTTGGGGATTTACAGCCCTGGGCGTCGCTGCATTGGGGTTCGTCTGGTCTAATCCCGGAGCCCCTTCCGGTGGCGCAAAGGCGGAAGAGGACTGGCGCCTGCTAGAGCCCATCACATATGAAAACCTGACCGTGTTCCCGGTGGTCAGCGCGTCGGGACATGACACCCGAGCATTCCTGACGTTGGAAGACGGACTGTCTTCCGGGGAAATCATCGTGCGGGAGCAGGGAGCGGAGACGATCGTGCGCAACCGGGACCAAAATCGTCCCCTGCCGCCCGGTTATGGCGCGCCATCCGTGAACCAACTTGTGTTGATCAACCGAAGCAAGAGGCCGCTGATTTTGCTTGCCGGTGAACTGGTAAGCGGCGGGAAGCAGGACCGCATCATCGCGAAGGATCGTATTGTGCCGCCGGGAGCAGAGCCGTTGCCGCTGAACGTGTTTTGCGTGGAGCATGGGCGGTGGTCGAACGGAGCGCAGTTCAACGCCGCGAGCACTATCGTGCATCCGAGCGTACGCGAACAAGCTGCCGTGAAGCGAAATCAATCCGATGTGTGGGAGTCCGTGACGGCCGGCTCTGTGGCGACGGAATCGCGTGCGCTTGCGCCCTCTGCAGCTCCGCGCATGAGCGCAGACGTGATTAACGAGGCGCTGCGAACGGAAGCACCGACACAGTCGTACAACAAGATTTACAATTCACGGGCGATCGGTGGATCGGTGGATGCATTCGTGGAGGAGGTGCAGCGTCGGTTCCGGAGAGAAACATCGGGATTGAAGGGAGAGCGCGTGGTGGGAGTGGTGATTGCGTACGGCGGAGAAGTGGCGTGGAGCGACATCTTCGCATCGGGTGAGTTGTTCGACCAATATTGGAACAAGTTGCTGCGCAGTTATGCGGTGGAAGCCCTGGCGCGGCCGACGTTGCGGGAGAAGGCATCGATCGATGATGCTCGCGAGTTTTTGCGGCGGTTGAATGGCAGGGAGACGACCGAATCAGAGCCCGGCGTGTACCGCTGGCTGGAGATTAGCGAAGGGTCGCTATCGCAAATCGAGTTGGACGCGTTGCAGCCAAAGACGATCACGTTGCACCGGTTGGTGCTGCGGCGGACGAGTTAGCTGGTGCTGAAATTATTGGGGGACACGCGGCGTGGTTTTTCGGTGGATGATCGGCGGTCTCGGCTACGTGACGAAGAGTGTTGGCTGGCATAAAAGCCAGCGCCACATTGAAGAATAAAGAGGAAACCCAGCGAGCGAACGGCCTCGGAAGGCTGCCTCTACCCTGCATAGAAGAAAAAGTGCCCGCCTCAGAAGGCGGCCGCTACAAAGACAAACCCAAGAACCAGGTTGTGCTACCCGCCGCTACGGAGAATCGGATTTGCGCGAGTGCTTACGGACTTCACTTCGGTCAGACGTTTTTTGGAGGAGTTCGGCGACGGTGCTGGGCCACGAGGGATGGCGGTAGGTTGGCACGATCTCCGCTAGCGGAACAAGGACGAAAAGCCTTTCGAGCATGCGTGGATGCGGGACCTGGAGATCGGGAGTAGCGATCGTTTCGTCACCGTAGAGGAGAATGTCCAGGTCGATGAGGCGCGGACCTTTTGCGAAGGGCTTATTGCTGCCCATTGCCGATTCAATTTCCCGCATCCGGCGCAAGAGTCCGTGGGCAGGCAAATCGGTTTCGGCTTCCAGTACAGAATTCAGGAACCAGGCCTGCTCGAGATAGTCGACGGGCGCCGTTTCGTAGATGCTGGAGGAGCGTTTGAGGGTGATGCCGAGCTGACGCAGACGCCGCTGTGCTTCACGAAGATTTTCTTCGCGGTTGCCGACGTTGCTTCCGAGCGCTAAATAGACGAGTGCCATGTGAATTGTGCTTTATTTTGCCGCAAAGCGGCGGCGGAGCAATCCCAGCATGCTATCCGCTTCGGGCAACTTCATGGCCATGCAAACCGCGAAGAACACGACGCCGTAGAGACCCAAGACGAAGATCGCCAAGACAATATGGCCGCGCGGACCCATAGCCATCAGCAGAGCGCGCGCGGCGGCGGCCGCGATCAGGGCCGCGATCCAGACCTGAGCCAGGAACGGGATCGGCACGCCCACCAGCCCGATGCGACGGCGTATTCCGCGCTGCAAGAGGGTGAATTCGACCCAGGAGGCGATGCCTGCGGAGATCGTTAGGCCGGCAACGCCCCAGCGCGGGTCGATGCCGAGAAGGCGCGGTAACGGCAGTGCGGCGAGATAGCCGAGTACCGTAGTGAGAACAATACGAATGACCGCGAAACGCAGAGGAGTTCGCGTATCGCGCAGGGCGTAGAAAGTGGAGGAGTAGAGGCGGCCGAGAGTGGAAGCAAGGAGACCGACGGTAGAGCCAGCAAGAATTCCCCAGACATAAATGGTATCGGCGTGGACGAAGCGGCCGGACTGGTAGATGGCGGCAACGATAACGTCGCCCAGGACGAGGAAACCAACGATCGAGGGGACAACCAGGAAAGCGATCTGACGAAGACCACGATTGAGGCGGGTGCGAAGGACACCGGCGACTTCGTCTGCGGCACCGATGGCGCTACTCATCATCGGGAGTTCGGCGGCGGAGATAGACATGCCAAAGAGGCTGACAGGAAGAAAGGCGAGCGTTTGCGCGTAGGAAAGAGAAGCGATGGCGCCGGTAGGAAGAGGACTTGCCAAAATGTTATCGATATAGCCGCTGATTTGGACCACGCCTCGGCTGACAAAGACAGGAAAGAAATTGCGGATGACGGTGCGCACGTTTTCGGCTTTGTAGGTGAGCGAAAGCTTTAAGCCACCGAGTAGTTTAAGCACCGCGGGCAATTGCACAGCGACCTGAAGAACACATCCCACGACGGACGCCCACGCAGTGATGACGACCAGGGAATCTTGTGAGCGGCCGCGACCAAAAGCGATCATGCCGACAATCATGGCGAGGTTCCACAACACCGGCGCGGTGTAAGAGATAAAGAATTTACGATGACTGTTGAGGACGCCGAGACACCAGGCGGAGCCGACGAGTAGTCCCGTGCCGGGAAAGAGTATGCGAACGAGGAGGATGGTGAGATCGCGCTTTTCTCCATGAAAACCGGGAACAATGGCGTAGATGAGCCACGGGGTGGCGAGAACGCCAAGGAGAACGAGAACGGAAGTAGTGAGGGCGAGAAGCGCGGCAACGGCTCCAGCGGTTTTGCGAGCTTCTGCCTTGTCGCCGCGGCCAAGAAGATTGGCATAGACGGGGATGAAAGAAGCTGAGAGAACGCCTTCGCCAAAAAGGTTTTGCAGAAAATTGGGAATGCGTAAAGCCGCTTTGAAGGCGTCTGCGGCATCGGAGTTGCCGAAATAGTGGGCGAAGACGCGGTCGCGAATCAGTCCGGCGACGCGGCTGAGGAAAATACCCGCGGCGACCAGAAATGCATATTTCCTGGAGCTTCCTGCGCTTGAACCCCGGTTGTCGGCGTTATCCACAAACCATCCCAGCTACGCTCGCGGTGGAGCCAAATTCCCTGGAAAAGCGGGTGCGTACGTAAAATGACGGCGAATGCCACTATCGAAGATACCGCACCAAGGGGAAGTCGGGTTCGCAAGTTTGCGTCAGGATGCAGAAGTACGAACTAGAGGAAACGAAGAGAGCAGATTTCTCAGGGGCTGAAGCCCAACTCCACTTGCAATCGTCAGGGTTGAAGCGCTGACCCGCTGCTGAAAAGGCGCTATAAACCCTGAGTGCAGGAGACCAAAAGCGTCGTTGTGTAGTCGGGACCCTCCGTGGTCTAACCGCGTTGGTTCGTCATCGTGCTGTCATCTTCAATTCACAAGGCAGGAACATGCCAGCAATTCAGCTAGCGCACTCTCCCCTCTGCCCCGCTCGACCCCTACAGCCGACTATAGGAGGAATCAAAGATGTCCTTGAAGTCCCATACATCTGTTTTGTTGCAAGGTGCCCGCTTTGCGCTCGCATCGCTGGCGCTATTGCAGTTCAGTGTGCTGGGGCCGTTGACCAGCCCGGCGCAAGCGCAGGAGATGCCAGCTGCGCGAACGCCGATTGTGGACAACCTGCTCTCCAAGCACATTGTCACGGAGGAGGGAACACCCGATGTGGGTTTTGGCGCAGCCGCGCAGTACTCGGCCGATGAGTGTACGGCACGCTGCCTCCGCCACTGGTGGGAGGGCCAAAGACAGCACCGATTTCGACAATCAGCGAGGCGATGGCCAGCGAAAACGGGCTGGATCCAGCCTATTACGTTTTTCTGACCACAGGCGGTACCGGACAAAAGTCGGGAACACCCGACCAGCGCATCCAGAATGTAATGGAACTGCTGCCCGGGCCATTCCAGCTGACGTCGGATACGTTTCCTTACGATTCGTATGCGGCGAGCCCCGTGCACCGGTTCTATCAAATGTGGCAGGAACTGGATTGCAACGTGTTTTACGCGACGTTTGAGAATCCGAGCGGGTGCAATGCCGATTTGTTCCCTTGGGTGGAAGTAACGGTGGGAGCGGGGACAAACGGGCTAAAGCAGGCCGCGGGATTCAATGATCTATCGACCGGGGAAGGTTCGACGTCGATGGCCTTCTACAATATGTCGCAAGGAGATGCGCCGTACACGAAATTCCTGGCCGACAACTATGCGATGAGCGACAACTACCACCAGCCGGCGAAGGGTGGAACCGGGCTGGACAGTTTGTATTTGGGCTTCGGGGACGCGATCTGGTTTAGCGACGCGGACTTCAATCCGGCAGTGCCACCGCACAACGTGAAGGTGTGGACCGACCAGCCGAAGGATTCGGGCGTTGTGGATGAAATCGAGAACCCAAATCCACAAGCCGGAACGAACAACTGGTACACGGAAGACGGGTACGGAGGGGGAGGATTCGGTTCACCGGTATTCGGGGGCGGATCCTACACCAACTGCTCGGATTCGGATGCACCGGGAGTTTTCGCCATTCTGGACTATCTGAGTTCGCTTCCGTACCAGGTGGATCCGAAGTGCGATCCGGGCCACTACTACCTGCTGAACAACTACAACCCGGGGTATTTTGGAGACGGGACGAACGCGTACACGGACCACAACGTCAACAACACGCCGTTCACGATTCCTCCGGTGAACCAGCGGAGCATCGCGGATGTATTTCTGGAGAAGGGCGTTTCGTGGAAGTATTACGGCGACCAGTTTGATTCGTATCTCAAGGACAAGTACCAGCTGAACTATGGAACGGTGGGAGCGGCGAGCGATCAGTATTGCAACATTTGCAATCCGTTCCAATACCAGGAGCAGGTGATGGGAGACGCCTCGGTGCGTACCGCACACCTGAAAGACACGATCGACTTGTACAACGACATCAAGAATGGCACACTACCGGCCGTTTCCTACGTAAAACCAAGCGGATGGGTGGATGGGCACCCAGCTTCCTCGAAGTGGAACCTTTTCGAAGGGTTCGTGAAGAAGATCGTGGATGAAGTGAAGAGCAACAAAGAGCTGTGGGAAAGCACGGCAATATTTGTGACTGTAGACGAAGGCGGAGGATACTACGACTCGGGATATGTGCAGGCGCTGGACTATTTCGGCGACGGCACGCGCATCCCATTGATTGTGGTGTCGCCGTTCACGAAGCCGGGACACATTTCGCACAGCTACACGGACCACGTATCGATTCTGAAATTCATCGAATACAACTGGGACCTGCCAACCATCAGCAAGCGCAGCCGCGACAACCTTCCCAACCCGAAACCCGAAGTGCGTAATGCATATGTTCCGACGAACAGCCCGGCAATTGGAGATTTGACGGACTTGTTCCAATTCCCGGCAACTCACTAGCACTACCAAGCTGTGCGGTGAAGGACGATTGATTCAGCAGGAGAAGGGGCGGCTGCCAAGGCCGCCCTTTTTCTTGTGTT
>Ga0074045_10005144_pt1 | contig 11463 bp, 11 predicted proteins | sample BogForMeECP23OM2_FD_94442 | JGI IMG/M metagenome (GOLD analysis project Ga0074045, IMG submission 94442) | Bog forest soil microbial communities from Calvert Island, British Columbia, Canada - Bog Forest MetaG ECP23OM2 | ecosystem: Environmental > Terrestrial > Soil > Wetlands ...
CTGATGCATATGGTCTTAGTAAAACAGAGCTCTATGACAGGAGTCTACGCTGATTTCAGATTTTTTTGATTTTTTCATACATCTTGACAAGCATCTGAATATCATCATCCAGAATTATGGAACGTGGACATATTTAATCCTTTCTCTCATCATCTTTTGTGAGACCGGCCTCGTGGTCACCCCGTTTCTTCCCGGCGATTCACTCCTCTTTGCGGCGGGCACTTTTGCGGCTACCGGATCGCTGGAAATCACCATATTGTCTGCGCTATTGAGCGCAGCTGCGGTGGCGGGAAACACACTTAACTATCAAATTGGCTATCTTGTGGGCCCTAAGGTATTTGGCAGGGGAAATGCACGCTTCCTGAAAAAAGAATATGTCGACAGGACTCAGCGTTATTACGAAAAATATGGCGGATTGACTATTGTCATTGCGAGATTTGTCCCAATCGTTCGAACATTTGCACCCTTCTTGGCAGGTGTGGGGAAAATGGCATACTGGCGCTTTGCCGGATATAATATGTTAGGGAGTATAGCGTGGATATCAGTCTTTATTTTTGGAGGCTACTATTTTGGTAATCTCCCTGTCGTAAGGCAAAATTTTACCCTTGTGATATTTGCGATTATTCTTCTATCTATCCTTCCCAGCATGATTGAATTCTTTCGCCATCGCCGTTAATGTCTCATTTTTTAAAAGCGAGAGAGATAAAAAACTTCAGGAAGGTATGACTTGCTTAGCGATTAATACAATTCTCTGACAACTAAAGAATCTGGTTTCATACATTACCTAAGTGGTAAAATAGCCGATATCTGTTCGAAAGTTGCGACTCCTGCCTTCTAACTTGGCATCTCCTCAGAGCCCGAGAGTGATTGAGTAAGCCTCACAAGACCGAGTACTAATCTGAGATAAAAGTCTGTGAAGTGCCATGAAGAGTAGTCATAAGAGCAGATCGTATCGATTCGCAGAAGCTGTAAAACACCTCAGTCGCCTCTGTCCTTCGCTTTCCACGGCAATCTTTGAACATTTGCCTCCTTTGACCATTTGATAGCTCCATCTGGACGCCTACGTTTCGACGATTTCGATTACAGATGTTCTTTGACGACATTCCACCCAGAGAAATCCCGGAGGAGGTGTTCACATGGAAACCATTAATGGTTAACTCTTCACTAATGCGCCGCTTAAGCTGAGTATCCCGTCCACCGACAAGAGTGACTTGATCTTCGTTCTTACATCCGTGAATGGTTATTAACCAGTCAGCCTTATGCGCCATCGTCAGCGCCTGCGGGAGTTCGTAATTATCGCTTCTGATGTGCAGTTGCCAATTACCACTTGTCTTTTTGCCTTCAAATAGGAACAGGGAATAATCATCACCTGCTATTTGGCGTGCAACTTGAGAAGTTCCAGGCTCAATGGCGCCACCATGGGGCGCCATTATTAGTACCAGGCACCGTCGCGCTGAGACGCAAATGTCATAATCCACTTCCATACGCTCGTCCGAAAACAGATGGTCGAAACTTTGATAATAATCATACATTGCGGAATTTCATCTCTCCGGAAAACTGGACTTCAGATCAGGGCGGTATGCTTCAGCGCATCTGTGTCGGCTGGAAGTGTGCATATGCCGTGCTTCTGACCTGCTATATCAATCAAGTTCTGCCATACATAAGCTTTTGTGCTAAAACCACATGAGTTTTTCAAAGTCTGCGGATGGGACGCGAAATGATATATTTCCCCGCCACGGGCACCGCTCGATGGAGGATCCCTCAAACGCGCCGCCGGACTCATCATCATTTTTCACGACATCCAGATAGAAATGAATCTCATCATTTTCTTTCGCCTTTATGTCGACAAAAGGAATTTCGATCTCAAAAATGTCTTTTGCCGCGACATTTTGGATAGATTTGGCGATTACCCAGGCGTCTGACACCTTTGCGAAGAGTATTGCACTTTGAGGCATTTTTTGTGCATCAAAGATGACTTTGAAGGTGGTGCTGCTGATTATACTGATGTGAAGATAGAAGCCATCCTTCATTTCATTGAATGGCGTCGAGAAATCAATCCTTACATACAGGTTATCCTTGTTAAAGCCGTAATAAATTGTCGAAACGAGGCTTTCTGACCTGTGCATGCTTCCACCAGACCTTTTTACATCGACTACTGCCCCCTGATGCCATTCAAAATAACTTGTCACAATACCGTCTATTTTAGGATAAATAAACCCTCGGGCCTCTGTGTAAGGGATGATACTTCTGTCTTTCAAGAGGATAGGAACGTGGAGATATTGAGGTAAATCTTTTTCTATTATGTGATATACCTTCATGAGATTTCTTCTGAAGAGTTCGTCAAAATCTGCCTCTGTCTCAGTGGAATGCTCGTCACCATACCACCAGTTCCAGTCGCTCCCCTCTGCGACATAAAGGGCTTTCCAGGCACTGGAAAGATCTTTTTCAGGGTGTGTATCTTGGAATCTTTTGAGATCGTCCCTCGTCTGTGTAAGGTAATCCCACGCAAGATTGTCCTCTTCGTGACCTATCCATATGCTGAAGTTTGCATCAATCCAGGAGCCCGCATGAATTCGCGGCAGAGGGTCTCCAGGGCCATGCTCCTTTATAAACTCTGAGATAGTCACCGTTTTCAATCTGTTGTCATCGCTGAGCAAGTGGTAGAGTGCAGCAAGAAAGTCGTGCCCGTCGTTTTTATAATATTCCCAGGCATTTTCACCATCAAGGATTATAGAGACGAGATATGCGCGATCATCAGGCAGCGTATTTCTAATTTGCAATAAGTTATTAACAAAGTCCTCAGCGGCCTTAGACGGCTTCCATGATGAGTAGACGAATCCTATAAGATCGGAGAGCTTACGATCCCTGAAGCATATGGTGACCCCATTGAATTCATACGGTCTGTAAAGGGTCGATGAGTCAATCACCTGTCCTTCATGGCTCCTTAAAGGCCGTTGCAGGGATCTGGCCAGCACTTCCTCATCTGTTGCTATCCAGCGGATTCCTTCAGCCCCAATCGCCCCCAAAATGTCTTCACTTACAGAACCTTCTGAGGGCCACATCCCTGAGGGCCTATAGTCGAATATTTTTTCAAAATACTCGATTCCCATTTGAATTTGTTTTTTTGCATCTTCAGGATGAGCAAATCTCTTTCGGGGCAAGGGGGCACCAGGCATTGCAATACTTGCGGCGTCAGTATCCCATAGCAAAGGCAGTATGGGATGGTAGAAGGGAGAGACGGAGAGTTCTATTTGTCCTTGTTGACTCAGTTTCTTATACTCTGGAATGATCTCTCTCAGAATGGCGAGTTGTCTTTCTATCAGATGATGCTTTTCTTCCTCCGTGAACCCCCTTCCTTTCTGTATAAGACCCGTGAAAAAAGGCTCGCCCTTTCTGAACATCGGGTCAATCCAGCTGAGATTGAACAAGACCTGGAGGTCTCTGATATCACCATCAGTGAAATATTTCAACACCCGCGCAATGTCTTTCTTTGAGAATGTGAACCCTCTCTTAGTCAGCAGTTCATAGTATCTTGGCCAGGGCTTGATCATATTTTCCCAGTTTGCGAAGAAGAAGTTTTCTATAATGAAGAGCCTTTCATTTTCGGACAACTCAGCGGGATTTTTGAGTGACAATTCCAGGTACTCATCCTTTGCATCGTTCGCTATGTAATCGGTGAGCTGCTCAAGAAGTGAAGGAACAAGATTGAACGTCTGACGAATCTTCGGAAATTCTTCGAGGATCTTTGCCATGTCGAGGTAATCTTTTACACCGTGCAACCTTACCCAGGGAAGCCTGTAGACCCCAGTGAAGGGATCTTTATAGTATGGCTGGTGCATGTGCCAGAGGAATGCGACGTAGAGGACGTTATCTCCCATCGTCTTGAAATTGGAAGATGTACTCTTCGGGTTTCGCCAACCCATATTCTTCACGGGCGTATTTTTCTATGAAGAAGGGGTCTTTTCTTAAGGCCTCCACCTGCGATTTTAAAAGTTTATTGTCTTTTTCTATAAGAGTGAGCTCTGCGTCCAGGTTATCTGTTTTTTTCTTGAGGTCATCATATTTTATCAGCCCTTTCTCGCCGAAAAGCATTAAGCTGATACAGAGAAAGGCTAGCAGAATTAAGGCAAAAAAAATGCAAGTGCGCCTTTTCCGCTCAATGATAACCTGCTGTCTGAGGTTTCTTGTTTTGATTTTCCCCTGCATCCGTTAATCCCCTGCTATTTGAAGAGATTATAAAATGCGTCCTTGCCCCGGAATAGCGCGGATTCCTCAAGTTCATCCTCTATCATCAGAAGTCGATTGTATTTTGCTATTCGCTCACCTCTTGACAAGGAACCAGTCTTTATAAAACCTGTATTGCAGGCAACTGCCAGGTCAGCGATAGTGGTATCTTTTGTTTCACCAGACCTGTGTGATATGACCGCCGTATAGCACGCGCGTTTTGCCATCTCAATAGCATCTAACGTTTCTGTTACGGTCCCGATCTGGTTGAGCTTTATTAGGATTGAATTTGCTATCCCTCTTGTTATGCCTTCTCGCAGAATCGCGGTATTGGTTACAAATAGGTCATCTCCAACAAGTTGCACCTTTTCTCCTAACTTTCTTGTCAGGAGTTCCCATCCTTGCCAGTCATTTTCTGCCAATCCATCTTCTATAGATAGTATGGGGTATTTTTCGATTAATCTCTCATAATATTCGATGATGCCGGATGATCCGAGCATCTTTCCTTCAAAGCGGTAGAGGCTATTCTCAAAAAATTCGGAAGATGCGACATCAAGGGCTAAGAATACTTCTTTGCCTGGAGTATAGCCACTTTCCGTAATTGCTTGGGTAATGATGGAAAGCGCTTCTTCATTGTTTGTCAGATTTGGGGCGAAACCGCCTTCATCACCAACTGAGGTATTAAAGCCCTTCTTCTTCAGGAGGGCCTTCAAGTTATGAAATATTTCCACGCCGGCACGAAGCGCTGAGCTGAAGTCTTCAAGCCCGGCGGGCATGATCATGAACTCCTGGATGTCAAGATTATTGTCCGCATGGGCACCGCCATTGATTATATTCATCATGGGAACCGGCAATTCCTTTGCATTGCAGCCCCCGATGTAACGATAAAGCGGAAGCCCCATTTCATTTGCGGATGCATCACACACAGCTATAGATACGCCGAGGATTGCATTGGCGCCAAGCCTACTTTTATTTTCAGTCCCATCCAACTCTATCATTATGTTGTCAATGATAGCCTGTCCTTCTGAGTCCGTGCCCCTCAATCTTGGCGCTATCTCTTCATGAATGTTTCTCACTGCGGTAAGAACACCCTTGCCCTGAAACCTCTTTTTATTTCCGTCTCTCAGTTCCAATGCCTCTCGCTTTCCCGTAGACGCGCCGGAGGGGACAATTGCACTGCCCATTACGCCACTATCCAGCAACACATCAACTTCAACTGTCGGATTTCCTCTTGAATCCAACACTTCGCGTGCATGTATCTCTATTATCTCTCCCATGTTTTTCTCCTTGTGTGAGACGTTAAGTTTCCAAAGGCAGTGAGTGGATAGTATGAGGTAAAGGACATGCAGTCTAGAGGTTTACAGACTCTCATCCTTTTTGTATGCATTTCCCTATCCTGCGCATGACGTTCATTATTAGCTATTTCTCGGTGCATGAATTGCCTCCCCGTGCACATCTTCGCATGCCTCCATGATGCCTTCCGAGAGGGTTGGATGAGCATGAATCATATCAGCAACCTCTCTTACTGTCAGTTGGGCCTTCATTGCAAGTGCCCCTTCATGCACAAGGTCGGCTGCGTGCGGTCCGATTATATGCATTCCTAATACCCTGTCTGTCGTTGCGTCCGCCACGATTTTAAACATGCCTGTTATCTCTCCAAGTGCATGCGCTTTGCCAAGCCATCTGAACTGGGAATGTCCTGTCCTTATAGCGATCCCCTTGGCGAGCGCCTGGTGTTCCCTGAGTCCGACAGAGCCTATTTCAGGGGAAGTAAAGATACCCGCTGGAATTATAGAATAGTCAATGCTCTTCTGAATCCCGCACGCATTATATGCTGCGACGATTCCCTCCTTGGATGCCTTATGGGCGAGGAGCATACCTCCTGTCACGTCTCCAACCGCATAAACGCCATTGACGTTAGTTTCCAATTTGTTGTTGACCACTATTTCTCCACGCGGCCCTCTGATCACCCCCATTGTTTCAAGCCCAAGACCCTCAGCATTATAACCCCTTCCGACAGACACGAGGACTTTTTCACCTGATACTTCTCGGCCTCCCTCCAGATAGACACGCATTCTGTCGTTCTCCCTTTCGGCCTTCTCAACTTTGGCAGAGGTCAAAAGTCTTATCTTTTTCTTTTTCAGCTCTCTTTCAAGTATATCAGAGATCTCGTGGTCTTCCGTGGAAATTGCCCTTGGCATCATTTCTATCATGGTAATTTCCGTGCCAAGTTCTCTAAATAGACAGGCAAATTCACAGCCGACCACTCCAGCACCTATGATGATTAAGCTTTGTGGTATGGATTGTATGGTCAATGCATCATCGCTTGATAGGATGAATTCATTGTCAAAGGGGAACAGAGGCAAATGGGCAGGGCTCGAACCAGTCGCAATAATTATCTTGTCGGTCTCTATCGTTTCAGTTGAACCATCTTTCTTCAGAATCTCAACTTTTTTAGGATTGCAGAGTTCCCCCCTACCTTCAATGAGGTTGATTCCCCACATCTTAAAAAGGGAACGAATGCCCTTTACCTGTGTCGCAACAACCTTGTTCTTCCTCTCCATCATTTTGGAAAGATTCGGGGAAACCTGTCCAGATGTGTCTATACCAAATTCCGCCAAATTTCTTGCCTTGTGTAAAATCTCTGCAGATGCAAGCAGTGTCTTGGTCGGAATGCAGCCCCAGTTAAGGCATGTACCACCAACTTCATATCCTTCTATTACTGTTACTGATGCCCCGAGTTGCGCTGCTTTCAACGCAGCAACATAACCTCCCGGTCCAGCTCCAATTATTGCCAGTCTCATTTGTCTTCTTCTAGCTGTCCTTCGTATTGTTCCACATCAATGAGATCAGTAAGCTCGCTTGCGTCATCCATCTCTATGATCGCTATCCATCCTTTACCATAAGGGTCTTCATTAATGATCTCGGGTGAATCTGCCAGCTTTTCGTTGACCTCGATGATCGTTCCGCTCACAGGGGCGATTACTGCTGAAGTTGCTTTTGTAGACTCGATCTCTGCCATTTCAGTGTTGGCTTCCACCTGATTATCGATTTCGGGAAGATCTATATAGACTATATCGCCTAATGAATCCTGTGCATAGTCGGTTATCCCCACGGTTGCTTTCTTACCCACCACTTTGACCCAAGTGTGTTCTTTGTGGTATTTGAAATCTTCTGGATTCATATTTTCCTCCTCATTGTCAATATTTGAAGACTAAGAGACAGGGCAGTAAATGTTGTTTAATTAACATGGTTCAATAGTTCTTTGTCAAGGAGAAAGAAGATGCTGCCGCGTTGGTTTCAAACTCCTAAGTCTCCTTTTTTTTCTTCAAACTCCTCCCTGTTTATCTCTCCCCTCGCATACCTTTTTTTGAGGATATCAAGGGCTGATTCATCAGACTGGTCTCTGCCTTGTTTGGATTTCACCAGGAGCCCCAAATATCTTATGAGAAGGAATACAAGTACCATGATGCCAAACCAGAGGGCAAACCAGAGCACGCTCCAGAACCATCCTATCCCGTAGGACCAGCTCATCATACCTGGTTCATATCCTCGCCACTGTGCAAAAACGGATTCACCAGATGCCAGGATGGCGCATTCAATGCCAAAGAGACAGAGTAAGGCGGTTTTCATTTTATTTCTCCTCGCCATCAACTCGTTTTACACTTAAGAGTACAACAACTCTGCTATAGATGCAACATTAGAACACAAATTTACCTTGATTTTTAATTTCTGTTTTTGCTATATACTAGTGCATCTCTGTTGATAACTTGTCAGAACTTGGACAGATATGTTCAAACCATGCTAGAAGAGGAGGATTACATGGAACAGCCGTTGATGAGGACCAACTCGAAAAATACAATGAGAATTTACGGGCTTGTCTATCTCGCGTTACTCCTTATGTCAGCACTATCATTAACTTTCTTGCAAAGTGAAGACGCCTTTGCGACCGAGAACGGGGGAGGCGCTTATCCAAATGGAGCTGAGGATTTTATGTCGGGCGCGGTGCCTCCTCCGGGTACATATTTTCTAAATTACCTGACCTATTACACGGCAAATAAGTTCAAAATTAAGGACGACGGTGATATCCCAAATTTCGAACTGCATGTGACTGCAGAGGTATTGCGTCTACTTTATGTTACGAAAGAGCAGGTTCTTGGAGGATTTTGGGGGATGCATATATTTGTGCCTTTTGTTGATGTGAATGTGACCCTGCCAGTCGGCAGTCAGAGCAAGTTTGGTCTGGGGGACATAATTGTGGATCCTTTCATACTGTCCTGGCATTCAAAGAACTGGCATTTTGCGACGGGAATTGATACTTACATCCCGACCGGGAGTTTTAACACAGACAACCTTGCAAATCCAGGATCAAATTACTGGACTTTTGAGCCCCTTGTCGCTTTTACATACCTTAGTGACAGCGGCATAGAGGTGTCGAGTAAATTTATGTATGACTTTAATACCAAGAATAACGATACTGATTATTTGTCAGGTCAGGAGTTCCACTTTGATTATACTGTTGGCTATCATTTCGGCAACTGGAGCGTGGGATTGGGCGGCTATTACTACAAGCAGGTCACTGACGATACACAGTATGGCAATACAGTTGGCCCCGATGGCTTCAAGGGGCAGGTTTTTGCTATAGGGCCGCAGGTCAAATATGATTATAAGAATATGAGTTTTATACTCAAGTACCAGAAAGAAATGGCCGTGGAGAACAAGCCTGAGGGCGATAAGTTCTGGTTCAAATTCGTTTATGCATTCTAAAAAAAAAGTTAGAATGGCTTCGGAGAGTGCATTTTGTGGGGGCGTAACCACAACGCCCCCATTTTCTTAATGGCAAGATTGTCCGTGATTTCTGTCATTCTCCCGCGTACAGTGGGATTTCATAGGAACAATCAAAGTGTTGCGTTACCCCTCTATCCTAAAAAGCTTTTCCTGCGCAAGCTTGTTGCCAAAGCTTTTCACTGCCTCGCTGAGTCTATCTTCATCCACTGATTCAAAAGTGATCATTACTCTGTAGTCTTTATTGTCCATGACAGGATAAGAGCCTATCTTAACATCCTGAAAAATTCTTACTACTTCATTCAAAAGTGGTGCAGCAACTGCTTCATATTCTTTGATATAGACTTTCTTAAGCAACATTGGCTGCTCGTCAAAAAACTTCGCTATCGCCAAGAATTTTTGCCTTAGAAGGTCGGGTATTCCTGGAAAGATATAAATGTTCTTAAAGACGATGAGAGGCAAGAAGGTGGTTTTGTCGATAATGAGCTCCGCTCCCTCAGGAACTTCTGCCATCTTGAGCACCTCAGGAGTAAGGTGATCTCTGAATTTTTTGCGGACTAGCTCTCTCAAGTGATCATCAATAACAGGATTGACATCAAATGCCTTCGCTATCCCCTCGATGGTGATGTCGTCATGGGTTGGTCCTATTCCGCCAGAAGTGAATACATAGTTAAATTGGCGGGAGAATTCTTTCACTTCCCTTGCGATTTCACTGATATCATCCGGTATTACTGAAATGCGGCGGACATCTATGCCGGATGACCGCAACTCCTTTGCAAGAAAGAAGGAATTTGCGTCTTGAACCTTTCCAGAGAGGATCTCATCACCTATTATGATTATGCCCGCGGTCTTTGTCATGAAATAGCCTTGTCTTATCTAAAGTCTTTCAACATTTTATACAGAACTGACAAGTCAAGGTTCTCAAAATCTTTTGTGAAAGTCATTGCAAAAAGTTCTTTGGCAATACTGCCTGTGAAAAGGGGTCTTCTCAGCTTCCTTGCCAAGTCCTGCAGGCAATGCAGATCTTTGTAAATAAGAGCAGACGAGAATTGAGTGGTAAAATCATCATTGATTAGCTTTTCTCTTTTCGCGTTTAATACCATAGAATTGCCGGCTCCTGCCGCCAGGATGTCCAGTACCAGTTCTTTCTCTAGCCCGACATCTTCCCCAAAGGCGAGGGCTTCCGCAATAGTTGCCATAAAAGAGCCTAAGACAAGGTTATTAATGAGCTTCATCTTTGTGGCGAGGGCTGGTTTTTCTACAAAGAAGATGTTGTCACCGATTTTCTTGAGAAAGGGGAGTGCCTTTTCAAAGGCATTCCTGTCTCCGCTGACTAAAACGGTGAGGGTTCCTCGTTGTGCTGGGACCACGCTTCCAAGGACAGGCGATTCAAGGTAAAATGCACCATGCTCTTTGATAATCTCGTGAAAGGTGGTTACCGAATCAAAATGATTTGTGGAAGTGTCAATGATGATCTTTCCCTTGCAATCACCTTTCAGAAGTCCCTCTTCGCCTGACACAACAGTTTTGACCGCTTCGCTGTCAAATAGGCTTAAGAACACAAGATGAACCTGTGAGAGGAGGTCAGCGGGGCTAGTTGCGAAATCCGCGCCGAGATCGGACGCCTTATCCTTCGTTCTATTCCACACAATAAGGTCAACGCCTTGCGAGATTAACCTTTTTGCCATTGCTCTACCAAGGTTTCCCAATCCAATTAATCCTGTTTTCATGGCAGCACTCCTTGAGACATTATTATGCAGATCAGATTAATAAAATGTGCAAACTTATATTCATTGTTCTATTAACAAAATCGTTTATGACAAGGTAACCGTGTTGAAAGACGTATGCTGAGCTCCCAGAAACCCTGGCCAAGACAAAAACAACATGGCCACGGAATCCACAAAGAAATGCGGTGCCCACAAGGATAATGGCAAACCTCTGATACTTAGTGTGATGAACGGACCAGTAACGAAGCGAAGGTGGTGATTAAGGGAATATCGAGACTCCGGGTAAAGAAACACGACAATTGAGAGAAGGCCTCTTGGTCTCGATAACGACAGAATTTGGCCAAAATTGCCGTATCTATTGATGATCTTAAGTGGGAGGGGGTTTCCCTTGTTCCTTTCCTTTCGTCCTCTCAATCGTGGTCACCTCTTGAAAACGAAAAGGTAGATAACCGATAAATTGCCGAAGTCGGTCAATGGGTTCAGAAACAGTTTCAAGTATTCAGTTTATCAGTAATTTTTTAAAAAAACTTCACAATAAATTCCGCCAGCTGACTTGACAGCGTGGTTACCTTTGCACTGATGGCTGCGCATTGCCCCTCCTAGGCTGTAGGCCAGGAGGGGTCAAGCAGCTGGGTTGGATCTTTCTTTTCGTGCCTCGTTGTTGGACATAACGCAGTTGGCATAGGACGTCGCTATTTCGTGAGGAGCATTACACGCAGTTTAAGCA
>Ga0074045_10005145_pt1 | contig 11462 bp, 9 predicted proteins | sample BogForMeECP23OM2_FD_94442 | JGI IMG/M metagenome (GOLD analysis project Ga0074045, IMG submission 94442) | Bog forest soil microbial communities from Calvert Island, British Columbia, Canada - Bog Forest MetaG ECP23OM2 | ecosystem: Environmental > Terrestrial > Soil > Wetlands ...
AACTTTGCGCTGGGGCCAATCCTCATCTTGTTGTTCGCGATTGAATTGGGATGGCTGCCGGTCTCAGGCTCCGGATCACTGGCACATCTGGTACTACCGGCGATCACCATGGGCGGAGCGCTGGCAGCGATCCTCACCCGGATGGTGCGCACCTCGATGCTGGAAGAATTGGGGCAGGACTACATTCGTACCGCGCGTGCCAAGGGACTTCCGGAACGCACGGTTGTCTATCGGCACGCGCTGCGCAATGCGATGATTCCGATTCTCACCGTGGTCGGGCTTCAATTCGGAGCGTTGCTCGCCGGAGCGATTGTTACCGAAACGATATTTTCCTGGCCGGGCATTGGTCGGCTCACTGTGCAGGCCATCTCCAATCGCGACTACTATCTGGTGCAGGGTTGCATTCTGATGATCGGCCTGACCTACGTGCTGGTGAATTCCATCACCGATCTGCTCTACTCGGTGTTCAACCCGAGGATTCGGCAGTGACCCCGGGTCGGACTTCTTCACGGGCGACCGGGAACCGGGCCCCTGTGCCATCGGCTCGCGAAAGCCAGCGCAAGGGCCAGGCAGGCAACCCCAATCAGCAAATACACGCACGCAAACCAGCCACCGAGCTGCCACGCCCAGCCTGTCATGATTGCTCCCAGACTGCCTCCAATGTAGTAGAACGTCACGTAAAGTCCTGCGGCCGATGAGCGCGCGCGGCCGGCCACAACGCCGGTCTGGACCGTTCCCACTGCCTGAAAGATGAAGATGCCGGACGAGAAAATCGCCAGGCCGACGGCGATTACCGCCAACGGACGCGCGAGCGTGAGCAACAATCCGGCCACAGCGAAGCAGGTTGCGACGACCGCCGTGAGCTGCATTCCGAAGCGGTCGAAAAATCGTCCCGAGAACGGCGTGATTACCGCACCCAGCAGATAAACGAAGAAGATGCTGCCCAGTTGCTCCGAGTTCAGCCGGTAAGGCGGCAGAGCCAGATGGAAGTTGGCATAGGTGAAAGCCCCAACCAAGGAAAACAGCACGGCGAATCCCATTCCGAATACGGCGATCAGATTCAGATTGCGCAAATGTTCGCCGGCTTCGGCAACGGAGGCACGCCAGCCATTGGAGCGCACGAAGTGCCTTGCGCGCGGCAGTTGACGCTGCACCACTACCGCGCCCACCAGGTTGATGACGCCGATGGCGATGAAAGCATCGCGCCATTGGAAATGCTGCGCGATGACACCGGAAACGTATCTACCGGAGAATCCGCCGAGCACAGTACCGGAAACGTACGCTGCCATGGCCCTGCCAACATGCGTGCTGGCGAACTCCTCGCCGATGTACGCCATAATGACGGCGATCACGCCCGGGACAAACAACCCCTGCATGAATCGCCAGAAGATAAGTTGATGCAGGCTACGTGAGGTGGCAACCAACATCGTGGGAACGGTCAGCGCATACAGGCACGGAACAATGACCTTCTGCGGCCTATTGATTCCGCAATCATTCCGACGAATGGCGCGGCAATTGCCACGGCCAATATGGTGGCGCTGACCGTGAGGCTGACTTCGATCTCCGAAGCCTTGTATAGGCGCTGAAAATACGGAAGCAGCGGTTGCGTGCAGTAGACGTTCAGGAAGGTACACATGCCTGCCAGCATGCAGGCAACGAGGGCTCCGGTTCGCGGTGAGATAGCCGCTCCAGCGCTGGAGGCAGAATTTAGCGGAGCGATATCCATCGAGAGTGGTTGCATTCGCAAGGCAAGCGTCATCCTGGAGGAGCAGATGCGGAGCTAAAATGAGGATTATAGGGGAAGACGAAGGTGATTCAGGAACGAAGAAAAACAACAATCAGAGCACGACCATCGTGATTCCTTTGTTGCCCTTGCCAAGATCGCCGTCGCTCTTCAACTCCGGCATGCGCTTCAGCAGTTCCCATGTGCGTTCGTCGCTGGTGCGCCAGTTTTCTCCATAGATGCAATCGCGGATTTCGTGCCGTTGCGCCATCTGTCTCAACATTGACTGGAGCGCGATGCGCAGATCTCCACCCACTCCGCTGGAACCGTAACCATGGATCAGCTTTAGCACCTTGAGGCCGCTGTGTTGTGCGCTCCGCAATTCAGTCCGCAGCCGGGCGCTTGCCTGCTCCACGCTGGGCATGCCTTCCTTCAGGATCACGGTTTTGACGCTAGCCGCGATGTTGGCCTCGCCTCGGCACCACTTGCGAGGAACACCATATCATCTCTCACTCGTCCAAAGGGGTTTCGCCGCAGGCGTCTGCCCGGTTATCAGCTTGAGATTGCTGCAGGAGACTCGATCCTGGCCTGGCGGGCAGTGGCCCGGGGCGAATCCTGGTTGTCCCAAATTAGGAACCCTTGTCGAATTTGCTCAATTCTTATGCTTGTAGTAACCCAGCTCAGTGGTACTTTAGTAACTGGGTTTATGGCTTTTCTCGATGTACTCTGTTGGCAGCGCGCCATGAGTTCTGGCCACCAGTCCGAGCAGCGCAATTCGCTCCGGTTTCCTCTTCACCTCCAAGTAACGCTGAAGACGCCGACGGCGGAGTACCACGCCAAAACCATTGATATCTCTGCCGGCGGGGCGCTATTCCTCACCGACGCCTGTATTCAATTGGACTCCCCGGTGGAGTTCGCGATTGAAATGCCGAAGGAAGTTGTAGGAGCGGAGCATCCGGTGCTGGTGAAGTGTCAGGGCCGGGTAGTCCGATGTTCACAGGAAGCTGCGGGGCGAACCGTTGCGGTGGTCATCGATGAATACCAATTTGAGCGGATCTAAGAATTCAAGCCGGGTAGCCAGATCTGACGATCGTGGCGGCAATACCCGCGAACCGGGCCCGCCCGCGGCCTCGACGGGGCAGGAGTCCGAAGAAACGAGCCCTGCGCGGGTGCGAATCATCCTGGCCGATTCCGAAGCCATCTTCCGCGTGGGGATGGCCAAGATTTTTGCCGCTGAGAGCGACCTTGAGGTGGTGGCGCAGACGGAAAGCTTGCCTCAGACTTTTAACGTGATCACAACCACTGCTGCTGATGTCATTCTCTTTGAGACGGGGCTGTCTCCGACGCCCGCGGAGGCCGTCAGCGAAATTCTGCAGCGTGCAGTTCCTGAGGCCAAGTTGGTGCTGGTTGTGCCGCGCGCTGGCGAACAAGAGACGCTGGACTACCTGCGCCGTGGCGGGCGTGGCATCCTCACGCGCGCGATCTCTCCCGAGCTACTGGTGCGCTGCGTACGCAAAGTCGCAGCCGGCGAAACCTGGCTCGACAAACAGAGCGTAAACTGGGTGATCGAAGCGTATCGCACGCAGGCCCTGCTGGGAACCGGCTCGCAGCAACAGTTACGACTCAGTGAAAAAGAGATGCTAATCATTAGCGGCGTCACTCAGGGCCTGAAGAACAAAGAGATCGCACGGGAAGTCGGAACCACCGAGCAGGTGGTGAAGAACTCCCTGCGCAAGATCTACGACAAGCTCCAGGTCCTGGACCGGCTTGAGCTGGCGTTGTACAGCATGAATCACCGCTTGTTGGAAGGCTATGTTCCCGACCGCTTTCGAGGATTAAGCGCTGCGGGAAACGCTCGCAAGCCACAACGGGCCGCTGCCAGTCCGGCTTTGACCGCTGCGCCTGTTACGCCCGATCCACCACAGCCCGACAAACCGGATAATGGCTCGACCAACAACTGATCTTCTCAGTCAGGCTCGCAAAGCAGATACCCCATCGGAGCACACTGGCTGTTGTTCCCGTCAAATCGTTGCGGTAGTGTAGTTTGTTCGTTATCGAATTCTGAGGCATCAATGCATCGTTTGAAAGACACCTTTTGGAAGTATTTGTTGCTCTGCGCCTCCATCGTTTTCTTGGCAGTTCCATCCTCCCCTGCGCAAACCGGCCTTCCGGCTGAGCTTCGCGCCAACATCGACGACATCGTAAACAAAGTGCTGGCGACCACCGGCGTGCCCAGCGCCTCGCTCGCGGTGGTGAAGGACGGAAAGATCGCGTACGTGCGAGCTTACGGCGATGCGCGGCTCGATCCACACATGGTGGCGAGCCCGGGGATGCGGTACAGCATCGGCTCGATCAGCAAGCAATTCACGGCTGCAGCAATACTCATGCTGGCGGAGGAAGGCAAGCTATCGCTCGACGATCCTGTCTCGAAATACGTTTCCGGACTGACGCGTGGGAACGAGGTCACTATTCGTGAGGTGCTGTCCCATACGTCTGGATATCAAGATTACTGGCCGCAGGACTATGTGATGCCCATGATGTTGAACCCTGTCACTCCGCAGGAGATTCTCGATCGCTGGGGCCGCATCCCGCTGGACTTCGATCCCGGCACGAAGTGGCAGTACAGCAACACGAATTACGTGATCGCCGGAGTCATCGTGGAGAAAGTCAGCGGAATGCCACTGTGGACATTCCTGGGTAAACAAGTGTTCACTCCACTGGGAATGAAGAGCATCGCCGACACCAACGAGAAGGCGCTTCCGCAAACGGACCCGGGCGGCTACTTCCGATATGCGCTCGGCCCGCTGCATCCCGCGCCAAAAGAAGGCAAAGGCTGGGTGTTCGCTGCCGGGGAACTGGCGATGACGGCCGATGATCTGGCCAAGTGGGACATCTCGATGATCCAGCAAACCGTGCTTAAGCCTGCCTCCTACAAGGAAATGGAAACTGTGGTTTTGCTGAAGAATGGCGCGCCAACCAGCTATGGCCTCGGCGTTGGCGTGTCCATGGTGAACGGCCATCGCATGTTGGAGCATAGCGGCGACGTCTCTGGATTCACGGCTGAGAACATTGTGCTGCCCGACGACAAGATCGCCATCGTGGTGCTGACGAACCAGGATGCCGCGGAAGCGGCCTCGGAGATCGGGAACCAGGTCAGAACTGCGCTCTTGAAGTCCGACAATCCTCAAGACCAGAAAGAGGATGAACGGGTACGCAAGATTTACGACGGTCTGCAGCAGGGGAAGATTGACCGTTCGCTGTTTACCGACAACGCTAATTCATATTTCAACGACCAGGCGCTGACGGACTACGCTGCCAGTCTTGGGCCTCTGGGTGCTCCCCGGAGCTTCACGCAGTCCAAATCCGAACTCCGTGGCGGGATGATGGAGCGGACCTACGAGGTAAGGTATGCGACAAAGAGCCTAGTCATCATCATTTACGAAATGCCCGACGGCAAGTTTGAGCAGTACCTGATTGCCGAGAGATAGATTTGGGTGGAGTACTGCGAGAGTTTGCCGGTTAGTACGCCGGAGACCGCGGGCGGTACAATGAGTTGATCCACTCAGATGCATTTGAGTTGCCTGTACCTGTGCCGGATTGTGTTCACTTCCTGAGTTCTGTGAGGCGATATGAAAGGTGATCCTAAAGTTATTGAGTTTCTAAACCAGGTGTTGAAGGCAGAGTTGACGGCCATCAATCAGTACTTCCTCCATGCCGAGATGTGCGAGAACTGGGGCTACGAGCGCTTGGCCAAGTCGAGCAAGAAGGAGTCCATCGAAGAGATGGTCCACGCTGAAAAATGTATGGAGCGCATCCTGTATCTCGAGGGCACTCCCAACATGACCGACTATTTCAAGATCAACATTGGGGCCACCGTGGAAGCGCAACTCAAGAACGACCTTCAGCTTGAATACGACGCTGTGAAGCGCCTGAACGACGGCATTAAACTGTGCGCCGCTGCCAACGACGGAGGCTCACGCGAACTGGCCGAGCGGATCCTCAGCGACGAAGAGCACCACATTGACTGGCTCGAAGGCCAGTTGCACGCCATCAGCGAAATGGGAATCGCGAACTATCTGGCGCAGCAACTGAAAGAAGACAAGTAGGCCCGGAGTTCCCGGGAGACGGCGCTTGGACTGAGGTCGCGCTCCCTCTGAGCGCCGTCTGCCAATAAGTTACAATGGAGTTGCGCCGCGACAGGGTGCCCTGGCACATGCCGTTTAGGCCGCATAGCACTGCCAGCGAGCGCTTCTGCAAGATGTTTTCCCAACGGAGAGATGGCCGAGTGGCTGAAGGCGCACGCTTGGAAAGCGTGTATACTCGAAAGGGTATCCAGGGTTCGAATCCCTGTCTCTCCGCCATGTTTTCAATAACTTAGAAACGCGCAAGAAGGACCTTGCTACGTTCATCCCGGAACGACTGTGGCACCTCCGCGTACCCATGGGGTGAAGAATTTCGAAACCCTTAGCGCGGAAGTGCGAGCTTCACCGCTGAAGCGGCCGAAGAGACGATGACAACACCCGATGCGGATACCACAGCAGCGGATCTAGTCGACAACGCTGGAACGCCAGGCGCTAAGCTCGCTGAGCCACCGGCTCGCTCGGACGCTCTGCCTATTCCAACCAAGACAAAGAACCAGAATATTCATGTTTCACCTGCAGTCATCGACGCCTCCCGGAAGGACGGCGAAGAACTGCTTCGGGACTTGCGAACGTCTCTGAGCGGCCTAACGCAAGTTGAGGCAGAAGAGCGGGCACGCGCGACGGGCCCGAATGAGGTCGCCCAAGAGCGGAAGCAAGGCTGGCCTATCCGCATTCTAGAAATCGTTCGCAACCCCCTCGTGATCCTGCTGACAATCTTGTCGGCGGTTTCCTTCCTCACAGGCGACGAGCGGGCCGGCTCGGTGATGGCGGTCATGGTGGCGTTGAGTGTGGGACTGCGCTTCTGGCAGGAAGCCCGGGCGGACTCCGCCGCAGAGAAGCTCAAGGCCATGATCCACGTAACCGCTACGGTCATCCGCGACGACGCGGCCAGGGAGATCCCACTCCGGGACTTGGTGCCTGGCGACATCATTAAGCTGGCGGCAGGCGATATGATCCCGGGCGACGTGCGTCTGCTGTCTTCGAAAGATCTGTTCGTAAGCCAAGGCAGCCTCACCGGTGAATCGCTCCCAGTCGAGAAGTTCCACGACCCCGAAACTAAAGAGCAAAGGTCGCCCACTGAACTCAAGAACACCTGCTTCATGGGGACGAGCGTCGAGAGCGGCACGGCGACGGCGGTTGTGGTCACGACGGGGCCGCGCACTTACCTGGGGAGTATGGCCCACTCGATCACCGGGGAACGTCCTCTGACGAGCTTCGACCAGGGCCTCAACCGCTTCACATGGCTGATGATGAAGTTCATGGTCGTGATGGTGCCACTGGTTTTCTTCATCAACGGTTTCACCAAGCACGATTGGAAGGCGGCCTTCTTTTTTGCGTTGGCCGTGGCTGTTGGCCTCACACCGGAGATGCTGCCTATGATCGTCTCCGTCTGCCTCTCCAAGGGCGCGCTCGCCATGAGCCGCAAGAAAGTGATCGTCAAGCGGCTCAACTCGATCCAGAACTTCGGAGCCATGGACGTGCTGTGCACCGACAAGACGGGTACGCTCACGGAGGACCGCGTCGTCCTCATGCGGCATTGCAACGTCGCAGGTCGTGAAACCGATGACGTGCTCCTGGACGGCTACCTTATCAGCTACTTCCAGACGGGCCTCAAGAACCTGCTCGACCGGGCGATTCTGGATACTCCCGATTTCCACGCGAAGGCGATCGTGGAGAAATATAAGAAGCTGGACGAGATACCATTCGACTTCACTCGACGCATGATGTCTGTGCTGCTGGAGGACGCCGAAGGGAAGGCGATTCTCCTCACCAAGGGGGCTCCGGAAGAGGTTTTCCTCCGCTGCTCGCATTTCGAACTCGACGGCAAGCTGTCCGAAATGCACGCGGATTTGATGGTAGGGCTGAAACAACAGTACGACAGCCTTAGCAACGACGGCTTCCGCGTGTTGGCCGTGGCAAACAAAGACCTGCCCGCGAAACGGATTTGCACGAAGGATGACGAGCACGACCTGGTACTCAGAGGGTACGTCGCGTTTCTGGACCCGCCCAAAGAAACCGCCGCCCGCGGCCTTGCGGCCCTGCACAAACATGGGGTGGCGGTGAAAATCCTCACCGGGGATAACCACCTGATCAGCCGCAAGGTGTGCAAGGACGTTGGCCTCGTCGCCGATCCCATGCTATTGGGCGGCGACGTGGAAAAAATGTCCGACGCCGAACTAGCCGAGGCTGCGGAGAAGACGGCGTTATTCGCCCGCCTCTCTCCCGCGCACAAAGAACGGGTCATCCGTGTCCTTCGAGGCATGGGGCATGTCGTCGGATTCATGGGCGACGGAATCAACGACGCTCCCGCCTTGCGAGCCGCGGACGTAGGCATCTCGGTGGACACCGCCACTGACATCGCCAAGGAGTCGGCAGACCTGATCCTGCTGGAGAAGGACCTCATGGTGCTGGGAGGAGGCGTTCTCGAAGGCCGTAAGGTTTTCGCGAACATCGTTAAGTACATCCGGATGGGAGCGAGTTCCAACTTCGGAAACATGTTCAGCGTGCTGGGGGCGAGCGCCTTCCTCCCGTTCCTGCCGATGGCGCCGATTCAGGTGTTGACGAACAACCTCCTGTATGACTTCTCGCAGGTGCCGATCCCAACGGACTCCGTGGACGAGGAGCAGGTTACTCGGCCGCGGCCCTGGAATATCGGAGAAATCAAGCGGTTCATTCTCTTTATCGGCCCTATCAGCTCGATTTTCGACTACACAACTTTCTTTGTGATGCTCTGGATCTTCAACTGCTGGGATCCATCCCGAGCGTCGCTATTTCAGACCGGCTGGTTTGTGGAATCGTTGATGACGCAGACGCTCATCATCCATGTCATTCGCACAAATAAGATTCCCTTCCTTCAGAGCCGAGCCAGCCGGTCGCTGACGATCACAACCTTATCCATCATGGCCTTTGGGATGTGGCTGCCGTATTCCCCCATAGCCTCGGCGCTGGGCTTCACGCACTTGCCGCGGCTGTACTGGCCAATCCTGATGCTCACGCTGTTCTGCTACGTGGGCCTTACCCAGATCATTAAAGTGTGGTTGCTGAGAAAGCAATGGATCTGAACTGGCACTTACGGCGACGGCGGTATTGGCCAGCACCCGAAGACCGGTATATCCAAGGCAGCCTGAACAGGGTTGGGTTGCGGTTAAGCCTGCTCGCTGGGAATCCGAGGGTGTTTCTGGTCGCTATCGGATCATCTCTGGAAGCGTAGTGCAACGAGGCAACATTGGGACATCAGATGAACAAATCTGAGGCAGAAAGTCATGAGCAAGCAAACCGCGTAAGCCATCCGATCTATAACCTTCTACCACCGAACTCGAGGGGTTCGATTCCCTGGCGGAACTCGCCTTTGATCTGCATTGGTCGTGGACTCATGCCACCGACGAAGTGTGGCGGCAGCTTGATCCCGAACTGTGGGAGATCACGCATAATCCCTGGGGCGTCATGCAAGACGGTCTCACGTGACCAGATCGAGAGGGTGTTGGACGATCCCGTTTTCCGCAAGAACGTGGATGAAGTGGTCGAGGCCAGCCGGCAAGCAGCCAGGGCGCCCGCATGATTTCAGCGGAATCATTCGGGCACTCTACTGACCTGCGCTGCGTATTTCAGCATGGAATCTATGTTGAGCGAAGCTCTGCCCATCTACTCGGGCGGGCTTGGCAATGTGGCCGGTGATCAACTCAAAGCCGCAAGCATCTATTTGATCCCGATGCCCTGACGCTTGGCTTTGCACGCCGCTTTGCGGCCTACAAGAGACCGAACCTGCTGCTGCATGACCCTCAGCGACTGCTTCGCTTATTGACAAATTCGGAGTGCCAGGTGCAACTCATCATCGCCGGCAAGGCGCATCCGGCGGACGAGGTGGGGCAGGCCTTGATCCATGAATGGATAAATTTCATCCGCCAGCCAGAGACTCGATTCCACATCGTCTTCCTGAGCGACTACGACATGTTGTGAACGCAGCACCTGGTGCAGGGAGTGGACGTCTGGATCAACACGCCACGGCGACCTTGGGAGGCGAGCGGAACCAGCGGCATGAAGGTGCTCGTGAATGGAGGCATCAGTCTCTCGGGATTGGACGGCTGGTGGGCATAGGCATACACGCCTGAAGTGGGTTGGCGTTGGGGGGCGGCCGGAAGCATGCCGACGATCCCGCTTGGGACGCGGTCGAAGCCGACGCGCTCTACGACCTGCTCGAACGAGAGGTGCCGCTTGATCCATGCCGTGGGAATGCCGCTCGGGTTTCGGGCATAAAACTCCGGGACCATCAAGGCCCTCCGCCAGATTCCCCATCTTTAGAGCTCGAGTTACCGCTGTGTAATTTGTGCAGAATCAGCGGTTACTACAAGTTACCTTAGTAAGAACATGCCCGCATTACTGCTATCGAATTCCAGTTCTCGCATGGCAATCTGATTTTGTGTTCCGCAGCGTTTGCCGCTGGAACAACCGTTCTGTCGACAGACCCCCGATAAAGGCTGATGCCGGATACGCCGATCTGATTGGTTATGCGAGGAACTGTGCCGTTTTTTTCGACCAGGCAAAACAAAAATGAAGGATTCTGTCGACGGTCCAATAAAAAGACTGCCTATCTGAGGTATTCGCTCTTTTTGTTGGCTCAAGTCCTCGCGGTGACGGTTATTGCGAGGCCCGCCCAAGCCCAAACCCCAGCCGGCTATTGGAAATTTGATGATGGCTCTGGGACTCAGGCGGTCGATTCGTCCGGTTCCGGCCACACCGCCGCCCTGGTCAACGGCGTCAACTGGGTCACGGGAAAGAGCGGCGACGCGCTGTCTGCAAATGCCGCAGAGAGGCAGTACGTCAGCATTCCCGCGATTAATCTCAGCGGCACGAAGGCAGTTACCGTCGCACTCTGGGTGAATCGAACCTACTCGACGACAGGCGGACATGCCCTGTTTGAAGCCACAACAAACTACACCCATTCCACCTCGGGTTTCGGCTTTTTTCCGGACGATGATACTTGCGCCGGCATTCAGGCCGCTTTGCGTGGCAACCTCGGATTCGTCGCTAACTGCTACAGCCAACCCTCTTCCGGAGTATGGCACCACCTCGCTGTTGTTTTTGACAAGGCTCAGACGGGAGGGGACGAAGTAAAGTTCTATGTAGATGGGGTACTACAAACCGCCAACCGAAGTCTCTACGCCTCGACGAATACGAACAACTTTGGCAACAATCCCCTCTATCTCTTCTCGCGCGCAGGCACTTCGGAGTTCAGCTCTGGCATGATCGATGACCTCCGTATCTACGACAGCGCCCTTACGACCGCACAAATCCAGCAGATCTATAACAGTGCGGGATTAGGGACGACGGCTGCGACGCTAAGCAAGACTTCTATCGGAACGCAGCAGCTCACGGTTGCCGGAACCTATCCCACCAGGATGACCGGGAGGGGCGGCGGGGCCCAGCAGAACGCTACCCTGAGCCTGGCGGCGCCCCTGCAGGCCTACGACGTGGGGATCGATTTTCGCGGCACGCAAAACTATGTGACCGACCCCGCTTATGCTGTCTTCGATAACTGCGTGAATGACGGGACAACCCAGCAGACTCGAACCAACTCGAATGGCCAGTCAGTGACCTGG
>Ga0074045_10005146_pt1 | contig 11462 bp, 12 predicted proteins | sample BogForMeECP23OM2_FD_94442 | JGI IMG/M metagenome (GOLD analysis project Ga0074045, IMG submission 94442) | Bog forest soil microbial communities from Calvert Island, British Columbia, Canada - Bog Forest MetaG ECP23OM2 | ecosystem: Environmental > Terrestrial > Soil > Wetlands ...
TCGCGCATGCTTTGATTGATCCCCAGAAAAAGCCGTTCTGCAACCGGCGCGGTATAGGTAGTGCTCTTTCCAACCTCAAAGGCCTCATAGACTCCGTTCGATCCGAGCCGTCCAATCAACTCTCCGTGGGCACCGTTAGGCACGGCATAGTCGTGGATCAGGTCGGCAAAGCCGCGCGTGATTCCTTCCGGGCCAAACGTCTTCCTCTTATTGGAATATGTAATCGTTCCTTCGGCCGTGATCTTCAGCTTCGTTCCGCCACGTACGTCAATCTTGGTGTCCACCCATCCCTTGGAACCATCCACCTCGATTGTGTACGACGGTTTTAAGGACGATGCGGCACCGGGCGCGGCCGGCTCCGAAGTTGTAGGCGCCGTCTGCGCCGCGGCTTCGCGGCCTGACACCACGAGCACGGGCGCGGACAGCACGAGAACGCTTAGCAGGGACGCGCACAGTCCCCCGCTAGTTAGACTCCGTCTCCTCATTGAATTTCGCCTCTCCTGTTGTATCAATTGAAGATTGCAAGAAAGTTTCCGTCTCAACCTTAGTCTTCCGAACCTCGGCGGCATCTAATTTCCGTTTGCGGAAATGCTACTCTAAAAAGAGTTGGAATGACCATCTTAACGTTCACTGTCGCGGTCGCGATTGTCTCGTTTGTAGCGGGCCTTCTTGGATCGCTAACAGGGCTGGGCGGCGGGGTGGTGCTCGTGCCTCTGCTCACAATCTTCTTTCATGTTGACATCCGCTACGCTATCGGAGCCTCGCTGGTTTCGGTGATCGCAACTTCCTCGGGCGCTGCGGCCGCCTACGTGAAGGAAGGCTTCTCGAACATCCGGCTCGGAATGTTTCTGGAAATTGCAACCACAGTGGGTGCCTTGCTGGGCGCTTATCTGGCGACATGGATCCCGACGACGGCGATCGCAACAGTTTTTGGAATCATGCTGCTCTATTCGGCCTATATTTCGCGCCGCGTGCGCCCTCCGGAACTGCGTAGTCTGCCGCCCGATCCCTTGGCCACGCGATTGCGTCTGAACGGCAACTTCCCTGATCTGGACGGTGAGCGGAGTTACAACGTTCAACGTGTGCCCGCGGGTTTCAGCCTGATGTTTGGTGCGGGTGCGCTCTCTGGATTGCTGGGCATCGGATCGGGCGCGGTGAAGGTTCTCGCCATGGATCAGGCCATGCGAATTCCATTCAAAGTCTCAACCACGACCAGCAATTTTATGATCGGCGTGACTGCGGCGGCGAGCGCGGGTGTTTATTTGAGCCGCGGCTACGTCGATCCGGGTCTTGCCATGCCCGTTATGCTGGGAGTTCTGGCCGGGTCCCTGACCGGCAGCCGCATTCTGGTAAAGGCCGAGACGAAATCGCTGCGCCTGGTCTTCAGCCTTGTGATTCTCGTGCTGGGACTGCAAATGCTCTACAAGGGCCTGTGGGGGCGGATATGACGGAGGGTAAGATCTCGCCTCCGCAACGAGGTTCTGCGCAGGCCAACCCGTCAAAGCCCTGGGGCGACTACCAGATCGAAGTCATTGTCGGCTATTTACTCCGCTATGGGGTGATGATCTCGGCCACCATTGTTTTCTGCGGCGCGTGCATTTACCTGTTTCGCCACGCTCACGAGCCCGCTGACTACAGGATCTTCCGCGGCGAGCCGTCAGACTTCCGCACCATCCCCGGAGTCTTGCAGAGCGCGCGGCATGGCCACGGACGGGGCTGGATCCAGCTTGGGTTGCTTTTTCTCGTTGCGACTCCGATTGCGCGCGTGGCATTTGCGGTCGTCGGATTTGCGCTCGAACGCGACCGCATGTACGTGACATTCACACTGATCGTGCTTTCCGTCCTGCTGTACAGCCTGATTGGGTCGGGGACTTTCTGACACCATTTCCGCGGCGATCAATTGCTTCTTGATAGCTAGGCGAGAATGGAATCGTCGAGCCGTTTCCGGCGGAAATCGGCAACCGCCTGCACAAACGCGACGATCAAAGGGTGCGGCTTATCCTCACGCGATGAAAGCTGCGGTTGAAAGAGCGTGGCGACAAAAAACAGGTGAGCCGGCGATTCGATGGCGCGGCATTCTCCATGTTCCCCGCGCGCAACCACCGGGAATCCAGCTTCCATCGCAGTCCATTCGAACTCGGGGTTCACTTCGAAATTGCAGAAAAATTCCTCCTCGACGATTTCCTGGCCATAGAACGAGGCCAGATACGAGCCTGGACGCAGGTGGATCTTCGGCACGACTCCGGAGAGCTTCGGCGCATCCGCGGCGCGATTCGGAACGGCGCATGACACCGGATAGATGATGATGTTCTTCGAGTTTGGATCCTCTTCGGCGGTAGTGGCGTCGCGGATGCCAAGAACGTTGCGCGCGCACTCAATCATTGTGTACTGGAATCCGCCACAGGTGCCAAGAAACGGCCGGTCGTGCACGCGAGCGAACTCAATGCCCTTGAGCATGCCATCGAAGCTTTTGTAAGGACTGCCCGGCGACGCCAAGAATCCATCGTAGGAATCCAGAATTGCAGTCGCACCCGGTTCCAGCAGAGACGGGGTGGGAAGCCACCTCGTCTCGACTTCTATCGCAAGCTTACGCGCCGCATGCTGGAGCGAATCGTTGGTCGCGTGATGGGAACGGAATTCGGGATTAAAGTCGCCGAGAATCCCGATCCGGACGGGTTCGGTCACAAACGACATTCTAAATTACGGCGGAGAATTGGACGTTTAGCAGTTAGGCTACTGATCTGGAGTGGAATTGGGCCATCGGTTCGGCACGATCTTCATGAAACCTCTCTATTCCCCTGCTTTGGAGTTGATCAACCCTGGGTCGAACGAAGGAATGGATGACTTTCGTAATCGCCGCCGCGGCGAAGCGCTTTGCCGCGGTTGCCGTGAAACCTAGAATTGAGGCGGGTCTCTCTGTCTCAACGCCCGCCCATGCCCGAAAATCCCAATCGTGCCGATGTCGCGCGCCGCATCGAGAAGGCGGAGAAATTGCTGCAAAAGGGCAAGCCGCCGGATGCGCTGGCCGAATATCTGCAAATCCTGGAGATCGATCCGCAGAACGACAATGTGCGCCAAATCGCAGCTGATCTGTGCCTTTCGGTGAACAAAGGAGCCCAGGCTGTGAAGTTGCTGGGCGAACTGTTTGAGCGGCAGGTCGCGACCGCCGACGCGACGCGCGCCAGCCTTACTTATAAGAAATTGGCACGCTACGCTAATCCTACCTGGGAACAGAAAGTGCGCTTTGGGCAGTTGCTGGAGAACTCCAACAAAAAACTGGCGGTCGGAACCTACGAGAACGCTCTGGAAGACTTGCAGCGGCAGGGACGCAAGGAGGAGGCGCTGCTGGTCCTGAGGCGGATTGTGAGCCTGGAGCCTACGCCGGCGAACCACTTGCGCGTCGCCGAGTTGTCGGCGGATCTGGGCGAGCATGTGCTGGCTTCGCAGTCGTTTCTTCAACTGGCGGAATTGACGGAATCAGCGGGAAACGCCGCACCGTACTTTGAACGGGCCTATACCGAGAATCCGGTCGAGCCAAAGGTCGCGCTCGCTTATGGCAAGAGCCTGTTAGCGCGCGGCGAGGCGGGGGCCGCGATCTTCATCTTCGAACCAATGGTGAATGAGGGTGCGGCACCAGCGGAATTGCGCGATCTGTATGCCCAGGCACTCTTGGCGGTTGGCCGCTGCTCCGAGGCCGAGCCGTTAATCTGGCAGATGCTTGAGCAGAATCCAGCCCGGGTTCACCAGGTCGTCAACCTCATCGGCAAGATGATCGATTCCGAACTCGATCCGGAAGCGGTGGCACTGGCGCGCAAGCTGGAGGCGTTCCAGCGCCGGCGGGGCGAGCGGCGATCGTTCATCAGCACGATGCAGGAACTGCTGGCGTCGCATCGGTCTTCGGCGGAGATGTTGGAGTTTCTGGCAGAGCTGTTCAACGCCTCGAACCGGGAGTCGGACTACGCGCAAGCACTGCTCAAACTTTTCGACCTTTACTGCGCGAAGCACAATTTTCAGAAGGCGGGGGAGTGCCTGGATCGGGCGGCGGAAGTGGATCCGTACGAACCCGGACATCAAAAGCGGCTGGAAGCGTTGCGCGGCAAGATCGACGATCAGCGCTTCAACATGATTGCCTCCCGCTTTTCGACGCCTAAAAAAGACGAGCACGAGCAACATGCCAAGGCGACCGAGCCGACACTCGGAGCCGCGGCCCTGCAGGACCTTATGCTGCAAGCCGAGATTCTGGTGCAATACGGCATGCGCACCAAGGCCGTCGAACGGCTGCACCGGATTCAGGAGCTGTTTCCCCACGAGGAGCAGCGGAATCAGAGCCTGCAAAAGCTCTACCTTGCTGCCGGCCTTGAAGTGCAGCCGGCGAAGCCTCCGTCTGTGCCGGCTCCCGCCACGTCCAGCGCGAACTCTGCCGCTCCCGAGCCCAGCCCGGCCGCGCCGGCGATCGAATCCTCCGACGTCAGCAACCTCGCCCGGGTCGCCGAGATCACGCGCAAGCTTTACCACCAGGGCAACGCCGAAGCGGTCCTGAAAACTGCCGCCAGTGAGATCGGCGATGCCTGGCGCGTCTCGCGCTGCATTGCGGCTACGCGCAAACCGGGGTTGCCACCCTCGAGCGTGCAGGAGTATCACAGCGACAAACTGCTGCCGGTAAGTTCGGGTGCGCTGGTCAGCCTGGTGGAAACTTTGCAGGACCTGGCAGTGGCGCGCGGTTCGATCGCGATTCAGGACGCAGCCCATGCTCCTGAGCTGATTGCGGTGCGGCCAGCCGTCGAGGAATCGCAAATTGAATCGCTGCTGGCCCTGCCGCTCGCCGAAGGTAACGACCAGATCGGCGTACTGATCCTCGCACAGGATTCGCGCCGGGCGTGGCAGGACGCCGATGCCCTGGTTATTCGGACCCTGAGCGACCAGGTGGTGATCGCGCTCAATAACGCCGGGCTGCGCCGGCTGGTTAAGAACCTCTCCGTGACCGACGAAGGCTCCGGTTTGCTGAAGCGCGCATCGTATCTCGATTTGTTGCAGGCCGAGGCGCGGCGCGGCGTGCAGCAGGGAACTGCGCTGACCGTTCTGCTGATGCAGTTTGGCCGTCGGGCTGCGCTCGTCAAGGAATTTGGCGAGGCGGCGGTGAACAAGATGATGGACCAGATCGGGCAGCTGTTCTCGGCGAATATCCGCACCAACGATCTTGCCTTCCGCTATGAAGAGACCACGGTCGCGCTGGTGCTGGGCGACACGGGCGAAAAAGAAGCGTTGCTGGCTTTGGAGAAACTGCGCCGGCTCCTGAACGAAGTTCGGCTGCCGGGAAAAGACAAGCCCGTGGAATTCTGCGCCGCCCTGGCGCAGGCCGTGATGCGCCAGCATTTCGATCCGGTGGACATTGTTACCGAAGTGGTCAACCGCGCCGATCACGCTCTGGAGCTGGCAATCGCGCAGGGCCCCGGCAAAGTTGTCTGTCAGGCTCCGCAGATCGCGGCGGCCGCAGTGGCGTAAGAAATTTGCAATTTGGAAATTTGCAATTGGTAATTTGAAACCCTCCTGCCCTTGATCTGTCCGCGATATTCGAAATTGCAAATTACAAATCAGCAATTGCAAATCCTTTCCTGACAAAACAAGAACTGAGAGCTGACAGCTGAGAGCTGACAGCTTTCCTCTGCTAAACTCTCAGGTTGGCCTCAGGCCAGCGCATTCTTCTATATAAGCTGGACTCATGTTGAAACCTGGAGATATTGCCATCGTCAGCGGGGCGCGCACGCCCTTTGGCCGCTATTGCGGAAAGATCAAAGACTACTCGGCGCAGGAACTGGGTGCGGTGGCGGCGAAGGCTGCCATCGAACGCGCCGGAATTGACACGAAGGAGTTCGATCACGTCGTGTTCGGCAACGCGCAGCAGACCACGGGCGACGCGCTCTATGGCGCGCGGCACGTGGGGCTACGGGCGGGACTTCCGATTGAGACTCCGGCGCTGACGGTAAACCGCCTGTGCGGGTCGGGAATGCAGGCGATTGTCTCGGCGGCGCAGATGATCCAGACCGACGAGGCGAAGCTGGTGCTGGCGGGCGGTATGGAGTCGATGTCACAGGCGCCATTCTGCATTCGAGGCCGCGATGGATTTACCTTAGCGCCCGGCGGCAAGATTGAAGACTCGCTGATGGTGGCGTTGCTCGATTCCTACTGCGGCATGCAGATGGCGAGCACCGCCGAGCTTTACGCCGAGCAGCAGGGCATCACCCGGCAGGCGCAGGATGAGCTGGCTCTGCGCTCGCAGCAACGCGCCGATGCCGCCTACAAAGAAGGACGCTTGCAGGAGGAGTTGACGCCGGTACCTTTGCGGAATTCGAAAGGCGAGGCGACCGGAGAGCAGTTGACCGAAGATGACCATCGGCGTCCGCAGACGACGATGGAAGGCTTGGCGAAGCTGCGGGCTTCGTTTGGCAAAAGTGGAACAGTCACGGCGGGCAACGCCAGCGGAATTGTGGACGGTGCGGCGGCAGTGGTGGTGATGTCGCTGGAGGAGGCGCAGAAACGCAATCTCAAGCCGCTCGGACGGATTGTGAACTGGGGCATAGCGGGCGTCGAGCCAAAGCTGATGGGGCGCGGTCCAGTTCCGGCGACGAAGATTGCGCTGCAGCGGGCTGGTTTAACCTTGGATTACATCGACCTGATCGAAGTGAACGAAGCGTTCGCGGCGCAGTATCTGGCGGTAGAAAAAGAGCTGGGGCTCGATCGCGAAAAAGTGAACGTGAACGGCGGAGCGATCGCGCTGGGCCATCCGCTGGGCGCAACCGGCACGCGGCTGGTGATCACGCTACTGTATGAGTTGCGGCGGCGGAAGAAAAAGTACGGGCTGGCCACGGCCTGCATCGGCGGCGGCCAGGGGATTGCCATGGTGGTGGAGAGCTTTCACTAGACGGGACGGCGTCTGGCGGGGACGGGCCATTGGCACGTTCGACTCAGTTCACTGCCGGCTTTCAAAACTGAGGCCATCAACCGCGGGCTGCGTCGTCCATGCAGAACTGCGACAACCCACAAGGGATCTTCGTCTGGCGCGTAGGCGATCAGGTACTCGCGAACCAAAAGAAACCGAAGGGGCCGTTGGGTGAGGTCAGGACGTTTGTGGCCTTGAGCTGGAAAAGGCGCTGCGGCAGAAATGGCAGATACGATTTCCGCGATCACGCGGTCGGCTGCGTCCAGGTTATCCGCACGAATGAACTCCCAAATCTCGTCGAGGTCCGCACGGGCCTCCGCATGGAAGGCATACCGGATCATGAACCTGGCTGCGAACGGCGAGCGGCGGCGCTCTTGTCGCGGAAGTAGGCTTCGACTTCGTCGCCAGGGATGGGCTTCACCGTGCCGCTTTTCAGGTCGTCATAGCGGCTGTCGAGCATGGCGCGCGTCTGGGCAAGCTCCTCGAAGTAGCCCTCGATCACGTCCTGCACAAGTTCGTCGGCGGTCTTGCGTCCGCTCTGTGCGGCGAGGTCCTGGAGCTTCTTTTCGGTCTCGGGGCCGAAATGGATTTCCATGAGTTTTAGGGTACGGAAGAACGTAGCTTGGGGCAAGGCAAATGGTGTTACATAAAAGAGGCCGAGTTCTGAGACTATTTCGGCCGTTTTCAGTGGGATCCGCCGCGGTGCCGGAGTGTTAGAATCCGACCAATGTGCCGGATATTAATCGCTGCTTCCCCGCTAGACTGGGTAGCTATCTTCGCGCTCATCGTCGCGATTGTATCCCCGTATGTTGCTCGAAAGACTCTCAAAGATGCGGAGGAGTTTTGGAAGCAGCAGAAGTGGTTCGAACTGTACGCCAAGGCCGATGAGGGGTACGACACATTCGAAGGGTACTGCACGGATTACAAGGGGCTGAATCATCCCGAAATGCACCTTGGCCAACTTGAGGCTTGGAACGACCTGATGTTCCTGGTTCGACGCGTCCACTCCATGGCTATGGTGTTTCCGAAACACCCAGCGGTTGACAAACTCGTCAAGGCCACATCGTTCAACACACCCGAAAATGCCTTGGAAGAGTGACGACTCAAGTTGTTCTTCGACGCAGTGCAGGACATGCGCGAAATGGCGGTACTAGACAAAAGTATTCTTGAAATAAGAAAGCGAACTCGCCGCTGAGACGGCGGCGCGAACCACCTCGTCGCTGGTGGAGGGCCCGTCGGAAAGGTGTTCGCATCAAGTGCTTGCCACCGCGAAGAAACCGCGCTAGGTTTATTAAACGTATGAACGATTTGCGAAGCCAGATCAATAGCTTGTCCCCAGCCGAGAAGGCAGAACTGCTGGATACGGTCTGGGAGAGCCTGGAAGCGGACGCGGCATCGTTGACGGATGCGCAACGGGCGGAGCTTGAGTACCGCATCGCTCGGCATGAGCAAAACCCTTCCGATGTCATCCCGTGGCCGCAAGTCAGGGCGGGCCTTTTTAAGAAACCGTGACGCTCCCGGTCGTCTGGACTCCAGATGCGAATGAGGATTTGCTTGACGCGAGGGCATGGTACGACAATATCCGCCCGGAGCTTGGGGACCGCTTCGCGTTAGGATCGAAGCCACGGTTGAGGCAATCGCGGAACATCCACTACAATTCCCTGTCGTTCACCGGAACCGTTGCCGTGCGGGAGTGCGCCGCTTTCCCTACGGAATATTCTTCGAAGTTCAGGGGCAGCGAATCGTGGTAATCGCCTGCTTCCACGGCAGGCGCAATCCGAGGCGCTGGCAGTCGCGGTAAGAGGTCTGATATTGTTCGCAGCATTGCTCAAATCTTTGCCCAAGAAGGCATTCCTATGGAAATTAAAAAAGTTGGCGTTCTAGGTTGTGGCTTGATGGGTTCCGGCATCGCGCAGGTGTGCGCGACTGCGGGATTCGACGTTAGCGTGCTCGAAGTCGAGCAGAAGTATCTCGACAAGGGCTTTGCCGGGATTGAGAAGTCGTTGGCGAAATTTGCCGAGCGGCCGGTCGAAAAGGGCGGCATCACGCCTGCGCAGAAAGATGCGATCCGCGCGCGGCTGAAAGGGACTACGAACCGGCAGGATCTCGCCGACTGCGACATAGTGATCGAGGCCATCATAGAGAACGTGCCGCAGAAGCGCGATATGTACGATTCGCTCGACGGGATCGTGAAGCGCGAGGCGATTTTTGCCACCAATACGTCGTCCATTTCGGTGACCGAGCTGATGGCGGCGACCAAGCGTCCGGAGCGCTTTATCGGCCTCCACTTTTTTAATCCGGTGCCGCTGATGAAGCTTGTCGAGGTGGTGAAGACGATCGCGACTGCGCCCGATGTGTACGACTCGGCCTACGAGTTTGCGAAGAAGCTGGGCAAGGTTCCGGTGCGGACTTCGGATAAGACCGGATTCATCGTGAACCGCCTGCTGGTGCCGTATCTGCTGGATGCGATCCGCGCATATGAAGAGGGCGTGGGCTCGATCGAGGATATTGATAATGCGATGAAGCTCGGCTGCGGCTACCCGATGGGCCCGTTTATGCTGCTCGATTTCGTCGGCCTCGACACGACCTACTACATCACGCACGTGATGTACGACGAGTTCAAGGAGCGCCGGTTCGCGTCGCCTCCGCTGCTGAAGCGGATGGTGATGGCGGGGTGGTACGGGCGAAAGTCGGGCAAAGGGTTTTATGATTACTCGAACCCGGAGAAGCCGGTAGCAGGAAAATTCTAGGTCAGAGGTTAGAGGTCGGATGGCAGAGGTGAAAGGCCGCCCAGCCGGATTTTCGTGCGGGATTTCAACGCTTGTAAACTTCGCGGCGGTGGCCAACTTGGAGGACAAGAACCACCAATCGATCATGTTCGAGGGAGCAGATTACGCGGTAGTTTCCTACCCGGTACTTCCAGAGTCCGCTTCGGGTTCCTTGCAAACTCCCTCCGATCTGCCGTGGATCTTCCAGATTTGCGACGCGGTCGCGGAGAAATTTTACGATTCGGCGTTCGACTGTTTTGTTGAGCCTCTCCAATTCCTTAAGTGCTGCAGGATCGAACTCAATCCTCCAAGTCATAGCGCCGCACTACTTCTTCGAGAGGGATGGTCTTGGTGCGCCCCGAGCGAATGGCCGCCAGGCGCTTCTCGGCCAGATAGACGTCTTCGAGATCGTCGAGATGTTGGAGGATGGCCTCGCGCGCGTAGTAGGTCTTGGTGCGGCCGGTACGCTTGGCCAGGCGGTCGAGACGTTTTTCGATGGTTGCGGGAAGGCGGATGGCTAACATGGAACCCTCTTGCTATACAATTATAGCACCCCAAGTCCGGGCGGAAGGCGGGCCGCCGGTTTTGTGATTACACGAACCTGGAGAAGCCATTGGCGAGAAAGTTCTGAGTCTCATGGACAATGAGCTAATAACGAGCGAACCGTCTGACGCCTATCAGGGCCGTATAAGGCGTCTAGGCTGGGGATTTCTGGTAGGAGCAACGATCGCTGTTCTGCCCTGGCTGGCGAGCAAACTCGACAATGTGGTGCTGCTACTCGTAGGCGAGATTCTGGGGTGGCCTGGCGCCATCCTTGCCCTGGTTCTTGGCGGTTGGAACGCTCGCCCCTTACGGGGATTGTGTATTATTCAACGAACCTAGCTCTTTATGTCGGTTTGACTTACTTCCTGCTGGGCCTACGTGAAAGACAGAAGCGGCGAAATCAAGAAAGCTCTGGTCCACCTGCGGGAACGCTTAACAGGCCCTAAAACATTATGACCTACGAAAACATACTCCTCGAAAAGAAGAACTCCATCGCTTACGTCACCGTAAACCGCCCCAAGGTGCTGAACGCCCTCAACACGGCCACTATGGAAGAGCTGCGGGCGGCGTTCCATGACATTAAGAATGATAACGGCATCCGCGTTGTCATCCTGGCGGGCGCTGGCGAAAAGGCATTTATTGCCGGCGCCGACATCAGCGAATTAGCCACGCAGGATGCGGTGAGCGGGAAGAAATATGCGCATCGCGGGCAGAGCGTGCTCAATTTGATCGAGAACCTGGGCAAGCCGGTGATTGCCTGCATCAATGGATTTGCGCTCGGCGGCGGATGCGAGTTGGCTCTAGCCTGCACGATGCGTCTCGCGAGCGACAACGCCAAGCTGGGCCAGCCCGAAGTGAAGCTGGGAATTATTCCCGGCTACGGCGGGACGCAGCGCCTGCCGCGGTTGGTGGGCAAAGGCCTCGCCACGCAGCACGTGCTGACGGGCGAAATGATCACAGCGCAGGAGGCGCATCGCATCGGCCTGGTGAATGAAGTAACCGCGGCGGCTGAGCTGATTCCGCGGGCGGAAGCGATTGCCGCGAAGATCATTGCGAACGCTCCGCTGGCCGTGCAGTACGCGATGGAGGCGGTCAACAAAGGCGTGGAGATGACGCTAGCCGAGGGACTGTTTCTGGAGGCTTCTCTATTTGGCGTCTGCTGCGCTACCGATGATAAGAAGGAAGGGACAACGGCGTTTCTGGAGAAGCGGGCA
>Ga0074045_10005147_pt1 | contig 11461 bp, 7 predicted proteins | sample BogForMeECP23OM2_FD_94442 | JGI IMG/M metagenome (GOLD analysis project Ga0074045, IMG submission 94442) | Bog forest soil microbial communities from Calvert Island, British Columbia, Canada - Bog Forest MetaG ECP23OM2 | ecosystem: Environmental > Terrestrial > Soil > Wetlands ...
ATGAAGCGTTCGGACGCCTTGCCGAGCGCATCAAGAAGCTCGCAGGTTGAAGCTCGGGTTGGGTGCAGGAATTTTCCGAGACTTGCAGCAGAAAAATCTCCCGACGCGGTGACGAGATTAGCTGTAGCGAACCGAGAAGCTTGCCAACGTTCTGAAACCACCTTCTCGAGTATTTTGAAGCTCGACTGAGGACCGGAAAATATGCTGTGACATATTTTTTCTGGCGTGAGCGAAGCAAAGCGCAGCGGCCCACGGAAAAAGGCCGGAGGCGCAAGAGCGCGGGTACGCGGTCGAGGATTTAAATGGAGGGGACCCACGAAAGTGGGGAGTAGGCCGTTTAAGCCGCAGACGGCACTCTTGCACTGAAGGCCGCCCGTGGTTTCGGAATGGATCTGGCGTGAGCCAGACAAGCTAAAGGAGTGATTTTAAGCGAACCCGGGTTCGCTTAGGCGAAAGAGGAAGGAGAGACCGCCTTGGGGCTCGACGGGGAGAAAGTCTTTTCTCCCTGATCTGGATACCAGGGGCCGGTGAAGGTGACTGCCTTCCGAGAAGCTCTCACATGCTTTTGCTGCGCTAGGATCATAGGCTGTGTAGCACGCGATGACCGAGATATTGTGGGTGACTGCACTTAAAGTACGCCAGTGTGTTTACGCTTCGCATTTCGGGAGGCAATGCGCAATATTGCCCAAGTTCCCCTCGTTCTTCGGAACGCTTTGGCGGAAAAGCGAACGGTCAAGGCGGCATGACAGTCCCGAACTGCAAGCGATTCTTTTTTCAAGGAGTGTTGCGACGTCTACAGACGTCTAGACGACGTCGGGGCGAGCCATTTGATGTGAAGCTGCGAGCATGTCGGAACTCTCGAAGAGTGGTATGAATCAGTGGATGCGGAAGCTTACAGCCTATTTGCATGATCCGCTGGAGAAGGCGCTGAACATCAAGGCTTCCCGAACTACGAAGGCATGAGCATACCCAATCCCGCATACTGGCGCCGCAAATTAAGCGCCTTCCTCCACGATAGTCCTGACAAGGTGATCGACCTTCTCGACCACGAGGGGCGAGCCCGAAGCCTCGCCCAAGCCGAAGGTTTTGCCCTTTCGGAGACCGCCCGTAAGGAAAGCGACCATGCCGCTTCGGCCGCCGACCGTTTGCCATGGCCCCGCTCAAAGATCGGGGATGAAATCCTCTGTCGATCAGAATTTGACGCGACCGATAAGGCTTTTAGGCACCTACTCGGACAGGCGGCTCTCAGATTTGAGAAGGACTTTAAGACGGCCCTTCAAGCCCTAGACGTGTCGCACACAACGAAGCCGGTCATTGTCAGCGATGATCCGCAGGCTGCCTTCCTGACTGTGTGGCGCTTTTGGCAGAATTGGGCCTCGGCCAAGGACGAACGCTTCGCCTTCCTTCCCGCTGAAACCCGCCTGCCCGATCACACAATTTGGAACCACCTCTCCGTCACCAGCGCGCTGCAGGGCTGCTATGGTGGCAGCCAGAAGGAATGGATAGAGGCAGCCGCTCGGAACCAGGACGCCCCGCCCCCTGATCGGCCCGCTTTCCTGTTGTTCAGCCTCGGGCCTGTCCAGGAGTTCATCGCCGCCGCACGGAATACGCGCGACCTTTGGAGCGGCTCCTACCTGTTGAGCTATCTCATCGGCTCGGCGCTCTGCCGCATCGCGCTGGATTTTGGTCCCGACCATGTGCTATACCCGAACCTGCTGAACCAGCCCATCCTGGACCTGCTGTTGCGGAAGGAGCTTTGGGACCACGTTAAGACGGCCTCTGGCGACGAACTCTGGCAGGCATTCGGCTACTACTCAGAAGCGGGTAAACGCCGGCTTTTGACTCCGAGCTTCCCGAACAGGTTTCTCGCCGTTCTGCCTTCGCAAATGACAGAACACCCGGACTGGAAATCCGATTCAGATGGACGCACTGGCGCGAGCTGCTACGCAGCCTATCTGGCAGAAATTATTCGCAAGCAATTGGGACGCATCGCTGAAAGTGTCGCTGAGCACCTCAATCGCTTGGGCACCGACTTCAATCGCAAGCGATTTCTGGAGCAATCTCAACGGCTTTTGGAAATTCATTGGCAAGTTCTGGACTGGCCCAATTCTCTGTCCGAGGTCAGGGATCTCGCCGAAAATCTTCCCGGAAACGATGTTAATCACCCCAACGCTGCGCTGAATGGCATCATAGAGATGGTACAACGGATGCCCGCCCAGCACCGTGACAGCCGCTATTTCACCGACCGGGACGTAGGATGGGACGAGCGACCCGGCCGACTGAAGCAACCGGCGGTCGGTTGGTCAGCCTTGATCGCCGTCTCTGCGTGGCGGCTGGAATCGGTGAAAGCGACGCGGGCCTTTAATGCTTGGGCCAATGGGGGCTGGCGGACGGGCATCGACCGGAACAAAGATTCCCTTACTGGGAAGGAGGAAACTTGCTTAATAGTGCCGACGGATGAGCGCACGGCTCGCGACTGGAGCTCCCAACTCGCCGGCAACCAGCACTTCCTAAAGCCCGGTGACCGCCTCGGTGCCGCGACCTTGCTCAAACGGTTCTGGCATCTCTCATGGTTGTGCATAGAGCACGCCTTCGAACTCAGCGATTTCGCGATGCCAAACACTCGCTCCATAGCGGCGCACGAGCCTTACAATACCAATGCCGACGAGGAAGGCGGCAGCGAAGACGAACTAAAGTACTTTGCCGTCCTCGCGCTCGACGGTGACCAGATAGGCAAATGGATCTCTGGCGTGAACTGCCCGCCCCTGCGCAGTCAGTTGTCGCGAGAGGCGGCGGACTACTTTGGGAAACACGGCAATGCCGCCTTCCTTGACGAGCGACGTCCGCTCTCGCCATCGTTTCATCTCCAGTTCTCCGAACTCCTGGGCAACTTTTCACTCCACTGTGCCCGCCGCATCGTTGAAGCCTTCGACGGGCGCTTGGTCTACACTGGCGGCGATGACGTCCTGGCCATGCTCCCCGCTGATACCGCTCTGGAATGTGCTCGCGCCCTCCGCGCCGCATTCAGAGGCGAGAAAACTCTCTCTGAATTAGCCAAGGGCATCGTTCCTCCTGGAAACAGCAAGCAGCGGAAGTCCGACCGCCGGACCAGACTCTTCGATGTGGAGCAAGAGGGTTTCGTGAAGCTGACAAAGGACGCCAGCCCCGGCGGGTCGGGAGCCGTCGCAGGCTTGCTTTCCGATCCCGTGACTTTTCCTATTGCTGTGCCTGGACCCGCCGCCGACTGCTCCGTCGGCATCGCTATAGCGCATTTTAAGGCACCCCTGCAAGATGTTGTTCGCGCTGCGCAGACGGCTCAGAAACGTGCCAAGCGCAGGCTGGAAGCCGGCGGGTTAGGTCGTGGCGCTGTCGCCGTCACTCTCTTCAAGCGCTCTGGCGAAACCATCGAGTGGGGCGGGAAGTGGGATAGCGGCGGGTTGGAGTTTTATCGAGCCATCGCCGGGGCGATGGATGCCGAGCAACTCAGCGGCAGGTTTCCCTACCGCGTCATAGAACTGCTTAGCCCCTACATCACCGAAGCCACGTCCTTGGTGAGGCAGAAGAAAACTGTTCGTCAGGTGGGAAACTTCTCGGCCAAACAGGTCATTGAGCGCGAGTTCTCACATGCCCTTGGGCGTCAGCGCGGACCCAAGTTCCCTGCTGACGCAAAGGCAAGGGACAAATTCATGGACAACCTTACCGGCCTTCTCGATGGCTATCTCGGGAAGCTTAGCGATCTTCCAATCGAGCAGCAACTCCATGCCGTCATCGGACTCTGCCAAACCGTTGCCTTCGCTAATCGTACCACCCCTGAAACCGCCGAAAGGCAGATCCCATGAACACAATCCTCCTTCACCCCACCGACGTCCTATTCTTCCGCGATGGACGACCCATGACCGGCTCCCTAGCTGGCCACGGTGCTTCCTGGCCGCTTCCCAACGTTCTCAACGCGGCCTTTCATGCCGCGCTGCACCGGGCGGACCTGCCAGACGTCCATGAGCATCGCCGAGGCGCTCGTGGCACCTACGCAGAAAACGCGCGGCGGGACCGCAAGTTCGGCTCTCTCGTTACCGCTGGACCATTCCCAGTGAATGAAGAGAATAGATCACGCACCTGGTTCTTCCCCCGCCCGCAGGATTTGCAAGATGGTACTCTCCAACCTTCCTTCGTGCCTACGGCCGCTTTCGACTTGATCCAATCCAGCCTGCGCGACCCGTTGCAATATGCAATCGCCAATGCTCAGCTGCCGTCCAAGGACTCCGATATCAAGGCTTGGCTCTGTAAAGAGGCCTTCGAGCGCTACCTGGAAGCCGTCGGCGACGAGGTGCTTAGAGAGGGCGAAGCGGTGGACGACTCCGACATTTTCGACCACGAGCATTCTGTCGGCATTGCCATTGACCCCGACACCGATACCACCGGCCAAGGCGACGCCGCAGGCAAGATCTACTCTGCTCAGTATCTCCGCCTCCGGAACGATTGGCGGTTGGGCGTTCTGGCTAAGGCAGAGGACAAGCGCTTCCGGCACGATCGCCATGGCAACGATCTGGTTAGGGCGCTGTTTAACGGCGGCCAACGCCGGATTGTGGTCGGGGGCCAGCAACGTATTTGTACGGCAGAAATCGTGCACTCCAACGGTGTTCCCCTTGACCCACAGCTCCCAATTGGCAAGATCGGTGGTTTTCACAAGAGCAAGAGCGGTGACGTGTTCGTGAAATGGGTTCTCCTCAGCCCTGCTGTCTGGCCCGAAATTCTCGACAAGGCCAAAGACAGTAAGCAGATTTTCGACGGCAACGGCCAGGTCATCCACCATCATCCAGGCGGGTGGCTTCCCAACTGGGTCAACGCAGATGACGGCTCAGTCCTCTTGCGGCATCGCGCGGGAGACAGGAGCCGCGACTATTCCGGACCGAAAGCGCGACGCATTAGCCGGGTGGATGAGCCCATCTGCGCCAGACTGGTTTCCGCCCTTGTCCCGAAGCCATTGGTTGTCACCGGCTGGGCTCTTCCCGATGAAGCTGCCGATGAGCAGGGGGGCGCTCAAAGCACTCACCTCGCCGTCCCTGCTGGAGCTGTGTACTACTTCGAAGCCTACGGCGACAAAGCCGAGCAGGAAGCCGAAAAGCTCGCTACAACCCTCAATTGGCATGGCGCAGATACAGCCCCCGCCACCATCAAGAACCGGCGTAGCACGCTTCTGGGTGAAAAAGGCTTCGGCCTTGGGGTGTGCGGCACTTGGCAATTTTATGAGGACGTCGCCGGACGTTCTAAAACTCACCTCTCTGACAGTTGAACGCTAAATTGGAATTATGCAGCATAAAATCCTCTACATCTTCACCCGTACTCCGCTGCACGTAGGCGCAGGTTCGAGCGTCGGAGCGGTCGACCAGCCCATCCAACGCGAACGGCACACTGGATTCCCGCTTATTCCTGGAAGTTCGATCAAAGGCGTGGTGCGCGACGCTGTCCGACGCGACGAGGAGTTAAAAGCCCACGAGGACGTTATCTTCGGCAAACAAGAGAATGCAGGTCGCTTAGCTATTGGCGAAGCGAAAGTGCTGGTGTTTCCTGTCCGGTCAGCTAAAGGCTCCTTCGCCTTTGTCACGTGCCAACTTGCACTCGAACGTTTCCGGCGGGAAAATCCTTCCCTATCAAATGCGGTGCTTCCAGCCGAACCTGGCGACATGACTTGTTTGGCCGGCGATAAGGTCTTCATCAAACGCAATGGCAAGAGCGGAGTGGTCCTTGAAGAGTATCAGTTCGAGCGAACGGCCTCGTTTCCAGTTGAGTGGGAGAATGTTTTGCTCAGCCTCTTGGACGACGTTGTGTGGAAAATCGGCAAGGGGCGTTTCGTGTTGCTGAGCAACGGCGATTTCTCGCATTTTGTTAAGACAGCATGCGAGATCAACCAGCACGTTGGGATTGACCCTGAAAAGGGAACGGCCAAACCAGGTGCACTTTTCAACCTCGAAGCTGTCCCGGCAGAAACCCTTTTCTTCGCACCGGTGATAGCACTGGCGCGTGGCGACGGCGAAATCGAACTGCTAGAGAAGTTTGTAGCGCACAAACCGGTGATGCAGTTTGGCGGCGACAGCACAACGGGACTTGGTTTTTGCACTGTGACCTTCAGCTAGGAACGGATCCAATGAGAAATCTTGAACAGATTCGCGCGGCGAACGCCTTAGCTTATGCAAATGCCGGAGTCAGAACCCGCGGTGCGGAGGGGGGCGAGGTTGTGAAGAAACTTCCTGCGCTAATTATGTCCAACGGTCTACTAGCTGCGGCCGCATTTGCTTATGCCAAAGGACCGGGCGAGGGCTGGTATGTTTGCTTTGACTATCTTGCGCAACACCTCTCGCACGAACTAGTGGGTGTCGCGCCGCGCCAAACCAGTGGGTTGAACGAGTTATTAGCGTTTCTTACTTCGCGAGACGCGACCAGCGAGACGCTTAAGATTGCGACCGGAGAGTCTCTGGCATGGCTTGCCTACGCCAGACGGTTCGTTAGGAAAGGTTCTGAAGAGGAGGCCGAAAGTGATACCACTGAGTAAAGATGTATCGGACCTTGTAGGGGAGTTTGCAGACAGCGTTGATAACCGTTCGCTACTCTACGAAAAATTCGCTTTCTCGAAGGTCTGGGGGCAACCGGTGAAGATTGATCATGCTGCGCGTTGGAACATCCTGCGGATTGTCACCCGGGGCAGCGAACTTCTCAAGAACGACGCCATAAGGCTACGAAATCAGGCTGCCGGAAAAAACGTGCGCCCTGATAAAGCGGAAGGACTGCAACGCGACGCTAAAATTGCTGAACAACTCGCCAGGATCGTGCCGGCGGACCCGGCGCTCGCCAAAATCGCTGCAGAGAATGCGAGGCAGTTGCTTTCGAGCCTCCAACGGTCTTATTCCGCGCGCGTCGTCACATTCTCGGCTACACTCGGCGGCCGCCTCTTAGTGAACATGGCTGGCGGAGTTGTGGAGAACGCCGGCATCTGTCTCGATCGTTGCTTTGGTCTCCCTTACCTCCCGGGCAGCGCCGTAAAGGGGATCGCTAGGTGTCAGGCATTGTGGGAGATTCGTGAATCAAGACAGGATGACAAAATCACTCTCCTGAAGAAAGCGATGCTCCTTTTTGGTTTCGGGGGTTTGGACATCGCACGCGGAGGCGCTATAGCCTGGGCGGCAGGTCGTGATCTTGTTACCGAGCTATGCCAAGAACTTGGGGCAAACGAACTGAAGGGTGTCGGGTCCTTTCTGCCAGCCTATCCTACCAAACCGCCTCTGCTCGTCGCGGACATGGTCAATCCACACTATCCCGCCTACTACGGCGGAAACCGAAACCAGGCTCGTGACGATGAGAACCCAGTCCCCAATTATTTCCCAGCAGTTGAAAAAGGCTCGGAGTTCGGATTTGCCGTTTTGCTTAATCGCAAACCCGAGGCGTTCGGGATAGAAGCAGAGACGCTGCTATTGCAGGCGCGCTCATGGCTTGAGCGTGCGATCAAGGGAAAGGGTGCCGGCGCGAAGACGGCCGCCGGGTATGGGTGGTTCGACATTGGGTCGCACAAGGTCGAATATGCCTCGACTGAAGATAAACAGGCTGACCACCCCACGCTTGCGGCTTCGGGCCCCTCATCGCGGGAGGAGGAACTGATCGCCAAGTGGCGCGGCAAACTTGCTACGACCGGCAATTTTGCAGTCGCACTTCCAGAGATCGCGGCGGTCGAAGACGTGGCGAAGCTACGCCTCATCTTCGAAGCGGTCATACCCGAAGGAGAACGCCGGCGATTACGAAGGAACCAACCTTACTGGCAATCTTTCACAAGTGGGCGCCACGGCGAAGCCGGTAAGAAAATCCTCGAACGTCTTGGATTAAGACTCGGCTGAAAATGAATTGGAAAAAAGAAATCGAATTTCTGACGCCGCTTTTCTGTCGCGGCGCGTACCAGGATACACCAGAACTTCGAGCACCCTCCATCCGCGGTATGCTGCGTTGGTGGTTTCGCGCTTTGGACAGTACCTCCGACGAAGAAAAATCAGCCTTTGGTGGCTTAAACCGTTTTGGCCAAAGCACGCGCGGACAAGCGATCGCTTCGCGTTTGGTGGTACGCGTTTCGTCCGTGAAAGGCAAACGTGCCGCACCAGACCCGCTTACGCTGCCCCACAAACAAGGCCGACAAGGCAGTCCTCAAGCTGCTTTCGCCGCTGGTGGGCGTTTCGCTCTCGAAGTGTCGAGTCGTCTCGGCGGGTTATCTCCTGAGCTGGCGCAGAAAGTTGAACGGGCACTGGAAATATGGCTTCTGCTTGGTGCACTCGGATTACGCGCCAATCGTGCTGGCGGCAGTATCTGGCCGGCTGACGGTGCTGCCCCCAAGTCCGTGAGTGAGCTCCGTCAGCGACTTGATCACTGCGGCTGCGTCTGGGCGGTTTCTCTTGCAGGAGTTAACCTGGGAAAGACCGCTGAAGAGCTGCGGGCTGCAGCCACGAACACGGTTGAGGGCCATCCGGAAGTCTTTGGCCAAGCTCGTGGCGGACGTCTGGCCTCGGCCGTCAAAATGAAAGTCATCCGCTTCGGGACCGTCTATCGTCTTCTGTTAACGGCGCGCGAGCGCCGCACTCTCGACGAGACAAAGCGCATCCTCCAGCAGTCGGGTAAGCCTTTAGGCGAATCGGAATGGGAAATCGTTTAGCGTAGAAAAGTATTTGGAATTCAGGGATTTGCTTCGGGGTAACGTATGTGCGAAATGGGCGCAAATCATGACGTCCAGGGATGTTCACGAAAAGATGCTACGGCCTAAAAACGGGTAAGATCTAAAGTCGCAAATATGCCGCTGAACGTTCATACGATTCTTTGCTTTGTCCAGCAAACAAATATGGCCTTACGTGCCGACGGCAATTCATTTCCAACTGCAGCGAATTGTGCTCTTCCACCGCAACGAAGTCGACGAATTCAAAGCTCCAGCGGAACGCCTTGCAGATTTTTACGTTCGCTCGGGCATCCTCGTTGTTGGAATGGCTTTCCAGCGGGAGATTCCTTCCGACGATTTTACTGGGATCCAACAAGGTTTCGGGTTTAACCGCGTCTCAAATCCGCTCGATGAATGATTGCCTTCTTATCCTCACTGTTGGTACCGGAACAGCGGGGATTCATTCAAACCTCGCGCAAGGGTTGATCAATACATTGTCTCAACTGCAACCGCGGTTGTTCTGGTTGGTGCCAAGCGGTCACCCGGATTCGACAGGGATGGCTGATCTTGTGCGGGAATCGGCTCCAACCGGTTCCTGTTTTCAGTCCTGGAATACTTCAACTCTCTATTGCTCAATTGCTGAACCCGACGACTTATTCGTCTGCCGCTCGACGCTAAGGCAAGTGATTGCCAGCGCCCGGAAGTTTCTGGAGAGAGGCGAGCGGCTACTGGTCAACCCAACGAGCGGTACCAAGCAGATGAGTGTTGCCGCAACCCTGGCGGCCCTCGATGAAGAGATTGGCGAGATCATTTTTACCGTTGGCGAGAGACACGATGGCGTGGTCAGGACTGGAACTGAACGGCTCGTAACCTTCAGCACCGAGCAGTTCTTTCGCGAACGCACGCTGAGAGAAGCTGAACGCTTGTTCCAGGCCGGCGCATATCACGGCGCAGCTCTGCTATTAAAGGAATATGGTCAGGCGCCCCGCGACGCTCATGATTTGGCTGCCTGTCTCCGAGAATGGCAACGCTTGAATTACGAGGAAGCCCGGCAGATCGCTGCGGGCGCTTCAGCTCCAACGCTTGTGAAATTGCGCCATCATCTGACCCAGCTTGCTCACAGTCCGGAAGAGAGCCTGCTCGTCTTGGGCGATCTGATGAGCGGCGCAGATGACCTGCTGCGTTGGGGCGACTGCGAAGAAGCGCTCGCCCGCTATTACCGCGCCACAGAGGTAGCTGCCAAGTTGCGCTTGGCCGAGAAGCACCATTTGCCCAGACCATATAAACTCGCTGATCTGCGGGACGCAGCGCCGTCGGTGCAAGGCAGTCTTGAAGCTAACGCTCGTAACGGCGTTTGTTATCTTGGTCTGCGACAGGCGATGCAGGTCTTACAAGCCCTGGGCGACCGGTTTGCCGACGATTACTTTGCCGACGGAAAACTTGGCGAACTTTTAAACCTGCGAAACGAGACCGTCGCTGGCCACGGCGCGTCAGCTGTCTCTCAGCATAGCGTCGAAGCGGTGCGTTCACGCTTGGGAAGCTTCCTCCGAAGACATTTCCAAGGACTGGATCAAGCCATCAACACCGCTCTGCGTCCGCGTTCGCTCCTCAGCAGTCGCGAGCCTCTGCAAGATTTGACCCATGCCTCGCACCCCGACAAAACAACCTAAACGCCGTCTGGACAAGCGCGGCCAGACTGCAGAGGGAATCGGGAATGTAACCCCACATGCGGAGATCATTCTTCTCGCTGTTACTGGCATGTCGCCCGCGATTTTGACCGAAACGGTCTGGGCGCTAGCGCAAGAAAATCCGCCCGTGCTGCCGGATCGTATCGTTGTGCTCACAACGACTGTCGGCAAAAACCAGATTGAACGGGAACTGTTCACGTCACAGCGGCACTTCAATGATCAAAGCGGTTGGGATTGTTTACGGGAGAAGTTGCAGGAGCGCGGCCACGATATGAAAGGCCGTCTGCGATTCGATCCCGCCAGCGATTTGCATATCCTGACTCGCTGGGACGAAAGCTCACACCGCAATCTATTACTCAGCGATATCCGTACCGCGGCCGATAATGAAGCCGTTGCCGATCGCATCCTGGAATTTGTCCGCAGCATTGTGGCAAGCCCGGATACTCGGCTCATCGCCTCTATCGCTGGAGGACGCAAAACCATGGGCACGCTGCTCTACGTCTGCATGACTCTAGTCGGCCGTGAAGACGATCGCCTTACACACGTGCTGGTGAACGAACCGTTCGATGAAGCGCGGCTGAGTCCCAGGTTTTATTTTCCGGAGCAACCATCCGCCGAACTGACGACTCCAGACAACAAAACGGTGCGTGCCGCGGAGGCGCACATCGATCTGGCCGACGTCCCTTTTGTTCCTTTGCGCAACCTCTTTGCCAGAGAGTTGGGTCGGATGCCAGGCCGCTTCTCGGCGCTCGTGGCCCAATGCAGCGAAGGAGTCAGGAAACGCTCTGGCAATAGCGTGAAGCTTGTCGTGCACCGCTCCCGGCCAGAAATAGAGATCAATGGCATCCGCGTCAGACTTTCGCCAAAAGAGCAGCTCCTTGCCTTGTTTCTCGCCGATCGCAGCCGAAAAGCCCGGCCGGCATTTGCATCGTACAAAGAGGCCGAGAATTCCCTGAATGAATACCGGAAGCAGTTGCGACGGGAAGTCCCGGAAAATGATTTTTCGGATTGGCGCGGCTCAAACAGCATCGCCTCCGACTTCGACGAACAGGAAATCCGCAAGGCCATTTCGAGGTTTCGCAAGAAACTGATA
>Ga0074045_10005148_pt1 | contig 11460 bp, 7 predicted proteins | sample BogForMeECP23OM2_FD_94442 | JGI IMG/M metagenome (GOLD analysis project Ga0074045, IMG submission 94442) | Bog forest soil microbial communities from Calvert Island, British Columbia, Canada - Bog Forest MetaG ECP23OM2 | ecosystem: Environmental > Terrestrial > Soil > Wetlands ...
CAACCAGATCAGCGTCACCATCATGGCGAATGCGCCATACCATTCCATGTACTTGGGAGCGCCCATGCGCGAGCCGGTTTCGATCATGTCGAAATCGAGCACCAGGTTCAGCGCCGCGATGATTACCACAACCACGCTGATGCCGATGCCCAGCGGCGTGCTGCTGTAGAGAACCGAAATTTGCGAGTGCCCGAACAGGCTCATCAGCATATTGAGCGCATAAACCAGTGCGACCGCTCCAGTCGCGGCAATTACGCCCAGTTTGAATCCCCGCGTGGCGCGCACGAGGCCCGTCTTGTACGCAATCAGAAGGACAAACAGCACGCCGAACGTCAGGCCCACCGCTTGAACCGCAATCCCCGGATAGGACTTCTCAAACACCGCCGAAATGCCGCCCAGAAAAAGTCCTTCGAGCAGCGCATAGATGGGCGCCGTAATCGGAGACCAGGTGTTCTTGAATACCGTCACTAGAGCGAGAACGAATCCTCCAAGCGCGCCGCCGATCATCCACGGATAAGCAGCTTCCGGAGTGGGAGAATGGGCCAGACCCCAAGTCCACGCCGCCGCAATCACCACAAAGAACAGCAGCAACCCGGTCTTGTTGACCGTGCCCTGGATGGTCATCGTTTCGCCGGCGACAACCGGCGTAGCGAACACCTTTTCCTTCAGAACCGGATTGTTGGAGCGAAACAGCTCTGCCATCGAAATGTCCTCCAGCCCGCGAACGGGGGCCTCTCTAATAGGATAGCATCAACGCGGTGAACCGTTTGGAGTCGTCCTCAGAACCGCGGAGCGAAGCCTCATTCATCTGGTCGGATAACGGGAAAGCTTGCTAGCGCTAACGGGGATCGAACCCGTATTTCGGCCTTGAAAGGGCTTTGATTTTTGACTATTTTGCTAACAAATCATCGAACTTGTCATCATTCAAGATGGTAGCCCGGACGGGAATCGAACCCGTAATCTTCACCTTGAAAGGGTGACGAGTTAACCTGTTACTCTACCGGGCCACACATAAAATTCTAGCACATTAGAAGAACGCCGACCCGATGAAGCGTCGGTGGCAAACCTGCCCAGCAGTTTTGCTGCGACTCGCGTCGCTTGTCGGGCAACTTCTTCGGATGATGACGGTGTGCGGCCGCTACGCCGACCAAAACAGGGTCGAGTTGGACGGCCGGGCCGGTCTCAGTTTGATGGAGACAATCGCTTTCCGAGAATGAGCCAATCTTCGCTGGCGTTGTTCGGCTCGCAAACTATGTGTTCCTTTTTCGTTCTGGCAACTTGGTCACGGCAGAGAAGTCTTCATCGCCGTGACCCTGGGCAATGGCCTGTTGGAACACGGTCAGTGCAGCGGTTGCGATTGGAAGAGAGACCCCTTTGCCGGAAGCTCCATTGAGAGCGTACGCAAGGTCTTTTGCCATCCACCGCAGCGCAAAATTTGGCGTGAAGTCTTTGGCCGCTATTCGCTCGGCCATTCTTTTGACGATTCCGCTTCCGGGAGCGCCCCCGGTGAGGATCGACATGGCCATGGCACGATCCAAACCGCCGGCATCGATAAGGGCCAGGGCTTCCGCAAACGACGCGGCTTGTACACCGCACAGGAAGTTGTTGACGAGTTTCATGAGAGCACCGCTTGCGATGGGGCCGAGGTGAATCACGTCGCGCCCGAGCACGGAAAACACCGGCCGCGCTGCATCGAGCGCCTCGGCAGCACCACCAACCAGGAAAAGTAGTTCGCCGGATGCGGCGTGAGGTTTCGTGCCCGTGACGGGCGCATCCAGGAATTGGCAACTCCGCTCGGCTGCTTTGGCGGCGAGTTCCTGGATCCAGCCGATACTCAATGTGCTGGACTCGATCAAGACCGAATGCGGAGACGCGCCTGCCAATGCACCCGTTTCCCCCAACCATATATTGCGGGATGCGGCGTCATCCGCCACCATGCTTAGAACGATTTGAGCACGGGACGCCGCTTCGCGCGGGGTACCAGCCAGGAACGCACCAGCGGCTGAGAATGGAAGGCACTTTTCGCGGTCCCGGTTGTAGACCGCCAAGGAAAAGTTCGCAGAGAGCAGGCGTCTGGCCATGCCAGAGCCCATGATGCCGAGTCCCATAATTGCGACGGATGGTTTTGACATGGTTTCCTTTAGCGTAAAGGCACGACGTTTATAAGAGCGGGAGTGGATTTGTCTGCACGGACGGGGTTACGCAGAGGCCGCCCGAAACCCTCGGCTGCCACTTGCATGACATCCCCGCCCTGCAAACGGATCTGATCGCTGAAACTGAGGCAGTCTGTCCCAAAAAAGTGGACATGGACGTCGCCCGGCCGTCGGTGGGCTTCAAATTTGAAATGGTGATGCTCCAGGTTCTGCAGGCTATGGCACATCTCGGACCCACCCGTACGGAATGTCTTGGTCCAGTGGACTTTCCCGTCGCGCTCGATCTTCGCCACTACGGGTATGGATTTGAATTCCTGATCAAGTACGAGTTCAGGTCCTAGGGCGCAAGTGCGTAGCTTCGAGCCCGCAAGGTTGAGATAGTTTTTCTTCTCGAATTGATGATCCGAGAATTCATTGCCAACTGCCATGCCGACACGATGGGGACGGCCATCGTGAGCGATCACGTAAACGCCGGCGATCTCCGCTTCTTCGCCGCCATCCTCAGCGTACGATGGGATGTCGAGCGGTTCTCCGTGTGCGCGTAGGCCGCTGCCTGTACCCTTGTAGAACCACTCCGGAGCAATGCCAATGCAACCTGCGTCCGGCCGGCCCCCTTCGACTCCCCAGCGGAACATCTTCATGCTGTCCGTCAGCTCCTCGGTGGCGGTGGCGTGCATGGACTGGCGATTCTGAGCGCTGCCCAGATGAGTGAGTCCGGTGCCGGAAAGCATGCAACGCGATGATTCGTCCGGATGGTCAATGGCGGGAAACATGCGCCATTCCGAGCGTGCGGTATATATAGGGTCGTAATCGATTGTGTCGTGTCCGGCCCTCTGGCGCGCCACTTCGCTAAGTGTCATGCCGGCGGAAATGGCGATATGCGCGAGTTCGTAGATCGAGGAGCAGGCATTCAACAAGCGGACGTTTGGCTCTTCGACCAGCGCCACCCGGCGAACAGTTCCCTTCATGATTTGGATTAGTCGTGTCATCGAATCCTTGGGCGCTTCACGGATTATTCGATTATCTCGAATCGTTCGAGCCCGGCCTCATCGATGGTCAGTCCAAGGCCGGGAGTGTTGTCGTCGAGATCGATGTATCCATCTTTTGCCTTGGGCTCACCCTGGAAGATGTACCAGAACAATTCGTTGCCCACTTCCACATCGACGATCGGGAAGTACTCTGCCATGGGAGAATTCAAACTGGCCATCACGACGTGATAATTGTGCATTTGGCCTGCATGGGGGATTACGGGAACTGAATAGGCCTCCGCAAGAGCCGCGATTTTGCGGGCCTGCGAAATGCCACCCACGCGATTGGTATCGAACTGAATGTAATCCAGTGCGCGTGCCTCCAACAGATCACGAAACCCGTAGAGCGTGAATTCGTGTTCACCACCCGCGATCGGAATTCGCGCGTAGGACTTCAGCTCGGCGTAGCCACGGATGTCATCGGGGATCACGGGCTCTTCCAGCCACCGGAGTTGAAAGGGTTCAAGGAGCGGCAGCATTCTCTTGGCGTAGTCGAGGGTCCAACCCATGTAGGCGTCTGCCATCAAGTCGATGCCGTTGCCCACTGCCTCCCGGACGGTTCGTACGAGTTCGACATTCCGTTGCATGCCAGGAGCGCCGTCGGCAGGCCCCCAACCGAAGCGCAGCTTCATGGCCTGGTAGCCTTCCTTCTTGTAGCGCTTGGCTTCCTCTGTGAGTTCGCTCAGTTCCACACTGTATAGGCGCGATGCATAAACCGGAATGTGAGTTTTTGTTCTGCCTCCGAGTAAGCGATAGACGGGCTGCTTAGCGGATTTGCCGAGCAGGTCCCACAGCGCGATATCCAGCGCGCTGATCGCGGCCATGCCGATTCCCTTGCGGCCGAAGGCCATGGTCTTGCGATACATGTGTTGCCATAGGCGCTCGAGGTCCCATGGATCCTGGCCGATCAACAAAGGTTTCAGATACAGATCAATGACCTGTTTTGTGGCTTGCGGGGCGAGAGCGGCATTTCCCAGGCCTACTTGACCGTCATCGGTGAACACCTCCACCACCAGCCAGCCATGAAACGTAAACGCCCGCATGGAAGCCTCAGGAAGCTCCATCAGGTCCATTGGATTAGTGCAGAAGTGGGGAGGTAGTGGAGAGGTCTTGCCACGCCATCGCAGCACCCGGGTGCGAATCTCTCTGATTTTCATGGAACTCCCCCGTAACTCAAATTCCGTTTTAACCACCGCGGCGACACGACGGGAATGGCAGCAAGAATAATCAGAAAGGCAGCTATGTGGAGGGTGCCAGCGATACCGAACACAGCGCCGTATCCCAAGCCATGATCCAAAAAGTACCCGACTAGCTGTCCAAAGACAATCCCACCCATCGCTCCCCCGAAACCCACTAATCCCGCAACGGATCCTACGACTTCTTGAGGGAAGAGATCCGTGGGCAGAACCATGACAAGAGTGGACCAGGATTGCTGCCCGAAATACGCCAGGCAGAACAAAGCGATTGCCCAGCTCACGCGAACATGGGGAACCAGAATGATAAATGGCATGACCGCAGCACTGGCGCCGAGCGCCAGTTTGCGCGCGATGCCCAGGGAAAATTGACGGCGCACCAAGTAACTGGAGAACGCGCCGCCCATCAGACAACCTGCTCCGGCGGCGGCGCTGGGCATCCAGGCGAACATGCCGACTTCTTTCACGTCAAAACCTCGCGTGTCGTATAGGTATTTCGGGAGCCAGAAAAGATAGAAAAACCAGGCTGCATCGCTCAGGAACTTGGCGGTCACCAGTCCCCAAGTTTCGCGGAAACGAAAGAGGCGTGTCCAAGGAAACGGTATTGCAGGGCCGACAGGCAAACCTGGGAAGACGCCCGGCACGCCGCCTGTCTGACTCGACGCCTCTGCAAGAGGAGTATACGAAGCCCGCCACCAGGCAACCCACAGCAAGCCGAAACCTCCGGCGAGCACGAATATCCAGCGCCAATTCGTCCAGCTAAGAACGACCGCGATCAAAGGTGGGGCCAGCATGGCTCCCACCGCAGTTCCTGCGTTGATGACGCCCATGGCCGTTGCCCGGTCGCTTGTAGGAAAGCGTTCGGCGACGACACGGGTTGCGGCGGGAAAACCACCGCCTTCGCCCAGGCCAAGAAGGAATCTGCTCGTGGCCAGCATCACGAAGCCGGTAGCCAAAGAATGGCTGGCACAGGCAAGCGACCAGAACAGCATGACCACGGTAAAGCCACGCCGCGTCCCCAGGACGTCCACAAGTTTTCCGCCCCCTGCATACATCAACGCGTAGGCAAACAGAAACGCGGATTGTAGCGCCGAGAACTGTTCATTGCTGAGCGGGATGTCTCTGCTGATTGCTTTGACCGCGACAGGAAGGGCCTGACGATCCAGATAGCTGATGGCGATCGCGGCACTTACGAGAATGGCGATACGCCAGCGCAAACTGGTTTCCTCCCCTCACCATTGCACTCGTCTTGGACGAAGGTGGAATTATACACACGAGGGTGGCAAACGTTTACTCTAATTCTCCGTTCCGCTACAATCACGCGATCCCATCGATGCCAAGCCTGAGCGCGTTGCGAAAAGCGCCCCGAAGGGTAAACAACGATGAATCATCAATGGAATCGGCGTGACGTCTTGAAAGGACTGGTGGTAGCCTCCACAGCCGCGCTTGCCCGCCCAGGGCTGAGCGCGTGCCGTGAGGGCGAAAACACTGCTGCCCAACCGATCGAGGTGCAGATCACTCCCGTCAGTCGCCATACGTGCCGACTGAGCATCCTCCCCGTGGTGGACAATGGCTCGGTCGGATCGACTCCCTTCGACGGTTCCCTAATCCAAGAATCCTGGGGCGCTCCTATCGCCAAGCTGCGGGCGGAGCCTGGGCACACGATTGTCGTAGGGAGTATCAAGCTTGAGGTTTCCCTCCACCCCGTCAGAGTCACCGCCACAAACGAGCGAGGCGACGATTCGGCGCTCACCGAGGCGAGCGCCGCTGCGCCGTACATTCAGGAAGGGGATGCCGGTCCTGCAATCGCTCACCTGGAGCGAGCCGTCAACCTCGATCCCTTGAATCTGGCTGCCGCCAGTACCTTGATTGACTTGTATCAAAAAGAAGGAAAGCTCACGGAAGCCGCCGGGTTGGCCGCCAAGATGCAGGTTGCAATGAGAGAAGGGTCCGGCGCCGATCAAGCCACGCAGCCAGATTCAAAAAGCGATTCGCAAAGAAGAGCGGAAGAGGTTTTCAAGAACATTCAGGTGCTCAAAGGAGTCCCGTCAGACCAAGTGATTCCGGCCATGCAATTCATGACGGCGGCGCTTGGCGTGGATTGCAGCTTCTGCCACGTTGTGGGCCATTTCGAAGAAGATGCCAAGAAACCCAAGCAAACCGCCCGCAGCATGATGCAAATGATGTTCGCGCTGAACAGAAACAGCTTCGATGGCCACCGTGAAGTGACCTGCTACTCCTGTCATCGCGGGGCGCGCATCCCTGCCGAGACTCCCAAGCTCGACGGTCAATCGGAGGTGGATGCCGGCGCGGCCGGTCTCGCGGGACCAACCCTGCCAAGCGGCTTGCCCACTGCCAGCCAGTTGATCGAGAACTACATCAAGGCGCTCGGCGGAGCCGCCGCAATCGCAAAAACTACCAGCCGCGCGGAAAAAGGCGTAGCCAATTGTAGTGGCCAATCGACGAGAGTCGAACTTTTCACGCAAGCTCCGGAACAACTGGCGCTGGTGCGTCACCTGACGGAGGGAGACAGTGTGGTGGCTTTCGATGGCCATGCAGGCTGGATTGGACTGCCCAGTCGGCCCGTACGCGACCTGCACGGAACGGACGTTGAGACCGCTCGCGAAGTGGCGGACCAGCAATTCCCCTTACACCTCGCGAAGACTTTTCCCGAGTTGCGTGTTGAGTATCCGGAGAAGATCGGCGGCCGGGAGGTCAATGTGCTATACGGCATCCGGCAGGGCCAGCCGCCGGCGAAACTCTATTTTGAAGCGCAATCCGGGCTTCTCGTGCGCCTGGTGCGCTATGCCGACACTCCGCTTGGACTGGTTCCCTCTCAAATTGATTACGCTGACTATCGCGATGTCGAGGGCGTGCAGGTCCCGTTTCGCGTGACCCTTTCGCAAACCTGGGGCAGTTGCACAGTTCAGATTGACGATGTGCGCAACAACGTACCCATTGATGCGGCCAAATTCACCAAGCCAGCCTCGGGGCATCCTCCAACTGCTGACGTGCCTGTTCCTCCCAAGCAATCGGCGCCGTTACCGCAACATCCTTGATCAGCTCTTTATGCTGTGACTGGAGCGTTGACACGACACCATGAACTACTGTACCCGAAAAAAACCTGCCCGCATTCCGACCGCGTTGTGGTTTTCTCAGGCTTGAAGAACGGGCGTCCAGACCTGCATGGGCGTGCCCGCGCGATTTGCCCAGGCATAGTAGGGGATGAATCTCAGTTCGACTTGGCGGGTTTTGGGCGCTTGCGGAGTGTAGGGAGTGTAGAGCCCTACGCCGGAACCCGCCTTATCGATGGCTGCTCCCGTGTGCTTCAGCATCACGATTCCGCCAAGCAGATCGCTTCGGAACTCCTCCTGGAACGCTGACGCGGGCTCATGGCGCATATCCAGAGAAACGTCGAACAGCGACACCCCGTCCGGCTGGTCGAGTTGTTCCAGGCAATAAACCAGCGGACCGCGCTGCACGGCCAGCCGTCCGTAGTCGTCTACCACGCGGCGGTTGGCCTCGATCACTTGCGGCGTCATGTTGAACTTCACGTGAATCTCGTCGCCGGGCGACCAACGGCGTGCCAATGCAAGATATTGTCCGGGGATCACACTGGAGACTGGCTTGCCGTTGACCGACACTTGCGTGCCCTTCGACCAGCCGGGAATACGCAGATAAAATGTGAAGTCCGCGGGCTTGACGGGCGTCACGGTAATTTCCGCTGCCCCATCCCAGGGGAAGTTCGTCTTCTGCGCCACTTTCAGGCCGGTGCCGTCCTCCAAGTGCCAATCAAGCTGAGAATTGTCATACAGATGCAGGTAGAGGCCATCCTTGCTGGTGCTGTAAAAATAGCCCGGCAGCGACGCGAAGGTGCGCTCCAGGTTGGGCGGGCAGCAGGTGGTGTCGTACCAGGGATTGCGGATGTGGTCGCCTCCCGACGGGTCGAACGCCAACGGATTGCGATAGCAATAAAGCGTGCCGTCGAGCGACATCCCGGAATTGATGCCGTTATACAAGGCACGCTCCATCACGTCGGCGAATTTGGCGTCTCCCGTGGCTGCGAGCATGCGCCAGTTCCACATCATATTGCCAATGGCCGCGCAGCTCTCGCCGTATGCAGTGAAATTGGGAAGCTCATAGGCGTCACCAAAGGCCTCGCCTTGGCTACGTGCTCCCACTCCTCCCGTCACATACATTTGCGCTGAGACGAGGTCGTCCCAAAGCACGTTCAGCGTCTTCAAGTAAGAAGCGTCGCCCGTTTCGAGGTAGTAGTCGGTGGCGCCGCAACATGCATACATTGCGCGCACAGCATGCCCTTCGAGATGCGTCCGTGAAGTGAAGGGAATTCCGCAGAAGTGATAAACATAAGCGTGCTCGGGGACCTTGATTCTGTCATCGCCCTGAAGGATATATCCGGCGTAATCGAGATAACTTTTGTTTCCTGTAGTGCGGTAAAGCTCGATCAGTGCCAGTTCAATCTCCGGATGCCCAGAGAAGATGGGTTTCTTGTCGGGCCCCGGACCGAAATTTGGCAGCAAATAGCCGTCAACGAAGCGCACGCCGGCGTCGAGCAACGTGCGGTCGCCCGTCGCGCGATAATAGGCAATCGCGCCCTGGATCATGTGGCCGAGATTGTAGAGCTCGTGGCCCCAACGCTGAATATCGGGCGCCATGCGATCTTTCGCGCGGTCGCCTGCATAGTAGGTATTCAAGTAGCCGCTGGGTTCTTGAACCGCCACCACTTCCTTGATGATCTTGTCCGTCAGTGTGCGCAGTTCTGGACGATCGCCGGACTGCAGTGCGAAGCCGACAGCTTCCGTCCATTTGTACACGTCGGAGTCGGAGTAGACCGGGCCGCGCTGTTTAGCATCGCTCTTGCCCACAAGGCGAAGGAAATTGTCCATGCGTCCGTTGGCCTCCAGCAATTTCTCCATCGACGGAATGCTGCTGTCGACATTGATCTCGCGCCGCGCACCCCAAAATCCTTGCGTAATCGTCACCGCGTGCACAGGAACGTTACGCAGCTTGGCGTAGGGAGACTTGTCAACAAACAGAACGCCCTCATCTTTCCAGTCTGGATTGGAGGCATTCGGAGTGTGTCCCCACGAGGAGGTCAGAAAATTTCGCATAGGCAGGGAACCCACCGCGGCCGCGGAAATAGCCGAGCCGACGAATTGCCGCCGTGAAATCTGTGATTGCTTAGTCATACGAACCTCCAGAGATTTGCGCCTGCGAGTTTATCGCCTGGCATTATAACCACTTGGAGCAAACGTTTACACGCGCGCTAACAGAAACTGACCGCGCGCCTCGGACGCGGCCTCTCTTTGCGGTCCCCGTTGCCTGACTGCTGGCGGGCACTAACTGCCGCTTTGAGCCAATTTGATCAGTGCCGGCATGACCTCGCCGAACGGTACCTCATGCGGTTGCCCAAATGCGAAATAGAGCTTTTTATAGACCGCATAGAGCGCATTGTAAACCTTCTGTGCGCCCGGTTCCGGGCTGAACAGCGCGTGCCCCGGACAGATTTTGTCCTGGGCCTCTTCCACGGTCTTGAAGGTCCCTGCGGCGAGGAATGCGAAAATCGCGGAACCCAGACTCACAACGCTCTTGCTCGGTACGAGTACCGGCCTCCCCAAAACGTTCGCATAGACTTGATTGAGCACGTTGTTTTTTTGCGGAATGCCGCCGGCATTGATCACCCGCTTGATGGGCACCCCATGTTCGGCCATGCGATCCAAAATGATTCGCGTGTGGAATGCCGTGCCTTCGATGGCCGCGAACAATTCGTCCTGGGCGGTGCTCTGCAAATTCCAACCGAGGGTAATCCCACGCAAATTCGGGTTCACGAGTACCGTCCGGTCCCCGTTGTCCCACGTCATACGCAGCAGGCCGGTTTGTCCTGGCCGGTAGTTCTCAAGTCCCTGACTCAGCGTTGCAACATCCGTTCCGGCGCGGTTGGCAATCGAGTTAAAGATGTCTCCCACCGCCGAAAGCCCAGCTTCGATTCCCGTGCGCTGCGGGTGCACGCTTCCCTGCACCACTCCGCATACGCCGGGAACAAGATTAGGCGAGGGCGTAATGCCGATGATGCAAGTTGAAGTGCCGACGACATTCACCATGTCATCGGTCCGGCAACCCGCCCCGATGGCATCCCAGTGCGCGTCGAAAGCCCCTACAGGAATGGGAATACCTGCCTTCAATCCAAGTTTTTCGGCCCAAAAGGAAGAAAGCCTGCCAGCCATTTGATCCGAAGTAGCGTATTCACCCTGGAGTTTTTCTCTCACACCGGCGAGCAAGGGATCGACCTTGACGAGAAATTCCTCGGATGGCAGCCCACCTAGGTCCGGATTCCACAACCACTTATGCCCCATGGCGCAAACGCTGCGCTTCACCAGCCGGGGATCGGTGATTCCACAGAGCGTGGCCGCGGCCATATCACAGTGTTCAAAGGCAGACGCGAATTCGGCGCCCTTCGCGGGATTGTGGCGCAACCAGTGCAGCAGCTTCGAGAAGCCCCATTCGGACGAATACACTCCGCCGCACCATTGAATAGCCTGCAACCCTTCGCGATGGGCCGCTTCCGTGATTTCCGCCGCTTCTACTTTTGCCCGGTGATCGCACCAAAGATAATACTCGTCGAGCGGCTGGAGGTTCTTTCCCACCGGAATCACGGATGAGCCGGTAGTATCAACCGCTAGCGCTTGCACTTGATCGCCGGAAATATGCGCCTTTTGGACTGCCTCGCGCGTGGCCTTTGCCAATGCGCTCATCTGATCGTCATGCGACTGCGTGGCGTACTCCGGGTCTTCGCGCTTCCGGTGCAGCGGGTAATCCGCAAGTGCGGTCGCCAGCAGCCCGCGTTCGCTGTCCACTATCGAAACGCGCACGTTTAGGGTGCCAAAATCCACTCCAGCCACTATTGCCATGGGGTTGCTCTGCTTGCTCCTTTCCGATGAACGATTACGCCTGGTGGGCGTACATGTCCCAGCCGAAATAGCGGATGGCGGCTTCGTGGACCATCGGGGCAACACTGGAAAAATTCGCCGCGACGTGGTGTTCGAAGCCATTCTCGCAAATATAGCG
>Ga0074045_10005151_pt1 | contig 11458 bp, 8 predicted proteins | sample BogForMeECP23OM2_FD_94442 | JGI IMG/M metagenome (GOLD analysis project Ga0074045, IMG submission 94442) | Bog forest soil microbial communities from Calvert Island, British Columbia, Canada - Bog Forest MetaG ECP23OM2 | ecosystem: Environmental > Terrestrial > Soil > Wetlands ...
AATTCCATCTGCCGTGCCTACGGCACTCAGGATTTTTTGCGCGGACCACCCAGCGCTGAAGCGCTGGGCTAAGCTCTTTCGCGCCTACGGCGCTCGACTTGGATGCAGTTTGAAACTGCTTCCACAAATCGGCTTTCAGCTAGTGCAGCCAAAGAGCGAGCACGCGTCATTGGAAGACGCAGTCGCAGGTTCGTGCTACTGGGACCTAGATTGGAAAACATGCCAATTCCCTTTCCCGACGACTTCTCCCGCGCTGAAGAAGCCGCGCAATTCGTGCTCGCGCGTACTTCGTTCCGTCCACGCATTGCTCTGGTGCTGGGCTCTGGGTTAGGCGCCTTCGCCGATGAACTGCGCGATGCCGTGCGCATCTCCTACGTAGACATCCCGTCCTTTCCGCCGAGCACGGCTGTCGGTCATGCGGGCAGACTCGTTATCGGCAAGCTGGAAGAGGTTCCGCTGGCAGTCATGCAGGGCCGCGTCCATCTGTACGAGGGCTACTCGCCGCAGCAGGTCGCGTTTCCGGTGCGCGTGCTGGGGCGAATGGGCGTGCAGGCCGTCATCCTGACCAACGCGGCCGGCGGCATTAACACCGGTTATGCGCGCGGTGCGCTGGTGGTGCTGCGCGATCACATCAACCTCCAGGGACAGAATCCGCTGCTCGGGCCGAACGATGATCGTTTTGGTATTCGTCATCCCGATATGACCGATGCGTACAACAGGCGGTTCCGTCAGTTTGTGCTCGACGAATGGATGCGGATCGGCGGCATTTACGAAGGCGTGTATGCAGCCGTCGCCGGCCCCAGCTTTGAAACTCCCGCCGAGATCAAGTTTCTGCGCACCATAGGCGCGGACCTGGTCGGCATGTCAACCGTGCCGGAGGTCATCGCTGCGCGTCACCTCGGGCTGGAAGTGCTGGCAATCTCCTGCGTGACCAACATGGCCGCTGGTATCACGGGCGAGAAGATCACGCAGGAGGAAGTGCTGGAGACCGGCGAACGGGTGCGCGGCAAGTTTCTCGCGCTGGTACGAGCCGTGGTACCGAAGATCGAGCGCTATCTGAGCGACCGCAGCGGCCATCAGACGACAGCGGCGCGATAAGTGCGTCTAAACGCGAACGAGAATTCGCGTTTTTGTTCCACGTGGAACAAATGTGTCAAATGGGTGGTGAGCTAAACTAATTTGCTCATGCCCGCCGAAATCTATCTCATTGGCATCGCCGGACCTTCCGGTTCCGGAAAGAGCTTCCTGGCGAAGCATCTTGCGGCCGCATTGCAGGCCGACGTGATCGAGCTTGACCGCTACTATCGCGACCTCTCGCATCTGCCTCTGGCGGAGCGCGCACGGGTAAACTTTGACGCGCCGGAAGCGCTGGAACACGAACTGCTGATCGAGCAGGTTGCAAGATTGCGAATCAAAGAGAAGGTGCATCTTCCCGTGTACGACTTCACCACCCACACTCGCACCGCAAAGACAGAAGCTCTCCAGCCATCGAACGTAGTCATTGTGGAGGGCCTATTTACTCTGCACTGGCCGGGCTTGCGCGAGTTGCTGGGCACCAAAGTTTACGTGGACCTGGAAGATGAAGTCTGTTTCACGCGCCGCAAAGCCCGCGACGTGCGCGAGCGTGGCCGCACTCCAGAATCGGTGATTGAGCAATACCAGGCAACCGTCGCTCCCATGGCGCGACGCTACGTGCATCCCACCATCGCCCACGCCGATGTAGTGGTGATGGGCACCGAGCGCATCGAAGACGCAGTGGCGCGGGTGTTGGAGCATTATCGGCAACGTACCGGGGTTATTACATGCCAATGATCCATCGCATCTTGTGCGGGTCACTATTCGCATTTACCGCTCTGACGGCTGCGGCGCAATCGCCGATGCCGAAGAAAGAAGTTCCGCTGCCTTCCAGCAAGAAATTGCTGCTGCCTGTTCCGGGCGGAGCGCAGCGCACCAATAGCTTCCCCACTGCAATCGCGTTAAGTCCCGATGGAAAGTATCTTGCCATCCTGAACAACGGTCGGGGGACGGCGGAGTCCAGGTTTCAGCAGTCGATCGCTTTGCTGGATCTGACGAGCAACCAGGTGCGCGACTTTCCCGACTCGCGTCTTGGAGTCAATGCCCGGCAAACTTATTTCCTCGGTTTGGCATGGAGCAGCGATGGCACGGAACTGTATGCCTCGATGGCGTCGTTGACCGATCCCGAGGGCAAGAGCCCGGGCGATACTGGCAATGGCACCGCCGTATATCGGTTGCAGGGCGGCGCGTTGAAGCCGCAACGTTTCTTGAAGCTTCCCCTGGTAGCAGTGCCGAAGGGCAAACGCTTCACTTATCACGTCAAGGGCGGGGCAGCGGGACAGGCTATTCCCTACCCTGCGGGATTGGCCGTGGTCAAGGTTGACATGGGCGATGCGCTGCTCATCGCGGAAAATCTTTCCGACGACGCCGTGCTGCTGAATGTGCGAACAGGAAAGGTGCTAAAGCGCTTCGACCTGAGCGTTGGCAAATACGTTCCAACGGGCTTCCCGTACGGCGTCGTGGTAAACCACGATGGCACGCGGGCTTGGTGCTCGTTGTGGAATGGGTCGCAAGTGGCGGAGCTGGATGTGCGCTCGGGGAAGGTCGCTCGGCAAATCGCGCTGATGCCGCCGAAGATCGAGGTCGATCCCTCGTCCCATCCCACGGCGCTGTTGCTAAGCCCGGACGAGCGGCGTCTCTACGTGACGCTCTCCAACCGCGATGCCGTTGGCGTGATTTCGACGGTCGACGGGCAAGTTGAGCGATATCTGGACACGCGATTGCCGGGGCAGATCTACGGCGGCAGCTATCCTAATGCACTGGCGCTGTCGCAGGATGGGAGTAAGCTGTACGTCGCGAATGCATCGTCGGATGCGGTGGCGGTGTTCGATATGGAGGAGCGTGCCGCCGGGCTGAAGCCCGGCTCAAAGCAAGGTGATACAGCGGCGGACGCGGCCCTAAAGGGCCGCTCTACCAGCACTGATAGCCAACACGCAGCCTATCTCATCCCCACCGAGTGGTATCCCACAGCCCTGGCAGTTCATGGCGATGAGCTTTTGATCGCGACCGGCAAAGGGCAAGGCACAGGCCCTAACCCCGGATGGGAAGACGATCCTCGTCATCCCGGTAAGCGGCAGCACCCTTATGTCCCGTCTCTGATTCGTGGTTCCATCGCGCGCGTGAACCTGTCCGACGCGGAGCGCGAACGCGAAAAGCTAACGCAAGAAGTTGTCCGCAGCAATCAGATGGAGGGCCGCACCGGCGAGATCAGTTTCCAGCACGGCGGCAACCCGATTCATCACGTGATCTACGTGATCAAGGAGAACCGCACCTACGACCAGCTCTTTGGCGACATCAGCGAAGCGAACGGCGATCCTGCACTGGTGATGTACGGCGAAAACATCACGCCCAACCAGCATAAGCTGGCGCGGCAATTTGGCATTCTCGATAATTTCTACGACAGCGGTGAGGTTTCCGGCAATGGGCACGTGTGGTCCACCTCGGCCATCACCAGCGACTACAACGAGAAGACGTGGCAGATCGTATATCGCAGCAAGGAGCGCGGTTACGACTTCGAGGGAGGCGTGGGTGACATTAACCCGTTGGACCTCGGCATTCCCGACGTGGACGATCCGGCGACCGGGTATCTCTGGAGCAACCTGGCCCGGCACAACCTGACGTACCGTAACTACGGCGAGTTCGTGGACACCTGGTGGTGCGAAGATATGCAGCAGAATAGTCCGGCATCCATGGGCGCTCCCAGGGAGCATCCGCCGGATTGCGCGCGCAAGGAAGTTAAGCCGGGAGAAGATCTTCCCGCGAAGCTGGGCGGAGGCAAGAGCCCCTACAAGTTCGCTATTCCCTTGATGGCGTACGATTCACCGACCAAGCCGGAATTGCGCGGCCACTTCGATCCCAATTTCGCAGACTTCAAAGTCGAGTACCCGGACCAGTTTCGCGCCGATGAATTCCTGCGCGAGTTTGCCGGATTTGTGCACGCGCGCCAGAGCGGGGACGGCGAGCAATTGCCGAAGTTCGTGCTGCTGCGGTTGCCCAACGACCACACGGCGGGAACGCGTCCCGGCTCGCCGACGCCGAACGCGTCAGTCTCCGACAACGATCTCGCCCTGGGCCGCGTGGTGGAAGCCATCTCGCATAGTTCTTACTGGGATGACACGGCCATCTTTGTGCTCGAAGATGATGCGCAAGACGGCGCTGACCACGTGGATGCTCACCGCAGCATCGCGCTGTTGATCAGCAAGTACTCGCCCGGTGCGCCGCAGCAGCCCGCCGTGGACCACCACTTCTACACCACGGTGAATTTGGTCCACACCATGGAGACGCTCCTGGGACTTCCACCCATGAACAACAACGACGCGCACGCTCCGGTGATGGCGCCGCTGTTTTCCGGAGCGGGCGACCAACCGGCATTCAGGGCCGATTACAGAAATCGCGACAACGGAATGATCTACCAGGCGAATGCGCTTGGTGCACCCGGAGCGAAGCAATCAGCCAAGCTGAATTTCTCGGTGGCCGATGCGGCAGATACCAACGTGTTGAATGCGATCCTATGGCGCGCCGCCAAGGGAGATGTCCCCATGCCCACGCCAAAGCACACGGTGTTCCCAACGGATGCCTCTGAGCGCGGCGACGCCGACGATAAATGAGCATTTTGCCCGCGCCGTTCGTGCATCTTCAGCACAGTTCTGCGACATGAACAAAATCCCCACCCAAGCAAAAGAAGCTTGGGTGGGGCACCCGGCGTGTTGTTAAGTGGAAAGCGGTTTGTCGCGGATTCCTAGGATTAGACCCAAGCCCAAAGCAAAGAGGAATACGCCCAAACCCAAACTAGCCCACCAGGCATCGTGTTCCCACGGGGTTTTCGGGGGGTAACCCGGCAGTTTGAAGGAATCAACTTCTGAGAGGTCTAAGCCTGCCACCCACGCTTCATTCCACATTTTCTGGGTCTTTCCCCAATCAAAAAAGTCCTCCTGGCAGTTCTTGGCGTCGCGCTCATATGCAAAGTACCGGACGTGGCCATCAGGCATCGTGAGTTGAAATAGTCCCCCTGGGGGATGCGAGAAGAAGTCTGCCGGTAGTGTTGCGGGCGCTGCGGCTTGGTACTTCGTCCAGGGACCAACTGGCGCCACAGGAGCTATGCGCTCTCCGGTTGCTGGATCAATCTGAACCTGCGGTACAATCGGGGTGGCAGTCTGCCACTCTTGTTCAAGAGTGAGAGGTTTTGAGCTTTTCGCCTGAGGGGACGTACGCTCTCCGGTTGCTGGATCAATCTGAACCTGTGGCGGGGGCGTAACCGGCTGCCACCCGGCTGGCTCGTCCCGTGTCGGTTTGGGGTTCTTGGTGAGGTAAGGCTCTAAGTCCTTATCCAAAACGATCTGACCATTCGTCTGCACAGGGTTACCCTGTTCATCCCACTCACGGCTGGGTCGATCCATTCCACTGGGCCTGACCTTGTGGAGGGGGTATTCCCTCGCCAGCTCAGGGATTCTCTGTTCAAAGGCCGCCACTTTCTGTGCATACAGATTGGTGTCGCTTTGGTGGATAAGCCAAGCAAGACCTACTGTCCCGCAGGCCAGCAAGACTCCCACAGACAGAAATAACCAGTGAACAACGCGGCTGTCCGAGCCAAAGGCCCAGGCAAGGGCCAAACCAAGCAGCAAGATTCCGACGACTTGCATCATCTTCGCGCCGTTCAGAGCAGCAATACCAGCAAGCACCACAGTAAGGAACAGCGTTACCTTGTGCCTTCGGTTTAGGTTCAGCGGGAGAATCATAGCGCCGCCCTCCCTTTCTGCGCTCTCCTACGGCGGCAGTTACAGCAGTTGAATCGAGGATTTGTTACAAATTCTACGCCACTGCGCAAATGCAGTCGCCTCCCGTCGCATGTTAGTGAGGTAAGATTCTGACAGCCGGATAGTCGCTGACGGACGCGCCAGCGGCGATAAGGCGGGAAGCCTTCCCTTCCCGCTATCCTGCAAGCCTCAAATGGGAAGGTTCGCGGAAGGGCGAACATGGCAAGCAAGAATCCTGAAATAGAGCAGGCAATCAAAGAGCATTGCGCCGATGCTGCGCTCCGCACGTTAGTCGCTGCCGGCTGCGAGGAATCGACACTCTTGGGCGGACTTTCGGTACTACGGGATTGCGATGATTCCTGGGAGGGTTTGATTGGGCAAGCCTGGCCGGGATTCCGTGGCGATTCGAAAAAGAGGTTGCAAAGCAGCATCAAGAAGATTCGGGACTGCGCAGCCGAAATAAAGAGGCTTGAGAGCACGCCGCTATGGGCGATGATGCTTTATGTGCGTTCCCGGTATTCTCCGGGTTCTCAATTCGTCCCCTGGTCGCAAGCGTTAGAGTCCTACGCGGACACCTGGAGCGAGGTCATAAGTAAAACTGGGCCGAAAAAGCATATCTTTCAGGCTGAGGCGAAGGCTGGGCTAGTGGCTTATGTCAAGGCAAGGACCAGCCACTGGCACGATGAGGAGGTGTCAGCGTTGATTGAGGCGGTAACGGACAAGCCGCGGTATGACGCCCATGCCCACCGGCAATGGCGCAGCGAAAACGAAGACCTAATTCGTGGTCTGGCAGTGGAGGAGTTACGTCAGACAAACCATCCCGAATCCGCTTAATCACCTGACGCTAACGTCAGGCGAACCGCACAAATCTCCCTTTTCACCTGCTGTACACGCAATGCCAATTACAAAGATCATGGATCATGCGCCACAGGAGGCAATGAGCATGATCGAGCAGGAAAACACACTTACGGCGCAGAAAGCCGCGAAATACTTGGGAATTTCCGAAGCAGCGCTGAGGCTTTGGTGCGCGAAGGGCAAGGGACCACGCTTTTTCAGGAAAGCGGCTGCTGTACCAGCCGCCAGTAAAATTTAGAAAGGGGTGAACTGGATGCCGCGACCTGAACCTGTATTCGACGGCACTGAGGGTGACGTTCTGATCGAAATCTACGAGTGCCCAGACGTTCCCTTCTCGACGCACACGTTGACCCAGAGGCTGAATCCCAACCTCCAAATCACTACCCCGGAGTATCGCACTGCATTTGTTCACGTCAGCAGCGTGATAGAGGGGCATATTGTTCGCGGGCTTATTCGAGGCAAGCGATCAAAGAGCGCCGACGGGGTCTTCTTCAAGAATCTGAAATTGACCTACAAGGGAGAACAAGCTGCCATTCAGGAGCGTGAACGGCGCGCATTGCCAGGGAGGGTCAAACAGCTTCTTGATGTTCTTGAGGAGATACGGGAAAGCGAGGAAAAGAAGTGACCGGCCCGAACGCTGTCACGGTTTACATCAGCCCCTGCTCTCAACTCCGTTGTTCTCTCCGCCGGTGAATGCAGTAGAATGGCAGAGAATCCGGGTGGGGTTGCGCGGCTATCGTGGACGAGTCCAATTCGACCGGGTCTGGTGAGGACGGCGCACCTCCCCACGACGATCATCCCTCGGCCAAGCCGCTTCGCAGGCAGACCGACAGGTCGACGGATGAGAATAGCCCCGGAGCGGACGGGCCCGTTTTTTCTATGTCATCCCCAGAATTTCTTACGCAGGTCCCGCCGTCCGAGGTTCTGCGTCAAGCCATCCTGCGCCACGTTCGTTACACCCTCGTACGTCCGATGTCCGAACTGAAGGCGGCTGATTACCTGAGGCCGGTGTCGCTGGCCATCCGCGACCGCATCGTTGATCGCATGCTGGAGACCGAGTCGCGTTATCGCCACAAGGATTCCAAGAAGGTCTATTACCTCTCGATGGAATGGCTGATGGGGCGCCTGCTGGGAGCGAACCTGTCCAACCTGCGACTGGAGGAACTGTGTCGCGAGGTGCTGGCCAGTTTCGGGATCAACTTGGACGACGTGATGGAAGGCGAGATCGATGCCGGCCTGGGTAACGGCGGCCTCGGGCGTTTGGCGGCCTGTTTCCTGGAGTCCATGGCGACGCTCGGCATGGCGGGTTTCGGCTACGGCATTGATTACGAATACGGCCTGTTCCGGCAGGAGATCTTTAATGGCTTCCAGCGCGAGAAGCCGGACCGCTGGAAGGCCAACGGCACTCCCTTCCAGATTGAGCATCCGGAGGAAGCCGTCAGCATATCGCTCTATGGCCGCATGGAAACCCAGCGCGACGCCGACGGAAATTCCAGCCAGACCTGGACCAACCCTAAGATCATTCTTTGCATACCCACGGACATGCCCATCGTCGGCTATCTGGGGCAGACGGTGAACTGGCTGCGCTTGTTCCAGGCCCAAGCCTCCGAAGACTTTGACATCGAAATTTTCAACCGGGGCGATTACATTCGCGCCGTCGAGCAGAAGATCGCCTCGGAAAATATCACGCGCGTGCTGTATCCCTCTGACTCGGTGATGAGCGGCAAGGAACTGCGCCTGGTGCAGGAGTACTTCCTGGTGGCCTGCGCCATCGGCGATCTCCTGCGTCGTTTCAGCCAGCAGCACAAGAACATCGAGCTGTTGCCGTCGAAGGTCGCCATCCAGATGAACGACACCCATCCCAGCCTGGCCGTGGCTGAGTTGATGCGCGTGCTGATGGATCAGCACGGTCTGCCTTGGGAGAAGGCGTGGGACATCACCCGGCAAACCATGGCCTACACCAACCACACTCTGCTGCCGGAAGCGCTGGAAAAGTGGTCCGTGCCGCTGATGGAGAAGGTGCTGCCTCGCCACGTGCAAATCATTTTCGCCATCAACGAGAAGTTTCTGGTCGAGGCGCAAGAGGTTTTCCATCTCGACGAGGAAAGCCTGCGCAAGGTGTCGATCATCGAAGAAGGCTACGAAAAGCATGTGCGCATGGCGCACCTCTGCATTGTGGGCAGCCACTCGGTGAACGGCGTTTCCAAGCTGCACACCGACCTGTTGAAGAGCTCGTTAGTGCCTGAGTTTGCAAAGATTTGGCCGGAAAAGTTCAACAACAAGACGAATGGCGTCGCGCCCCGCCGATGGCTCATGCTGGCCAACCCGGACTTGACCGAGCTAATCAACCGGACCCTCGACGAGAACAAGTGGATCACCGACCTCAGCCGTCTGCGCGACCTGGAGCCATGTGCCGATGACGCGGATTTTCGGGCGGCGTTCAAGGAAGTAAAGCGCCAGAACAAACTGAAGCTGGCGGGAGTCATTCAGGAACAAATCGGCGTAGTGGTCGATCCCGACTCGCTGTTCGATGTCCAGATCAAGCGCATTCACGAATACAAACGCCAGTTGCTGAACGTGATGCGCATCATCCGCGATTATCTCGGTATTGTCGAGCGCGGCGAAATGCCGGCGGTGGCGCGCACCTACATCTTCGCGGGCAAGGCCGCCCCGGGATACTGGGCCGCCAAGCAGATCATCAAGCTCATCCACAGCGTGGCGGATGTGGTGAACAACGATGAAAAAGTGAAGGACTCGATCAAGATCGCGTTTCTGCCCGACTACCGCGTCTCGCTGGCGCAGTTGATCATGCCCGCCGCCGACCTGAGCGAACAGATCTCCACGGCGGGAATGGAGGCTTCCGGCACCGGCAACATGAAGCTGGCGATGAATGGCGCGCTCACCATCGGGACCTACGACGGGGCCAACATCGAGATTGCCGAAGAGGTCGGCGACGACAACATCTACATCTTCGGTCTGCGGGCGGAAGAAATTCGCGAGATGCAGCAGAAGGGCTCGTACGATCCGCGCGAGCGTTATGAGAATGATGCGTCCGTACACGAGGTGATGGACGCGCTGACCTCGGACCGCTTCTGTCCCAACGAGAAGGGGCTGTTCCACTGGATCTTCGATGAACTGGTGCATCGCGGCGACCGCTATTACCACATCGCCGATTTCCCCGCCTACGTCGAGACCCAAGCTCTGATCGACGGCGAATATCTAGACGAACAGCTCTGGTGGAGCAAGGCCATCCTGAACGTCGCCCGCATTGGCAAGTTTTCCAGCGATCGCACCGTTACTGAGTATGCGCGCGACATCTGGCACGTTGGACAATTCGAAAGGGCAAACCATCCGAAGGCACCGGCCCGCGCTGCCGCGCCCGCGGCCAAAGCGAAGGCTGAGCCTGCTGCAGCATCTGACTCCGACCCAGAACCTGAAATCAAACAAGTGGCAGATTAAGAGCAACCGCGGATTCCGCAGAGGAACGCGGATGATTTTCTCGATTTGTCATCCTGAGCGGAGGTTCGTGCGCGCAGCGGACGAACCGGAGTCGAAGGACCCCTATGATCTCCAAAATGTCTGTGAGCTCCTCCGCGAGTGTCGAGGTTCTTCGACTTCGCTCAGAATGACAAGCTTCCAGAAGAATCCGCGTTCGTCCGCGCAAATCCGCGGCTGAAGCTCCCCTTACACTGCCACTTCAGGCGCTTGAACGCGCTTAGGCAGAAGCTCTCCAATGCGCCGAATCTGCGCTCCCACCCCGCGCAGTTTTTCCTCGATGCGCTCGTAGCCGCGGTCAATGTGATAGACGCGGTCGATAATGGTCTCGCCATCGGCCACCAGCGCCGCCAGCACCAGCGAAGCCGATGCGCGCAGATCGCTGGCTTGCACGGCCGCTCCGCTGAGCGGAGTTCGTCCGCGAACCACCGCGCGGCTGCCTTCGATCTTCACATTCGCTCCCATTCGCACCAGTTCCTGGGCGTGCATGAAGCGGTTCTCGAAGATGTTCTCGGTGACGATGCTGGTGCCCTCGGCCTGGGTCGCCAGCGCCATATACTGCGCCTGCATATCAGTGGGAAAGCCGGGATACTCTTCGGTGTTTACGTCCGCGCTCTTCAGCGGGCCATCGCCGATCACGCGAACTGAGTCGCCATTGGTGCGCACCTGTACGCCGCACTCTTCCAGCTTTTGCAGCAGCGCGTCGAGATGACGGGGCTCGCAACTGGACACCATCAAGTCCCCTCCAGTGAGCGCAGCGGCAACAATAAACGTGCCCGCCTCAATGCGGTCGGGAATGATGCGATGCCGCGCGCCGTGCAGGGTCTCCACACCCTGCACCCGAATCCTGTGCGTTCCCGCGCCCTCAATCTTCGCTCCCATCTTGTTGAGCAATGCCGCGAGATCAACCACCTCGGGTTCGCGCGCGCAGTTTTCCAGGACGGTCTCGCCGTCGGCCAGCGTCGCCGCCATCAGCAGATCCTCCGTGCCGGTCACGGTAATTTTTTCGAAGACGATGCGCGCTCCCTTGAGACGCTCGGCCCGGGCCTCGATGTAGCCGTGCTCCTGCGAAATCCGGGCGCCCAGCTTCTCCAGGCCTTTGATGTGGAGATCGATGGGCCGCGCGCCGATGGCGCATCCGCCCGGCAGAGACACGCGCGCTTCCTTCATGCGAGCGACCAGCGGCCCCAGCACCAGAGTTGAGGCGCGCATGGTCTTGACCAACTCGTACGAGGCCTCGGCATTCACCAGATTGCGGCAGCAGATGGTGGTGCGATGCT
>Ga0074045_10005153_pt1 | contig 11456 bp, 9 predicted proteins | sample BogForMeECP23OM2_FD_94442 | JGI IMG/M metagenome (GOLD analysis project Ga0074045, IMG submission 94442) | Bog forest soil microbial communities from Calvert Island, British Columbia, Canada - Bog Forest MetaG ECP23OM2 | ecosystem: Environmental > Terrestrial > Soil > Wetlands ...
AGGAAAAGATCGGCATGGCGATGCCGGTGACGACTCGATCCATCAGCGTGCCGCTCAGCTTCTTGCGCGAGAGGAAATCAAACAGCACGTTGGGAGTCGGCAGCACCTTGTTCAAGGCACTCTGCAGCCAGCCAATCAGATCGTATTCGAACTCCTGATGCCAGTGCGCCACCGGAATGAACTCGGTCTGGTTCAGCATCCGGTCCAGCGCGTTCGCGGTGAAGTGATACAAGTGCCGCGGAACATCCAGGTGCAGCCAGCTCTCGCCAAAAGTCCTCGATTGAAATCCCTCGAAGTCCGGGACAGCGATAAGGACAACCCCGTCATCCGCCACCAGCTGCCGAACCTTCGTGATCGCGGCTCGCGGATCGGTCATGTGTTCCAGGCTGTGCCAGAGTGTCACGCAACTGAAAGGACCCAGGTCAGCGCATTCCTCCAGGCTGTTGAAGACGTCGAATCCCAAGCGCCGCGCCGGGTCGGGATTCAACTCCGTTCCTACTGCCTGCCAGCCGCGGTCGCGCGCCGCCTGCAGAAACGTTCCTTCGCCGCAGCCAACATCGAGCAGATGCCTTCCCTGTCCCATGCCTGCCATCTTCGTCACCAGCGCAATCCGGCGCTTAGCACGGTAGTTCGCCGTGATGCCGTGGCGCGATCCGTAGTAGCCGTCATAGTGTGGCTGCAACTGCTCGGGAAACGGGTGGGTCACTCCCACACCGCAGCCCTCGCACTTCAACACGTCAAACTGCCGGCCGGTAACCGAGTCTGTAATGCCATGAAAATAGGGAAACAGCCGGCTGGAGCACACCGGGCATGGGTCAGTCTGGATTGCGGGCTGAGTCACAAGCTTGATTATTTGCGGCTGGGCTTTTTGATCTTCCAGAGGATCCGGAATTGAGCCCATGACAAAGGTACTATACCACCCGCATTCTCGGCGTCGCGACGCTTCTGATGGTTGACATTCTGGACATCGGAAGGCACGAAAGCAGCCAACTGGATTGATCGGCCGCTGTTGAAACGTGAGGGAGCGCTACAATCAAGCCTTGCGAATCCTGATCTCTGCCGGCGAGGCCTCTGGTGAAATGTACGGCGCACAGCTGATTGGGGCCTTGCGCCGCCGTGACCCCTTGGTTTCTTTCTTCGGCGTCGGCGGAGATCGCATGCGGGCCGCTGGCTGCGAGACCGTGGTTGATGCCAAGGATCTCGCTGTCGTCGGCATCACGGAGATTTTGGGCCATCTGCCGAAAATCTACGGGCTGTACCAGCGCCTGATCCGCGAAGCCGACCGGCGGCGTCCCGACCTGGCCATCGTCATTGATTCGCCGGCGTTCAACTGGCGCGTCGCCCGCCAGATGAAACAGCGAGGCGTCTCCACGGTGTATTACGTCGCGCCGCAATTCTGGGCGTGGCGCCAGAAGCGCGTGCGCCTGCTCCGGGACTACATCGACAAGGCGCTGGTGATCTTTCCTTTCGAGGAGCAGTTTTACCGCGATCGCGGTGTGGACGCGACTTTCGTCGGCCACCCTCTGGCCGAATTGCCTCACCCCACCATTGAGCGCGCCGACTACGCTGCGCAGTTCCAGCTTGATCCCACGAAGTCCTGGATCACCCTCATGCCTGGCAGCCGAGTCAAAGAAGTCCGCATGAATCTGCCGACAATGCTTGAGTCCGCCGCGCAGCTTGGTCCAGATTACGAGTTTCTCCTGCCGGTCGCTCCCACACTTGACCGCGAGTTCCTGCGCAGTCTCATTGGAGAAAAAGCCACCGAACTGAAAAAGACTCACTCGCCAAAAATCACGCTCGTACCTGACGCACTCCCCGCGCTCTGGCATTCGCGCGCGGGCATCGTGGCCAGCGGCACGGCTACAGTCGAGGCCGCCATGATGGCTACACCCTTCGTGATGGTCTACCGAGTCTCTCCGCTGACGTACTTGTTGGGCAAGCCGCGGGTGAAAGTTCCCAGATTCGCCATGGTCAATTTGATTGCCGAGGAGGAAGTTGTTCCCGAGCTCGTGCAGCGCGACTTCACGGCAGCGAACGTGGTTGCCCGCCTTACGGAGATTTTGTCCGACGGCCCCGCCCGCGATCGCATGCTGGAAGGTTTGGCCCGCGTGAAGGCTCGCCTGCGCGCTTCCGCAGGCGGTTTCGGCACGGTGCAACATCCGGCCGACCGAGCCGCGCAGATCATCTTCCGCATGGGCCTCCCAGTCCAGCCCTAAGCCGCCTCCAGCGACCGGTTGTCATTCCGGCACGCAAATGCGCGGAGGGTCTGCCCCGAGCGGCTGGGGGGAAGCTGCTTCGGCCCTCAAAAGCAGGTTTTTCGCTTCGCTCGAAACGACAAAATTCTGACAAAGCGCCCCCCCAGCCTTGTGCTCCCAGCATCTTTTGCGTCAGAATCTTCATCATAGGAAATGGGTTATCATTTCCTGGAGACTCTCCTGAATGGCCACTGACCTGCGGCGCGTCCTGTGCGTCCCTACGAGTTCCCTGACTTTGTTATTGGTACTCTCGCTCGCGCTTCCATCGTGGGGTGCGGAAAAGGCCCGCCTGCGCGTGGACGACTACCAGATTGAAGCTGAACTCACCCCTCATCTTCATACGATCACGGCCCGTGCCAAGGTGAAGTTCACCGCCTTGCAGGATTTGAGCGTGGCCGTATTTGAATTGCACAATGATCTGCGGGTCACCAAGGTTCTCGACGAGAAAAATCAGCCGCTCTCTGCCGAGCGGGTCACCCAGGACTCGACCGTGCGTGTCCCGCTTCCGGCAGGACTGGCGAAAGACGCCTCGACCACGCTGACTTTCGAATACGAAGGCGATCTGGAGAATGCCGACAACAGCCCTGTGCCCGGCCTCAAGTTGGCCTACATCGGCGACGACACCACCTACCTGCTGTATGCCGGGCGGTGGTTCCCGGTCAGCGGCTTCGGTCTCAACCGGTTTACCTCAACCATCAGGATAACCCTGCCCGCGCACATGATCGTGATCGGGAGCGGCAATGTTACGGTCACGGACCATCCCTCGTCGAACAAGCCCAACGAAAGCGTGTTGCCCACCAAGACGTTCACGTTCGTCTCCACCAAACCCAGTTTTCCCGGCACCATCATTGCCGGAATCTTTCAGGAGTACAAAAGCGACGAGGCTGGCATGGACTTGCATGTGTTCTTCAAGCCCACTCATCAGAGCCTGGCCCCGGCTTACACCACCACGACAGTGCAGGAATTCACCTACTTCATTACGCTCTATGGCCTGCCCCCCTCGCAAAGGCTCAATGTTGTGGAACTGCCGGAAGACACCGTTCCCTATGCCTGGGCCCCCGAGATCGCGGGACTGGCCGGGTCTTCGATCACCGAGAAGACCAACTATCGCCTGCTGGCTGACGCCATTGCGCATCAGTGGTGGGGCGTTTCAGTGAGTCCTGCGACCAAAGACGACTGGTGGTTAAGCGATGGCTTCTCCCGCTATTCGGAAGCGATGTATGTCGAGAATGCCGCCGGAGCCGCTGGCCTGGAAGAAGCGGTGAAAGACATGTCGGTTGGTGCTCTGGCCTATGACACCGTGCCGCTCTCCAGCGCCAGCAAACTCGATACTTACTCTACCGAGTTTCAGTCGCTGGCCACCGACAAGGGCGCGATGATTCTGCACATGCTGCGCTGGGTCCTGGGCGAGGACAAATACAACAAGACCATGCGGGAGTTTGCGGAGCAATTCGCCGGCAAATCGGCGAGCATGGACGACTTCAAGGCCATCGCCGAGAAGAATTACGGCGACCAGCTCACCTGGTTTTTCTCCCAATGGCTTGATTCGACCGGGGCGCCCGAGTTCAAGCTGAAGTACACCACCTACCGCCTGGGCGGCGCTGCGGCCACGGCCCAGGGAGCCGACAAGGTGCCGGGATTCCGCGTCACCGGCGAAGTTTCACAGGACCTCGATCTTTTCCGCATGCCCGTCGACATACGAATTGATACCGACGGTAAGACGGAAAACAAGCGCATCGAAGTGGTTGGAACTACATCGCCCTTTACGATTGAAACTTTCGGTCGCCCGAGGCGCATCTCGATTGATCCGGACCACCACGTGCTGACCAACTCCAGCGATGTGAAGCTGCGCGCCTCGATTCTGCGCGGACAAGCCTTGCAGCAACAGGGGGACCTGTCTGGTGCGCTGACCGAATACAACAAAGCACTTGATCTCAACAAGAACAGCTCGCTTGCCCACTACCGCGTCGCCGAAGTTTTCTTCCTGCAGAGGAATTATCAATCCTCCGCCAACGCCTACCGCGAAGCGCTCAATGGCGACGGCGAACCGCGCTGGACCGAAGTCTGGAGCCACCTCCAACTGGGTATGATTTTCGACGTCACCGGCCAGCGCGAACGCGCGGTCAACGAATATCACCAGGCCCTGCAGACGAACGACAACACCTTCGGTGCTCTCGAACAGGCCCGCAGGTATTTGCAAAAGGCTTACGAACGCCCGAAGGAGAAGAGCGGGCAGTAGCGGGAGAGGGGTCCGTCGAAGCGGTCGGTCCGACGCTTGAGGCTGGCGTTCATGCCAGCCTCACTCGCAAGCCCATCGTTCTGCTTCTTGAAAAGACCCGAAACTCCGGATATTGGCCTGCGGTCGCAGAGCCCTGTGCATGCGTACGGCATGCCCCTGAACCGCGTTCTGAACTATAAACGCGCGCTTAGCGTCGTTCGAGAACGGATCGATCTCGTCGGCTAATCTGAGGAAGTCATCAGCCTGCAGGTCCAGTTGTTCGACCTCGGATAGGTCTACAATTTCAGAAAAACCAGGCTTGAACATCGGGTCAACCCGGAGCAGAACGGTATATCGCTGAATGTCAACGACTGTTACCCGCTTTCCGAACTTCACCACCACCAGCTGCTTGTGGCAATCGACCACATAGTCTGCGGGCAGACTCAAGTGGTGAACGTCCCGTGGGTGCGAAGCTGCTCCACCGGGTGAAACTTCGTGTTTAGACAACAAGCCCACCTCCGACCAGTCCGGTAATCTCTCTGAAGTGTTATCGGCAGGCAGGCTCGAAAAGTTCAATCCTGGGCTGCGCGCACGTCATTGGCGATTCCCTCGGCTAACCTTTTCCCTTCTTCTGGGGTCTAAGTAAGCACATGCAAGCAGGGAACATTTGAGATCCCGGCTGCGTATCTCTGATCAGATGGTTGGGCGGGATTGAGACCCCTCGCCTGAACGTTACCCGGGGCCCCCACGCTCCTCCCTGGAGGCGTGGGGGCAGATTCCACCATTCGCCCATGCGCATGCTTCTCGACATCGTCCGGCAATCGCTGGCCACCCTTTGGGCGCACAAGCTGCGTTCGTTCCTCACCATGTTCGGAATTGCCTGGGGAGTCGGTTCGCTGCTTCTGTTGGTCGGCCTGGGAGAAGGCTTCCGCAGCGGCCAGGAGAAGCAACTGGCCAACCTGGGACAAAACATTATGTTCATGTTTCCCGGGCGCATCCCGGCCGTCGAGGGCAGCACGCAGTCCGGGCAGACCTACTACTTCACCTATAAAGATTACGTAGCGATACGCAACGAGGCCCAGTTTGTTGGCGCCATATCCCCGGTGCTGAACCGTGAAGACATCCGCGCCGTCAGCGACTACGGTTCGACCAATGGCCAGGTCTTCGGGGTTGCCTCGGACTACAACCAGATTCGCAATGTGCCCGTGGAGCCGGGCCGCTGGTTCAATGACCAGGACAACTCAGAGCGCCGCCGCGTGGCCGTAGTGGGATGGGAACTGCTCAAGAACATGTTTCCGGGGCGGCCTGCCGTCGGCTCGACCATTCTGCTGAATGGAATCAATTTCGACGTGGTCGGCATAGTCGCCAAAGTCGGACGCGACGGCAACAACGGTACCAATGCCCGCATTTTCATTCCCGTCGAAACCATGCGCGATCTTTTCCCGCTGACGCAGGCCAACTCCGAGGGCGCAATCTCGTTCCTTAACTACCAGCCCATCACCAAGGCTCTGCACGCCGAAGCCAAGGACGAGATTCACCGCATCATTGCCCGCCGCCACGGCTTCGATCCCAAGCTGCAGGATGCGTTCGAAGACTGGGACACGATTGAAAACATGAAGCGCGTGGGCAAAATTTTCGATGCCATGGACTGGTTCCTGGGCGTGGTTGGCGTCGTGACCCTGGGCCTCGGGGCGATCGGCATCGTCAACATCATGCTGGTCTCAGTGACGGAACGGACGAAAGAGATCGGTCTGCGCAAGGCGCTGGGCGCGACTTACCGCGCCATCCTGACGCAGTTTTTTATCGAGGGAGCATTTCTGACTGCCTTTAGCGGCGGTATCGGATTGGCGGTTGCCATCGGCTTCGTGACGTTGCTTGCCATGCTCCCTTCGCCGGAGGGCTTTGACACGCCCCGAATTATTCCGGCCTCAGCCTTGGCCGCAATCGGCTCGCTGGCGATTGCAGGCATTGCCGCCGGTCTGTATCCGGCGCGGAAAGCGGCCCTGCTGCCTCCAGTGGAGGCGCTGCGGCAGGAGTGAGACAATTTTCGATTTTCGAGTTCCGATTTTCGATTGGAGATTCCAGATTGAAGATTTCAGATTGAAGATTGGCCATCGAAGAGGGATCGATCCAGGTTTGAATCTTCAATCTGAAATCTAAAATCTGCAATCGTTATCTGGAATAGGAAGCTATCAGCTCTCATGATTCTCGATCTCGCAACTCAGTCCTACAATGCGCTGCGCCACAACCGGCGGCGCAGTCTGCTCACCATGCTGGGCATGGCCTGGGGCATCGCCACGGTCGTGCTTTTGCTCGCTTACGGCACTGGCTTTGAACGGGGAATATGGTCCGCCTTTCGCTCCTTCGGCACGAATCTGGTCTTCATTTTCCCCGGCCGCACGGAACTGCAGGCGGGAGGAACTAAAGCTGGAGCCGAGATCCGCCTCACGGTCAATGACCTCGATTACATCCGCGCCGAAGTCCCGCTGCTGAAGCGCGTTTCCCCCGAAACTTCCAAGAATTGCGTGGTGGCTTACGGGACCCGCAGCGCGACCTATGGCGTCAGCGGTGTTTATGCCGGGTACGGCCACATGCGCAAGATGGACGTGGCCGAGGGCAGCTTCTTCAGCGAGGCCGACGACTTCACCCACACCCGCGTTGCCGTGATCGGCTCCGAAGCCAAGAAGAAATTGTTCTCCGGTCAGAACGCACTGGGCGAGAACATCCGGCTCGATGGAATCTCCTACCAGATCGTCGGCATCATCAAGCATCAGATTCAGAACGGCGATGACAACATCAACGAACACGTCTACGTTCCTTACAGCGCGATGAGCGATCTAACCAACACGTACTACCTGAACGCGATCGTCATGGAGTACGAAGGCGATCACGCCAAGATTGTCAAAGCGGTGCGTGAGTCCATGGCCTTCCATCACAACTTCGATCCCAAGGATCAGCGCGCCATCTTTGTCTTCGACGTATTCGCTGACTTGCTGGATCTGCAGGTGATCACGACCGGTATCAGAATTCTTCTCGGTTTCATTGGGCTGCTCACGCTGGGCATCGGCGGCGTCGGCCTGATGAACATCATGCTGGTGTCGGTGACGCAGCGCACACGCGAAATTGGCGTGGAGAAAGCCCTGGGCGCGCGCCGCTGGCACATCCTGTTCCAGTTCCTGGCCGAAGCGTTGGTCATCACCGCTCTAGGCGGGCTGTTGGGTGTCATGCTCGCTTATTTGATTTCATGGTCCGTAGGATCGCTGACGCTGTGGAGCGCCTTTGAAGAAAACGCCAGCGAGGGTGATATTCATCTCTATATTGATTCCGCCACGCTGCTCTGGTCCACGGCGATCCTGAGCTTCGTCGGGATCGTCAGCGGCATGTTGCCGGCGATCAAAGCCGCGCGGCTCGATCCCATTGAAGCTCTTCGCTACGAATAGCGTTCGCGTTGCTAAAACGCGCTTACAAACATAATCGCACTCAGAAATCGCGATACTTCGCTCATATCGCGGCCTGTGAAGGCAATCGTGTCGCCTGTGAGACGCTCCACTCCCGGCAGATACGAAACTACCTCTGCGTTTACCGTCTGTTTGAATGTGACCTCCAACTTTACGGGATGGGTGAGGCGGAAAGGCTTTATCTCGCCGCGGCGCTGTAGCGCGCGCTTCACGCCTTCGCGAATCTCGTGCTGCGCGGCCTCGGGATGCATCATCGTGGCTGCGTAGAACCCGATCGCTTGTTTCACAGTCACCGTCTCGATGGGCCCGAGCAGGCGCTTCATCTCTTCTCCGAACGTTTGATCACCTGAAACCAACACCACCGGGACTCCAAAGTCGCCGGCGATGGCGGCGGCTAATCCTGCGTCGGGCATCGAGGTCCCGTTGAATTTGACGGCCATAAGTCGCTGGCTGTTGAGGTTGTGGGCGAGGATTGCAGGAAACTGGCCTTGGCTGGCATAGTAGCCGATCAGCACGGCGGCTCCAAATGTGTTGTCGATGCCCTGCATCATCAGCAGAGGACGCGGCCAGGCACGCACCAGGCGCGCACGCTTGTCGAGCGCTTCTATGTCGATGTTCTGCGCGTCGCCATGGGAGTCACTTACTAAAACCTCGGAAGCGCCTGCATCAAACGCGCCGGCCACCGCAGCATTCACTTCCTGGGTCATCAACTGGCGAAACTTCTCGTACTCCCGGCCTCTCGTGTCGGCCTGAACCTCCCACGTACTGACGCCCCCGATCCCCTCCATGTCGGCGGCAATGTAGACCTTCAACTTGTTCTCCTGCGCCGCCGCCACCGCAGCCAGCAAGAGAACTACGCTGCAACGAATAAAATGACGCATAAGAATGACCTCCGTTCCGCATGTTAGGAGCCGTCGGAGGATTAAGTCAATCAACGAAGGCGCCAGAGACTGAGCAACTTTCGAGCCGGGTGCGATGTTTTACAATCCTTCAGTGCCGGATTCCAACCACGCTCGCCTCGACCGTGTTCTCTCTCAATTGCGCCTCTACGAGCATCCGCTGCTGAATTTTTCCGCCCGCCTCAAGGGCGAGGATGTGGAGGTGATTATCCAGTTCAAGGACGCATCTATCCCCGTGCACACTTACTACTTCGACCTGCATCTCCGCGATCTGGACGACCCGCAATTCGAGTGGAGTTTCCAGCGCCAGCTCTACGACGCCCTGCACGACTATTTTGTCGAAATGTTCATTCGCACGCCGCAGGATCAGGCCGACCGTCGCCGGAAGGGACTGTGAACGCGCTGCGGCAAACGATCGAGCAGGAAATCTGCGAGCGCGGCCCGATTCCTTTTTCGCGCTACATGGAGCTGTGTCTTTACCATCCCGAACTCGGCTACTACTCGCGCCACGCTGCGCAGTTTGGCAAAGCTGGAGACTTTTACACGTCAAGCGATGTCCACGCCGTTTTCGGCCGCCTGATGGCGCGCCAGTTTGCAGAGATGTGGCATGTCCTAGCCTGTCCCGAGAGGATTACGGCGCAGGAACTCGGGCCCGGACGCGGTCTTTTTGCGCAGGATGTGCTCGACTGGTCGGAGAAGAAGTTCCCGGATTTCTTTCGCGCACTACGGTATGTTTTGGTCGAAAGCTCGCCCGCGTTGCGCAACCGGATGGAGAGCACGTTGGACCGCCATCTCGCTTCAGGAAAGGCCGAGGTCGGCTCGTCAGCTTTTCGCGATGCCAGCGCAGCGGACTCTCCATCGCCAGCAGCACAGCGGCGGCAGAATGCAGCCCACGGCGCAGGCCGTGGGTTGAAAGCCCACAATGAACAAGCCCCGAGGGGGCGAAAGATCCTGCCTTCGCTCGACGCGCGAACGCCCGAAGCACCCACGATCCTCTTCGCCAACGAGTTTTTCGATGCCTTGCCGGTCGAAATTGTCAGTTCTCAGGGATCGCTTCGCGTCGGCTTTAGAGATGACCGCTTTGTCGAAAGCTGGGTTCCCGCTTCCGCGGAGGAGCTCGAATTTCTCGACCGCTATTCGATTCATCCAGAACCTGGAGAACGTGTGGAAGTCGCTTTGACGGCACAGCAATATGGAAGACAGGTCTCACGCGAGATCCAGCAAGGGTTCTTCATCGTGATTGACTACGGCTACACGCGAGCGGAGCAACTTGCTGGACGCCATCGCGGAACGCTGAAGACCATTCGACAGCATTCGGTGAGCATGAACCCGTACGAGGCTCCGGGTGAGCAGGACATCACCGCTGATGTGAATTTCACTGCGCTCGCCGCTGCTGCCGAAGAGCAAGGCATGCACGTGCACAAGCTCATAACGCAGTCGCAATTCCTGATGGGCATCGGCGAGGCCAATCAGTTTGCCGATGCTTTTGAAGATTGCCGCCTGCCCCAGGAGCGGGCGAAAGTCGCGCTGCAACTCAAACATCTGGTCACGCCCGCGGGCATGGGCGAGAGTTTTCACGTGATGGTAGCGAGCAAAGGAGTCGATCTGCAGAAGGTTGCAGCGTTGACAGGTTTGAATTTTGGCCGCAGATAGTGCGCCCATCCGGGCACGTTTACTGGAATGTCATCCCCTCTCTACTTTTCGGCAAGCTTAGGTCAGGCTCTCGCGACAGCCGGCGCCGGGGCTACGTTTTGGGGAGTTGGTCAGGATACTCGTACACGCCGCGGCCCGACTTGCGTCCCAGCCGTCCTGCCTTCACATACTGCACCAGCAGCGGCGCGGGGCGATACTTTTCTCCCAGCGACTTGTGCAGATATTCCAGAATGCTCAGACGAGTGTCGAGCCCCACCAAGTCCACCAACTCGAACGGCCCCATGGGATGATTCAGGCCCAGTTTGAGAGCCTTGTCAATGTCGGCCGCGGACGCGATTCCTTCCTGCAGCATGTAGAAGGCCTCGTTGCCGATCAGGGCGTTGATGCGGCTGGTAATGAAGCCGGGTGATTCATTGATTACTACAACTTCTTTGCCCATGCGTTTGCCGACTTCGGCTGCCGTGGCCAGAGTGTCGTCGTCGGTCTCAAGCGCGCGCACGACTTCGAGCAGCTTCATCTTGTGCACGGGATTGAAGAAATGCATGCCGACGCACTTCTTCGCGCGGTAAGTCACGCTGGCAATTTCGGTCACGCTGAGGGACGAGGTGTTGGACGCCAGAATGGTGGCGGGCCGGCAGATTTTGTCGAGGAGGGTGAAGATTTCGATTTTTGACTCGAGTTCCTCAGGAACGGCTTCGATGACAAGATCGGCCTCGCGCGCGGCTTCCTCGACGGAGCCGGCGTACCGCAAGCGCTGCAGTGCAGAATCGGCATCGGGCGCGGTCACTTTGCCCAGTTCCACAGCCTTGTCGAGGTTGGAGCGAATTTCGGTCTCGGCTTTGCGCAGAGCCGCCGGCAGGAGATCTTCAAGGATAGTGCGATAGCCGCCCAGCGCCGCGGCATGCGCGATGCCGCGCCCCATGATGCCCGCGCCGATGACGGCAATCGTCTCGACAGGCACCACTTACTGGCC
>Ga0074045_10005155_pt1 | contig 11455 bp, 9 predicted proteins | sample BogForMeECP23OM2_FD_94442 | JGI IMG/M metagenome (GOLD analysis project Ga0074045, IMG submission 94442) | Bog forest soil microbial communities from Calvert Island, British Columbia, Canada - Bog Forest MetaG ECP23OM2 | ecosystem: Environmental > Terrestrial > Soil > Wetlands ...
TACAGCCCCAACGGAGTCGCACTGTCACCGCCGATCTTCGGATTCAGGGGCATGGGCATTGACGGCGTCGGCTGGGGCACAGCCGTGACGATAGACCGGGTCTGGATATCGAGTTTCAACGGAAAGATCCTGGTGATGGACTTCGACGGCAAGCCGGTAGCCAGCGAAAGCGATTTCCCGTTCAAAGAGAAATTCCTCGGCCTGATGGGCATCGGTGTTGCCCCGAATGGCGATGTCTGGATTGCCGATGGCTCGAACAACCAGTTGTTGTACTTTCCCGGCGGACGAATCAAGGACGGCAAGATCGTGAAGCCCGCGGGGCTGAAATCTCCCTTCGACATCGTCGTGGACTCGCAGAACCGTGTGTGGGTTGCCAACTCCTCAGGGGACACGGTCGTCCGGTTTCCGGTCGGCGATCCCAGCAAGGCGGAGAGCTTCCGAGCCGGGATCGGTGTTCGCGCTCTCGCCCTGGACTCGAAGGAGAATGTCTGGGTGGCAAGCAACATGGACCTGAAGACTCCTCAGCCCAAGCTTCCCGACGGCATATCGATCATGGAGCAGTTCAAGCTCATTACTGCGGCCATGTTCAAGTACGTGATGGGGCCGCCGCCCCGGCCGACCGGCGCAGTCAACATGATCCGTCCGGATGGCACTCAACCCGCCCCGATGGGCTTCACCGGTGAGGCGATCAACATCCCGTGGGGCCTGAACATCGACGGCAATGACGACGTGTGGGTCGGTAACATGTGGGCCCGGTCCGTGACGCTGCTGGCTGGAGATAACACTAAGGGCCATCCCGCCGGCACCAAGACCGGCGACCTCATCCACATGTTCCAGAGCGGCAGCATCCAGATGATCACCGACGTGTCGATCGATCCGGCCGGCAACGTCTGGGCCGCGAACAATTGGAACAGTCTCGAAGCGGCCGCTGGCGAGAATCCGGCTCGTCCCACCTCGACTTGGGGCGGCGGGTCAGGCTTTACCGTGATCTATGGAGTAGCAGCGCCAGTGAAGCCACCGCGCATAGGCAAGGTGCAGACGTACTAAGAGTGGTGGCTTTGGAGGAATGAAATGCAACAAGCAAAAACAAATCAGAGAGGAGAACTGTGATGAAGGTTGATGCGAAGCGGTTCAGCGTTCTGCTGGCCGGGTTATTCATTCTGGTAGCAACTGTTGCCTGGCAGGCTGTGGTTGCGCAAGACGTAGTTCACGCCATGAGCGGGATTGTGAAGAGTGTCGATAAGGGCACCAAGACCATGGTCGTCAAGACCGCTGACGGCACGGAGCAGACCATCAAGTGGACCGGCAAGACGACGGTAGAAGGCGCGAAGGGAGCAGGCAAAGGCATGGCCGACGCCAGCGCGGCCACCTACGACGGAACCAAAGAGGGCACCAAGGTAACGGTCAAGTACACCGAACAGGGCGGTGAGAAGACTGCCGTCGCCGTAAAGGAGGCCAGTAAGGCCACCGCCAAAGCAGTGACCCAGTGACGCCTTGAAAACAACGAGTTCGTCGAGGCGGGCACGCCGTGACAATCCTATGAAGTCAGATTGGCATGGCGGAGCCTGCCTTGCATCAGCAAGCGTAAGGTAAGCTGGCACTGACGGAGGAACGCATGATGAACTATCCACTCCTTCTTTTCTTACCCTCAGTGTTCATACTGTGGCTGTCGTCGCAGTACGGAGCTTCCGTGCGTCGGCGGCGGGCCCTGAAAGACGAGGAGCGCGAAGATTTCAACCTGGTGCAGGCCGCTACCCTTACGCTGCTGGGCCTCATCATCGGATTCAGTTTCTCGATGGCTGTCGCCCGCTACGACCAGCGCAAGAACTACGAGGAAGCCGAGGCCAATGCGATTGGCACGGAATACGTCCGGGCCGGGCTGCTGCCCGCCACGGATGCTGCGACGGTGCAGGCCCAGCTTACGAAATATACCGATTTGCGTATTAAGTTCTACCGCACCCGCAGCGAGGGCGAGCTTCAGCCGATTGACGCCGCTACCGCTCAACTGCAGGCGGAGATGTGGTCGGCGGTGCAGACTCCCGCCCTGGGGCGACCCGACCCCGTGATGGCGCTGGTGGTTTCGGGCATGAACGACGTGTTGAACTCGCAGGGATACACCCAGGCGGCATGGTGGAACCGCATCCCAATCGCGGCATGGGGTTTGCTGTTAGTGACCGCCATCTGCTGCAACTTCCTGGTCGGCTATGGCGCTCGTGGCGCCGGCATAAGCGCCGGGCTGCTTTATGTTCTGCCGGTGGTTGTCTCCATCTCGTTCCTTCTGATTGCGGACATCGACAGCCCGCGTGGCGGCCTCATCCACGTGGCTCCGCAAAATCTCGCAGCTTTGTACGAGTCCTTGCACAAATGATTGTTGTCACGGAATTTTGATAAGGCTAGCGCTGGTAAATGGTCGGGGTGATTGGGTAATATAGTCGCGTTCCTCACAATACTCCTATGCTTTGGCTCAAACTTGCCATCGGTTTGCTTTGCGCGGCTGCCACGCTGAGCGCCCAGGACATCCCTGCCGGGACGGCGCTTCCGGTGACGCTGAACTCGACTCTCGACGCCAAGAAGGCCAAACCCGGCGAGAAGATCGAGGCCAGGATCATGCAGGACGTTCCGCTGCCTTCCGGAGGGAAGATCAAGTCCGGATCGCATCTCATCGGGCATGTGGTTGAGGTGACCAAGCCTGCGAGCGGCGGCTCGGGCATCGTGTTGAAGTTCGATCAGCTCGAAGATGAAAAGAAGACGATCCCGTTGACCGTGAGTGCGCGTGCCATAGCGGCGATGGAGAGCGTTTACGCGGCCGAAGCTCCCCTCGGTGGTAACTCCCCTTACGAGTCCTCCGATGAGTGGACAATGAGGCAGGTTGGCGGGGACATCGTAAGTCGTGGTCGAGGCGTTATTGCGTCGGGTGACACGATCGTAGGCAAGTGGAAAGAGGGGGCTGCGTGGGGGAAATTGACGCCGTCGCTTGACGGCGAGTGTCCCGCGAGTGACGGGAACGATCGCGAGCAGGCGCTATGGGTGTTTTCGACTTCGGCGTGCGGTCTCTATGGCTTTCGCGGTCTGAAGCTTGTCCATAGCGGAAGAACCGATCCCGTGGGGCAGATCGCGCTCGAGTCGGAGCAGGACTTGCACGTCAGCGACGGCGCCGGATGGCTGCTGATTGTGAGCGCGGCTCCTGCGGCAACGAAGTAGATCTAACCTATTCTACCTCGTGCTTGGCGGTGTAGCCGTCGCGGGCAATGATCTGGTACTTGATGTCCTTGTTCTTCTGGTCCTTGATCTCCAAGGGCTGATCATTCGGTCCAACCAATTCCACCTTCAGCTTGCGATAGGTTCCATCCTGCTTGGTATTGGTGGGCTTGTAGGTGATGGTGTACTGATTGCGGATGGAACCTGCGATTTCGCGAAAGATGTCCGGCAACTGGCCCTGCTGCATCGGCTTGTACCAATGCCCGCCCGTCATCTTGGCGAAGGTATTCATTTGGTTGTCGGCCTGAACGTAATCCATCATCTGCATTGATATCTCAGGATTGGCTGCGCCGATTGTCGACACCCAGTTCAGGAAAGCCGCGCCGGTGCTGATGGTGTAAATGGTGACGTTGGGCGTGGCCTTGACCTTCTTCAGGATGGTGTCCAAAGTAATTTTGCTGAAGGTGTCACGTCCGCTAGCCACCACCACCAGTTCCTTGCGCCCAGGGATGCGATCCAGACGATCCAGCGTGTCGAACATCGCGTCGAAGATGTTCGTCTCGCGAAATCCGGGAACGCGCATCAGGTTTAGGGCTCCAAGGATGGCCTGCTTGTTCTGGGTGAAGTCCACCAGGATGTGGTCCTTCATGTCGAACTCGACGACGGCCACCCAATCCTGCGGCTGTAAATTCGAGGCAAACATGTACGACGAGTTCAACGCGTCATACATGAAGTTGTAGTTAGTGGACGCGAACTCCACCAGCAGCACCGCGGTAATCGGGGCCTTGCTCACCGTTACGCTCTGGATCTGTTGCGGGACACCGTCCTCCCAAATCTTGAAATGGTCCTTGGCGACATCCACCGGCAACGCTAGCGGGCGTCCGTCCTTCTGCACCACACGGGCATCGACGGTCACCACGGGGACATCCACATGCAACGAGAATTGCGGATTGTCGGCGGGCTTCGGCCTCGGCGGCGGAGGCGGCTCGTCGGTATCCTTTTTCTTCGGGACAGCGATAGAACCCGATTCGCCCGCCGGCCCACCTGCCTCATCGGGAACCTGGCTTTGCTGGCTTTGGTTCGGCTGTGATTGCGACGCCGACTGGTCGCTGCTGGAGGACTGGGCGCGGCCCGGGACGACGCATAGAAAGACGCTCGCCACCAAGGTGAAGATCACTGCGCCAATCGTGCCCAGAACGACAGGTGAAATACTGCAGTGCTTAGGGTGTTTCTCGGAATACATCGGACGCCTCTTAGGCCAGTCTGTCTGATAGTATAAATGCAATTTCCGCCACTTTGATTCGCTGCGGCTGATGCAAAATCACTAGACGAATGTTAGACGCTGGAGCGGCCGCAATTGTAATACGGGGAATCCCGCGACCTCTAGCATTCGACGCGGCGTTCGTGTTGGTGCAGTAGTTGCGAGATTCAGGGCAAAGCCACGTCGGCTTTAAGTAAGGGATGAGGAGCATGATCCGCAGCGCTATTTCGTCTGTTCTACTCTGCCTCACTCTGGCAGCCTTCGCTGCCGAAAAGCCAAAGGTCCAAATCATGCCGGAAGACCAGGTCAAGGCCGGCATGCACGGCGTGGCCTACACCGTCTTCGAAGGGACCAAGCCGGAGGCGATGGAGGTCGAGATTCTCGGCGTCCTGCACAACATGGCCGGGCCGAAGTCTGACGTCATTCTGGCGCGGCTGCACGGGAAGAAGGTCGAATACACCGGTGTGGTCGCGGGCATGAGCGGCAGTCCGGTTTACATTGATGGCAAACTCGTCGGCGCTATCGCTTACCGCATCGGGGAGTTCTCCAAGGAGCCCATCGCTGGGATTACTCCCGCGGCGACCATGCTCGAAATTGACGCTATGGACAAGACGCCCGCGCCAGACATGGCGCAGGGCCTGGCAGGCGAGAAGCGGGAAGCCAGCCGTACTTCCGGCCCTGGTGACACCGCTGCAATGAATCAGCAGGCTTCTGGCTACGCCAACCTCCTGAAGCCGATCGAGACGCCACTGGTCTTCACCGGATTCAGCGAAGATACGCTGCGGCTGTTCTCCAAGGACTTCGCTTCGGCCGGCGTTGTCCCGGTCATAGGCGCCGGCTCGGTCAGCAACGACAAGCAGCCCGAGCCGCTTGAGCCTGGTTCAGCCATCAGCGCGATCCTGGTACGCGGCGACATGAATATCGCCGGGACCTGTACCGTTACGTACCTCGACGACTCTCACCTGCTTGCCTGCGGACACCCGTTGCTGCAATCGGGCAACATTGACATGCCGATGACCAAAGCGACGGTCCTTGCCACGCTTCCCTCACCGGCGAACTCCTTCAAGATCGTCAACACTACCGAAGCCGTCGGGGCGTTCGTCCAGGATCGCCGCGCCGGAATTTTGGGACGCTTCGATCGCGAACCGCACATGATTCCGGTCACGCTGACCATCCACGGTGTCTCGCATCCCAAGCAGTTCCATTACGAAGTGCTGAACAACGCCAAGATCACGCCCGCTGCGATGATGGCCACAGTATTCAGCGCGATCCAAGGAATGAATGAATACGGCGAGGACACCACGTATCGTCTGCAGGGCGGGATTTCGGTGGCTGGCTATCCCAAGCTCAGCGTGAAGAACATGTACGCGCCCGCCGACGGGACGGCCCCGACAGCGTACGGTATTGCGCTCTCCATCGGCGAGCGTTTCACCCGCATTTTCGACAACCCATACGAGCGACCGAAGATCGAAGGCGTGGAATTGAATTTCGAACTCGTGCCCGATCGCCGCTCGGCCCGCCTGGAAACCGCGCGCACCGACGTCACCGAAGCGCGTCCGGGCGATGAGATCACCATCGAAACCCTGCTGCGTCCCTATCGCGGCGAAAGTATCCTGCGGCAGATTCCGGTAAGGATCCCGACCTCCACGCCGAAGGGCACGCTGCGCATCCTGGTCAGCGATGGCGACACCCTCGACCGGATGCGGCGCGCGCCAGCCAGCATGGGCCGCCGTCTTGACCTTGCCTCCACCATTGCCATGCTCAACAAGGAGCATGCCAACTCGCAGGTTTACGTCTCGCTGCTGGAGCCCAATCCGCAAGCCATGGTGGACGACAAAGTAATGCCGACGTTGCCGCTGTCCGTGATGAACGTAATGGAAGGCCTGCGCGGCACCCAGGAAATGGTCGTGGTCGGAGAGTCGGCGGTGGACGAAGCTTCAGCCCCCGTGGACTACGTGGTGACCGGCTCGCAGATCATCACGCTGACGATCAAGTAGGCTTCGGCAGTCAGCAGAGTTCCAGCGGTGTTGTATCTCTTTCGTTTGGTGGAAGCGCTGGGTTTCAGCCCAGCGAGTCGCGGTTTGCTAATCCAATGGCTTCAGAGTCCGTGTGAGTACTCGACTCGTGAATTTGCGCTGGGAGAAGTATCCCAACCCTGCTGCAACACCAGCCCCGCAGGGGCGGAACTGGTGTTAGCCCTGGGCGCAAGCCCGGGGTAAAGTGGGAGATTGAAGCGAGCCCCGTAGGGGCGGCACAGGTTCTCACACAAACTCTTCATCCTTGGGATACACCAACCAAGAATCCGCTCCAGCCTTCAGTACTCAGCCAGATCACTTTGCTCTGTCATCCCGACCGAGGGGGACATGCGGTTCGCCGTGCCAGAAGTGAACTTGGTGGGCCCGGAGGGATTCGAACCCCCGACCAAGGGATTATGAGTCCCCTGCTCTACCGCTGAGCTACAGGCCCAAAACTCTATTTGGCGCTAGTCGCAGCTATGGTGGCACGTGGTTTATCGTGATGGGCCTCCGCCTCACCGGCTTGCCGAGTTAGAGACCAGCCGCTCAACCGCAGCCAGCGTATGAGCCGGGGCAAGATGAGCGTAGCGCATGGTCATCTGAATCTGCTGCTGCCCCATCAGTTCCGCCACCGTTCGGAGGTCAACCCCCGCCATTACTAACCGGCTGGCGAACGTATTACACAGGCAGTACCAAGTGAAAGCGAAATCCCTGATACCTGCCTCGCCAACCGAGTTCAAACCAGTGCTTGTACCACGCAATGGCTCCCGGCCATAGTAACAAACACCGGCCCCACTCCGTCTAGCGAACGCTGCTGCAGCGCCTTGAACGCGGCAACCGCGAGCGAGTTCAGGGCAGCAGAGCGGAGGTATCTTTCTCCTGCCGACGCGGCGATCCCGCCGTGGAATGTGGTTATCAGCGGCTGTTTGTGATGCAGGCACTCGCGTATCGACACGGGAAAGTGGTCTGCTACCCGTTAGAATGGATATATCGTGAGAATTGGAATCGATTTTGGAACCACACGGATCGTAGTTGCTGCCGCCGACCGCGGCAACTATCCACTTGTGAATTTCGAAGCTCCCGACGGACGCATACGGGACTGGTTTCCCCCGGTTCTGGCTGTGGCGGGAGCCCGCCGCGTCTATGGATGGGAGGCCCTGGAGTTACACGGCAAACCAGGTTGGACCATCGTGCGTTCTCTCAAGCGCTGGCTTAAGAACGCGGGGCCCCACAGCGAAATCGAAATTGCCGGTCAGCGGATCAATCTGAGCCTTGTGGCGACAGAGATGATGGCGGCGCTGCGCCACGAGCTCGTAGAGTGCTCCACGCTGGGGGCTGACAAATCCGACACGCTGCAAGTGATGCTGGGAGTGCCCGCGAACGCCAACAGCAACCAGCGTTTCCTCACCGAAGAGGCAGCGCGGGCTGCCGGTTTCGAAGTGCTCGGGTTGTCGAACGAGCCGTCGGTGGCGGCGATCGAGTTTGCCTACCGCAACAGTGCAGAACGCAAGAACCGCGCCAAGGGTGGGCTGCTGGTATATGACCTCGGCGGTGGGACCTTCGACGTCTCTCTCGTGGCTCTCGGAGATGCGGAGCACTCGGTTGTGGCATCGGACGGCATCCCTGAATTTGGAGGCGATGATTTCGACGACATCCTGGCGAGGCTCGCCCTGGCAGCAGCAGGAATTTCTGCCCAGGAGCAGGACAAGCTTACTGCTGCCGAGTGGTTTCTGCTGCTCGATGAATGCCGCGAAAAGAAGGAGTCTCTGAATCCCAACAGCCGCAAAGTGACTGTCGATCTGGAGCGCGTTCGGGAGGGTTGGAGCGAAGTTTCCATTGCGGTGGATGCCTTCTACGAACGCTGCCGGCCCCTGATTGAGGCCTCCCGCGTCGTGGTAGAAGATCTACTTGCGGCGCACTCGGGCCACGTAATCGACACGCTGTATCTCACCGGAGGCGGATCGGAATTGCCTCCGGTAGCGCGCATCTTGCGCGAAACCTTTGGGCGCAGAGTGCGGCGCTCGGCGTACATGCGGTCGGCCACGGCGATTGGCCTGGCCATTCGTGCCGGCGGCCATGAGGAGTGCATTCTTAGGGACCAGTTTACCCAGAATTTTGGCGTTTGGCGGGAAGCGGATGAGGGCGGGAACGTGGTATTTGACGTCATCTTTCCGCGCGGCATGAAGCTTCCCCGCCGGGGCGAGGAACCACTGCGGGTTGTGCGTACCTACCGCCCGGCACACAACATCGGCCATTTTCGGTATCTCGAATGTGCGCACCTGGACGGGCACAATCAGCCGCAGGGTGAGATCAGCAACTGGGATGAAATTCGCGTACCCTTCGACCCCGACTTGCGGGATTCCACGGACCTTCGAGATCAACCCGTGCGTCGCTTTGCTGGCGGAGGAGGCGGCGTCATCGAAGAAGAGTACACGTGCAATTCGAATGGCAATTTGAAAGTCAGGATCTGCGAAATGGCCACGGAATATGCGAAGGAGTACCGCCTCGGGCATTGGTCGAAGAACGGCGAGCGAAACGCCCGTCGCTGACGGCGCTACAAGCGCAACCATGATTCTCCCTGCCACTTCAATAAGACACTTGCGCTGCCTGGGCGAAGCGATGTTCAATAACGAGACATGAAGAAGCCAACAGCCAAGAAAACTCCTGCGAAAAAGTCCCGAGTTTCGCGCCCAGCGAAGCGGGCGGTCGCCAAGGTCGCCAGGAAAGCCAAGCCGAAACCCGCCAAGGTCGCCGTCGCGACCGATACTGGCGAGAAGCTCACCTTCAACCACGCCATGATCTACGTGAAAGACGTGGAGCGCGGTCTGAGCTTCTACCGCGACATGATGGGATTCAAGCTCATCGAAGACTTCCGCTATGAGGGTACGCCGGTGTACGCGCGCCTGCGCGCGCCGGGCGGCGATGGCACTATCGCCCTGCACCAGGCGGGGCCTGGCGTTTCCCTTTCGAGCGAGGGTGTGCGCCTGTACTTCGAAATCCGCGATCTCGACGGCTTTTGCCGGAAGCTCCAGCAAAAGGGCTTCTACATCGCGCAACTACCGCGCATGATGCCCTGGGGCTGGCGGCACGTGTATCTCAACGATCCCGACGGCCACGAGATCAGCCTCTATTGGGCCGGCGAAAACCGTATGCAGAAGACGGTGATGCAGGCCGCAAAGCAAGCTACCCGGACTTCTTCAACAGGAAAAACTTAGCCTGGTTGATGCGACTCATGCCTCGAAGGAACCGACCCCTCGTAATGGCTACGAAGAGTCGGTCCCGCCCGCCGGATTGTCCACTCAGTTGATCGTCAGCATCACTGGCGTGGTATGAGATAGCGATCCCGACGTGCCGGTCACCATCAGCGTGACCTGGCTGTTCCCCCGGGGGGTTGGGTTGGACATGTTGCTTCCGCATCCCACCGTAAGCAGCAACACAAACAGAATGAGTATGCTGAGCCCGCTAATCCAGAAGACGCGCTTCCCTGCGATAGGCTTGGCATTTTCCTTTCTGGTTGCAAACACCATCCCGAACAAGCCCAGGCCCGAGAGCGATAATCCCATCCACATGCCGGGGACTCCGTAACCGCCCGCTGGCGGAGTTGAAGCTGCGGTGACGGTCAAGGTTGAGCTCGCCGCGCCCGAACCGGGCGTGATCGCCGCCGGGGAGAACATGCAACTGACACCGTTCACGTTCGAGCACGACAGCGAAATCGGACTGTCGAATCCGCCCACTGCGCCTGCGTTGATCGTGATCATGGCAGACTGCCCCGGCGAAAGCGTCGCACTTTGGACCGAAAGAGACAGGGAGAAGTCCGCGTTTACAGGACTACTCGCCGGTACAAGCGTGGCAAATAATCCGGTGGTCTGCGAGGCGCCACCGGCTGTGAAGTACAAAGTATTGGGATCGCCGGTCCCACCCTGGCCGAAGACCATGTCCCACAATCCGGGATTGACGATCACATTGTTCCCGCTGTCCGTGACCTGGCCCAGGAAATTCCCCGTGGCATCGAAGGCGTTGATGGTGCCGTCTCCAAGATTGCCGACGAGGATCGCATTCGAAAACATTCCGAAGGCCGCCGGCGTCGCAACCACTCCCCAAGGCGCGTTCAGCTTTCCGCCCGATGCAAATGTCTTTACGAAATTTCCATTGACATCGAACACGTCCACCACGCCGCTCCCAGCGCCGGGGGCCGCGTCGTGTCTGGCCGAATCCTGCGCGGCGTAAGCGACATAGACCTGATTGTTGATGATGTGGACGCCGTGCGGGGCCATTCCTGCCGGCAGATTGGGATCCTTGAACGCGCCCGCCAGCGGCGTGAGCTTGAAGTTCCGGTCGAACACATCAATGTTCCCGGTACGGAAGTTCGCCGCCAACAGGAAGTTGCCCGAAGCATTACTCACCAACGCCAGCCCTTTGTACACGGCTTGGCTGGCGGAGTTGTCGAAGGCCACCACGGCATTGTTAGCGCCAGTCCAATTGGCGATAATGCCGTCTTCGGTATCAAAGATGAAGGCCCCGCCATTGAAAGCGGAGCTGCGGTTCGCCACGATTCCGGTCGGGCAGCCGGGACTGCATGGATTCACTGACGCGCTCGGTATCCCGACCACCAGCGCTTGTTTGTTGCCCTCGGCGTCGTAAAGAGTGGACGTGCCACCGTTGTTGTTCGCAATCCAGAAGGGATTTCCCGGTAGAAAGGCGATTCCCCAGGGATTCGAAAGTTGAGCATCTGTGTTCTTGGCCACACCGGCAACATTGGCCACCAGGTTCGACTGCGTATATCCGGTTTGCTGACCCAGCAGAACTGACGGTCCGCCGATCAACAGCAGTCCGAGTAACGAAAGCATTAACTTTTTCATACGTCTCCTTCCTTTCTTTTGCGAATTACCCGGGATCGGCTCTGGAAAACTGCCTGAGGCCTCGCTTCGCCAAGCACGCGTCCTCGCTGCAATCCGTCTATGTTTTGCAGGCTATCGATTCA